>LQAJ01000133.1_pt1 | contig 36240 bp, 50 predicted proteins | sample 1535811 | NCBI WGS metagenome assembly LQAJ01 (sample SAMN04331587, study PRJNA305678) | bioreactor metagenome | isolation source: bioreactor_6 inoculated with Wadden Sea sediment 2nd replicate of a... | place: Germany: Wadden Sea, Janssand Flat
TCGATCAGGGGCTTGGGCTGGCTGAACCCTTCAGGGCCAGCGGCTTTTCTGTGGTGGCTGTTTCACGTCCCGGATATCTTGGAACGCCTCTTGAGATTGGAATGTCCTGTGAGGAACAGGCCGATGCCATGGCGGCGTTCGTGAACGAACTCGGCATGGGACCGCTTTCGGTTGTGGCGGCTTCAGCCGGTGCGCCTGTGGGATACCTGCTTGCCGGTCGGCATCCAGAGAGTGTGAAGGCGCTTGTTGCATTGATGGAGTAAGCCGCTGCTACGATCCGGATATACCCTTTCTGGATGAAGCCTTCTTTTTGAGTCGGATAGGGTTGTGGTTTACGGCATTCATGGCTGGGCATTTTCCGGCGACTACACTCAAGAGTATGTTCATGACCGAGAGTACGCTCGACTAAAAAGAGTATTGCGAGGCGAGTGGAATCGGTTTTGGCTGATCCGCTCAAACAGGCCTATTTCAAAATGATGTTTTGTTCCTTGGACAAGAAGTTCAAAAGTCGCAAGTTGGGATTGGCGAATGATCTCAAACAGCTTGCCGGAATAGACATGCTACCGCTTGAATCCATTTCCTGCTCCACGCTCATTGTGCATGGGGCTGCTGACCGGGATGTCCCGCCCAGCCATGCGGTTCATGCAGAACGAATGATTCCGGATTCGGAACTGTACCTTATCGACGAAGGTTCGCATTTGGGATTCTGGCTTTCCGATGAGGCCGAAGCGGCACAGCTTCGTGTCGTGGAGTGGCTGTCTGAAAAGGTGTAAACGTCCCTATTTTTCAGTTCTCTTGGCGGAGGGGCGGTGAGTGCAAGGCTCAAGGACATGGCAGGACCGCCGCGTATTTCAATACACAAGGGCCTGTCATTTTCGCAGCAACGCTGGCAGTTGGCATTTCTCTTTTATTTTTTTCCAGTTTTTTCAAACAGGAGATGGTTTTTGGCGGGAGGGGCGGGTGAGCGCAAGGCGCAAGGAAATGACAGGACCGCCGCGTATTCCAATACGCAAGGGTCTGTCATTTCCGCAGCAACGCCGCGATCACCCGTCCATCCCGCCAAAAACGAGAAGGCTTCTTTGGACCGTCCAAAGAAGCCTGTGATTCTCGTTGTGCAAAATAAAGGAAGAATGATGATATGTTTATAGCAACCTGCGTGCCAAACTTTTTAAGAAAGGCTGAAAATAAATTAAATGCTGGTTTAACAGGTGTTTGTGAGCACTTGTTGCTGCTGTCTGAAAAGCCGTATCAAACTGTGGTTGGTAGAAAAATTTGAACCTACGGAAGAAACGGTTTTAGACGGTACAGTTTTTTGTACGGCCTGCTCGTTTTGTTTTTTGCGAATATGAAGCGGATATAAAGCCTGAAAGGAAACGAAGGCAAACAGGGGGGAATAACGGCTGTTATTGTTCCTGCTCTGCGTGCTGGATGGCGTGAAATCTGTAGATGCGACGGAGTGTCTCAATTATTTCTACTGAGTAGTAGATGAAGAAGATGCCGCAAAAGTAGGTGACAAGATCCTGAGCTGTAAACAGGGAGCCGAGATAGAGCAGGAAGAAGAGGTATTTTGAGCGGATGAATTTGCGCAGGGGGATCTTCATGCCGTTGGCGTAGACGGTGAGGCTATGAAGATGAGGTAGGATGAGGCGAAGAGCACCATGGCCGGACCCCATGCGCCGAGATGATAGATGGCGGCGGCGGGCAGGAAGGCGATGCGAGGTGGTCGGCGATGATGTCGATGAGCGATCCGCCTGCATGGACCTGATTGGTCTGGCGGGCGAGGGGGCCGTCCAGGCCGTCGCAAAGAACATACATGGCCATGCAGGCAGTGGCAGCAAAAGCCTGCGATGACGGCATGAAACAGACGAGCATCAGGAATATGACGCCTGTGAGTGAAATCTGGTTGGGGTGATGCCTTTCTTGATGAGCAACGCGACAACAGGGCTGAAGAGACGGTCCCGCATGGCTGCGAAGTGCTTTTGGGTGGGGCGTTCGTCGCTATTGAAAAAAGTCCATTTGCTTCGCTGTTGTTTATTTCGGTATGTAGAGCCCGTAGTATATGCATGCTGCAGTGAGGGCCTGAGCACGGCCTCTGGTCTTGAGGAACTCCTTGATGAGTCCTTCCTTGAGCACGCCTTGAAAACTTCTGAGTAACCTGAAGTTGTTTACTATATTATCAGTGGAGGGTTGTGCAAGCAGATGAGGGGCGAAACGTATTCTTTTTTGAAGATAATCGAAGACATCCATGTCGGTAGGGATAGGGATATCGGTTTCGCCGACAATATACTGGTCGCCGGGGTAGTGCGCATCGCTGCTGACAGCCCATCCGAGCCCTGTGCCGCGACGTTCGGGCGGCAGGTCAATGGTCAGGTCGATTTTGCCTGTGTCCTGGGAGCTGGTGTCTGGCCGCGCTGTGGGAAAGGCGTTCATCGATGGTCAGGGCCGAGCCGTTGTGGATTTCCACGTAGTCGGCCATTTTCAGCAATTGCCTGTAGGCCCTGCTGGAGAGTATGTTGCCTGCTGAGGATCGGCCTATGTGAAAGGGATGCGGGATGATCGAGATGGCGTCTGTGTCTTCGGAAATGCGGGCAACGTCACGGATGGTCCAGTTGAGTGTCCTGTATTCATCAAGGGCGTATTTCAGATGGTCTTCATCGCGGTAGAGAAAAATGATGTCGATGCCTTCGGAAGAGACTGCCTCGACTCCGGGGATGATGGTCGTCTTGATGTCGGATGTGGCATCGGCAAGACGCTGGTATGCTTCGAGCGGTTTCTTGTAGGAATGCTCGGTGGACGCCAGATAATCGAGCCCTGATTTATCAAGGTGCTGCCTGATCTTTTTTGAGCCTGCGCCGCTTGTTCAGGGCTGGCATGCGGTGAATATTGGCGTGAAAATGCAGGTCAAAAGTAGTCATATTGGTGGAGTGAATCTCTCAAGATAAAATATTTCAGCATGCTGGAGTGTTGCTGATAACTATTCGTCCTTCGCGCAAGTCCCATTTTGCTCATCCGTGAGGCCATGTCAAGAGAAACCGAGTTGATATCAGATGATGAAACACGCGTTTAATCTGGTTTTCATCATGGTATACTTTAGGTAACTATAGAACTTTTAAGTGCGTACTTGCGCTAATCATACGAAGTGTTCATATTACTCCCGAGTCTATCTGAAAGAATAAGCATTCTGTTCGACGATGCAACACCAGTTCTATCCAAGGAGATTTTTTATGTACGTACTCGCGATTAACGGCAGCCCGCGTAAGGGCGGCAACACCGACAACATGCTCCAGCACGTTCTCAAACCGCTTGAGAGCGCTGGATGGGAAACGGAATTGTATCAGCTCGGCGGCAAGAATATCCGCGGGTGCATGGCCTGTATGAAATGCTGGGAAAACAAGGATATGAAATGTGTCGTGGACAACGACAAGTTCAATGGCCTTTTCGAGAAGATGGTCAGGGCGGACGCCATCGTCATCGGTTCCCCTACGTATTTGCGTCGGTCAGCGCGGAAATCAAGGCGTTGCTGGACCGCTCCGGCATGGTGGCTCTTGCTAACGGCCGTCAGTTCGCGGGCAAGATCGGTGCGGCAGTGGTGGCCGTCCGTCGAGGCGGTGCAATCAACGTATTCGACACCATCAATCACATGTTCATGATGTCCCAGATGATCGTGCCGGGATCGACCTACTGGAATCTTGGCATAGGGCGGGACAAAGGGAGATGTCCTTGAGGATCAGGAAGGTCTGGCCAACATGAAAAATCTCGGCGAAACCATCGCGTGGCTTGGCAAGGCGATGAATTCGAATATGGAGTCGTTTCCGCAGTTGACTGATATCACACGTTAATTCGCAGGTTGCGGATAACAGAAAGCCCCCTTGCGCCGTTTGGTCGCGAGGGGGCTTGTTTTGTGCGTGTTCAGAGAATTATGCGAATACTTTCGGCGGCATGTAGGAGTGTGTTCCCTCGATGACTTCGATTCCCGCCTTGACCTGAATTTTGGTGACCACGTCGTCATAGTACTGGCAATGGTCAGCCAGACAGGGACCGATGTGGATTTTGGTGGGCTGCTCATTGAGCGGCGTATTCCACAGCTTGACCTGTATCAGGCGGGTGATGATGCTGACACCCGGACAGCCGCCGCAGTTCAGGATGCCGATGAGTTCGGCGTCCACGTCCTTGTAGCGTTCAAAGGCGCCTTCCCGGCGGTTGAAGGCGACCATACATCGCGAACAGCCGATGCAGACGTCGTCCATGGTGTTTTTGCAGCCGACAATCAGAATCTTTTCCATGTCATTCTCCCTGTTGGTGAATCGTATCGAAAAGCAGAAGGGGAAAACTCTTTCTCCCTACATGAATCGCGCAAACAGTTCCTTGAGCTTTATGCCGTCTTCTTTCCCGGCAGCCGGGGCGATCGGGGCGAGTACGCCGAGACCTTCGCTGTAATCATGGAAATCCTTGTCGCTCATGGAGCTGAATACGGCGGTATTGACCATGGCGTTGATTTTCATGATTTCGGTCACGAGCGGCAGCGGCTCGAAGTCAGACAGGTTTTCATCCACGATGACGAATTTCGGGGCGAGGTCCTTGACCTTTGCCAGTGTGTCGGCACCGTTTTCCACGAGGAGTAGTTCGGCCTCGGGGAGTTCTTTCAGGGGGCGAGGAAGTTTTCGAGTTCGCTGGCCCGTGTTGTCGCAACAACGATATGCATATGTTCTCCAGAGGTATGTTGTTCGGGCGGAGGCGTTGCCTTTAGCAGATTTTTCCGCAGCAGGAGCCGGGACCGGCGCAGCCGCTGTGACCGGGCGTTGACCCGCAGCAGCCAGTGTCTCCGGGACCGGGCATGCTCGGTCCGCTTTTGCCGGTCATGGAGCTGGTGGCCGACATGACGCGCTGTGTTTTCGTGCTTTCACACTCTGGACAGACGATGTCGGCGGAACTGCTCAGAACGACCGTTTCTCCTTCGAAACCACAGTCATTACAGAGGATTTCGTAAATCGGCATCCGGTATTCCTTACTTTTGTCCCTTGGCTCGGAGTTCCGCATAACAGTCGGCCACGGCTTCGCCGAGAGAATTCAGGGCGAGGCGGGCGCAGTGCAGGTGGTCTTCGGGCAGGCCGCCGACCTCCTTGGCGATGTCTTCCGGTTCCAGTTCCAATGCCTTTTCCACGGTCAACCCCTGAGCCAGACGGCTCATGGCTTCGGCGCAGACAAGCGTATAGGCACAGCCGTCAGGCTGCACCCAGATCTTTTCAAGGACCTCGTTTTCAATGGATACGTGAACACCGATACTGTCGCCGCACTGCCCGGTCATACGGGCTTTGCCGCCGGGATCAGGCATTTTTCCGATATTGAGCGGGTTCTGCATGTAATGAAGAAACCGCTCACTCACACCTTCGGGCGGAGTGTCTTTTGAGCTCATTGTCTTTCTTTCACATCAAAAAAGTTGGCCCGTCTGGCGGGCATGGGCAAAGGCAGTCAAACCGGAACATCCGCCGAACCGTATAACAGCGAATTCCCGACCATGGATGCGGCTCCGTCGATCTGTTGGGAAATCGACAGTGCTACAGTCCGGCGACTGCCCCTGCTCAAGAATGTTATCGACCGCCGCCGCAGGTGTGTTCCTGGCTGAACACGGGCAGGCTGTCGTGGAGAAAAGCCTCGATGGCGACACCGACGGAAGGAGCTCCGCTGCCGTGGAAGACCTTGATGCCGACCTGATTGAATCCCATGAGCGGGCGCATGCCCATGCCGCCGGAAATGAGGGCGGTGACGTTGTTATCGGCGAGGTACTGGACCGGAGCCATGCAGCCACCCTGTTCGTGCGGGCAACTGGGGACGGTGCTGACGTTTTTGACTTCGCCGTTGTCGATCTCGACGAGGGTGTACAGGCCGCAGTGGCCGAAATGTGCATCAATGGTGGCTTCGAGACCACCGGGCTGGGCAGAGGGAACTGCTACAAGAGTACTCATATTAATAAATCTCCTTAAAATGTTATTGCCTGCATTCGGACATCCGCTGTCCGGAATTTCCTATTTCTTTTCCAGCAGGGACAACGTGGTCGCCCATGCTGATTTCAGCGTTTTTGTCAGTTCGCCGTCGTCGTATTCCGTCAGAACCTGACGGTTGACCATGGCGTCTGTGACTGCACGGTCATGGGGGACGCGGCAGATGACCGTATATCCCTTGTCCTTGCAGAAGGTTTCGATTGTATCGGTCATGCCGGGATTGATGTCCCATTTGTTGACAATGACCGCGACCTTGGTTCGGAAACCGGTGCAGAGCTCGGCCACCCGTTCCATGTCGTGCATGCCCGAGGGGGTCGGTTCCGTGACAATCACGGCGAGGTCGGTTCCGGCAAGAGAGCTGATGACGGGACAGCCGATGCCTGGTGCGCCGTCGCACAGGACAAGCTCCAGTCCCTGTTCCTCGGCCATTTCCCGCGCCTGCTGTTTCAGGAGCGTGACCAGTCGGCCGGAGTTTTCTTCTCCCGGAAAGAGCTGGGCGTGGACCATGGTTCCGAAACGGGTGTTGGACACGTACCATTCGCCGCAGTGACGCGGGGGAAAGTCTATGGCATCTGCCGGACAGAACTCGACACAGACCTTGCAGCCTTCACAGCGGAAGGGGAGCACGGTGTATTGGCCGTCTTCTTCGCCGATTGCGTCAAAACGGCAGCGTTCCATGCATTCGCCGCACTGTGTGCAGCGTTCCGGATCAATGATGGCTTCGTTGCCGGACCGAAACTCCTCTTCCGAGGTGTGTTTGGGGGCAAGGAGCAGGTGCAGGTCCGGAGCATCCACGTCGAGATCGCAGAGGATGGCCTTTTCTGCCAGATGGGCGAAAGCGCCGGTTATGGACGTCTTGCCCGCGCCGCCTTTACCGCTGATGATGACTATCTCATGCATGGGACACCTCCCGTGCCGCCTCGGCAGCCTGCTGCATGTTGCGACGGAGTTCGTGGAACGTATCGCGCAGCGGTTCGAGGGCTTCGGGCGATTACCTTGCCGTGTGAGTAGGCTTCGGCAATGGCCCGGTCATAGGGGATTTCCGCCCAGATGGGGATATTCTTTTCCTTGCAGAAGTTCTGCACCGAGTCGTCACCCATTCCGGCACGGTTGATGACCGCGCCCATGGGTTTGCCGAACGGCGAGAACGCTTCCCACGCCAGCTTGAAATCATGGAAACCGAAGGGCGTCGGTTCGGTGACGAGCACGATACAGTCCGTGTCGATGACCGCACTGACAGCCGGACAGCTGACACCCGGAGGGGCATCGACCACGATGTCGGTTTCGGCGTCTGGGCGCATGTACTGGTGTTTGATCTGTTCCATGAGCGGCGGGCTCATAGCCTCACCAATGCGCAGACGGCCCATGACGAAGTCTTTGTCTCCGGATTTTCCGCGAAGGATTTCACCAAGCTCCCGTTTGCCCGGAGTCAGTACGTCTTCCGGACAGACGGCAATACAGCCGCCGCATCCGTGGCACATTTCCGGAAAGATGAGCAGGGTGTCGGCCATGACGGTAATTGCCTTGTACTGGCAGATATCGGCACAGGCACGGCACTTGGTGCACTTGTCCTCGTCCGCTACCGGGATTTCCATGTAGGCCTTCTCGGTCACGTCCAGTTCAGGTTTCAGGAACAGGTGCAGGTTGGGCTCCTCGACGTCGAGGTCCACTGCTGTGACCGGGCGATCCCAGAGGGACACCAGCGAGGCGGACACAGTGGTCTTGCCCGTGCCGCCTTTTCCGCTCGCTATGGCGTAGATCACTTGGGGCCTCCGCCCGTCGTGTTTGCGCCCTCGGCGACTTTGATGTCACCGTTCTTGAATTTTTCAATTGCTTCGCCCACGGTCATGCCATCCACATCCTGAATGATCTGGATGCCTGCGGCAGTGAGTGCGTCGAAGGCCTTGGGGCCGACGTAGCCGCTCATGAGAACCGTGCCGCCTGCGTTGGCAACGTTTTCGGCAGCCTGAATGCCGGCACCCTGTGCCATGGCCTGCGAACCGCCGTTGTCAACGTAGGTGAGTTCCATGGTTTCGGTATTCACGATGGCGAATCCTGCACAACGTCCGAAACGGGGGTCTACTTTATGGTCAAGGGTCGGGCCGTCGGTGGTTACTGCAACTTTGGTCATTGTCATGCCTCTTTATTGTAATGTGACGTGTTGTAATGTGGGTGTCAGTGCTGTTTCGCTACTTATCGCAGGGAGCCTTGGCGGCTATGCCGCGCCCCCGTCCGCGTCCGCCTCGCTTTCTGCAGGGCGGGGTCTCGGAGGCTATGGTGTAATGGCCTCCTTCGATGCGGATGGCGAGGCCTTTGTTGAGCGCCTCGGCTACGACTTTTCTTGCGGCTGTGAGCACGCGCCCGAAAGTCGGACGGGACACTCCCATTTCCTGTGCCCCTTCTTCCTGCGAAAGACCCTCGGCATCGGCGAGCCGGATGGCTTCAAGTTCTTCGAAGGACAGGGTGGCTACTTCCAGATTACGCATGGGAATTCCCTGCGGCTTGTAGAAAGTCGCGTCAGGTTCCCGTTGGACAATCCGTCTTTTCTTTTTCCTACCCAAATCCCTTTTCTCCCTATGTGAATCTCTTTTCAAATGAAGATACGCTCATGCTTTGCTTCGTCAAGGAAAAATGAGCATATGCTCAAAAGTTTTTATAAAGTCTTATATTTCAGGGTTTAATCGAGTCTTGTTTTGCCGATTTCCGACTTTTTTTCAGGCCGGAAGTTTCAGGATGAAAGGCGAAAGACAGCATTAGCTATGACTTTTATCGGCAGAGTCAATCTCATATTTCATGTTTTAAGAGTTGTATTCGGACAGTGGCATGAGTGATGGGGGAGTGGGGTGAATGCTTTTGAAAGTTGCTTGCGATTGCAGCCGGGGATTGTTTGATATAGCAATTGAATCGTTGTCGAGTTTCTTGCTGCAGGAATGCCGTATTGCCGATGTCCGGCAGGGTTCAACATGATATTGAGGGATGGGATGGTAGACAGATCGAGTCGTCTTCCGGTGGCGGCTTTTGCGCTACTGGGGATTATCTGGGGAAGCAACTTCATTTACATGAAGCTTGCGGCGGAACTCATCACCCCCATGCAGATTGTCTTTTTCCGTGTCCTTTTCGGTTTTCTGCCCGTCTGTCTGTATGCGAAACTTTCCGGCGTGCTGCGTCTGGAACACTTGCGTCATTCGCTGCACTTTGTCGTCATGTCCCTGCTTGCGACCTCGGTTTACTATTATGGATTCGCCAAAGGGACATCGCTGCTCCTGTCCGGTGTCGCCGGTGCGCTCAGTGGAGCCATTCCGCTTTTTGCCTTTGTCCTTGCGATCTCCTTCATTGCCGAAGAGAAGGCGTCTCTGATGAAGATTGTCGGCGTGGCTGTGGGCTTTGTCGGTGTGGCGCTGGTTGCGCGGCCTTCCGGGGACAGTCTGGTTTCATCGAATCTGACAGGCGTGCTGTATATGGTCGGCGGTTCCCTCAGCGTGGGGGCGTCTTTCGTATACGCGCGAAAATTCATCTCGCCGCTGAGAATTCCTGCTGCCGCGCTCACGACGTATCAGCTTGGTTATGCCATGGTAATGCTGTCATTATTTACAGATTATGACGGGATGGCCAATGTTTGGACGGACATGCACGCGTCGCTGGGACTGGTCATCGGCCTCGGCCTTTTGGGTACTGGCCTCGCGTATATTATCTACTACTATATCGTAGAGAAAATGGGTGCCGTCACAGCGGCGTCCGTGACCTACATTCCGCCTGTTGTGGCTCTTTTCGTTGGTTCCGTTTTGGTCGGCGAACCTATCGGCCTTCTGGATTATTTCGCGGCGGCATTGATTTTTGTCGGCGTGTATCTGCTCAGAAGGCGATAGCACCTAGCCGATGTATTCCAGTATGCGCTCAATTCGTTTTCTGTTGTTTTGTTCCCGGTCACCTTCGCAATACATCGGGATTTCAACAACGTCATATCCCAAGTCGCGGTAGAGTTCTCTGGTGCTTCCATGCATTTCCTGCCGCTGTTCCCATGTGAAGCGTCGTGACTCATGGATGTCCGGTGTGTTCAGGTTCAGGCTTTTGACGGGAGCGAGCAGGAAAATGGGTGAGTCATACCTGATGTCTGTATTGAAATCGTCATACCATTGGGGAAGGGGGATTCCGCTGTGCCTGCTCAGCAGCGCCCAGTGGTGATAGCATCGGTCATAAAAATTGATGTCATCTGTGGCCGTCAGGTATTTGTCCCTGTCTATTTCGATGATGGCCCGCAGCCACAATTCCTTTTCCTGATTGAAGTCGATTCCTTTTCGCGAAAGGATGGCGTGTGCGCGGGCGACTGATTCGTGGATACAGTTGTAGCCCCGGTTGCTGAGGGTCTGCATGGACGCTGTGTCCGGGGAGTCGTCCGAGATGCCGAAGAGGAGTGTGGTTTTCCCTGATCCTGGCGGGCCGTCCAGTACGAAACGTCGTGTCATGATGAAGTCTCCATTGTTTGCATCGGAGGTCTGTCATTATTCATCGGATTGTGCATTTTTTTTGCGAGAAAACCAAGGCCTGATATTCTCAGGGAGAAAAGTCTCGAATATTTGTTGACTCCTGTTCGTATTTTGTACATTAAACACGCCGCTTGAAAGCGCGCCGTATTTGTATGCGCGTCATCTCGATTATCCCGTCTTCAGTTTTCCGTTTTGTTCTCCAAATGTAAGAGCAACCATTCCGGCTGACGGTCCGATCAGGGCTTTCATTACTCATGCAGCAGTCTATGTGTCTGCTGTCGGTCCTATGCTGTTGTCTTTCGGCAACCATGTTTTACTCAGATTATTCAAGGATTGTTCGTGGAATCAAACGACTCTTTTGTTTCGCACTCCAGAGGCTCCATTCAGGGAGATGTCTTTTCCGGTCTTACCGTCGCACTGGCACTTGTGCCTGAAGCCGTCGCCTTTTCCTTTGTTGCCGGAATATCTCCCATGATAGGCCTTTTCGGGGCGTTCATGATGTGCTTCATTACAGCCGTGCTGGGTGGGCGTCCCGGCATGATCTCCGGGGCTACCGGTGCCATGGCGGTCGTCATGGTCAATCTGGTCATGGAGGGCAACGCCTTGGCGGGGCTGGCTCCCATGCCGGTCTGCAATACCTGTTTTGTACATTGCTTCTTGTCGGTGTGTTTCAGAGTCTGGCCGGTATATTCCGGCTGGGCAAATTCATCCGTATGGTGCCGAGGTCGGTCATGATGGGGTTTGTCAATGGTTTGGCCATTGTCATCTTTCTGTCCCAGTTGAAGATGTTTCAGTCCGGCGGTGTCTGGATGCAGGGTGTGCCGCTTTGGACCATGGCTGGTCTGGTCGCCCTGACCATGGCGATTCTTCTGGTTGTTCCCCGTATTTATTCCAAGGCCCCGGGAGCGTTGATAGCCATCATTTCCGTGTCGTTTCTTGTCCTCTTCTTTAATATCGACACCACGACGGTCCTGTCTTTCATCCAGTCGAACGGCGGGAGCGGGATTGAGGCTGGACTTCCTTCCTTTGCCATTCCCAGCGTGCCCCTGACATGGGAGACTCTTGTCTTTATCACGCCTTATGCGCTGATTCTTGCCGCCATCGGCCTTATTGAATCTCTGATGACGTTGACCCTCATTGATGAATTGACTGAGACCCATGGGTCCGGGAACCGGGAGTGCGTGGCGCAGGGCATCGCGAATTTCGTGAACGGTCTTTTCGGCGGCATGGGCGGGTGTGCCATGATCGGCCAGAGCATTATCAACATCACTTCGGGAGGGCGCGGACGGCTTTCCGGGATTGTCGCAGCCAGTGCCTTGCTGTTTTTCATTTTGTTTACTTCCCAGTACATTGAGCAGATTCCGATTGCCGCGCTTGTCGGTGTCATGTTCATCGTTGTCATCAAGACTTTCGCGTGGAGTACGTTCAAGATCGTGAACAAGGTTCCCAAGGGGGACTTCATAGTGATTGTGTTGGTGACGGTCCTCACCGTGAAATATGATCTTGCCATTGCCGTTATCTGCGGTGTCGTTATTTCGGCCCTGATTTTCGCCTGGGAGAATGCCCTGCGCATCCGTGCACGAAAGATTGTGGATGAACGCGGCATCAAGCATTATCAGATTTACGGTCCCCTGTTTTTTGCCTCGACCACGCTGTTTCTCAGCAAGTTTGACGTGAAAAACGATCCGTCGGAGGTCATCATCGATTTCGCTGATTCCCGCATCATGGATCAGTCCGCCATTGAGGCGGTCAACAAGATTGCGGAAAGGTATCAGCGTGTCGGGAAGACGATCCATCTGTGGCATCTCAGCAAGGACAGCGTGGGGCTTATTCGGAAAGCGGAAGAAATCTGCGTCGTGAACGTGCTGGAAGATCCTGATTATTTTGTCAGTATCGACAATTATCACCAATACCTTGAGAATTTGGAATTCGAGGCATTGTAGAAATTCAAAGGCCTGTCCGAATAATCGGGCAGGCCTTTTTAATTCTAGTTGTCTGGCTGTTGGTCTGGGGGCATGGGAGGCAGGTATCCGTATTTGGCCATTATATGATCTTTTGTTCCGTCTTTTTCGATGCTTTCAAGCCCCTTGTTGAACAACTCCAGATTTTTTTTCCCAGTTGGGAAGGGCTTTTGAAAACATGACATGTATGTTCTTCTGGGACAGCGGGGGCTGAAGGAAATAGATGTCTGCCAGCGAGCCTTGTAGTACCGGGCTGTTTTTTATGAGGTAAAGTGCCTGATACAAGTCTATTACCACCAGATCAATTCGGCCGTTCAGCAGTTTGTTCAGATTCAGCAGATCGCTGGGGCCGACATCCTTGTCGAGATATTTGGCATTGTCGAATTCGGGTGTATTCACGAATCCGAGGACCACGCCTATTCTGTACGGAGCAAGTGAGCGGATGGAACCATCCCAGTATATGTTGGTTCCACGCTTGGCACATAATATGAGCTGACCGCTGATGTAGGGTTTTGAAACAGCATAAATTTTTGAGCGGTCCCGGCTGCCATACGCGCTGTACAGTGCGTCATACTTGCCGATCCTGACATCATCCATCGCTCGTTTCCACGGCATGAAATGAAATGTGGGCTTGATGCCGACACGGCTGCATGCCTCTGCAATGATGGCAGACCCGACCCCGTACCCTGGAAGATTTTCGCCGGAGTAAGGTTCCCATTCCGTTGTTGCAAATGAAACATGGTCCTGTGCGGCGGCGGTACAGCTCCAGAAAAGTATCAGAGAAATGACAAGGTGAAATAGTCTCAATGCCCCTCCCCGGCTGGTTTTCATGTCCATGGCCGACATATGCTGTTTGTTTCTTAACATAACTTTAATGTGGAATGGTAGGGGATGTGTCTATTCTCCGGTGCGGTGTCGTGTTTTACCGATATCTTATGGGGGCATTGGGAGTGGATCATGCCTGCCTGCGTTTCGGATGAAACATGCAACAGTTAGCAGGAAGGCCAGAACTCCCAGAATGCCGAACATCCATTGGGGGCCAGTGACATATACCATGACGCGTATGCCGCTTCCCCAAAGGAAGAGTATGAAGGAAGTCAGAATGAGTATTGCCCATTGGGTCGGTGGATTGTCCGGGGCGAACAAGGCTTGGAGTCTGGGGAGGACGGTCCTGTAAAAGAGCAGGATAACCCATGCCAGAAGGGTGGAACCGATAATGAATGCCCACCACGGTGAAATACCGGTTCCGCGACAGAACAGACCGACGTCGCCGTGGCCGGAAAATGATCGCATCCAAAAGTAGGCAATGAGTTCCATGAGGTTGCCCACGACGAGCCAGTATACGGCGTTGAATCCCCATCTTTTTTGATAGAGCCACTGTCCCCGCAGAAGAAGAATGCCGATTGTGACAACAATGGAGTGCATGACCAGCGGGCAGAATCCGATAATGGCGGCTTGAATGTTGCGTCCTTGTGCGAAGAGGTGTTCATACTCCACCCCCTCGTCCCATCCGGTCATGGTCAGCGGGTTTCCCCATACGATGCCCAGAGGTGTTTTCATATCTCCCAAAGTCCAGGCCATGGTGCTGTGAGTAAATTCATGCACGACCACGATCAGCGATTGGAGCGCCAGAAATGTGGCAATGGAGATGGCGGTATATCCCAAATTCGGGACCGGTTGCTTACGGGAATTCATGCCTGAGGATACCTGAGTGGCATGGCGAGTCAAGCCGGGGCGTAAAAAACATATGAGCGGCAGTGACTCAACAAATGAAAAGGGCCAGCGATATGTTGCTGGCCCTTTTAGCTGTCGGTGGGCATATGCTTTCCCTTTCGGCTTGGTGGTGATTATCAGCAGGTGCACATTAAACGTGTCTCGATTTGTGGCAACAGGCCATCTGGTGTTCGGTTTTGTGGGCAAGTTGAATTCCTACTGCACCGCCACAAGTCCAGCAGACGGTTCCAGGGATGCAGCAAGCACATAATTCTTCGTTGACCACGAGGTCGACAGAGACCTGACTCCCCTTTTTCAAACCGTTGGGTGACATGTTTACCCCAATACCAGTGGCTGAGTAGTCAGTTACTTCTACAGGGTGACGTGATCCATTGACAAACGCAAAGGTCTTTTTTTTTGGGGATCCCTCTTGGACGTATTCGACGCTCCATGGAAACCTCCTTGTTTGGAGTTGAGAATCTTTCAGAGCTGCTCCTGCTGATGGGCAGCACAAAAAGATTCAGGAGTATACTTCAGCATGATCCGATTCATGCCTGAAGACTGGGGACAGCATTTTCAGGAATTGGTGGAGGCAGAACGTTTTCGGTGTGTAATTGCAATCGGTTGGAGGAGCGGGGTTTCGACGTTTCCGATTGTGTCAGGGAAGCGATGGGTGGAGTTGTGTTAAAGTGTTGTTATGAAGGGTGGTTGTGGCGCAGGCATGATAATGATGCGGTGTTGTTGACTGTCTTATTATATCGGAGCATCGTTTTTAATATGGAGAAAGTCCATACTCACATGTGAGTATTTAGTCCGAGGCTGAGGGGGGTGGAATGCGAAATTACGTGCGAGCTTATCAGGATTTAACGAAAAGTGGTTTCGTCAAGGAAAGCATCATTGAGAAACACGTAGAGCAACATATTGCCATTGATGCGTTTCTGCCGGAATCAGCATCTTTCTTTTACATTATCGAACGTCAGGGCAAATATAGGTTTCTTGGTCGGCAGCAGGAAAAGGTCTCCGGCTACAGCAATGAAAAGTTTTATGAAAGAGGCATAGAGCTGTTTCTCGAGCGCGTTCATCCTGATGACGTTGAAATTCTTGTAGACCGTGTTTACCCCTCTTTGGTTCGACTCGTAGGGGAGTTTCCGAAGAGAATGTGAAGGATATTCAATTTCAATACAATTATCGGTTCAAGCGTAAAAACGGCGAGTATCTCAATTTGCTTGAACAGGTGTATGTTTTGGAGTTGGATCAGTTCGGCGTTCTCTCTCTGGTGTTGGGTAATGTCATCATTTTGGCAGACAGGGGCGTGTTGCCCATGAGGGCTTCATGCAAGCGGATAAGTGATTCCGGTTTTTGTGAGACATTCTATTCGGAGACATTCAATTCATCATCAAGCTGTTTCAACAGGGTTACGGCAAGAGAGTTGGATATATTGCGAAATCTGGCTACGGGAATGACCAGTCGGGAAATTGCCGAAGAGTTGTATATAAGCAAGCATACAGTGGACACCCATCGGCGTAATCTTCTCAGAAAGCTGGAATGCAAATCCGTTGTGGATTTGGTACAAATCGCCTTTGCCAACGGGATGCTGTGAATTCCTTTTTACAATAAATTCAACCGAATTGTTTTGTGGAATTCCGGCCGTTCATAAAAGAAAGCGATTTGCGTTGTTTTCGTTCGTTTCTCTTTCCCCGCAACAAAATAAAAATACTGTCGAGTGGTCCCTGATATCTGCTAGCATGGTAAGTGGGAATCTTTCCGGCGTGGAAGTGTTTCGCTGCCGTTGTCTCAAGTCGTTCCCAACGGGAGTCTTTCAATGCTTAACTTGCAGAAACAATTTGGAACCATGCGCCTGCTGATTTTGGCAGGGTTGTTGTTCGTGCTCGCCGGGTGCGCGATGATGAATATCGGTGACGGTCTTTCCAGAGCCATCATGAATCAGGATGATCCTGAAACCGTTCGTGATGGTGCGCCTGCCTACATGCTCCTGACAGACAGCCTTATTCAGGATGCTCCCAATGACGTGGGCCTCCTGATTGCCGGAGCCAAACTGTACGCGGTGTATGCCGGGGTGTTCGCACAGTCCCCGGAACGTGCGGTGCGTTTGGCGAACAAGGCCAGAAGCTACGGGGAACGCGCGCTCTGTCGGAAGAATGCATCGGCCTGTGATTTGGGAAATTTACCGTTTGATCAATACATGGCCGTCTTGGAAGGACTCGGCAAGCGGGATGTCCCTGCGCTGTATGCATACACCTTGACATGGCTGGTGCAGATTCAGGTGGGCAATGCTGACTGGAATGCCGTGGCTGAGTTGCCCAAGGTGGAAGCGGCACTGGAACGGATTGTTGCCCTTGATGCGACCTATGAAAACGGCAATCCGCAGTTTTACCTCGGTGTCATCAATTCACTTCGGCCACCGGCATTGGGCGGAAAGCCTGAGAAGGGGCAACGGTATTTTGAACAGGCAATAATTCTTTCCAATGGGAAGGCCCTTGCCGTCAAGGTCGCTTACGCCCGGTATTATGCACGGTTGGTGTACGATCAGGAGTTGCACGACAGGCTGCTTTCCGAAGTGGTCGAGTCGAATCCTGTTGCCCCGGAGCTGACGCTGTCCAATGTTCTGGCGCAGCGGGAGGCCGTGGTTCTGTTGGAGTCAGGAACTGATTATTTTTGATTGAACTTCAAATATGACGGAGCAATGACGCATGCCACGACTTGTACTGATATTGACCATCTTTTTGTGGTTGTTTCCGGCTCGTCCGCTCTGGGCGTGACGTTGAAGATTGCCACGGCTGTGCCGGAAGGTTCCTACTGGATGAACAAAATGCGGGCCGGTGCCAAGGAGGTCAAGGAGCGCACCGAAGGGCGGGTGTCGATCAAGTTTTATGGCGGCGGGGTCATGGGCAACGACAAGAGTGTGTTGCGAAAGATCCGCGTCGGCCAGCTGCATGGGGGAGCCTTTACCGCTGGCGGTCTCTCCGCCGTGTATTCGGACCTGAAGCTGTACAGCCTGCCGTTTCTTTTTCGTAGTGCGGAAGAAGTCCGGGCCGTCAGGGAAAAAATCGATCCGATACTCAAGAAGGGGTTGCTCGAAAAGGGGTTCGTCAGTTTCGGATTTGCCGGGGGCGGTTTCGCCAATCTCATGAGCAGCAGTCTTTTGCGGGGGATGGACGACGTCAGGGAACGCAAGGTGTGGGTCCCGGAAGGGGATATCGTGAGTTATGCTGTTCTGGAATCCCTGAGCGTTTCTCCCGTGTCCTTGAACATGATCGATGTCATGACCGGCCTGCAAACCGGGCTTCTGGATATCGTGGTAGCAACTCCTACAGCCGCTCTGGCTTTTCAATGGCATACCAAGATCAAGTATGTGGTTGACACGCCACTGGTGTACGTTGTCGCCGTGCTGGCTCTTGATCGCCGGGTTTATTCCCGGATCAAGCCCGAAGATCAGCTGGTGGTTGATGAGATCATGAGCCGTATTTACAGGGAATTCAATCAGCAGGGGGCTGCCGATAACGGTTTGGCAATTGAGGCGATGAAGAAACAGGGCATCGAATTCGTGACCATGGATTCGGCGGATATCGAAACATGGCGGAAAGATGCCATAGCAGTCGAATTGCGGCTGGCTGACGAAGGTGTTTATTCGAAGGCTGTTTTTGAGTTGCTGTTGGGATGCCTCAATGAATGCCGTGCGGAATGGAGTGGGGCGCAGTGAGGAAACGATCTTTTGTGCAGCAGCTTGAACGTGTCGGACGTTTTCTTGAGGATGCGCTCACGGTCGGCCTTTTGGGGTTCATGATCATTCTGGCGTCGATCCAGATTGTGTTGCGCAATACGTTTGATCTGGGATTTTTCTGGGGAGACGAGGCGTTGCGTGTGCTGGTTCTTTGGGTGGCAATGGCTGGGGCCGTTGCTGCCAGTCGGGCGGACAGGCATATCACCATTGACGTCCTTTCCCGTTTTCTTCCGGCTCGGGTGAAGCATGTGGTCAAGACGCTGACGGATGTGTTCACGGCCTCGATCTGCGCCTTGCGGCATGGTATTCATGGGGATTTGTCTCCATGGAGATGGAGTTTGAATCAACGCTTCTTGGCGGACTGCCTGCATGGGCGTTCGAAGCCGTGCTGCCCCTCGGTTTCGCCATCATCTCCCTGTGCTATCTGTTTCACGCGGTAAAGAGCGTGACGTGCGTACTGGGTCATTGTCCGAATGAGGACGAAACATGATAGCGTTCGGTGTCATATTTGTCTTGCTCGCACTGCTGGGAACGCCCCTGTTTGCCATTATCGCGGCCGGAGCCATGCTGAGTTTTCATCTGGCCGGCATTGATCCAACTGTTCTGGCCATTGAGGTTTTTCGTCTGGCCGAGATGCCGGTACTCCTCGCCATACCGCTGTTCACCTTTGCCGGATATCTGGTGAGCGAAAGCGGGGCTCCCGGTCGTCTGGTTCGCCTCAGTCAGGCGCTGCTCGGGTGGATGCCCGGTGGACTGGCGGTTGTTTCTCTGGCTTCCTGTGCCTTTTTCACTGCATTTACCGGTGCATCCGGGGTGACCATCATGCTTTGGGGGCGGTCTTGTACCCGGCCCTGACAGAAGCCGGTTACGACGACAAGTTCAACCTCGGATTGATTACCACATCCGGCAGTCTCGGCCTGCTTTTTGCGCCGTCCCTGCCTCTCATTCTGTACGGCATCGTGGCGCAGCAATCCGGGACCGAAGAGATGGTCAGCATTGATGCTTTGTTCCGTGCCGGAATCCTGCCGGGAATACTCATGCTTGTATTGCTTTCGATGTGGAGCCTGTGGGTCAACCGGCATAACCGCAGCTCGTTCAAGTCCTTTTCATGGGCAAAGGTCAAGGCGGCGGTGCGGGAGAGTTTCTGGGAAATACCATTGCCCATCGTGGTACTGGGCGGAATTTACAGCGGTTTCTTTGCGGTTTCCGAGGCCGCGGCAGTGACCGCCCTGTATGTCATCATTGTCGAGATTTTCATTTTGCGCGAGGTGCAGCTGAAGGAACTCCCCGCGATCATGCGAAAGTCCATGCTGCTGGTCGGCGGTGTGCTGATTATTTTGGGTGTGTCCATGCATCCACCACGGCCATGATCGATGCCGGTGTGCCCAGCCGGTTGTTCGAATTCGTCCGTGCTCATATCGACAGCAGGCTGACGTTTCTGATTCTGCTGAATTGTTTCCTGCTCGGACTCGGCGCGATTCTGGATATCTTTTCCGCTCTGGTGCTGATCGTCCCGCTGATCCTGCCGGTCGCCGCAGGCTACGGTGTCCATCCGGCCCATCTCGGGATCATCTTTCTCGCCAACATGCAGATCGGCTACATCACCCCGCCCATCGGCATGAACCTGTTCATTGCCAGTTACCGCTTCGAAAAACCGGTCCTCACTCTCTACAGATCAACCCTGCCATTCTTTTTCATTCTGGCATTTTCAGTGGTCATCATAACATACTGGCCGTGGCTGTCGCTTTGGTTGATACAGTAACGGAAGTCAGCCTTCCCCGTCTGTTTCGCGCAGAAAGGCTGACTCTTGGTCTGTTTCCGAGTGGCTCTGTTTTTACATGGACTTTGGTAAGTCGATGGCATCGGCAGGGCAGGCCAGAACGCAGTTCCCGCATTCGTCGCAACGGGTACTGTTGACTCGGTACGGTTCACCCGGTTCGATGGCATCGAAGGTACATGTTTCGAAACAGTTTCCACATTCGATACAGTCTTCAGTGATATGCGGACCTGCGTCAGCGTATGTCTCGCCGCCAAAGGCGAAGCGGGTACGCAGGAGCTTGTGGTCGCGGTGCTCTTTTTCGAAGTCAAAATCGAAAATTTCCCCTTTGCCTCTATGGAGACAGAACAGCCGTATGGCGGGGTAGCGCTCTGCGTCTTCCTGCACGTATCGGTGAATCTCATTTTCGGCTTCGGCCTTGCTCTTGAGTTCTTCGGGAGGAACTTCGCGAGCCTCGCCGCTGATGCGGAGGGTGAATCCGGGGCGAAGTAAGGCTGACCTGCAGCATTTTTTCCGGTTTTTGCCGTCCGGATAGATGCCGCACATGGCGACCTGCGGGTTGGCAGTCAACTGCCGGTAGAATGGTTTGCTGTTCATTGTCAGAAAGTAGATGCCTTCGTCGTCACCGCCACAGATACTGATAATGCGGCTGTGCATGGTGTCGTTGTCAAGCGTGATAACCGACAGGCATCCTATTTCGTAATGCTTCGTGGACTTCGTTCAAAGTCATTGGAGACGCTCCATGTTTGATTGATTTCAATGAAGCCATGCTATGTGTCAACGGGATGTGTCGGAAGGGATTAATCTGCCAACATCTGGTATTTTTCTTTTATCCTGTTTCTGAAGGCGGACGGAGAGAAGCCGGTTTCCCGCTTGAAAAAGCGTCCGAAGTATGACGGGTCTTCGAAGTGAAGGTGAAAGCAGATTTCGGTTATGTTCATGTCGGAGTTTGCGAGCATTCTCTGGGCTGCCAGAGTGAGTTCTTTTCGAATGATCTGGCCGGGAGTCTGGCCGGTGGTATCCCGTACGATGCTGCTGAGCCTGTTGACGCTGATGGTGAGTTGGTCTGCGTACTCCTGAATGCGCATTTGCGAGGCGTACTGTTCGGCGACAAGGCGTTTGAACTGTCGGACCAGTTTGTTTTCCCGAATGGTTTTTTCCCGGTTGAGTTCCTCTGCGAAAACTCGTTGCAAATTCACGATGAAGATATGGAAAAATGATCTGAGGACAGATGAGTATCCCGGATTCTTGTCGGTGAATTCCCGGTTGAGTTCGCCGAGAATGCGTTCAAGGCCTTCAGCTTGCTCCCGGTCTGTGGAAAGTTTGGGGGAATGGGTAAGCGTATGGAAAAATTCGAACTCGAACACGCTGTTAACTGGGGAATCCGGTGATCTGAGAAAATCTTCGGTAAAACCATGACATATCCGGATATCTCTCCTTCAGGCTGCCACATGTGCAGTTGTCCCGGTGAGGCGAAATACAGTGAATGCGGTGTGACGTCGAACTGTTGAAAATCAACAATATGTGTACCACTGCCCTGAGTCACATACTGTACGGTATAAAAATCATGCATGTGTGGCTTGTGCAGGTCGCTGATCGGGCAGCCGGTATTTTCTGTAAACGGCCATATGGCAAAGCCGGACAGGTCATCGACGAGTCCTTCTGCCTTGTGAGTCGGATGGGAGGAATTCATAGAGAAAGTATAGCCTGCGGAAGGGAAGGAGTGCAAGGGATGTGGGGGCACTGGGGGGGGCAGGATGGGTACTTCAGGCAACCAAAAAGCCGCTCTCATGACGAGAACGGCTTTTGAATTTTCGGTGTTGCGCCAGAGAGGATTCGAACTGTCAGTCGCCGCAGGATACGGTGTCCATCCGGCCCATCTCGGGATCATCTTCTTGCCAATATGCAGATCGGCTACATCACCCGCCTATCGGCATGAATTTGTTTATCGCCAGCTACCGCTTCGGAAGTCATCACAACATACTGGCCATGGCTGTCGCTTTGGCCGCTCCAGTGATGGGAGTGGATATTTCTTGTTATGTTGATGATGTGTCCTGTTCTTTTTTTCTTTGTTTTTTCATGCTTTTGATGGCCCGTTCAACAACTATGGCCGTTGGACGCTTTCCGTCCCTATCCCGCGTCTCTTCTTTGGCTATGATCGCATAGGCCTTTTTCTGTGTATGCTTGCGGCTCTTGGTCAGCTCAAGGAATCGCTCCATCCATTTCTTGTATTTGAGTTCTCTTTTTGATTCCATCGATCCTCCGTAAGAAGCTTATTTGTATTGGTGGCTTTGTCCCTAAATGCGGTTAATGACTCTGATGAGTTGAGAGTGCTTATTATATTACAAAAATATAATTTGCACAGCTAAAAGGTGTTTTCGAAAATTGATATATCGTATTGTCTTAACTATCCGTGAGGGCTGGTGAAATTGAGAGAATATTGCCGTTATGCTTTGCTATGCGTAGGGCGGGCGAAATCAGCCTCCAGCTATTTGTGTGGAGTTCTCAATGTAGACACTGTTTACATATGGAGACGTCATGGATGATAACAATGCCGCGTAATCTATATTGAAACGAATTTTATCGCCCACATGTAACGGGGTCCTTGTTGTGTCGAGGACAATGTGATCACTACTTGCTCCCAAGACGTCTACATCGATCATTGGCGTGAGGCCTGCAACATTGGCATCCTGCTTACCCAACGCAATTATTGATCTGAGCATTTCCCCTTTATCCTCAAAAGTCGGCGTATTGCCAAAAGCATCGAACCCGGTCTCGCCTTCAGGACGTGAGGGTTTCACTTTGGATTCTATCACTTCCGCAACTAAAGTGATTGCATCGGAGTGGAGTCCGTCAATGCGTTTTCTCGAAAGGGTTTCTCTTCCCAGAAGTATTGCTTCTCCCAAGCGTATATTATTCACCCTGCCTAGGATGTCATTCGTGAACAGCCAGTCAAAGTTGGCAGAGTTGCCTCCAGAAATAACCTGAAATTTAATGCCGTAACTTCTTTCATATGTGTCAGCCAGCCGGGAGAGCTGGTCCATGTTGTATTTGGTAGGCTTGACCCCGTTCAGGCAGGCCAGGTTAGTACCCATGCCAATGAGTCGGACTCCTTTCATTTGGAGAACTTCTTCGATTGTTGCGCCTAGTTCACGGCGAAGTATACCCTCTCGGAGGTCCCCCATTTCTACCATGAGAATGATGTCGTGAATCTTTTTTTGTTTGATAGCGGCCTTCGATAACGCTGTAATGACAGTGAGTTCAGTGTTGAAACTTACGTCTGCATATTTCACGACATCGGGAATATCACAGAGAGAAGGTGTCCTGATAAGGGACAGAGGCGCTTGAACGCCGGCTTCTTTCATGCGGATTATGTTTTTTATCCTTGAATCTCCCAGAGAGAATATGCCTGCGGAAAAAAGACAGTCTGCTATTTGGGGGGCGCCGAGAAAGCTTTTGGTTACGCCTGTGATTTCAATGCCTTTGGCACCGAATAATGAGGTCAGCTTCTTTGCGTTATTGTGTAGTTTTGAAAGATTGATTTCTAGGTAGGGCGTCTTCATCAAGCAACTTGGCTTGGAGCTGAGGAAAAGTGTTCAAGATTCCTGTGATCAAGGAATTGCAACCGAATTTGAGAACATCTGTCGTAGGTCTTCCGAATTGCTTTTCGTATGCTTCAATTGTTTCGTCTACATTTGAATCGGACATTTCCTCATGGTTGATTGCTATGCCTATTACAGGTGACTGTGAAAATGTTTCAATGAGTTCGATTTCGTTCTTCTAGGCGAGGCATTTTTGATGGTCGGGTAATCACCCAAGGTTTCTCGTTTAGGCGGGTGCTGGACAATGATCGCCTCAGGTTGGCCGCCTCTGATGATGAAGCAGGAGCTCAAATAGGCAGGGTGACTCAATGCCCCCTGACCTTCGAGAATGATTATGTCTGGATTTGTTGTTTCCCATGCCTCGATTATTGCTTTTTCCATGGCTCCTGAAATGAATTGTTCTTTCAAGGCATCAAGTGGGACTCCGAATTCTGATCCTTGAATAACTCCGGTCTGCCCTGTTGCTATCATCACGGTGTTCAGGCCGAGAGCTTGAAGCGCTTGGGTCAGGATGACGGAAGTTGTGCGTTTTCCAACTGCGCTATCTGTCCCAAGAATAGCTATTTTGGGGCATTGTACCTTACTAATATTACCTGAAAATACTTGGCGTTGCGTTTCATTTTGTTGTTTTCTAATGTCATGTAACTGAACGTTGCATTCGGCAGCTTTTTGGACGAAGACCTCATCGTCGGACAAGAAATCATGAAGACCGTTAATGATGTCGAGTTTTTTCTCCATCGCAAAAAACATTACATCGCGGTCTTTTGAAGAAAAGGAACCAGACAAAGGGGCCATTCCATATATGAATGCTTTTACCAAATCGCCTTTTTCCTTTCAAGGCTTCGTGGATATCTTTGTAAATCCTGATTCCGTTGGCAGTATTATCCAGAATTTCTCCAGCATCCAAGTTCGCCTTGGTGCTATCAATGATGCCTGCAATTTCATACTTGTCTGAATGGCGGGCCAGTCCGTTGGCCGTTTTGCCATCCATTTTGCCGAAGAAACCTTCGCAGTATACGACCGCAAGTTTCTTGTTTTTCATATTTGATCCTATGTAAGAGGTTGGTTTAATGAAGTTGTTTTGAGATGATGTGATTGATGTCATGATAAAAGTAGCAATCATGATGAGTTGTTCGAATAAAGAAAACAAAATGTATTGAACATGTAATCATAGCACAGAACATTGGGCGAAAACCAAAAACTGCATTTTTTATTTTTTTTTAAATTGAGTATTTTTTGAAGACGTTTTTATTTTATTTTGACAAAATATGTAGGTTTGTCAGAGTGTTCATCGTATCAAACTGTCGTTTTATGTTTGATATTTCCCGATAAATAAAATATAAATACGGGATAATTTCTTGTTTTCGAATAATATTGCTTGACTTGTGGCTGAAAGTGGGTGAGTAACGTCTTCAACACCAGCCGCACCCGTGAAGGCGCGGTCTTACTGTGACCAGCGCTGGTTTGAATTTGAACAAGTCTATCGAGGAGCCGTGTACGCATCTTGTACACGGCTCCTTTTTTTTGCGCACGGGCGCTATACATTATCACTTTTTGGAGAATTTTGAATGTCTAAGAATCTTTATGTCGGCAATCTGTCCTGGTCCACTACTGAAGACGAAGTACGCGCAGCTTTTGAAGCTTTTGGCGAAGTTACTTCTGTCAAACTGATCGAGGACCGTGAAACCGGCCGTCCCCGTGGTTTCGGTTTTGTTGAAATGGATGACAACGGCGCTCGTGAAGCTATCGACTCTCTCGATGGCAAAGATATGGGTGGCCGCAACATCAAGGTCAACGAAGCCAAGCCCCGCGAAGAACGCCCCCGTTGGTAGTTCTTTGATTTAAGCCCTAATCGGCATTAAGCGCCTGTCTCTCTTTTGAGAGGCAGGCGCTTTTCTTTTTGAATACGGACTTGGAAGTGGCCCCGGTCGCATAGCTCGGTCACGTTAATGAAATTGTGTCAGCACTTCTACAATAACTAAAATATATCCAAGTTATTGTGTTTATGGACTGGGCAGGCCGTGGGGTGATTTTTGATAAGGTGTCTGGCAAATATACCTAATGGTTTCGATTACGGTTAAGGCAGTCGAATCCTTTACTTTTATTACAAAAAATCAAAGCGGCTACAGCTTAACACTGCAACCGCTTGAAATATGTGGTGCGCCAGGGAGGATTCGAACCCCCGGCCGTCGGCTTAGAAGGCCGATGCTCTATCCAACTGAGCTACTGGCGCACTCGGGCTACCTGATAATAGAGGTTGAGGCGATTGGTCAAGGAGATTTGTGCCTAAATATCAGGTGGACCCAAGGGGTTTTCCGAAAGAGCGGTTCCTGATACAAGGATGGGCGTGACGCAATTTAACGATTATGACCAACTTACAGAGTATATGGACAGGCTTGGCCTGTTTCATATGGACCTGACCCTTTCGCGCATGGAAGCCTTTTGGAAAGCGCGCGGACTGCCTGATATCCCGGTGGTTCACGTTGTCGGCACCAACGGCAAGGGGTCTACTTCCACGTTCTTCGGTTCCATTGCCCGTGCTCACGGACTCAAGACCGGGCTGTTCACCTCGCCGCATTTTCTTTCGCCGCGTGAGCGTGTTCAGGTTAACCGCACTGTTTTGCCCCGCACAATATGGGTTGAACTCGCCAATGAGATTCTTTCCACGCCGGGGGGCGACGAACTGACATATTTCGAGTTTCAGACATGCCTTGCCATGCTCGCTTTCGAGCGGCAGGAAGTGGATGTCGCGATCATGGAAGCCGGACTGGGCGGGAAATTTGACGCGACCAACGTGTTCAAACCGTGCCTGACGCTGTTTACTCCCATCGGTATGGATCACGAAAAGATACTCGGTCCGACTTTGAAGGATATTGCCCGAGACAAGGCCGGTGCCATTCATGGCGGCAGTCATGTCATTACCGGCGTGCAGGTGACAGAAGCCCTGATTCCGTTGCAGGACCGGGCCAAGGCCGTGGGGGCGCGGTTCATGTATGCCGTGGACATGGCCGATCCCGTTGAGGATGATCTGCTTGGCCTGCCCGGTATTCATCAGTCTGCCAATGCACGGCTTGCACTGGCCGGGTGGCGGTATTATGCCGTGGAAAAGGATATTCGGAGCGAACACATTGCCGAACTGTTCGGGCTGGAAACCGCGTTTCTGCCGGGGCGGATGCAGTGGATTGAACTCGGCGGCAAGGCATTCATTCTCGATGGCGCGCATAACAGTCATGCGCTTGAAGCGCTGTCCGCTGCGCTGCATGCCGAGGATATCCGGCCGGGAGCCGTTGTCTTCGCCTGCCTCAAGGACAAGGACTGCACGGCGATGCTGCCTCTGGTGCAAGGTCTGACCGATGGGCCTGTTCTGGTTCCGTCCATGGAAAACGAGCGGGCATCCGATGCCGAAACATTGGCGGGCCTGCTGGGTGAAACTGCCCGGAGCGCGGAGTCCATGGAGCAGGCGCTGGAGGCCTGTGGTGATGTCGAAGGGCCGATTCTCGTGTGCGGCTCTTTGTATCTGCTTTCCGAGTTTTATCTCCTTCATCCGGAATTTCTCAGTCCGAATTAAAGGATATTTATGAGTATATTATATCGTCATCTGCCGTCCATGGATCAGATTCTTGCCGGACTTTCGGCCGACAGCGAACTGTCTGCGTTGCCGCGTCCGCTCATCAAGGAACATGCTGTCGCATTTCTCGATATCTGCCGTGAGGAAATCCGGTCCGGGGCCATTACCGAACCGAAACAACTGCACATCGACAATCTCATGCCGCGGCTTGTGGCGTATGTTCGTTCCCAGTCGAGGCCCACTTTCGGCGCGTACTGAACGGTACCGGCGTGGTCGTGCATACCAATCTTGGACGGTCATTGCTCGCCAAGCCTGCGATTGAAGCCGTTGTCGAGGCATGCGGTCATTATTCCAACTGCGAGTTTGATCTCGCCACGGGAAAGCGGGGCAGCCGGTACAGCCACGTTGAGCAGATTCTCTGCGACATCACCGGGGCGGAAGCGGCGCTGGTGGTCAACAATAATGCCGCTGCCGTATTTATCATGCTTGAGACGCTGGCTCGGGAAAAGGAAGTGATCGTTTCCCGCGGGCAGCTCGTGGAGATCGGCGGGTCGTTCCGCATTCCGGACGTGATGACGAAATCCGGGGCCATCCTGCATGAAGTCGGAGCAACGAACCGGGCGCATGTGCATGATTATGAAAATGCGATCAATGACAATACCGGTGCGCTCATGCGGGTGCATACGTCGAATTTCCGTGTGGTCGGGTTCACCAAGGAAGTGACCCTGCCTGAAATGCGCGCACTCGGCGACAAGTACAACCTGCCTGTCATTGAAGACCTCGGCAGCGGCACGCTGTATTCTCTTTCGGGCGAAGGGCTGCTCGGTGAACCCACGGTGCAGCAGGTCGTGGCACAGGCGCCGACGTGGTGTCTTTTTCCGGTGACAAGGTGCTTGGCGGGCCGCAGGCGGGTGTTATCGTCGGGCGCAAGGAATACATTGACCGCATCAAGATGAATCCGGTCAACCGTGCCATGCGCATCGACAAGATGACGCTGGCCGCCCTTGAGGCCACCTTGCGGCTATATCTCGACATGGACGTGGCGCGGCGTACTGTGCCGACGCTCAAGATGGTCACGGCCTCACAGGAATCGCTCAAGAGCAAGGCGCGGCGTCTGGTGGATGCCGTGAAGGACGAGCTGGGCGAAAAGGTGGCCGTTGGCATGAAGAAAGGTTTTTCCCGTGTGGGTGGCGGGGCGTTCCCCGAATACGACCTGCCCGGAACCATGGTGACTGTGTCGCCGAAAGATATTTCCGTGGATGATCTGCGGGATGCGCTCCTTGATACTGATCCGCCGCTGGTGGCCCGTATCGAGGATGATGTTTTTCTGATTGATCCTCGTACTCTCAATTCAACCGAAATCAGGATGGCGGCCGTCGCACTTCGACAGGCCGTTACTGCACTCGGTAAATAAGGACTCGCAATGAGCAAGAAACACGATCTCGAATACGAACCGAAATCGGCGTGGGATGTGTACTCGTCGAAAAAAGACCTCAAGGCCATGCATTCCATGGCGAAACGGTATGTGGATTTCCTGTCAGACTGCAAGACGGAACGGCTGGTCATGGATTACGTGCGCGAGCGCGTGGCCAAAGCCGGTTTTGTGGATGATCTGAAAGCGCCGCTGGCGTATCGTTTCAACCGCAACAAGACATGCTTTCTGGCTCGCAAGGGCAAGCGTCCCTTGAGCGAAGGCTTCCGTCTCGTCGGGGCGCATGCCGACTGCCCGCGTCTCGATCTCAAGCAGCGTCCGCTGTACGAAGATACCGATATCTGCCTCGGCAAGACGCATTACTACGGCGGCATCCGCAAATACCAGTGGCTCACCATCCCGCTGGCACTGCATGGAACCGTGGTCAAGAAGTCCGGTGAAGAGGTGACCATCTGCATCGGCGAAGACCCCAAGGACCCGGTTTTCACCATCACTGACCTGCTGCCGCACCTTGCGTACAAGGAAGTGGTCAAGAAGGTGTCGGACGCCTTTGACGCGGAAAAGTTGAATATCATTCTCGGACAATCTCCGGCAGCCGCACCGAAAAAGGGCGACGACAAGCCGAGTGATCCAGTCAAGATCAAGGTGCTGGAGCTTCTGAACAAGAAATACGGAATCGATGAATCCGACTTTTTCAGCGCCGAGATTCAGGCTGTGCCCGCCGGTCGCGCTCGGTTTGTCGGGCTGGATGAGTCCATGATCGGCGGTTACGGCCATGATGACCGTTCCAGCGTCTTCTGCGCCCTTGAGGCCTTCCTTGAAGAGCCGGAGCCTGAGTACGCTCAGATCGTGCTGTTCTGGGACAAGGAGGAAATCGGTTCGGACGGTGCCACGGGTGCGAAGTCGCTGTTTTTGAATACTGCATGGAAGAGCTTGCCGACGCATGGGAACCGGGCGCGCGCCTGTCGAAGATTTTCATGAACGGTTCGGCCCTGTCGGCGGATGTGTCCGCTGCCATGGACCCGGACCACAAGGACGTGTACGAACCGCTCAATGCCGCACGCCTCGGCTACGGTCCGTGTTTCAACAAGTTCACCGGCCATCGCGGCAAGGTGGGGGCAAACGACGCGCATCCCGATTTCATCGGCTGGCTGCGCCGTATTTTCGACGATGCAGGCATTCCCTGGCACATGTCGGAACTCGGCAAAGTGGATGTGGGCGGCGGCGGAACTGTCGCCAAGTTCCTTGCGGTCTACGGCATGGATGTCATTGACGTGGGGGTTCCGGTCCTGTCCATGCATTCTCCGTTCGAATTGGCCAGCAAGGCGGATATCTACGCCTGTACACTGGCTTTCCGTGAGTTTCTCAAAAATTAGATCGGAACTGGATACAAATAAAAAAGGCATGCCGATTCGGCATGCCTTTTTTATTGGCTGCGAGGGCAAAGAGGGAAGTAATTCTCTTTTATCGCAGTTATATTGTCTGTTTTCGTGATTTCAATTCGATTTGTGTGCAGGTTTTCATGTATCCACAATATACTAGACAATTACTGACCTTAATGCCACGGATAAGAGACAATAATAGCTGAATGTTTACTGTTACTATTTTTCTTTCAGGGGACAAAGGATGAACTGGAGTACTGTTGTTGCGTGCGTTTTGATATTCGCAGGGGCTGTTCTGATGCTGCGGAATATCTTCAGTCACAGACAATTGATGCTCACTGTCCGTGACTCTCTCAAGGCGCGCTCCCGAAGAACCTCATTTCTGATTCGAACCCACATGACCTTCATGGTCTTTTTCTTTCTTTCCTATCTTGGTGTAATTTTTCTTTTCATCAACCAAATCGATATTGTTAGTAACCTGTTTATTGGTCTGATTTTCTTTTTTGGCGGAATTTTCGTTTATATCGGGATAATCATTCAGCAACAGGCATTCAGTTCCCTCAAGGCTTCCAATCAGGACTTGAAGGATTATTCCGTGAGGCTGGAGCAGGAGCAGGAAAAGCTTATCAGCCTGAATGAGGATTTGAAAAACGAGATTTCACGGAGAATGAAGGCGCAGGAATCAGAACAGTTGAAATCGGACTTTCTCTCACAGGTTTCTCATGAATTGCGAACTCCATTGACGTCGATTTTCGGTTTTACCAAGTTGATGCAGAAGGATCTTGACGCGATTTGGGAGATAGAGGGAATGCAGGCGCAAACTGTTCGAAAGCGGGAGCGGTTGGAAAAGAATCTTTCCATCGTATGCAGCGAATGCAGCCGGTTGACCCGCTTGATCAACAATGTTCTGGACTTGGCCAGAATCGAGTCAGGCCAGATGACGTGGGATGATGTGCCGGTTTCGCTGGACGATATTGTAGCTCGTCTGTAACGGCCGTGGAGGGACTGTTTGTTGAGAATTCTTCCGTCTCCTTGAAGGTGGATATTCCTCGGGAACTTCCAGCCCTTCGTGTGGATCTGGATTTGGTCACACAGGTTTTCGTCAATCTGATCAGTAACTCAGTCAAGTTTACGAAGTCGGGGGAGATAGCTGTCACGGTTACCCGGGAACTTCACTATATACAGGTTTCAGTCTGTGACCAAGGGGTCGGCATGACAGAAGAAAATCTGAGTAGAATTTTTGATAAATACTTTATCGCCAGAAAGGGTGACACACTGAGTTCAACCAAGCTGGGCACAGGGCTGGACTGCCGATCTGCAAGCAGATAGTCGAGCATTATGGTGGAAAGATCTGGGCTGAATCCGAGTTTGGTGTTGGAAGTTGTTTTATGTCACTCTCCCTGATTCTCTTTTCGTGGATTAGCCCAATATATTGTTATTTGATTTTTATATGTAAGTATGGGCTGCGATTTGAAGCTGTTATACTATTTTCTGTGCCGTGATTACTCGTAGGCCATGGCTACTTGATTGTGCAATGCCTCAGCGAGGCTTTGACTCGAATTCGTGAAGTCGTCGGCTGCATGAATATTTGCCACACTGCCGTTGTGGTAGACCACAATGGTTTCGGCAAAGGATGCGACTTCGTCGGAATCGTGGGTGACCATTATCATGGGGATGTCGAAGGTCTCCAGAATTCTGGCAAGCTCTTTGCGCATGCGTATGCGTAAGGGCTGGTCCAGTGCGCTGAACGGTTCGTCCAGCAGGAGCATCTTGGGTGAGGTTGCCAGTGCGCGGGCCAGCGCCGTCCGCTGTTGTTGTCCGCCGGACAGGGCGACCGGCTTCTGCCCGGTGATTTTTCCTAGACCGAAAATTTCTATCAGTTCCTTTACGCGATGGGCCTGCTTTCGTCCGATTCGGCCAAAGAGCGGTTTCAGGCCGAAGGGATATTTTCCAGCACCGTCAGATGTGGAAACAGGGCATAGTCCTGAAACAGGTAACCGACCTTGCGGTGCCGGGTAGGGGTATTGATGCCTGCGCTGGAATCGAAGACCACATCGCCGTTGACCCGGATATACCCTTCATCCGGGGTGAGCATGCCTGCTATGGCACGGAGGGTGAGGGTTTTCCCGAGCCGGACGGGCCGAACAGCACCAGAGCACGGTCTGTTGACGAAAACTGTGAGCGGAGGAGAAATTCTTCTCCTCCGCTGCACATGCGTTTAGTGATATCAAGTTCGAATTTCATGAATGTGTGAACTGGAATTACGGTCGGGTGAAGCCGCGTTCTTCAAGCAGGGCAATGCCTGCATCGCTGCGGACGAATTCCACGAATTCTTTGGCTATGTCCGGCATGGCGGAGTGCTTAAGCACGGCGATGGGGTATGTGACCGGTTTTTTCAGAGGGATATCTTCAATAATGAGGACGTGTTTGCCTGTCTTGACTGCGTCGGTACGGTAGACGAAACCACAGTCGATTTCACCGCGGGACAGATAGTCCAGCACCTGACGAACGGATTCGCCGAAGATCATTTTGGGCGTCAGTTTCTTGTAGAGCTTTCTGGCTGTGAGCGCGCCTTTGGCATACTGTCCGGCGGGAACGGTTTCGGGGGTGCCGATACCGATGGATGTAACCTTGCTGCCGGTGAGGTCGTTCAGCGTTCTTATGCCTGCCGGGTTGTCTTCGGGAGTCGTCAGTACCAGCGAGTTGTGGGCAAAAATATGGGCGTCGGTGTTTTCGATGAAGCCTTTGGCAATGGCCTTGGTTCATCCATTTGGGGTTGGCGGATGCATATACGTCGGCGGGAGCCCCTGCTCAATCTGGCGGTACAGAGCGCCGGATGATGCGAAGTTCATGATGACATCCACACCGGGATGAGCGTTTTCGAAAGCGGGTTCAATGTCGCTGAATGCATCGGTCAGGCTGGCTGCGGCTGAAACGATCAGTTCCTGTGCCAGAGCGCTGGTGACGGACCCTGCAACAAGAAAGCAGGAGAAAACAAGAGAGGTCAGAATCGTAACGCGTTTCATTAATGGCTCCTTAAATGATATTTTTAACATGGTGGTTTCAATAATTTGCTTGTTGTCATGAGAATAAGCACACAGACTATGCTGATGACCAGCACCAGTGTGTTGGCCAGTGCATCGTTACCGGCCTGAACTGCGGAATAGACGGCCAGCGAAAGGGTTGGGTCCTGCCCGGAAGGTTGCCCGCTACCATGAGGGTAGCACCGAATTCTCCCATGGCCCGTGCAAAGGCGAGCATCCCACCGGATAACACACCTCTGAAAGCCAGAGGGAGTGAGACGCGCATGAAGACGGCCAGCTCGCCCTGTCCGAGAGTGCGGGCCGCGTTTTCATATTGTGCGCCGACTCCCTCAAGAGCGGCCCGTGCCGATTTGAAGACAAGTGGAAAGGCGACCACCGTGCGGCGATGACGGCACCTTGCCATGTGAACATGAGGGTAATGTTGAAGTGTTCCTGCAACCAGCTTCCGAGAATTCCCCTGCGCCCGATGAATACCAATAGGTAATAGCCGAGTACCGTGGGCGGCATGACCATGGGCAGGGTGAAGATCGCGTCCAGAAAGTCTCTTCCGGGGAATTCCCAGCGGGCGAGAACATAGGCCGCAGACACACCGAGTACCAGTGCCCACAGTGTGGCCAACCCGGCAACCTTGAGGGTCAGCAGCAGCGGGCTTGTAAAGGCTATATTTGAGAAATCAAGCCAGATTGAATCCATAATGTTACCAAGTAAAATGCGTTTGTTTGAATGTGTGCCCGATTGGTGCTTCCATGATTGGATGAAGAATTTCATAACCTTGCATCATCATGGTTTTAATTCAGTATTATGCACACACGGGAAAATTTGTAAAGAATATATAAACAGTCACGAATATTATAAAATTCGTGACTGTTTTTGCGTTGTTCCATGGAAAAAGGGCTTATGGCCTGTATTCCCGTTATGCCGGATATTGTGAAAAAGGAGGGCATGCCGGAAGTGCTTCCGACATGCCCCGTTTCTACGCGTTTGCCTGATGGTTCTGTTTGTGAAGAGGCTTACAGCGCATGCGCCGGTTTGCCTGTCGATTTTTTGTTTTTTATCAAGGTCGGGCATGTGAACAAGCGTTTTGCGGACTGCTGTTGAAAGTCCGGGAAGATATTTTCGGCTCCAACCAGTTTTGTTGTGCCCAGCCGATCCATTATCTGCAGTATCTGCGGGTGAACACCGGAAAGGACCACTCGTATTTTCTGTGCCTGCCCACGGCGAATCACTGTTTCAAGGCCTTCAAGTCCTGTCGCATCGATGGTCGGCACTGACCGCATGCAGAGGACCAGCACTTCCGGCTTTTTGCGTGTGAACCGCATGACGTCCACGAAACGCTGTGCCATGCCGAAGAACAGCGGGCCGGAGATTTCATACACCACCACACGTTCCCGGCCGTTGCGTTTGTCAAAGACTTCCTCTTCCGGAAGTCCCGTATCGAGGTTGTGGATGTCGGTCAGTTCACTCATCCGTTTCATGAAGAGCATGGCTGCCAGCACGACGCCGATTTCCACTGCAACGGTCAGGTCCACGAAGACGGTAAGGCCAAAGGCGATGACCATGACCGCGGAGTCGGATTTCGGTGCGAGAAAGAGGCGTTTGATCCGGTGCGGTTCGCTCATGTCCCATGCAACCACCATCAGGACCGCTGCCAGACTCGAAAGCGGGATGAGTGATGCCAGAGGTGCAAAGAACTTGATGAATAGGATCAGGGTGCAGACGTGGATGATTCCGGCCATGGGGGAGTATGCTCCCGCCCGGATGTTGGTGGCGGTTCTGGCGATTGCGCCGGTTGCAGGCAGGCCGCCGAAGATGGCGGAGAAGACGTTGGCCACGCCTGTGCGACAAGTTCTGTTGAGGATTGTGCTTGTCGCGCTCATGCCGTCCGCAACGGTGGCGCTGAGCAGCGATTCAATGCCTGCCAGAATGGCGATGGTAAATGCGTCGGGTAATATTGCCCGAATGTTCAGGTCGCCTGACCAGAACGGAACGATGCTCGGCAGGGTGGAAGGTATGCCGCCGAATCGGCTTCCGATGGTTTCCGTGTTCAGGCCCAGAGCCCATGCTATGACTGTGGCAAGAACGATGCCTACAAACGGGGCCGGGATGCGGGGAATGTACCGGCGGACGAGCAGCATTGAAACAAGCGTCAGCATGCCGATGCCGAGAGTTGTCGGAGCCATTGTGGGAAAAGCCTGACCGCAGGCCAGCATTTTTCCGAGGAAGTCCGCTGGTACCTGTTGCAGTTGCAGGCCGAAGAAGTCCTTGATCTGTGATGAAAAGATCAGGAGGCCGATGCCGGAGGTGAAACCTGCGGTAACCGGGTAGGGGATGAACTGGAGCAGACGGCCCAGTCCGAAAAGGCCCATGACGATAAGGAACAGGCCCGCCAGAATGGTTGCTGCAAGAAGTCCTTCAAAGCCGTGGCGGGCGACAACGCCAGCGATGATGACGACAAATGCGCCTGTCGGGCCGCCGATCTGAAAGCGTGTTCCGCCGAAAGCGGAAATGACGAATCCAGCGGTGATTGCGGTAAAGAGGCCCATTTCCGGTGTGGCACCCGAGGCGATGGCAAACGCCATTGCCAGAGGAAGGGCAACGATTCCAACCGTGACACCTGCGCCGAGGTCGCGTCGTGCCTTTGTCAGGGAATACCCTGAGCGCAGAAAGGATACGCTTGTCGGAAGGTTGGATTTCAGACGTGAAAAAAGAGAATGAACCATTGAGAAACCTCCTGTTTGGGTGGTGTCTCCGTGGGGCACAGTCGGTGGTCGATCTTAATAAAATAATGAGAGGCCAGAGGCTGAGGCTCGCGCGGAAAGCGCGCATTAAATGCCTCTGTAAAATGAAAGTCAACAAGTAATCCGGAAAACATTTTTATCTCCGGCAATCGGGCCGATCGGTGTTGAAAAGCGGTCAACCCGGGTTTCCTTGTGAGCCGCGCGTTTTTTCTCTACTATGCACAGGCTGATATTGAAAAAAAACGACTTCTGAAAAAAAGGATCATATATACATGCCGGTTATCATGGGAACCGCGGGGCACATCGACCACGGGAAAACCACACTCGTTAAGGCGCTTACGGGCATCGACTGCGACCGTCTCTCCGAAGAGAAAAAGCGTGGCATCACCATTGAACTCGGATTCGCACACCTTGATCTGGGCGGCGGCAGTCGACTCGGCATCGTGGACGTTCCCGGCCATGAAAAGTTCGTCAAGAATATGGTGGCCGGGGCTGCGGGCGTGGATTTCGTCACCCTGATTATCGCGGCGGATGAAGGAATCATGCCGCAGACTCGGGAGCATCTCGAAATCTGTCAGCTGCTCGGCGTCACCACCGGCATCGTTGCCTTGACCAAGACTGACATGGTTGATGCTGAATGGCTTGAAATGGTCGAAGAGGAAGTGGCTTCCTATCTGGAACCGACGTTCCTCGGCGGTGCACCCATCGTTCCCGTGTCCGCGCATACCGGCGAGGGGCTGGAGGCGCTCAAGGACGAGATCCGGACGCTGCTCAAGGAATTCAAGCCGAAACGCCGCT
>LQAJ01000134.1_pt1 | contig 35754 bp, 39 predicted proteins | sample 1535811 | NCBI WGS metagenome assembly LQAJ01 (sample SAMN04331587, study PRJNA305678) | bioreactor metagenome | isolation source: bioreactor_6 inoculated with Wadden Sea sediment 2nd replicate of a... | place: Germany: Wadden Sea, Janssand Flat
GAAATCAACTTGTTTTATGTTAATTCCATGTTGATTTTTCGTGCGCCACCATCAACTGGCGACTTAATCATCTTAACATTGTTGATGTTAATTGTCAAGCACTTTTTAAAAACTTTTTTAGAAGCAATTTCGAAATATGAATTTCTAAATCATTTCTTATTAAGTTAGTGCCTTGTGTTTCGTGTGCCGCGTCATGCGGTACTTGACTATAATAGCACTGCTATAGGGTAGCGTCAACCCCTAATTTTAAAGAAATAATATTCTAAATACTTTGTCAAGTGTGCTATTGTTAAAAATCAATTTTCAAACAAGTTGCTTCCTATATATAGCCCATTGAATTTGTCCTTAAACATGATTTTTCTAAATCTTGATTTCATGATATAAGCTTACATTATTCATAAAATACCATAGCTATTGCCTAATACGCCCTAGGAATAGGTTTCGAATTCACTTTATAACACATCAGAAAAACATAGGTGAATCTTTTCATCTATATATACTATTGTCTAGTTTGTCATTTTCTCAAGCAAACAACTTAGATCTATATGGTTTTCTGCATATTCTTTTCGTGACCTTTTTATCAATACTTCGATTTTATTTTAGGAATAACACCTAATATCGGTACACCGCTTCTTTCTTTTATAAGTCTTATATTATCCTCTTCATATATCGTATTCTCAAATCCGTTGAAAACTATCCCTGTAATTTTTATCTGCTTGGCTTTTAAATATTCAAGGGTTAACATTGTGTGATTGATTGTTCCAACACCCGTTCGCGTTACAATAATCACAGGAAGGTCCATTTCTTTTACTAGATGATATAAATCGAACCCCTGCCTTTGAATAGGAACCACGATCCCCCCTGCGCCTTCAATAATGGTGAACTTATTTTCCTTTAAAGTGGTTCTGCATTTCTCTATAACTTGAGTTTTGAGACTTTCTTTGCTCAAGCTTTGCCGATTTTCCAACTCTGCTGCCAAGTGTGGGGAACATGGTGTTTCAAATACAATTGGTGAACTTGATTGAAACTCAGTGATACCCGTTAGATTTCTGATCGTATCAATATCAACACGACCACCACTGGCCACTGGTTTTAAATAGTAAGGAACTATACCCCCACTCATTAGTGCCTGGATAAGGAGTACTGAAGCAAAAGTCTTTCCCACATCTGTATCCGTTCCTACAACAAATACGCCATTCATTGCTTTACCCCCGCTTTCCCTTTTATCTCAAAACCCAATTTTTCAAATAGTCGCCTATCCGACTCAATATTTGTTCCTGTTGTCGTTAAAAAATCACCGGTTAACACACCATTCACTCCATTTTTGAATGCAACTTTTGCTGAGGTCCCTAACTTATTTCGACCGCCTGCAAATCTAATTTCAGTCTTTGGTAAGATTAATCGATAAAGTATAGTCATAAAAAGTAGACTCTTTTCACTTTGTGCAGCATTAGATTCAAAAGGGGTACCTGGTATTGGATTTAGAACATTTATAGGTACAGACTGCACACCTAACTTTTTAATTTCAAAAGCCATATCTATTCTGTCTTTCATTGTTTCTCCTAGGCCAAATATTCCTCCACAACATACTTCTAAACCAACATTTTTAGCATTTTCTACTGTTTTTATTCTTTCATCATAAGTGTGAGTGGTACAGACCTTATTGTAAAAATCTCTGGAAGACTCTAAGTTGTGATGATATCTCTTAACACCAGCATTTTTTAGCGCCTGAGCTTGTAGACGCGTTAGAATGCCATGAGATGCACAAAGACTTAATTCTGTTTCTTTTTCCACAGCTTGGTATGCAGATATCAAATGGGGCAAGTCTGCATTATCTAAATAACCACCACTGCTTACTAAACTGAACTTATCCACTCCTGAAGCTTCCATTTTCTTGGCTTCCATTACTATTTCATTTTGAGACTTTAAGTCAAAATGCTCTGAAGGCGCTTCATAGTGTGCTGACTGAGCGCAAAATTTGCAATCTTCAGAGCAAGAACCACTTTTAACATTCATTATTGAGCAAAGGTCCATTTTATTGCCTAAATGAATCTGTCTTATTTTCTCAGCGACTGATCCAAGTGTTTGCATATCTATTGCATCGTTCTCAAATGTCTGTAAAAGTTCAAGTGCTTGTTCATATGTCAAGCCTTTAAATTCTTCTAAATTCGAAAAGTAGTCTTCTGGTTTCATAGCTTCTCCTTCATCCACTGTATTTGAGACTATTTTATCAATTTTAGCATTATTGTCAACTTTTTAAAATGTTTTTAGTTAACAATAATACTAAAAATAAAAAAACACCCCGGCATGCAACCAGAGTGTTTTTCGTTTGGCATTCATTTCATTAAGGAAGCAAAGTAATGGGAATCCCAAATACTTTGTAACGATTTCTCGTTGCTTACATGATAGTCATATGGATTTAAATTGTCAATATAACAATATATTTTATATATAATGCATTTTTTTTATGGCTTAACTAGTAACCTTATAATATTTAAGTGACATTATTAGGTCAAACAATATACAATGAAATTGTAAAGTGTAAAATACTGTAGCGGGTTTCCTGTCACAAGTTGAATCTTTGAAACCACTATATTATAATAACTATAGCTAATTTTTGGAGGTGTTCATATGAAACGTGTATTTTCTGGTGTGCAACCAACTGGTCAAATACATCTTGGCAATTACATTACAATGCGCAATTTTATTAAGCAACAGGACGACAAGGATTGTTTTTATTGTGTCGTAGATTTACATTCCATCACGGTTCCTCAAGATCCTAAGGAACTGCGCAAAAATTCATTAGAACTGACTGCCCTATATATGGCAATCGGTCTTGATCCAAGCAAGGTTACTTTATTCCTGCAATCGCAGGTATCTGCACACGCTGAACTCGCATGGCTCCTTCAATGTAATTCATATATGGGTGAACTGAATCGAATGACTCAGTTTAAGGATAAGAGCGCTGGTCAAAAAGCTGTTACAACAGGTTTATTTACCTATCCAGTTCTCATGGCTGCTGATATTCTCCTATATGATACACATTATGTGCCAGTAGGAAATGATCAAAAGCAACATCTTGAATTAACGCGTGATATTGCAGAAAGATTTAATAACAAATACGGAGATACATTTGTAGTCCCTGAACCACTTATTAGTAAAGTGGGTGCTCGTATTATGTCTCTTGATGATCCAACAGCAAAAATGTCAAAGAGTAATCCAAATATCCACAGTAAAATAACCCTTCTTGAGCCCTCTAACAAGGTTAAAAAGAGCATTATGAAATCAACCACGGATAGTGATATGCAAGTTCGTTTTGATGAGGAAAACAAACCTGGTGTATCTAACCTGCTAACGATTTATTCGCAACTTGGCAATGTGTCAATTGAAGACCTTGAATCTAAATACAAGGGTGTAGGGTATGGTACCTTTAAAAAAGAACTTGTTGAAGTTGTAAATGATGCACTTGCACCAATTCAACAAAGACATCAAGAAATTTTAACAAGCGGTGAAGTGGAAGATGTTCTTAAGAAAGGTGCTGCACGCGCTGATGAAATTTCCCAAGAAGTTTTAAACAGAGTTAAGAAAAAACTTTGGTTTTGTTATTTTTTTAAGTTCTATGAAGGCTTTTTAGGGATCAACGAAGAGTGAGAATCACTCTATATAGATATTTGTAGTCAATAAGTCCTATTTGTGACATGATGAAACATATCTATATTTCACCAAGTGTTTTTTCCAAAAAACAAGAATCCCCACTACCAATGGAGTAGAGGGGATTTTTTTATATTTCTGTGAGCTTCTTATACTCTTTTCTAAACTTCTTAATAATTTTCTTTTCCATTCTGGAACGGTCATTTGCGACACATTCAGTTCATTTGCCACTTTGTATTTGTGTCTTACTTTCGAAGAATCTGTCCTGAATGATTTTCAACTCCACTTCATTGAGTTTTTCCATGCATTTTTCAATAAAATCTCTGTTTCAATCACATCAAAATACTTGTCGTCTTCTCCAATAATGTCAAGCAACTGAATGTCTTTATCATCCCCACTACTATCGTAACTAATATCCAGGGATTTAGGTGTGTACACCTGAGACGCTTCCATAGCTTCAATAACTTGTTCTTCCGTACATGACAGATATTCAGCAATGTCTTCGATTTTCGGCACACGTTGTAAGTCTTGTTGAAGTTTACTTTTAGCGACATTGATTTTTTTTACTTAACTCCTGAATACGTCGTGGCACACGAACAGACCAACCCTTATCTCGGAAATATTTTTTAATCTCCCCGATTATTGTTGGTGTTGCGAAACTGGAAAATTCAAATCCGCGATCAACGTCATATCGTTCAATCGCATAGATAAGTCCTAGGGATGCTACCTGATAAATATCCTCGTAGTCAATCCCTTTGTTTACATATTTCTTTGAAAGTATCTCTGTTATATACATATACCTATGAATCAATTCATTTCTTATATGAATGTCTTTAGATTCCTTGTACATTTTAAACAATACTTTGCTCTCAATATCTTTTATACTCTCAGCCGTAGTGCATCCTGCATCCACTTTTGAGGTCCTTTGACTTGTCATAATTATCAGCCCCTGATAAAACCCAAATGTAATAGCGTATTTTTATGAATCTCTACCACGCCTTAAAGAATGAGCCTTTTCACCATACGAATTTTTGTGCCCTGCCCCATTTTCGAATCTACCGACACATCGTCCATTAATGATTTCATTATAAATATGCCAAGTCCATTTTCACCTGGGTTCATTAGATCAGGCTCATTATACGATTCCACACTGAATCCGTTTCCACAGTCGAGCACTTCTACAACGAATTCAGAATTCTCAATGAGAAAACTAATTTCAAAGTCCTCCTGGCATGCGCATGAAGCACCGCGTTGTTACAAGCCTCGCCTACAGCCACTTTAATATCTTCTATAGATTCGATGTCAAATCCCATATTGTTTGCTACGACTGAAGCTGTAAGTCTTGCAACACTTACATATTCTGATTTCGTAGGCAATTTTAAAGAAATGCAATCCTTCATACAAATCGTCCACCCTTTTTATTATCACTGATATTTTGCTTACTTCATGACAAATATTTTGTCTAGTCCTGTAATCTTGAGTAGCTTGAGAATATTCTGTTGTGCGTTGGTAATCAGAATTTCATTCTCGTTTTTCTTAACTCTTTTTAGCACACCGATAAGTACACCTAAACCAGTTGAGTCGATATAACTTAGATTGGCACAATCGATATTGATATCACATTCTCTTTTATCAAGCATTGATTTAACTCTTCTTTTAATCTACCTGATGTCTGAATATCAACGTCACCAATAAGTTCAACAGACCAGAACTGATCTATGTCCTGAAATACCTTATTCATTTTCAGCGACATATTACTGCCCCCTTCTACCTTAATTTCTTGTTTGTCTCGTACATATTTGATTGAGTCAAAAAAATCATGCCTAAATCATATCTACCTGTCTCTAACTCTACCTAAACAATTAATTCATTTTAAACGTAATATTATTATACCTAATCAAAAGCATTATGACAAAATTTGAACAGAAATAATCGAAATTAATTGAAAATAGAGGCTTTTTCGATAAATATTAAGAAAAGTTAATGGGCGTAGAGCGTCTTTTTTAATTGATTGAAATATATTACACGTTATAATTATTTTAAAGCCTTTCACAGTTTATTGAGAACAATATGTGTTTTGGCATAAAAGGGGGAACTATGAAAAATATTTTCAGCCGTGGAGACTTATCATTGTACTCATGTTTCTAATGATTTTTCTTCACTATTTGCATTCATTTACACAGAACAAGTAAAACTACCAAGTGAGGGATGGTCGAATCAAATAGAAATAGACGCTTATAGTCCTAATATGGACTTTGAAAGCCTGTCTTCTAACAACACTTTAGCCATTGCTACTGATGATACTCACTTTGTGAACATCACTGCACTTGACAATGAAATCATTCTAAAAAAGTTTGATTTATACGGTGAAATGGTCCAGGACCACGTTATTGAAATGAACCATGGCATAAGTGAGATTTCTGGTTCCAATGACATGGGAACACTTAATCTTATTGCTGTGTCAAAGGATGAGGGGATTGTATTTTTTCTCTCCATTGATGCAACTGAATTCACCTTGCTTCAATCAGATTCCTTGACCCTTAAGGATATGTCTTATAAGCTTTCAAGCGACCACGTGACTGCCTATAACGATACGGATGTTCTAATGCTTGCCAAGGGACAATCGAGAGAACTTCACCCAAATTTTGATGGACGTATTGAACTTGCTGAAGTCAATATTGTAGATGGAAAAACCATCCTTTCAGCAATTACCATGCGGGGGAGCACGTATCACTTGAGTGTTATGACAGAAGAAGGAGACATGCTCTATTCAGAAAATCTTTACCGCTTGCCTTCTTTAAGTGCCATCAATCCTGTAAATATTGCCATGGCCATACAAGATGAAAAAGCAGTCGTTATTTCAACGATGAAGCACATGCGATTTGGAACCAATTATGTTGATTTCTTTGAGTTCAATATCCAAGCACCTGCCGATTTTCTACATACGGGTTATGAAATTGATACATATGAAGCTGTGCCTTATCTAATACAGGAAGATAATGGACAACTTAGTTATCTAATAAACTTCTGGGCTTCTAACCTAGGGCGTACAGAAATCGCTAAAGGGGTTCAGGCTTATCCAAACCTCTATAAGACAACCCACGGAACAGATGAGTTTAAGCAACTGTCTAAAAGTGAACGTAGCTCTGTAAAACCTTCTTACTTTAAACTTGGAGAGTTTGACTATCTGATTCATAATGAGCAAAATGATCTCGTGAATCATGTCTATATCTCATCTAACAATCCGAAGCTTATCGAAATGAGTAGGGACTATACAAAGGACACACTATTCGATATATTTATGCGAACTATAACAACGTATCCTGCACTTATACTTGCAGGGATTCCACCTATGATGACGGCTATATTGCCTCTTCTTGTAATAACAGCACCTGTGCTTATGTTTAAACTCAACTGGGCAGAACAGAATAAGACCAAAATGACTCTAATTATATTCTTTGTTTACATGGCCAGCAAAATCTATACATTTGGCTTTGATATTTTTCCATTCTTCACGAATAAGGGGCTTTGGCCACCATATCTTGAAAGCAATGTGGCTCACTGGGGGGCCTTTGTACTTTTCAGTGCCCTGACCTTACTGGTCTACTTTAATCGGTCTAAGACCAGAGAAGGTAAAAACGACCACTTCCTTAAGGCCATTAGTTTTTATGTGATTCTTGATTTGGTCATTATGATTACATTTTTTATGCCGTATTCAATCATTTAGTTGGAAGATGTTTTATATTAGACATTAGATCTTACAAATAATAAAAACGATTTTGAGCTGAATAAGTCCGCTCAAAATCGTTTTTTTATTTCCCGGGAAACATGTATCCTTATAGGCAAAAAATGGAGTCTTAAGAAAGACTCCTGACAACTCGAATCAAATATATTAAAGGGGGCTATAATCCTAATATTCCCCCTCAAAGTCCATTTAAACATCCAAGTGCAACTTTCCCTTAATATTAAGAGCATCTTTATATTAGAATACAATGCTAAACGGAACATGATACTCATCATTCTCTCTTAGATCAGCATGTATAGGGCTGGTCATTTTGAATCATTAAACTATTATTTTGTAAATCTCTATCACATAAAAAAAGAGCTGCCTAAACAGCTCTTTTTTATAACTTATTATCTCATATAGATTTGATAATTATATTTTCTAATTTTCAGAAGGGTCTTCAGACTCTTCCACTGACGTTTCCTCTACTTGTGCAGCGTCTTCACCGTTTTCACCTGGTGTTTCTTCTGATATTTCTTCAGACGCCTCTTCCTCATCTGTCTCCTGTATTTTAGCAAGGGACACAAGCGTTGTCTCATCTTTCGTACGCATAAGCGTCACACCTGAAGTGGAACGTCCCATGGTCGAGATATCATCAACACTTAAACGGATCAGTACACCAATATTGTTGATGATCATGATTTCATCGCCAGGAAGAACAATGCGGGCACCAATAAGTGCGCCTGTTTTCTCAGTGATATTGTAAGTTTTGATGCCTTTTCCGCCCCTTGTTTGAACACGGTATTCATCAATTGATGTTTTGCTTACCATATCCATTTTCGCTGACAACAAGGAGGTTAGAGTCTGGCTCAATACGTTCCATAACAACAACGGCATCATCTGAATCCAGCTGTATACCACGTACACCTGTTGCTGTACGTCCCATTTCTCGAACGTCTGTTTCATGGAATCTTATAGATTTACCCTTGCGGCTCACTATAATCATTTCATCATCGCCAGACGTTTCCATAACATTAATGAGTTCGTCACCAACATTTAGGTTAATGGCAATCAGCCCTGACTTACGATTAGAGTCCAGCTTGCTTAGGGCTGTCTTTTTAACAGTCCCCATCTTTGTAGCGAACATAAGATATCCTGATTCAAAGCCTTGAACTGGCATCATAGTCGTAACAATTTCATCTGGCTCAAGCTGAATCAGATTGACTATATTAGATCCTTTTGATGTTCTGCTACCGTCTGGAATTTCATAGGTCTTGAGCCTATAAACCTTTCCAAAGCTTGTGAAAACAAGAAGGGTATCATGGGTCGACATTGTATAAATCTGTTCAACGAAATCTTCTTCTTTCGTTGCCATGCCTTGTTTACCACGTCCGCCTCTTTTTTGACTCTGATATTCACTCGCAGAAACACGCTTAATATAACCAGCATGTGTTAGTGTAACAACCACTTCTTCTTGCTCGATCATATCTTCAATATTGATTTCATTAATATCAAAAGAAATCTCAGTACGTCTATCATCTGAATAACGCTCTTTAATACGAATAAGGTCTTCCTTGATGATGTCCATCAGTAGGCCTTCATCAGCAAGAATGGCACGTAATTCTTTTATCGTCTCCATAACCTGCTTGTATTCGTTTTCAACTTTTTTCTCTTTCAAGACCAGTCAGCTTTTGAAGTCTCATATCAAGAATGGCTTGGGCCTGAACATCTGAAAGATCAAATTTTTCCATAAGGGCCACTTTGGCTTCAGATGTATTTTTAGAGGCGCGAATTGTCCGAATCACTTCATCGATGTTATCAATGGCAATTCTAAGACCTTCCAGTATATGAGCTCTATTTTCGGCTTTTTCAAGATCGTATTTTACCCGTCTTGTTTCAACTTCTTTTTGGTGATTGATGTAATGCGATAGAATCTCATGAAGGTTGAGTACTTTTGGCTGATTATCAACCAGGGCAATCATAATCATAGAATAAGTGCCCTGAAGCTGAGAATGCTTGTAAAGCTTGTTTAAAACAACATTCGGATTTACATCACGACGCAGCTCTATAACAACCCTTATACCATTTCTATTGGACTCATCGCGCAGGTCTGTGATCCCGTCAATTTTCTTATTTCTAACGAGGTCAGCAATGCCTTCAATCATTTTTGCTTTATTGACTTGATAAGGGATTTCAGTGACAACAATGGCCATCTTCCCTTTTCTAATTTCTTCAATTTCGGCTTTTGAACGCACTCTTACACGACCACGTCCAGTTCTGTAAGCTGTTTTAATGGCTTCCATTCCCATAATTTCTGCACCTGTTGGGAAGTCAGGGCCTTTAATAATTTCAATAAGGTCTTCTACATCTGTTTCTGGATTATCAATCATTGTGATAACCCCATCGATGACTTCACCAAGGTTATGTGGTGGAATGGATGTGGCAAGGCCTACGGCTATACCATTTGAGCCATTCACCAGCAGATTTGGAAATCTTGATGGCAGAACCAAAGGTTCTTTTTCTGTTTCATCGAAGTTTCGTTTGAAAGTCCACTGTTTTTTTATCAATGTCTTTCATCAGCTCTGAAGCCAGACGCGTCATACGGGCTTCCGTGTAACGCATGGCAGCAGCACTGTCACCATCTATAGAACCGAAGTTACCATGACCATCTACAAGTCTGTAGCGAATGGAAAAATCCTGGGCCATACGCACCATGGCGTTGTAAACGGAAGAATCACCATGAGGGTGATACTTACCCAGTACTTCACCGACGATACGGGCTGATTTTCTATGTTGCTTGTCGGATGTAAAACCAAGTTCATTCATAGCATATAGGATACGTCTATGAACCGGTTTTAGTCCATCACGGACATCCGGCAGAGCACGGCTGACGATTACACTCATGGCGTAATCCAAGTAGGACTTTTTCATTTCGTCCCGAATATCTATACCTATTACTCTATCGTAAGTGTCACTCATTTAACGCACCTCTATATATCCAGATTCGTTACATCTTTTGCATACTTATTGATGAAATCACGACGTGGTTCAACATGCTCACCCATTAGTGTCGAGAATATCATATCCGCTTCCACGGCATCCTCAATATTAACTCTGATCATCGTACGATGTTCAGGATCCATAGTTGTCGTCCAGAGCTGCTCTGGATTCATCTCACCAAGACCCTTGTAACGCTGAATTTGTGGCATTGGGCTCTTGCCAATCTCATTTAACAACGCATCGAGTTCCGCATCAGAGTACGTGTAGTATTCTTTTGATTTCTTTTTTACTTTGTATAGTGGTGGTTGGGCAATATATATGTGACCCATTTCAATAAGTGGTCTCATATGACGGAATAAGAACGTTAAAAGCAGTGTTCTAATGTGTGCACCATCCACGTCGCATCGGTCATAATAACGATTTTGTGGTATCTTAACTTTTCAAGATCAAAATCTTCTCCAATACCGCATCCAAAGGCTGTGATCATGGCTCTGATTTCAGCTGAATTCAGAATACGGGCCATATTGGCCTTTTCAACATTCATAATTTTACCTCGAAGTGGTAGGATCGCTTGTGTTGCTCTATCACGTCCTTGCTTTGCCGACCCACCGGCAGAGTCCCCTTCGACGATATATATTTCACTCAGAACAGGATCTCTCTCTGAGCAATCTGCAAGTTTACCTGGAAGAGCCATGCCATCAAGAACACCCTTACGTCTTGTCAGATCTCTTGCTTTACGAGCTGCTTCTCTAGCTTTTGCAGCACGCATGCACTTATCTATGATTATTTTGCCCTCTCCAGGATTCTCCTCAAGGAATGTGGCCATGAGGTCTGAAGTAACGGCTTCTGTAATACCGCGCATTTCGCTGTTGCCAAGCTTTGTCTTTGTTTGTCCCTCAAACTGAGGTTCTGTCAGTTTTACAGAAATAATAGCTGTTAGACCTTCACGAATATCGTCGCCTGTTAGATTGGAATCCTTTTCTTTTAGGAAACCTTTCTTACGTGCATAGTCATTGACCACACGCGTCAGAGCGCTCTTAAATCCACTCAGATGGGTTCCACCTTCATGGGTGTTGATATTGTTGGCAAAGGTGAAACATTGTCCGAGAAGCCATCTGTGTACTGCATAGCGATCTCAACTGTATTCACTTCTGATTCCACTTCACAGTAAATAACTTTTTCGTGTATTGATTTTCTATTTGCATTTAGGAAGACAACAAATTCCTGAATACCACCTTCATAGTGGAAAACCGATTCTCTATCTTGGCCCGGTCTGGCATCCTTAAGAACAATTCTAACGCCCTTGTTCAGGAAGGCCAATTCTCTTAGACGATGTTCCAGAGTATCGAAATCATAATCGATCTCCTCAAATATTTGATGGTCTGGCTTAAAAACAGTCATTGACCCCGTACTTGTTGCAGGTCCTACAACCTCAAGCTGTCGAACTGTTTTACCTCTTGCAAAGTCAATTCGGTGAATCTGCTCATCACGCCGAACCTCTACATACATCCATTCACTTAGGGCATTTACAACAGATGCACCAACGCCATGCAGGCCGCCTGATACCTTGTAGCCTCCGCCGCCAAACTTACCACCAGCATGAAGCACTGTATGAATTACTTCAACCGCAGGCATGTTCATTTTAGAATGCATGCCAACAGGCATACCACGCCCATCATCAGTTACACTGATCGTATTTCCATCGCCAATTACAACTTCAATAGTCTTGCAAAAACCTGCTAAGGCCTCATCAATACTATTATCAACAATTTCATACACCAAGTGGTGAAGACCTCGCATACTAGTGGAACCGATGTACATCCCAGGTCTTTTTCTTACAGCTTCAAGACCTTCTAGGACCTGTATCTGTTCCGCATTGTATTCGTTCTGAATTCGATCTGTCACGTCTTTACCTCCCGACCGTTCGAATATGTTTCCTGATGCATTTATCAGGAATATAAATCACTCATATTGCTCTATATTTTTTACATGGCGATCCAGGCAGTTTTCTACCGTTTTATTTCGGTGATGCCGATCCTTGATCCACATGAAAAATCCTTGCTTCTTTGATGTAAGCGTCATTGATAGACTCCACATCCGTTATGGTGATTATCGTTTGAATATCACGCATGGTTCGGATCAAATCATTCTGCCTGCGACTATCAAGCTCTGACATAACGTCGTCAAGAAGAAGTATTGGATATTCCCCTACTTCTTCGCGAATAATTTCTATTTCCGAAAGTCGAAGAGATAGGGCTGCTGTTCGCTGCTGACCTTGTGAACCAAATTGTTTTATATCAATTTCATTCACAAAAATACCCAGGTCATCCCTGTGTGGTCCGACACTGGTATATCCACGCTTTATATCCCTATCAACCGTGGCCTTTAATCGTTCTTCAAAGGCCATATATATTGTATCATATTCAAGGTCATTTTTTACCGAAATATTGGATAAATACTCGATCTTTAATTCTTCTTTTTCATCCGTAATACCACTATGGATGTCATAAGCGATTTCGCTGAGTCGCTTTATAAATTTAAATCGTCTCATTATGACATCTGTCCCTGCTTTTGCCAGTTTTTCATCCCATACTGGAAGCATGGATTCCATGGATTTTTATATGGAATTTGCTTTAAAAGCTCATTGCGTTGTCCCATAATTCGCATGTATTCCATAAGGGCCTGACAATACCTCGGACTCATCTGTGAAAGCTCTCTATCAATGAATTTTCGTCTCTCAGATGGCCCTTCTTTAATCAGTCGAAGGTCTTCTGGGGAAAAAAGCACTATATTAAGCGCGCCAAATAAATCGGAGCGTTTTTGCAGCCGATTGCCATTAACACGAATGTCTTTTTCAGATTGCTTATTTAGTCTAAAATCCACTGTAACATCTGTATAAGCTTTTATGCCATGAACACGAACATGCGCCTGGTCTTCGTTCATACGGACAAGATCCTTGTCCCGATTTGTACGAAATGACTTCCCAAAACCAGTCACATATATGGATTCCAGTAAATTGGTCTTGCCCTGTGCATTATTTCCAATGAAAATATTGAGCTTGGGACTGAGTTCAAGACTCGCCTGCTCATAATTTCTATAGTTTTTGAGCACCAGCTGATCTATATGCAAATGAAATCACCGCCTAGACTTTTGAAGTCACCTTGCATGCAACAACTTCTGCAATATCACCATTTTCATTTGGCACATAGAGTTCAACGATGTCACCATCATAAAGCTTCTTGCCTCTTGATGAACAAACCTCACCGTTGACACGCACGAGCTCTTCTTTGATGAAAAGTTTTGCCACACCGCCTGAGTCCACTAACTCTGCAAATTTTAAAAACTGATCCAATTTTATAAACTCCGTGCTGATTACGACCTCTTGCATCATGTCCTCCTTTTGAAACATAGACTTACTTTGTAAAAACTGACAGAAGCCCTCACAAGGTGAGGACTTCAAATGACAGTTTATATTCTTATGACACGCTTGCTATACGAACAGGTGTCACGATGTAGGTATAATTGTCATGGTCTGAAGGCATCATAACACAAGGACTAACACTGCTTGTCAGTTTCATAATGACATCTTCACAGTCCATAACCTTCAGTGCGTCTGTCAGGTACTTTGGATTAAAACCAATTTCTAAGTCCTGACCTTCCAGTGAGATAACAACTTCTTCATCCACACTGCCCATTTCCGTATTTGATGTGATGTGTAAGCTGCCATCACGTATGCTTAGTTTTATTGAATTATTCTTTCCTTCTCTGGCCATGAGGCTTGCACGCTCAATACCACCAAGAAGCTCAGCTGTTTTAACAGACAGCTCTGATTTAAATTCCTTTGGTTGAATCATTTCGTATTGAATGAACTCACCTTCAAGTATCCTAGAAACTATTTTAACATTTTCTACGCTTACAAGGATATGTTTTTCTGTAAATGAGATCTTAACTGTCTCTTCTCCGTCATAGCCTCCAAGAATTCTGTTGATTTCAGATAAGGTCTTACCTGGTACAACAGCTTGTTCATTCATTGTGGAGTCAATTCTAGCCTTACGAATAGCCAGTCTATACCCATCGATACTCACGATTGTTATATTGTTCTCTTCAACTTTTATAAGAGAGCCTGTCAGTATGGGCTTTGAGTCATTTTGGCTAATTGCAAAAATGGTCTGACGGATCATATTGCTCAGAAGGTCTTGTTGCATTTCAAATGAATGCAAGTCTTCAACTTCTGGAAGCTCCGGATATTCAACGGCTGGTTGCCCAACAAGATTGAACTCTGACTTCTCACATAAAATCCGAACATTATGGTTGTCATCGACTGTAATCTCCACTTGTGCATTTGGTAACTTACGAATGATCTCACCAAAGATTCTCGATGATACAACAATGCCCCCTGATACATCAATGTTTGCATCTATGTAAGTTTCTATACCTATACTTAAATCATTGCCAGTGAGCTTAAGTCGACCATCGTTTGATTCTAATAGAATGCCTTTCAAGATGGGTAGTGTGGTTTTAGTAGAAACAGCTTTTTGAACAATGTTAATACCTGAAGCTAGATCTTTTTGCTGACAAGAAAACTTCATGTGGATAACCTCCCGTCAAAATTAATATGAAAATGCTAATATAAAGATAATAAATATTATAGTAATAGTAATAGGGCCTGTTGATTTGTTAAAAACCCACTCAGGCCGTTGATTCATATAGCTTTGGTCCTGTGAGGAAAATGTGAATAAGTTAAAGAAAACGGGCAAGTTATACACTTTTATGATCTTGCCGTTTGGAGTTAAGTTATACACAGATTCTATATAGTTATACACAGGATTTTGTGGATTATTCGCCTAGAATCTCTTTTTTAAGTTTTTCAAGTTTATCTGACATATCTGGTTTCTCATTTTGTTCCTTTAAAATCTTTTCATAAGCATGGATGACAGTGGTATGATCACGGCCACCGAATTCTTCACCGATTTTAGGAAGAGACAGATCCGTCATTTCACGACAGAGGAACATAGCGATTTGTCTTGGATAGGAAATGGCTCTGGTTCTTCGTTTGGATTCTAGATCATCGATTTTAAGATTATAGTACTGTGAAACCACATCTTTAATGAGATGAACAGTCACTTGCTTTGGTCTAGAGGACGAAATAATATCTTTGAGAGCTTCCTGAGCCAGTTCAACAGAAATTTCCTTATTCGTTAAAGAGGAATAGGCAATAATGCGTGTTAATGCGCCTTCCAATTCACGAATATTGGATTTAATTTTTTTGCGATAAACTCAAACACTTCATTTGGTATATCCATACTGTCCATTTCAGCTTTTTTGCGGAGTATGGCGATTCTTGTTTCAAAATCAGGGGCTTGAATGTCTGTGATAAGACCCCATTCGAATCTTGATCTGAGTCGGTCCTCTAAGGTTGGGATTTCTTTTGGAGGACGATCGCTTGAAACGATGATTTGTTTATTGGCTTCATAAAGGGCATTGAAAGTATGGAAAAATTCTTCCTGTGTTCTTTCTTTGCCGGCAATAAACTGGATGTCATCGACCAAAAGCACGTCAACGTGCCTGTACTTGTTTCTAAATTCTTCGTTTTTATCATCCTTGATAGAGTTGATTAGCTCATTGGTGAATTTTTCACTAGAGACATAAACAACTTTTGCATTTGAATTGTGATCAAGAATGTAATGGCCAATCGCATGCATTAAGTGGGTTTTACCCAGTCCCACACCACCATATATAAATAGAGGGTTGTATGCGCGTGCCGGTGATTCAGCAACTGCAAGAGATGCAGCATGTGCGAATCGGTTTGAGTTACCAATGACAAATTCATCGAAGACGTATTTTGGATTCAAAATAGGCGCCTCGAACCCTTCTCTGTCACGAATGGCTTCTTCAGATTCTTCTTCAATGTAGACTTCATCACCAGGAATGACAAATTCCAGTTCGTAAGAAGAGGAAGTTACCTGTTTAATTGCATTGGTAATGAGAGATACATAGCGGTTTTCCAAGATTTCTTTATTGAATTCGTTTGGAACACCTAATAAAATTACTTTTCCTTTGATCGCGATGGGTTCAATTGTCTTTAGCCAAGTGTTAAAGCTGACTTCAGTCAGTTCACTTTTGATCAGTGTCAATGTCTTTTCCCATATGTCACGAACGTTTAAGTCCATGCCTTAACCCCCTATATATATGGATAGAAATCGATTAGTCCACAATATATACACAGATTTTGTGAATAACTTTTTAGTACACCCCAGAATAAGACAAAAAAAAGATATTCACAAGCGAAAAATCAACTTGTGGAATATCTAATAAGTCGATGGATCATTTAAGACACTATTCACAGTATCCAGAATACATGTTTTAAGATCTCCACAGAGCCAAATACAGCTATATTGGGAGCTAAAACATAATAATCACCGATATATTAACAGCATTATCCACAATTCATAGTCAAAATGAATACTTTGGATGAATCATTCACATATCAACAGCAAGATTAATCATAACAAATCTCTGTCGACATTTCAATTATAATATAATAATTATCCACAGGGAAGGGCTTTGTGGATAACTTTTTTGGAGAATTTTTTTATTCACATGTTGATTTTTCAAATCTTCCTTTATATAATGAGAAAGGTTTTTTCAAAACTGTGGGTGTATATGCATTAAATAAGGTGTTGAATAGATGAAAGTCTACAAAAGAATGCATTAAAAATGACATTTATATAGGAAGAGATTCTTTTTAGATGTGAGATGCATTAAAAACGTTTAGATATTTAGCTATTGGTCCAGTTCATTTGAGGAAGTTTTTTTAAAGATTTTCATAGATGCTGAGACCGCTGCAAAAAAGACAAGGGAGAGGGATGAGGCAGTTTTAAGAATCTGCTAATTTTCTTGACAAGGCTAGGGCTTGACGTTATAATTATTTAGCAGACTTTGTGTATTTGACTATTAAGCATATTTTTATATATGATCTTAAAACAGAGGAGGTGTATCCGGTGAAAAGAACTTATCAACCTAAGAAGCGTCAGCGCAAGCAAGAGCACGGTTTCAGAAAGAGAATGCGTACTAAGGCTGGCCGCAACATTCTTAAAAACAGAAGAAAAAGAGGCAGAAAAAGCCTTACTGCATAAGACCGCGATACGTGGTCTTTTTTTGCAATTTAGGTTTTTTTTTGATTTCTGATTTCTAAAAAGAGGATTATTGAAACAATTGACCAGCACTGGCTGGTCAGAAAAACGGAGGATGAGCCGTGGGATTAACTAGTCTCAGGAACAGTCGCGAATTCCATGCCGTTTATAAACGGGGCCGATCGGTCGTCACGAAATTTATCGTGATGTATTATAAAAAAAATGACCTTAACGAAAACCGTATTGGCATATCCGTCAGTAAAAAGGTTGGCAAAGCAGTCGTACGAAATAGAGTGAAGCGTCTTATAAAGGAAGCCTTTCGACTGAAGGCCGATTCAATCGGACAAGGATATGACATCGTATTTGTAGCACGCGTCCGAATGAACCGAGCTACATTTAATGATACGAACCGTGAAGTGAACCGCGTATTAAAGGAATTGAGAAACTCGAAATAACAATTATATTGGAATTTTTCGAGGTAAAAAAAGAAATCAGGTGTAGATTTTGAAGAATTTTTTCATTTTTCTGATCGGGCTTTATAAAAATTATATTTCACCATTTTTGGGTAACAACTGTCGTTTTTACCCGACTTGTTCTGCGTATAGTATTGAAGCAATTGAAAAATATGGCGCAGCCAAGGGTGGCTTTATGGGTCTGAAAAGAATTATGAAGTGTCATCCCTTCCATCCAGGTGGATATGATCCAGTGGATTGAGGGATGAGTTGAATAGGAGGATAATTCGTTGGATTTTATATATCAGGGACTTGGTGCACTGCTAGGCGGTGTTTATAGCTTTGTGGGCAGTTACTGGTTTTCGATTGTAATTTTTACGATAATTGTTAAGGTGCTTCTGGTGCCATTATCGTTTAAGCAAATTCAGTCAACCAAAGCTATGAATGATGTTCAACCAAAGTTGAAAAAACTTCAAGAAAAGTACAAAGACGACAAAGAGACGTTGAATATTAAGATGATGGAGCTTTACAAAGAGCATAATATTAATCCTCTAGCAGGATGTCTTCCGCTCCTCATTCAAATGCCTATTCTTTTTGGACTATTCCGTGTCCTTAGAGAGCCAGTGAATTACGTTTTTGGTGGTGATGCAACACTTGCGTCAGAAGCGCTTAATCAGACATTTTTATGGATATCAGATATTAGTGTACCGGACTCAATTGGCGCATTAATTGATACAGGTGTTCCATTCATAAATGGTCTACCGGGTGTTCTTCCAATTCTAGCAGCACTGACAACTTATATTTCAATGGCACTAACAACAGGAAAACAACAGCAGGCAAACCAGCAAATGCAGACTATGCAGATGATGATGCCACTTATGATTTTATGGTTTGGTGCATCCATGTCAGCAGGTCTTATGATTTACTGGATTGTAAGTAATGTGTTCCAAATGGGTCAACAGTATATTGTACCAAAGTTGGCTAATAAGGAGGCGGCGTAATAGATGGACATCATGAACAGCAATGTCGTCGAAAAAACTGGTAAAACAGTTGAAGAGGCGCTTGAACTGGCTCTTATCGCACTTGATACGACAAGAGATCAGGTTGAATATGAAGTATTAGAAGAACCGGCAAAAGCATTCCTTGGAATCTTTGGCGGCAGTGAAGCAAAAATCAGAGCAACAAAAATCAAGCATGTTGATCAAGTTGCAATGGATTTTCTTCAAAGTGTTCTCGATGAAATGAATGTAGAAGCAGAGTTTAATGTTCATTTCGATGGAAAAGACTTAAGTATAGAAATGTCAGGTACAGAAATGGCTCTTCTAATTGGCCGTCGCGGTCAAACCCTAGATGCCCTTCAGTACTTGGTTAGCTTAATAGTGAATAAAGACAGAGAAGATTACGTACGCGTAATTCTGGATACTGAAAATTATAGAGAAAAAAGAAGAGCTACGCTTGAAAAGCTGGCTAAGAGACTGGCGAGAAAGGCCAAGAAGACACGTAAAGATATTGTGCTTGAACCTATGAATCCATATGAACGACGCATTATCCACTCAACACTTCAAGGCAACCCATACGTTTCTACAAAGAGCGAAGGGGAAGAACCTTTCCGTAAAGTCATAATTTACTTGAACAATTAGTAGACCTTTTAAAACCCAGTCAAAGCGCTGGGTTTTTCTATATGCATGCGAAAATGAGGTGAAAGCATGGAATTTGATACAATTGTTGCCGTTGCAACAGCGCCCGGAGAAGGGGCTATCGGCATTATAAGGCTTAGTGGTGACGAGGCCCAGAAGATCTTACATGATATTTTTAGAAATAAAAAAGGACAAGCGGTCCAGTCATTTGAAAATAGAAAGCTCACTTATGGTCATATCGTTGATGAAAACGAGCATGTTATTGATGAAGTGCTTGTCACTTTAATGCGTGCACCGAAAACATATACAAGAGAAGATGTGGTTGAAATTCATTGTCATGGTGGGGTTATTCCTCTTCAGAGCATTGTGAAGCGTGTTCTACGAGCGGGTGCACGTATGGCCGATGTGGGTGAGTTCACAAAAAGAGCCTTTTTAAACGGCCGATTGGATTTGGCCCAGGCAGAATCTGTTATGGATCTGATTAGTGCCAAGACACCAAAGGGGTTTGATGTGGCTTTTGGTCAACTGGAGGGCAGTCTGTCTAAAAAAGTTGCAAGCCTTCGTGATGAGCTTGTATCCACAATGGCCCAGCTAGAGGTGTGTATAGATTATCCAGAAGAGGATATTGAAGAGATAACCTATGGGGAAGTGGTGAAAAAGTTATCCACTGTGGAAAAAGGTATAGATGATTTGTTATCCTCAGCGGAAACCGGGAGAATTATTCGTGACGGATTATCCACAGTTATAGTTGGAAAGCCTAATGTGGGTAAGTCGTCCTTGCTCAATGCCTTATTGAAAGAGGCAAGAGCCATCGTTACGGATATTCCAGGTACGACAAGGGATGTTATTGAGGAGTTTATTAACATCAAGGGTGTGCCACTGAAGCTGATCGACACAGCAGGCATTCGTGAAACAGAGGATGTGGTGGAGAAAATCGGTGTTGAAAAATCAAAGTCATTTTTTAATCAGGCTGACTTGGTAATTTTCGTGGTGAATGCATCAGAACCCTTAACATCAGAAGATGAAGACATTATTGACCGCATTGGTGATAAAAAGGCCATTATTGTAGTCAACAAAATAGATTTGCCACAAGCATTTGATATAGATGCCTTAGAGAAGAGACTTCCAGGTAAAATTTTCATTCGTACATCAATGATGAATGAAGAGGGCATTGAAGATGTGGAAACACAAATATCAGAAATGGTCTTTGGTGGTCAGGTCATTCGAAAAGAGAACGCTTATGTATCGAATATCCGACATATTCGGGCGCTTGAAAAAGCCAAGGATTCCATTCGCTCAGCCATTGATGCAACTGAAAGTGGCATGCCTTATGATTTCATTGAAGTGGACACCAAAGATACCTATCAGTTTTTAGGAGAAGTAACCGGTGAAACGGTTGAAGATGATATGATGACGAAAATTTTCAGTAACTTCTGCTTAGGTAAATAATTGTTGTGTCATAGATTTCATGATATATAATGTGTTTGGTGGTTTAGTTTTATCTTTAAATAGGGAAGACCTATTTAGATTGTTATAGAATTCGGAGGATATAATGGCAGAGAGATTTTTATGCAGATGCTTATGATGTCATTGTTATAGGTGCAGGTCATGCAGGTTGTGAGGCTGGCCTTTCTGCTGCAAGATTGGGTATGAAAACGCTTATGTTTTCAATAAACCTGGACTCTGTGGCTATGATGCCGTGCAACCCTTCTATTGGAGGAACGGGAAAAGGTCATTTGGTTTGCGAAATAGATGCACTGGGCGGAGAGATGGGACTTAATATCGACAAGTCCATGATACAAAGCAAGATGCTCAATGTTCGAAAAGGACCAGCGGTTCATTCATTAAGAGCACAGGCTGATAAATCTCTGTATCATAGAGAAATGAAGAAAGTCATTGAAAATACGGATAATCTTCATTTGAAACAGGGTGAAGTGATTAAGCTTGAGATGGATGGTGACACTGTGACAGGTGTACTGACGTCTACAGGTGCTTTTTACGAGGCCAAGTCTGTTATTTTAGCGACGGGAACCTATTTGGGCGGTAAGATTTTTATTGGAAATGCAGTCTTCCAAAGTGGCCCCAACGGACTGGCGCCCTCTCTAGAGCTTACAGAAAATCTTAAAGAACTTGGCATAGATATGAGACGTTTCAAAACTGGAACGCCTGCCCGAGTGAATAAGCGGTCTCTAAATTACGACAATATGGAAATCCAGTACGGAGATAAGGAAATTGTGCCTTTTTCCTTTATGAATGATTCTGTTGAAATAGAGGAAGAACCGTGTTGGCTGACTTACACCAATGTGGGAACCCATGAAGTGATACAGGACAATATTCATAGATCTGCAATGTACGGTGGCGAAATTGAGGGGACCGGTCCTAGATATTGTCCTTCTATAGAAGACAAGATCACTCGATTCGCAGATAAGGACAGACATCAGCTTTTTATTGAGCCAGAAGGGCTTGATACAAATGAAATGTATGTGCAAGGGATGTCGACCAGCCTGCCAGAAGATGTTCAAATTAAGTTTATGCGGACTATACCTGGTATGGAAAAAGTTGAAATAATGCGACCAGCCTATGCCATTGAGTATGACTGTGTTGATCCTACCTTGTTAAAGCTGACACTGGAGTTTAAGCATATTAATGGGCTCTTTTCAGCGGGGCAATTCAATGGGTCATCGGGTTATGAAGAAGCGGCGGCACAAGGCCTTATTGCAGGTATAAACGCTGCAAGAAAAGTAAAAGGGGAAGACCCATTTATATTAGATAGATCAGAGGCCTATATAGGTGTTCTTATTGATGATTTAGTCATAAAAGGTACCAATGAACCTTATAGAATGATGACCTCACGTGCGGAATACAGATTGATTCTGCGCCAGGACAATGCCGATTTAAGACTGACAAATAAATCATATGAGATTGGTCTTGCAACCCAGGCGCGCAAAGATCGATTGGATCATAAAATAGCTGAAGTGGAAAAAGAAATGGAAAGACTGAGAGAAATCAAGGTTAAACCAGCTGAGATCAATCCATTCCTAGAGTCACTTGGCAGTGCATCAAACCTGAAAAGTGGTGTATCATTGTCCGAGCTTATGAAGCGTCCAGAGCTTGGTTACAAGACACTTGCTGCACTGGATCCAGAAAGACTAGAACTTCGTGATGATATATGGAAACAATGTGAAGTTCAAATTAAGTATGAAGGATATATTAAAAAGCAGCTTCAGCAAATTAGCAAGTTCAAAGCCTTAGAATCTAAGAAGCTTTCTTCAGATATAGACTATGCGTCTATAGAGGGTTTAAGACTAGAAGCCAGACAGAAACTAGATCAGGTCAAGCCAGAATCAATAGGTCAGGCCTCAAGAATATCAGGCGTTTCTCCAGCTGATATATCTGTTTTAATGGTTTTCATGGAGCAGCAAAAGAGGAAGAAGGCACAAAGTCATGAATAAGATAGAATTTGAAAAGGGTCTTGAGGAGATGGGCATTGAGTTTGGTGCATCTCACTATGATGATTTTGATATTTATAGAAGACTTCTAGTCGAGTGGAATGAGCATATGAATTTGACTGGGATCACTGAAAAACGAGAAGTGTATATCAAGCATTTTCTGGATTCAGTGGGCACATATCTATCAAGTGAAGTTCCAAATGGAGGATCAGTGATCGACGTTGGAACAGGTGCAGGATTTCCTGGTTTGGCTATGAAAATATTTGATAGAAGTATTGATTTAACACTTCTTGATTCATTAAATAAACGCATTAAGTTTCTTCAAGCTGTATCTGATGAAATTGGCCTTGACCATGTTGAGTTTATTCATGGAAGGGCAGAAGATTATGGCAAGGATGAAGACTACCGTGAAGTGTATGATGTTGCTGTATCACGGGCAGTTGCAAATTTAGCTGTCCTAGCGGAGTATTGCATGCCATTTGTTAAGGTTGGCGGTCATTTTATCGCTTTAAAGAGCATGTCTTACAAAGATGAACTGAATCAAGCTCAAAAAGCTATTGAAACCCTTGGGGGAAAAGTGAAGAAAGTTGTTGTTGTACCACTGCCTGAAGTGGATATTGAGCATACCTTGATTGTGATTGAAAAAATTTCAAACACACCAACGAAATATCCTCGAAAAGCTGGTAAACCAACGAAAAATCCGATAGTATAGGGTATGCAAAAGCATGTTATGGGAGGTCATTGTCTGTGAAAAGATCAAATGAAATTATCGAAATTCCGATTGAAGATATTGTTGCCAATCCAGATCAACCAAGACAAATTTTTGACGAAGAAGGTATTCAGGAATTATCTGAATCGATAAAGGCATTTGGTGTTTTGCAGCCAATTAGTGTCCGCCAAGTCGAAAATAAGTACGAGCTGATTATGGGAGAAAGACGATTGAGAGCATCGAGGACGGCAGGCTTGAATGCAGTACCTGCTATAGTGATTGACTCGAGCACGACAGCATCAGCATTTATGGCACTGATTGAGAATCTTCAACGTGTGGATTTGAACTTTGTGGAAGAGGCAGAAGGCTTTAGACGCCTGATTGAAGAACATGAAATGTCTCAAAAAGATGTTGCTGCACGAGTGGGGAAGAATCAATCAACTATATCAAACAAACTGAGAATTTTAAAGCTATCGCCAAAGGTTAGAGACAAAATAGTTCACTCTGGATTGTCTGAGCGACATGCTCGTGCCCTACTAAAGCTAGAAGATGAAGCACTTCATGAAAAAGTTATTGATCAAGTCATTAAGAATGAGCTTACTGTAAAAAAGACAGAAGAACTTGTTCAGACATATTTAACACTGAATGAACCCAAGAAAAAAAAGAACATTCGTGGTGTTTTCAACTACAAGATTTATATTAATACATTGAAGCAAGCTTATCAGGCGATAAAAGACACGGGTCTTAATGCAGAGTTCGATCAAAGTGACAAAGGGGATCATATAGAAGTGGTTGTCCGAATTCCCAAAGATAAATCTAATTAATCAAAAGTCAGTTCAGTTATTCTGGGCTGGCTTTTTTATATGTGGATTATTATTTCAGGCGCTTGCAAAATTACAGATCTATACCCTTGCTATATCATATATAGAATTTTTGATTCTTAAATATCTATATATGGTATAACAAGGGTGTTTGAATGATATTTTGCAAGTCGCTCATTTATGATTATTTCCCAGGAAATGCGGCTTCTAAAATGTAAATAAATGTAAATAACCACTTCAAAGTAATGGGAAAAGTATCAAAACGTTGACTTTTTGTTTTGTTCTTGCTTTTTGAGAAGTATAAAAACATTTTATAGTGTATAATGATTTTAAGACCACTTAATAGGAGTGAGACAATGGGTAAAGCAATAGCAATATTTAATCAAAAAGGTGGTGTCGGAAAGACAACCACAAATGTCAATTTATCAGCAAGCCTTGCAAGACTCGGCAAGAGAGTGCTTGTTATTGACAATGATCCGCAAGGCAACAGCACAAGCGGTTTAGGACTGAGCAAAGACACCTTAGAATACAACTTATATGATGCTTTAATTGATGATATAGACGTTGAAAAATGTATAATTCCAACACCTTTTAAGGGCCTGGACATAATTCCATCAAATGTACAACTGGCCGGTGCAGAGATCGAAATGATTGAAATCGACAATAGAGAACAACGTTTAAAACGAATTATTAATGCTGTTCGTGACAATTATGACTATATTTTTGTCGATTGTCCACCATCACTGGGTCTACTGACAATCAATTCTCTGGTGGCGGTTGATGGGGTGATTATACCGATTCAGTGTGAATATTATGCACTTGAAGGCGTGAGTCAACTTATGAACACATTCCAACTTATCAAGCGAGGTCTAAATCCTCATCTTGAAATTGAAGGTGTGCTTTTGAGTATGTTTGATGGCCGTACTAACCTATCAATACAGGTGGTGGAAGAGGTTAAAAAGTACTTTAAGAGTAAAGTGTATACAACAATGATCCCTAAAAATGTTCGACTGGCTGAAGCGCCGAGCTATGGGGTACCAGTTATTGAGTATGACGAAAAGTCTAAAGGGGCTATAGCCTATTTAGATTTGGCTGAAGAAATAGTAAGTCTGGAGGGTGAGAATGGCTAAAGCGAAAAGAGGACTCGGTAAAGGACTGGGGGCTTTAATCCCACAGGATGTTCCTGAAAAGAAGGAGTCAAGTGGGGTATCGCAGAAAAGTCGAAAAAGCACAGATCAGATTGTTGAACTAGACATTAATGAGATCATGCCAAACAAGAATCAACCGAGACGTCATTTCGACAAGACTAAACTAAAAGCCTTGGAGGACTCAATCACCACACATGGTGTTGTTCAACCGATAGTTGTAAAAGAGCTGGATAAGGGCTATGAAATTGTAGCAGGCGAAAGACGATGGAGAGCTTCAAAGAATGCAGGCTTAAAGAGTATAACAGCTGTTATTAGAAGTCTTGATGATCTTCAGCAAGCCCAAGTTGCTCTTATCGAGAATGTTCAGAGAGAAGACTTAAACGATATTGAAGAAGCACTTGCTTATGAATCACTTATTTCAGAACATGCCCTAACACAGCAGGACGTAGCAAAGGCTGTTGGAAAAAGCAGAACATATATTACAAATACGCTTAGACTTCTCAAGTTAGATGAAGCCTTACAGAAGTTTGTAATGGATGGAGATTTATCAGGCGGGCATGGACGTGCCCTGCTGGGACTAGAAGATGAAAAAATGCGTGCTCAACTGGCTGAGAAAGTTATTACTGAATCTTTAAGTGTACGAGAAACAGAAAGACTAGTTGCCAGAGCCAAGCAGGTAAAAAATACGGTTGTTAGTCGAGATGTTAAGGATTCATTTATAATTGAGTTTGAAAGTGACTTACAATCTGTTTTCGGAACAAAGGTCAATATCAAGCAGGGACGTAAAAAAGGTAGGATCGAAATTGAGTATTATAATGATGAAGATCTAAGCCGTCTTATTCAAATGCTTAAGAAATAGAATATAGTTTGCTAAGGTGATGTTTCACGTGAAACATCGCCTTTTTTATTTGTAGCAATTATATTGATTAAATGTATTAATACATATCTATGGGGTTTACGATAATCCTCGAAATGAGGATGCCTTATGCAAATGGAATAAAGAGATGATTTTCCGAGATGTCATTAATGTTTCACGTGAAACATTTTGTAGCTAAAGTATGAGTCTGATCATATAATAGACATATATTTAAGGTATTTCATTTATGTGAAGAATGTCATTACTTATATTATGCAAAATGTCTAGATGGAATAATGTATATGAGAATAATTCAAGGAAACAGTAAACAGGAAATAAGAAATAAGAAAATAAGAAATAAGAAATAAGAAAATAAGAAACAGGAAGCAGTGCGTGCTAATTGTAAACTGAAAGAATGGCAGACGTCGAAAATTTCTATTGTTAACCTCTACTTATAGCAATATAGTCTCAGGTGTAGAATGTTTCACGTGAAACATAAATGGATTCTAGAGGTGTATACTCATATAAGAAACGATTAATAATAACAGTTTTTAAGTGAACACTCAAACAGCAATTGTAGTCAAGTTCAATGAAAACAGCGTAAACAAGAGAGACCATTTAGAAGTTTCTTAGTTATAGATATGGTGACTATCTGCATTTGCACAAATTATAGAATGATCGGAATGTCTATATCAAACTCATTTTAGAATATGAAAATATGAAGTATTGACGCTGCAGTTATATAATTGATGTTTGATATATGGTTTTACGACTTAATACTCTAGAGTGGAATTTGAGTAGAGTGCAGGCTTTAGGGAAAAAAATAGTATATAAAGAAGTGAATTTTAAATATATATATTTCATGACAAGGGTTCATAAAGGATATTTTGCGACTGGCTCAGAAAAGAAGAAGGCTTAGATGAAAACGTAAATTTTACTTTCTAATAAGAACGACTCTCTCAAAACATAAAGTATTTGTATCAGTTTTAGGGCCAATACGATATGAGAAAAGATGTGAATGAGTCAAGAATATGACAAGATGAAACAAGCGTAAAACTTTAAGTATGCGTATTATATGAATAGATTTTTTAGTGACAATACTAAAATTGAATGGTTTTCATATGTTCAATGAGCAAAAAAAAGTGTTGGATATTTATTTAATTTGTATGAGAAAATAATTAATGGTTCATTATTTATCAGATAAAAGTCGCAAAATATTGAAATTTATTGACTCAATAGAACAACTTTAGTGTAAAAGCCCTTAATTGTCGGAGTTTATATCTTATAAGGGAATTTTCAGAATGAAATATGGATGAAGATTTAGAAATAATATAATGAAGCCTGAAATGCCTCTGTATGGATAAAAAATAGTGACTGGTATAAGGGTATTATTTTTATAAAAAAAACGCCGTGTGCGCAAAAAACGCTAGAGCTATTGCAATTACAAGTCTTCAAGTCAGCATGAAAGTATTTAAGGGGGATTTTATATTAATTGGAGTGTTCCATGCTGTTATAGTGATTTTTAAGCACAAATTTTATTATTTTTCTAGTATCATTAATCGCATTTTACGATTTATTCCTTGAGGCCATACATAATAATCAATATTATTTTAGAATTTAAATAATTGATAACCACTGAAAGCCGCCTTAGATCATATTATTTAAATCTAATCATTGAGTTGGTTTTATAAAAATGAGCAAGAAAAAAAATATCAGAGATCATAAGGAGCAGAAAGTGGATATAGACATTAATAATAAAGGTTGCCAGCATGAAATTTTAAGCCTTGGGTTAAAAAGCACAACACTTGATTTTATAATAGTGGAGTGAGTCTTCTAAAACATGTTTCACGTGAAACATAGAAAATAGACATAAAGTATGAAAGGAATAATACCTGCTCTGGTAGAATTAATATAGAATAACAGCTCTTAAGAGGTGAGAAATGAGAAAAATTTTATTTATTGTGAATCCAGCTGCAGGAAATGGACAAGCTAAGAAAGTGCTTCCTTTAATTCATGACCAATGTGATGGAGAAAAACTAACTTATGACATTAAAGTGTCAAATAGAGAAGATCAAATAACTGATTTGGTGAAGCAGTCAATTGAGAAAAACAGTATACGGATCTAGTAGCAGTTGGTGGAGATGGAACAATTATTGAGTGTATAAATGCAATCGTCGGAGTGAATATTCGACTTGGTCTTATCCCCATGGGTACAGGAAATGACCTGGCGCGGAGTTTAGATATTCCCAAAGAACCTGAAAAAGCGCTTCGAAAGATTCTTAAAGGGAGACTTAAAAAGGTCGATCTTGGGTCTGTAAATGGTGTAATATTTATCAACTCTGCAGGTGTAGGTATAGATGGAAAAATTATCTATGATACAGGAAAAATTAAGAAGCTTATTCCTGGTGGTTCAGCATACACATTAAGCACTATAAAATCAATATTTGCATTTCAGCCATTTAAAGTGAGGTTAACCCTAGATGGTCTTGAAGTAGAGCGAGATGCATATTTAATAGCCATTGGTAATGGTCAGTATTTTGGGGGTGGAATGAAAATCACGCCTAAAGCCAAACTAGATAGTGGCGTTTTTCAGATATGCTTGGTCAGAAAATTGCCTAGAAGAAAATTTCTTAGAGTGTTTCCAAAAGTTTACAAGGGACAACATGAAACAGAACCTGAAGTTGAAACATTCACATGTCGTACTATTAAAATTGATACATTCAACAGAGATCTTCATGTGAGTGCTGATGGAAATTTGGTCTCCATGACACCTGCAACAATAAATATGTATCATGAAAAAATTGAAATCTGGCATTGAAGTTTACATGTAATAATATGGTTTAAAATCTATATTATTGAATATACCACGAAAAAAAACGCTTTATAGTTTCATCTATATAGCGTTTTTTTAGTTCTTCTAATATTAAATATCAATATTAAAGTAAAACACGATACAGGGCCAAATTTGCATGTTATAATAGGTGTACGATAATGAGACAGTAGAAAGGTTCGTAAATATGAAAATATTAGTTTTTGCTGCCCATCCTGATGATTGTGAAATTGGCATGGGTGGCACAATAAAAAAAATGTCGGAAAAAAACCATAATATAGTGGTTGTGGATTTAACACAAGGTGAAATGTCATCAAATGGAAATATTTTCAAAAGACAAAGTGAAGCTGATAATGCATCCAAAATTCTAGGGATTCAAAATAGAGAAAACTTAATGCTTCCTGATAGAAATATAGTAGGTCATATTGAAAATATAAAAAAAATAGCTGATGTGATTAGAAAGCACAAACCGAATATTGTATTCTATCCTAATTATGAAGACAATCACCCTGATCATAAAGCCTGCTCACGTTTAGTCAAAGAGGGAATCTTTCATTCCAAACTAAAGAAATATCAGAGCGAATATGATGCGTTTACAGTTAAGAAAAGTTATAGATATCAAATTAATGGAAGTGCACAATTTGACTATTATATTGATGTCTCAGATACATATGAATACAAAATAAAAGCACTTAAAGCATATAGCTCACAGTTTGATCTCCAAGATCAGAATTCTAAAACGAGGTTGAATTCTGGCTTCATAACCTACTTGGAATCAAGAAATAGAGTGTGTGGATTTGAATGTGGCGTTGAATATGCAGAAGGCTTCATAACAGATAGTCCTCTAATATTTGATACAATAGACAAATGGGAGGCCGTTTCTAAATGATCACAGGGCAGAAGAATATTGAAAAAGCCAGAGAACTATATTTGAAAAGAGGTGTTCTCAAAAGGGAACTTCTTCGTGATGAAGTTGTATACTCATGGGTACGGTCGCGACTAGTTAATGTAGATGCATTGACCCCACCCAATGTGAGTTTACCGGAAAAAAGTGATTTAAGTTATAGGAAAATAATGGATGCTCTCTTCCTCCATGATTTTGGGCTTGAAGTTAGTGAGTCTAAGATTAAGTCTATTATACTAATGGATATGAACGGTGAAATTCATAATGTATGGACCCTTTCTCCTAAAAATAGATACTATTTTAACTTTACCGAAGATTCCTTGGGCACTTCTGGTATTGGATTATGCCTAAAGCATAAAAAGAAATCATTTACTTGTGGATATGAACACTACCATAGTTATCTTATAGACTCTCTTTCAATCGGTATTCCTACCTCTGATGGATTGGTTATAGGACTCATCTGTGAAATGGATTCTGATTTTGAAAAAGACTTGCAGTTGATTTCAAGACTACCAGAAAGTATTGAAAACATAGAGTCAATTATTGCGTCTGTAGAAGCAAATGAAGATCAAGTTGTGAATGAGATCGAAATGGAATATTGGCCTGCTTGCTTAATTGGTGATAGTGAAGAAATAAAAAAAGCAAGGGACCGTGTACAGCAGTTCAAAGATAGTAAGCTGATTTTCATATCTGGTCCCAAAGGCATTGGAAAAGAATCAACAGCAAATCATTTACATGAAATTCGATTGGGGAAAGATATGAATTTCCATGCCATTTACTGCGATAAAATTCCACTACAGAAGTTTAAAACTGAATGGCTTGAAGATTCTGATAAAATAAGGCGAAATCTAGAACTGTACGATATTGGGACAGTGTATTTTGAAAACTTCAATGCACTTCCTGACAAATATCAACGACGATTTTTAAGAATTTTAGATAGTAAACTGGTTAACAGTAACGCTGAAAATGGTTGGAATAACTTAAACACAGCTTTTATAATTTCTACAACAAAAGGTCTTAAATCGGCAAAACAGACAGGTGAGTTAACACGAGGTTTACAGTCTAGAGTTAAACTTGCAGAGATCTGTTTACCAGGGTTAACAAGACGCAAACAAGATATATGTACTATTTTAGGACATATGATAACCTGTGAAATACAAGATTCTAATCTTCTTCATGAAATAGAAAAGACAGATATTTTTGATAGAGTTTCACAATTGGGTCTAGAATATAATTTAAGGGATCTAGACTATATTTGCCAAAAAATCGTTGATAGAGTGTTCTTATATGGGACACTCACCGAGTCGTGTATTGATGAAATACTACAACCCTACTCTATACAAGGCGACGAACAAAGCCAGCTCAAGAGTTTGTCTGAAATAGAGAAAGAGGCTATAGTGAGAACTCTCGAGGCTTTAAATTACAACATGGTACAGACATCACTAAGCCTAGGAATTAGCCGAAGCACTCTATATAGAAAAATAGAACATTACAATATATCTTTTGAGGCTGTACGAGAATAGGACATCCTCATTTTATAAGATGTCCTAATTTAAAACATGAAAGAAGTGACCTAAAATGGGACACTTCTTTTTTATTTAGAGAATATTCGTCAAATAGGCGTAAATAATTTTTAGAATAAAGCAATTAACACTTTTAATTTCACAAAAATGTGGGAAAATATAAAGAGGGATAGAAAGCCTATTGTAGAACTAGTTTATAGAGATTAACAGTTAATTTACTGTAATGGATACGAGGTGGTAGCTTTGTTCAAAATCAGCGAAGCAGCTCATAAATTAAATGTAGAAACATTTGTTATATTTGAAAAGCTGCTCACCCATGCAGAGCTGATGAAAGATCATACACAAAAAATTCATTCTGTCAGCTATATCGATGAACAAGGTATTGATATATTGAAAGCCCTTATTGAGGGGCAGCCTTTGGAGAGTATAGGCACTTCGACAGAAATGGAAAATGAAATTACAAGTCATGATAGTGAAGCAAATGGTGTAGAAGAGGAGGATGTCTCTTCTGAAGATGAGGATTGGCTGACTGAAGATGATCTAACTATACTGGATGATGAAAAGAGAAAATTAAGAAGTGAAGTGAGTCGTCTGCGTCAAGACCTTATTCATTACGACACAGAACTGAAGAAGATGGATGAAGTGATAGAGAACTATCAAATACGATTCAAAGAAGATCTTGCTCGTTTAACACAGTTAGAAAGTCAGATGGAATCCATTTTACTACATAGAACCATCAACAGCGAAAGCAAACCCAAGGAAGAATCGACAGGTATGTTTGGGTTTATAAGAAAGTAAAATCAGTATGTGTAAACGAGTTAACAGGAGTGATGCCATTGTATCGAGTGATAGAAGTTGCCAATATGCTTGGCGTAAGTAAGGTTACAATATATAAAAAAATAAGTTTGTTTAAAAAAGGATCTGAAACCCTATTTGCATAAAAAGAGAAACATTACATTTATTGATGAAGAAGGCGTGAAGATCATACGTGAATCACTTGTGGCCAATCAGGTTATTGCAGATGATTCCGATAAGGATGAGAAAATAAGATCCCTAGAAGATGCAGTAAATGATTATGAATCACATCTCAAATTTATCAACGAAAAAATGATTGATGTACAGCGTGAACATATGGAAGATCTTCAGCTGTTGGTTTCTACGCTCAAAGCGCAGACAAATTTGAAAAAATCTCAGATTGAATCAAAACATCAAACTATAAAGAACTTCAAAGACTTGGTGGCTTATAACAAAGAGCAGATCAAAAGGATAGAGGATAAGATGTCATTGTTTGAGGGCTAATATCCATTGACTGTCGGATATTCGTTTGACTTAGGAGGGAATAAATCGTGGTAGCAAAAAAGACTATTTTTGAGAAACTGGGGCTGATTGAGCCTATTGAGGGAGAAGGACAAGAAACACCTGTGACAGAGTCGGCTAAAGAAGAAACAAAGGAAACTTTAGACCAAAAGGATGCGATCCCAGCAGAGACAAAGCCTGGTGAGCCAAAGGCAGATCAAGACACAAAGAAGGAAGAGGACCCTCTTCCGTTTGGCGTGGATCTGTTGGCAGCAAAAAAGAAGATATAAAACCAAAATCACAAGCTGCTGGAGAGTCTATTAAGAAAGCATCAGAAGAACCTGTGGTAAAAGCTGAAACTATTAAACAGAACCAGTCAGCTGAAATTGAAGAAAAGTTGGATGTCCTTATAGGCTCATATGAGAAAAATAAAATGATGACTATTGATGACATATACAGAACAAGTCGAATGGAAGCTGACAAGAAAAAGACTATTTTTATGGTGGATGTTTTCCAAAAAACACTGCCTGAAAATTTACCGATCGATGTAAAACGTGCTTCTGTTATGAATATAATGGATGTATCAAGTATTAATTTAGAAAATCTTCTGAGCGATGCCTATAAAAGAATAGATGCACTGAATAATGTTTTGGAAGAGACGGTCCAAACAACAGATGATGTTGTGAAAAAGAATGAAGCTTCCATAGAAGAACTCGAAAATAGAATCAAGGAACTCAAGAAAGTAACTGAAGCGCGTCAACAGTTCCAAGAGGACCAAACATCAGTTATTGAATATGAGATTCAAAAAATTATTGGTATTGTTGATTTTATTAAACCAAAAAAATAGTGACAATTAGGGATGTGAGATAATGAAGATGAAGTACCGAGTTACACCGCGGGGGAAAGTGGTGTTCACAGTGGCTGGTATTATTATTTTAATTTCATTATTCGGACTCATACAATCCCTGATACCTGATCAGAATTCACAGGAAACAGAGGGTAAGACCCAAGCAGTGCAAGATGATATAACACAAGATGATCAGATGGATATGGGATCTAATATTGAAGAAGAATCTAGTCAAGTGGATCAGGCAGAAGAAGTGGGCAATAATGACCTGAAGACATTAGATGATTCTCAAGTGGACGAAAATGAGAGTATAGATACATCCTTGCAGGCTGATAATTGTCGATATGGTGAAGACGGATCAGCCGGGAATGAATCAGAAGCCAGTGGTTATAGTGATACTGAACTTGAAAGGCTATACAATGCCAAGTCAACAGTGTATTTTGAACCGGATAAGTATGACTTGCAGGATGAGTATAAACTGGTGCTCAATATATTCATTGGTGCGGCAAAGACTTCCCCAATGAGAAGATAAAGGTTGAGGGCAATATTAATGGATATCCAAAGTTCAATGATACTAAGTTTGGAGAAGAACTTTCTCAGATAAGAGCCAATAAAGTGGCACAATACATGATGAACTTGGGTATTCCAGAAAATCGTATTATTGTGCTAAGCAACGGAAGCTCGAAACCTCTAAACAAATCGGATGATGCAGAAGAACTTAAGCTCAACAGAAGAACGGACGTCTATTTCGAAAACTATCTTATTGAAGATGAAGATTTAAAAAAGTAATCCGGGTCGGTTAGTTGTTTAAGCTAGCCGATTTTTATGCCTTTTTCTTATGTGAATTGATATGAAAGAGAACATATTTCCCGGGAAATAGAGTCAAGTGAACTTGAACACATGATTTGTGAGCATTGACAAACGCTTACAGTTCCTTTAACATATTACTATCACGCACCCATAGCTCAGCTGGATAGAGCAACCGCCTCCTAAGCGGTAGGTCGGAGGTTCAAATCCTCTTGGGTGCGCCATTTTATCCCAGTCATCACTGGGATTTTATTGACTATGCGCATAATTCCCTTGACCCTGATTATCGATTTAAGGTATAATGACAATTGTTCGATAAAAGATTGGAGTCACATCAATGGTTGAACGCTTTATGGCACTTGCCCTTGAAGAGGCGCAAAAAGCTTACAGATTAGGGGAAGTACCGATTGGTGCGGTTATAGTTCAAAATGGCATTGTGGTGGGACGTGGTCATAACCTCAGAGAGACGACCAAAGATCCAACAGCCCATGCTGAAATGATTGCAATTCGTCAAGCTGCTCAAACTCTAGGGGGTTGGAGACTTGTAAACTGTGATATGTATGTTACCATTGAACCATGTCCAATGTGTGCAGGTGGCATTTATCAGTCAAGAATTGTAAATCTTTATATAGGTTCTATGGACCCTAAAGGAGGCGCTGTTGGCTCTCTTTACAATATTCCTAGAGATGAAAGATTGAATCATCTTGTCAATGTTGAATATGGTATTTTACAAGAGCCATGTTCACAGATCATGAAAGATTTTTTTAAGAAATTAAGATCGAAATAAATTATGGAGAGATGTCCGAGTTGGCTAAGGGGCACGCCTGGAAAGCGTGTAAGCCCGAAAGGGCCCGCGGGTTCGAGTCCCGCTCTCTCCGCCATTTAAAATTGTCTATAAAGTTTGTCGCACTAAACGGGGAGGTAGCGGTGCCTTGTAACCTGCAATCCGCTGTAGCAGGGTTGAAGC
>LQAJ01000135.1_pt1 | contig 34908 bp, 49 predicted proteins | sample 1535811 | NCBI WGS metagenome assembly LQAJ01 (sample SAMN04331587, study PRJNA305678) | bioreactor metagenome | isolation source: bioreactor_6 inoculated with Wadden Sea sediment 2nd replicate of a... | place: Germany: Wadden Sea, Janssand Flat
TCCTATATAAAGAGCACTGGCCATGGCCAGTGCTCTTTATTCTTGTTTCGATCATTATTTTTGATCTTAAAGTTTCTTCTATTTTTTGTCTTCTAATCGGCTTTCTACCCTTCCTTAAACTTACTAGCAAGCTCTTTCGTCCAGTTCTCTATTTGCACCCAGTCTCTTTGGTCACTAGGCGTTCCCTTAGGAACACCGAACACAAATCTCAGAACCCCTGGAAGTTCTCCATCAACTTTACCTCCAAAAACACCCGTTTTAACAGGAGGCACTTGTTTACTTACCGCATCAAAAGCCTTATTGATTTGCTTTCTCCACATTTTACGACCCAAAACAGCTGTATAGGATAGGGAGAAATAAGCTGTTTTCTTATCCTGAAGATCCATTTGGTGTATGCCTATAAAGTTAACAGCATCATCAACCCACTTCATTCCGTTTATGGGTGCCCCTATAACAACACAGTCATAGTCATTAACATTTGCAATGGCATCCACATTTTTTACATCTACATCAAAGTCCTCTTTCTTAAGTGTCTCAGTCATAAATTCCGCAACTTCTTTTGTTGAACCTTGCTTACTCGCATAGGCTATCAAAACACGTGTCATTTCATTCCCTCCTATTATATTTTGTCTGGACCCTATTATTATTTATAGCGTGATATTCATTTCATCTAGGGACTTGTGCCAAACCATATGGTGGTTTCCAACAGCCCATTTGTGAATATCTATATAAGATGCTTGTCCCAACTTTTTTGTCCAGATGACCTGAGCACTTTTGTAACCACTGTCTAGGCAAAATGACCCCTGACCTCGAGCCAGCAGAGTCAGATACATGGCATTCATTAGTTTTGATCCTATGCCTTGCTTTTGAAAATCGGGATGCACATAAACAGGTCCAATTTCTAATACATCATTCAAAGCACCATTTGTGCTTTCTTCAATAAGCTCATTGCTTGGACCAATGCCTATGATTCCAGCAATTCTGTTTTCTACAAGTGCTATGAGAAAGTATCTTTTTTCTCCGTTTGACTCCAAATCTTCCATAAGAAATGCTTGTTTTCCACTAATTTCTTCAGCTTTTAGATCTGGAAGGTCAATGTCATTGAGTTCAAAAACAAACTCAATGGTATCTTCAAATAATTTTTTCAAGGCTTGTGCATCTTCATGTCGCGGCCTTCTTATGATAACCGACTTGTTCTTTTCCATAATACCCTCCCCGAAATTTTTCTCTCATTTCTCTTTTATATGCCCATAAATCTGCTATAATGTTATGGTTGTTTAAAATAATACATTTTCTTAGGTGCTTTCAAAATTTCTATTTGGATTGCCACATGCTCTAAATGACTCATACGATATAAAGTATTTGTAGTTTTTTTGTATATCACCAAGATTGACTGGAGTTCTTATAAATGAGATTGATTCATAAACACACCAATGAAGCTGTTGCAAAAATACAAGAACCTGTTATTTATGAACGGGCAGCTGCACGAGGCATAATACTTGATGGAGAAGATATTCTGCTCATTTACACAAAACGTTACAACGACTATAGTTTCCCTGGTGGCGGTGTCGATTCAGGTGAAGACCTAATGCACGGATTGCTTCGAGAGCTTTCTGAAGAAACTGGTGCCCAAAACATTGTAGTCAAAGAGGCTTTTGGTGCTTATGAAGAGTACAGACCTTCCTATTATGAAGGATCCGATGTTGTCCACATGCTCTCTTATTTTTATGTTTGCAGCGCTGACAGGAAACTCGGTAAAGCCCACCCCGAAGACTATGAGATCAAAAACGGTTCTGAACCTGTTTGGGTCAACATCTATGAAGCCATCGCCCATAATCAAAAGGTTATGGATGATAAAGAAGACTCTATGGGACTGTCCATTGATCGTGAAACGAGAGTCCTCAAGTTAATTGTAGATGAACTCCTAGATGCAACTGATGAATAAACTCTACCACGGACTATGATGAAGACCTTGATTGGCTAAATGCAAATCATGTCTTCTATCATAGTTTTTTTACTGTTATACATCAATTCCTGGGCTGATGGTTGATCAAGCACTATATTGTTCAAAATTTAGCTTGTTTTTCATATGTATAATAAGTATAGGGAATACTGGCATCATTCACTCTTTTTTTATAAGTCACTTCATAAGCTTGTCTATTGAAGTTCGGATAGTATATATCCCCCTCTATAGCATGGTCTAGTTCCGTTACATAAAGTCTTTTGCATTTATCAATGGTATTGTGGTAGAGCTGTCCGCCACCCGCAATAAAGACTTCATCCTGTCCTTGACAGTGTTCCAGGGCATCATCCACTGAATTGAAAACAATATAATCATCTGAATTCTCCGTCAATGATTTCGAAATAATGATGATTTCCCGCCCTTTTAAGTGTCCACCTAAGGACTCATAGGTTTTCCTCCCCATAATAACAGTTTTGTTCATCGTCAAATCTCGAAAACGTTTTTGCTCTCCTGGTATTCTCCAAGGTATATCATTTTCTTTACCAATAACGTGGTTTTTAGCTATGGCAACAATTTGAGATATAACCATATTGTTTCCCCCTTTAATTCATGTCAGACGCTTCTAGTCATGGTTTCATGTAATATTTTTACCATGATTTTTTCTCGCTTGTAGGGTCATTCTTTAAAATTGACGAATATTTTTAATATTTCTTCTCTTTCATATATTGACATTACCATAGTTTTACTTTACACTAACTAAAACCGATGATTGGAACAGTACCTTTTATGAGAAACCTTAGCGAGTGGGATTTGGTGAAAGCCCATGTGGACAATATTTGGGAATGACATCCAGGAGGTGTTTGCGTGAATGTCTAGTAGTGCAAACCGGCTAACCACCGTTATCTGGACCAAAGAGGACTTGTTTCAAAGTCAATTAGGATGGTACCGCGGATAGACATTCGCTCCTGTATGGGAGTGGGTGTTTTTTTATTTTGAGCGTTTGTAAATTTCAGTAAACATCAATAAAATTTCAATAAAAGTCTTTGCAAATCGCTCAAACACAAGATAACGGACCTAACCTGTCCTTTGAAACAGTTGAAAAAGGGTGGCACCGCGTATACTACGCCCCTTAAAACCAGACATGTTTTTATGGAGGTGCACTATGAAAAGAACAATGATTAATGCCTTACAAACAAAAGAAAATCAAGTTGTTAAAGTGAGTGGCTGGGTTCATAGAATAAGAAAGTTAAAATCTGTCGTATTTGTCATACTGCGTGATAGAAGTGGCCTTGTTCAGCTCATTATGAGTCCTGAATCTTTTAAGAAAATATCCCTAAAACTAGAAGCTGTTGTTGAAGTGACTGGAAAAGTAACAAGCAGTCCCAATAAATATGGTCCATTTGAAACACACGTTGAGTCCCTTAATCTTTTAAGTGAGGTGGTAGAGGACCTCCCCCTTCAAATTAATGGAGATAAGCTTGACAGTGGCCTTGAAAATATTTTGAACCACAGGGTCTTGTCCCTACGCCACAGTCACGAATCTGCGATTTTTAAAATACAGGCAGCTATTGGCCAGGCCTTTGAAAGTTTCTTGCGACAGGCTGATTTTATACAAATTCATACCCCTAAGCTGGTAAAGGAAGGGGCTGAAGGGGGATCTAATGTTTTCTCTTTGGACTATTTTGGCGAAACCGCCTATTTGGCCCAGAGCCCACAATTTTATAAGCAAATGATGGTTGCTAGTGGCCTTGAAAGGGTTTTTGAAATCGGTTCTGTATTCCGTGCAGAAAGCCATAGCACGTCAAGGCATTTGAATGAATATATCAGTCTGGATCTTGAAATGGGATTTATTGAGTGCGAATCCGAACTTATGGATTTAGAAACCCAGCTGCTCAAACATATAATGAATCATTTACAAGTACAGTGTTTACATGAACTTGAACTGCTCTCGGTCACACTGCCCCAGGTCCCGAGTCAAATTCCAGCCCTTAAGCTCAGTGAAGCCATTGAAATACTGAAATCGCAGTATGGAAAGACAGACCTAGAGGGGGACCTTGACCCGGAAGGCGAAAAAATGATTGCAGAGCACATTTTAAAAACAACCGGTTCAGACTTTGTCTTTTTAACGCATTATCCAAGGTCTAAGCGTCCTATGTACACCTTGCCCGACGGGGAAACAGAAACCCATAGTTTTGACCTTCTCTTCAAGGGGTTAGAAATCACAACAGGTGGACTGCGTATCCACAATTACAAGCAGTTGGTTGATAGTATGGTCAATAAGGGCCTTGCGCCAGAAAACTATAAGGCCTATCTTGAAACTTTCAAATACGGTGCCCCACCACATGGAGGCCTGGCAATTGGCCTTGAACGCTTGACAGCACAGTTGTTGGGGCTGAAAAACGTCAGACGGGCATCGCTATTCCCAAGGGACTGCAACCGATTGACACCTTAACAGAAGCTTTAAAGCAATACATGCCTAGTTTAAACCAAGACGAGACATTAAATAGATCCTTTAACAAATGACATAGGGCATAGGACAACATAGTTTTTTGCTTGTAGTATGCCGTCAACTCACTACTAGATAGCACAAATATTTTCAATTTTTAAAATAAAATACGGGTAAAATCCTCTAGATGGGCATATTTTAATACCTCATTAAGGGGATTTTACCGACTATACTTTACTGATATTTTCATTTTACAACCTAGTTTTATTGAGTTTTAATGAGCTCATTTCAGGACAAGGGGACACCGTCTCTTTTTTACTATTTACTTTTCTACTATTTTCTTTTTTACTATTTACTTTTTTATGATGTAGTCGATAAAGCCTTGTTTAATTCTTTCCCCTTCATGAACTCTTTCCAGAACGCGTCTTTCTTTGGCAAGTATGCTCATATTTTCAAAATAAGCTTCTGCCTCATCCAGTTCAAAATAGGAGTGTATTACAGGCTCGTCATCCATTTGTTCATACTGGTTGTTGCCTAAGTGCGGTCCCTCACCGCACCGAAAGTCATCAATAGAAAGAAAGTTGACAAACATCAGACCGTCCTTTTTTTAAGACCCTTTTCATTTCAGAAACCGACTGGATGATTTGATCTTTTTTCATGTGAAAAATTGAGTTATAAGAATAAACACAATCGAATGTCTGGTCTTCAAATGGCAATTTGGTCATGTCACCCTCTTGAATATTCAGTGTTTGACCCATAAACTTTCCATAGTCATTGGCCTTTTCAACTTGACTTTGACTAAGGTCAATCCCTTGTGTTTCATATCCGTAACTCTTGAATAAACTAAGCGGAGGCATGTTTCCACCCGCACCGCAATCAAGAACCTTTTTTTGATCTGCATTTATGTGTTCTTCACAGTATAATAGAAACCGGTAGAGGGGGATGTGCCTAAAAACTTTTTGCTTGTTTGTCATGCCTTCACCTCGTCTTTCAATTTTTTACGTCTTCATACTTTTAGATTGTTCTATTATTATTTTTCTACTTGAGCGACTTGCAAAATATCATTCAAGCACCCTTGCTATACCATATATAGATATTTAAGAATCAAAATTCTATAATCTATATATGGTATAGCAAGGGGTTAGATCTGTAATTTTGCAAGCACCTGACTAGATTCATTATTAGTTTTTTTACTAGATTCTTTACTAGCTTTTTTACAAGACTAGCTTTTTACAAGCTGTTTATGACTTCTTCACAGTTTTAAAGCTTGCTTCCAGCATCCGAGTATCGGTCACCTATATTTCTTTTAGATGATTGAGCGGGGCCCATGCACACTCTGAATCTGCACCCTTTTTCACACACCATATCCAGCCGTTGAGTTCTTGTTTTTCTACAAGGATTTCACCTGTGTCTAAATCGAACTCTTTCGCTGTATAGTCTTGTGTCAAGACACCCTTTATTCCATCTATGGATATAATCTGTTGTGGTATCCAGCCTTCATTGTTTTGACTCTTACAGAAAACCCAGCCTGCCCATTCCCCTTCTGGGTTGGACATTTCTACGCATTCTACACGCTCGTCTTTTTTGACTGTGATTGGGTTAGGATATTCAGACTTTCTTGGCTCAACCACTTCATATTCTTTATACTGACAGGGTGTATTCATACGGCAGTGTTCTTCTGTTTTAAAGACCTTAAGAGCATGTTTCTGGTAAGGCAGTTGGAGTCTATTAACCGCTTGGTCAATATCAAACCAGACCATTTCATGGTCCTCTTCTACCTTGCTATGTAAGTTTTCTCCCAGCTTTGTACAGTAAAAGGTTCCAACGAGTTCATAGTGTTTGTCTTGAGACTTTCCAAGTATAAACTGACCATATTTTGAAATAGGACATGAAGACTCAATCGAATATCCAAGTTCCTCACTAATTTCTCTTTTTAGGGCCTGATCATGACTTTCCTTGGCTTTGACACCGCCACCTGGTAAAAAATACCCCCTTGGCGTCTTCACCAAGGCGATTTCATTTTTATCATTTTGAATAATGGCATAGACACCTTCACGTAGAATATAGTCTATGTCATTTTCTTTTTCTCCAAAATATGTTGTCATAGAGTCTCCTTTCTGAAGCTCTAAATACGTCTTGCTTCAAAAGCATATTCAATCATTTCGCTTTCTGAATTTATTTCACTAATTTAGTGTCATAACAATTCCAATCTAGTTTCCCTCTTTTCTAGTTTCCTTCTTTACACTTTTCAAGCGCTTCAATCTTTTTCTCTATGGTCTCCAGTTTTTGTGTAATCGCCTTTTTTTTCTTTTCCAGTCTTCACAAAATAACGGATAATTGCATATACAAGGGCTAGTAAAAGCAAAGTGTTCATGAGCTGAAAAATCATTGTAAAATCAAACTGAATTAATCCTTTTCTCATTGGCTGTCGCCTCCAAATTTCTTCTTAGCAATATCATTTAAATGCACTCGGATTCTGGCTTTTAAATTCTCTTTGGTCCATTCTGTTGTTGTCTCTACCTGGTCGTAGCCTTCCAGTTCCATTTCTGAGAACTTGTTGTATTTATAAGGCTTTCGACCTTTCGTTTTAGTCAGTATTTTTGCCACTTGGCCTTCAGACTCTATAGATATGGGTTCATTGCAATTTAAGCAGACTGTATAGTAAACGGTAGCCGTAGGTATTATAGGAAAACTTGTGCCTAAATAGACCCTATGGCGCAGGAGATAGTGTTGACTGACAACGCTGCAATGACCGCATTTTTCTTCGAAAACATCATCATAATACCAGTAGGCTGTAAATGGCATTTTTTCATGCATGTAGGCCATAAAAAACTCCTTTTCAACTTGATATATTTGTAAAACCAGTTCCATGTCTATTTTAACATTTTTTTGTCTATTCGTGGGTCTGAAAATTCTAAATTCACAAAAACACCCTCTAAACATTCATAAGAGCGTGTCTGTTTTTACTAGTGTATCCATTTTGTGCTTTTCGTTTTTGGTGTCTATCATAATGAAATGAAATTGATGCTTATCAAATTCCTTGCCTAATATTATTCATTTTATGTTTAATGTCATAGTTTCTGCTTTCCATTTTAATCAATCAGTTTTTCCATTAACAAATTAGAATAGTACCTGCCGTCTGTCTTTTGAGCCATACTTTCCTTGCCATAGACCTTAAATCCAAGTCTATTGTAGAGTTCAATAGCCCTGTGGTTGTCCTCGCGAACACCTAAATTTATTTTCTTTGTCACGCCGTTCTCCTTGGCCCAGTCAAAGAGGTCCGTTAAAAGCTGTCCACCTATGCCTTGTCCCCAGTGTTCTTTCTTGACAGATAAACCAACAACACCAGTGTGTTTATTCCGCCGCCGACTGCCACCGCCGTAGGTTAGCATGCCAATAATTTCACCCTTATAGATGGCCGAAAGCATAAGCATATTTACAGATTCACCATACTTTTTAATAACCGCCATTTCTTCGTCCACTGTAAATGTGAACTCTTCAGGATCCATGGACAGAATAGATGTCTCTGATAGTATAGTCTTCATATAATCAATAACCTGGCCCGCTTCATTTGGTTCAGTGGGTCTAATGATGTAATCTGCTTCACTCGTAGTCAACATAAAAACCCTCCCTACTTGGTTACATAAACCTCCCGGTAGCTACATCTTTGGCAAAGGTCTTCGACGACTTTCCGGTTTTGAAAACCTGTTTTAATGGCCTGGGCTCTAGGAGATTCAATGATGTTTTTAAATGATTCATTAAAAATGTTGCCAAGTGCCACAAGGCCCTCAGCATCTAAACAACACGGGACCACACTTCCATCGGATAAGACCGCAACTTGATGACGCATACCAAAGCACGTTCCCCTTGTACCTACGAAATCATTATCCAGGCTTGGCCACTCGAATTCCTTTCCCTTGCTGATAAAAACACGGTGGCGTCCGCTTAGTCCTTTTGTGTTCTGAGTGGTCACTGCCACCTTTTCTTCAAGAAAATCCTCAATGGATTTTATAAAGGCATACTTTAAATCATTTTCTGGCGAGGTTTTTTCGTCAAAGTTCCAGAGCCTTAACTCGAATATCTTATCTGTTTGTCTTTGACCTTTTTTTACGAAATTTAGAACCTTTTCAAGGTAGACCCTGTAAGCCTCTTGATCTTCAACCCCTTCAAAACTTTGGAGAGATATGTTCACAAGACGGACAGCAGGGGTGTTTAAAATCGCATCCCCATGCTGGTCTAAAAGACCACCATTTGTTGTGATATTGGTCTTTTTGCCATACTTTGTACAAAGACTTAAAATCCCCTCAAAGTCCTTGTGAAAAAGGGGCTCCCCTTTTACATGAAGATATATATGATCTCCATGCCCCTCAATACTTTTTAAGACATGTTCAAATTCGGTCAATGTCATCATTTTTTAGATCTTTTTGATGGAGGGCAAAAACTACACGCCAGATTGCACATATTGGATATTTCTATAAAAATTCGTTTATATTTTTTCAAATCATTACCTCGTTAATGGTTTTTCTACACTTATTAATGGTATGAGTGCTTCTTGCACCCTACCATTTTATATGAGGCAACGAATTCATTGCAAGTCATGTCTCAACCACAAGGGCTAAATTCTGTGGGATCAAACTCTATGGAATAGAGGTAGCCCTTTCCACCACCTGGGTGCGGCGCTTTTTCAAAGTCCAGCTTATCAAAAATTCGACAAGACCTTATATTGTCAGCATCCACTTCAGCATAGACCCCTTTGGCTTTTAATGTTTGTTTGCAGTATTTAACAAGGCCCCTAGTGAGTTCGCTCCCATACCCCTTATTCCACTGGTCCCGTTTTAGGCGAAAACCTATTTCATACCTGTCATCTCCTTCGTGACAGTGCACAAAGGCCATACCAATTTTTGCAGAACTCATTGGCGACATAAGGCAAAAGACACCCCAATCTGGATGTTCTTTATAGTGGGAGATCCACCGGTTTAATACCGCCTTACACCTTTCAATAGACATGCTTTCCCACCCATTGAATGCAATACACTCAGGGTGATTATTGATCTCATAAACTATATCTATATCTTCTTTGGTAAAGGGTCTTAGCCTGAGCCTTTCTGTTTTGTAGTTCAAAGGAACCTCCCATGTGCTTATTAAAAATCATCCCCAGCTATACCTGATTGATTTTCATAGTGGCGGACCACCATACCACAGGTTCTATTCATATCAAGTTTCTCATAAAAGGACACCAGTGCATCATCGCAAACAATATCTATCATGTAATGACCACCAAGCGTTTCAAACATTTTCTCAACCAGGCATTTTCCAATGCCTTGTCCCTGATAGTCTTCTGCCACTTCAAGCAGGGGAATATAAGCCGTTAAAGTCTCATCTGACAGGGCATTAATAAAGCCTACAACCCTTTTAACATCTGGGTCGACTGCCAGCCATATATAAGTGCTTTTATTTAACAGTTTCTTATGCATCTCTTCTGATGGCGGATTGGGCCAGCCTTTAAAAAAATGGGGCAATTTATACTCATCCAGATTCTCACATGTGCATATGTAATCAACCATATATCATCCTCCTATTTCTCAAAAGCAGTTTGCATTTAGTAAACTACTGGCCCACATGGAACTTGTAGATTCTTGACCGCTCTCCCCACGGATGGTATCCATCGGCAATATATTCAAAATCGGCCTTTTCATAATAGCCAATATGGTCCGTACAAAGGTAGATGTTTTCAAAGCCCATCTTCTTAACGTCATCTTTTACTTTTTCTATGAGCTTAAAACCTAGCCCATTGCCTCGATGGTCTTCTTCAACGTATAAGGCACAAAGCCAAGGGTAAAGGTCCATTCTACTGATAAAATCATTTGTAATGAGGCCAACACATCCCAGCACGCTTTCTTGTTCTTTCATAATATACCACTGGGGCAAAGGCATATCTGCATCAATACTGTGCTTAATACAGTCTTCATATAATTTCATAGTTGTTTCGCCTGCCCATTTGTCTTGAAAATAAGCCACAATTTCATTGAGCATTTCAGGGTTTTCCCGTACAGAATAAATAGTCATAATTTCCCCCACAATTATTTCTTCCACAATGATGCCTTAAAAGAAAGTAGCCCTATCAATTGAGCCCATTCGTCTGGATCACAGTTAACATTAAAATTTTTTTAATGTTTATTGATATAATAGCAGTTTGGTGAATAATGTCAATAAAAGAAAATCATTCATTCGAAATATTGATCCAGTATTTCTGAATAAGCTCTCCTTCATGCATGACTTCATTTTCTAACTGGCCACCAAAGGCCTTTATTGTGCGAACAGACCCTGTATTGACCGCATCACACACCAGTAAAACCTTTTCAAGGCCAAGCAACTTACATTTCTCAAGCCCCTGTCGCATCATCTCTTTTGCATAGCCCTTTCGCCTCTCACCTAGACGAACACTATATCCTATATGGCCACCATAGTGGTATAAATAGTCATTAAGATCATGTCTTATATTAAACATTCCTACCACCTTATTCTCTTCATTGACAGCGAGATAGACACTTGCTGTGACTTCTGTATGGGCAGTTCTTTCATCTTCATTATCGTAAACGAATGTCAACCACTTTTTATAGTCATCATAGTCTCCTAAATAAGATGATCCAGCCATGTTGTCCTGTCTGCCTTCGAACTCTTTCTTATAGTCCATAACTTCTGCTTCATGGGTCAGGTCTGGTTTTACGAGTCTAATCTCGCTTTGTTTTGCTTTTGTCATTTGTTTCATTCTCCTTTATATATCTAAGCCGCTTTATCATGTGCTCGACCCATAAGGGCGGCTTGAATTTCATTGATCTGTGGCCAAAGTCTGCCATTGGTCTGACCTATCTGATCTAACAAGTTTATGGTTTTATCTATTGAGTACATATCAAGTTGAGATATTTCATCATATAGTCTATAGGGTTTGCCCCTATAAACTTTTAAACTCAGGATTCTTTCTTCTAATCCTATGTATTCCTTTAATATGAGGACATCAATTTCATCATAAGCTACACTTCTTTTATAAAAGAGTCCCCATCTTTCATAGAATTTTTCATGTCCAATAACCATACTAAGCTGTGAGCACAAAACAAGAAGACCAAGTCCTGTCATATAGAGAAAGAATCTTATGAAACATACAAAGTTAAACTTGTCCTCTGATATGGACGCGAGTCCTGACACCATAAGAAAAACAGCCAAGGGCAGTATTACACTGTATGCGTCCAGTACCGGCCACAAGTAGACTCGGGACGTCTGTTTACGCATGTCCCTCGCCCGTAATTTTCTTAGCATAGAGCACACCATCCAACCACTTTCCATTGACCTGCATAACCTTTTTCTCTTGGCCGACTCGGATAAACCCATTCTTTTCAAGAACTTTTTGAGACCCAATATTTTCGGTTGAGGTGCCGGCTTCTAAAAGATTTATGCCATAGGTCTGATATCCCTTTTCAATGGCTAGGGCAAGGGCTTTTGTTGCGTGTCCCTTTCCTTGTTCAACCTCAGCCAGCCTGTAGCCTATTTCTGCAACAATATCATCATTTCGCTTTTTTTATGGTGCTGAAGTTGATCCGACCAATCATTTTTTCTTCATCATTTCTAATAATGAACATGGCACATTCTCCAGCAACCTGTTCTTTTAAAATATCTTGCATTAGACTTTCAAAGGATGAAAATTCAAAATAGGCCTGTGGACGTGGTGGTAAAATCCGCTCAAAAAAGTCTCTATTGTCACATTCAAACTCAAATATCTCTTTTAGGTTCTTGCTTGACATTAATTCCAGTTTCACTTTTAAAGCCCCCTATATGCTTAAATACCCATACCACTGACTATATGACTTAAAACACTGTCCATTCAATGTTCCGTAGGGATCGTAAGTTAGATTTTTCCATGAAAACACATTGACCAACTGTCTCAAAACCATATTTCTCATACAATTTTCTTGCCGCTTCCGTATCAGTGATTAATCTGATCATATCCAATTGACTTTCCTGCTTGACAGTTTCTATGGCTGTTAAGAGTTTCATTGCCACACCCTTTCTTCTAAAGTCAGGCATGACCCACATTTCATCAACAAATAGGTGTCCCTTCTTCCATTTTCCAATTTTAGGTGTGAAAAGAATATGAATCCATCCAATAAAACGGTCTTCATATTCTGCTGCAAACACATAAAAATCTGAACTGGACAGTTCCTTTCGACTTGCATGGGACCGTTTTTCTTTCTCTGCCTTACTGCGTTCCCGCTTATTGAGTCGCCAATATACCGCATCATCATACTTGAAATAATTGTCCTTTGTTACTCGGCGGACTTCTACTCTATCAATATTCCAGTCTTTATTCTCGTTCATACGCATCATTGTTCAACCTATCTTGTTAAGTGCTTTACAATTTTTATTCAAACCGCTATGAAATGTGACCTAGCTAAGAAACATGGACATGGCCTGTTTTAAAAGTGTTATAATAATTTTTTATCAGACTTACTTTTTACTGGTAAACAAGTCAATCAAGTCAATAGAGCGACTTGCAAAATATCATTCAAGCGCCCTTGCTATACCATGTTTAGAGATTTAAGAATCAAAAATTCTGTAAATGCCACAGGGATGGGAATTAAGGCTGCAAATCTGTAATTTTGCAAGCGCCTGAATATACTACCTAAATATAGTAAAGGAGACCTTATGATTTATCACATTATTTCAAACCAACTTTGGTCATCTGTCAAGAAAGGCCTGGAGTTTCGCCCAGCTTCTCTTGAAGATGAAGGCTTTATACACTGCTCAGACCTTGAGAAGGTTGTCACAGTTGCCAATAGCATTTATTCAGGCCAATCAAATATGGTCTTGCTGGAACTGGATGAAAACCTTGTGCGACCAGAAATTGTTTGGGAGGACCTCTACAATTTAAACTACAAGTACCCTCATATTTATGGTCCTCTTAACCTAAACGCTGTTATTAGTGTCCACGATTTACAAACAGATAGCCAGGGAAATTTTCAACTCCCTGACACTTTGAAATAGACCATTACTTGAGTTGTTCTGTACGAAGCCATGCAAAGTTGTCACTGTGCTTAACAATGGCGTAGTCACCATAACATTTACACAGTTCGACCTGCGTCCCCGCCCTTACGTTTAAAACTGATTCACATAGTTGGTTTTAATGGCGTATGTGTCCTTGTTTTTACAAGCAGGTCGGTCATCACATGAAATGTTCTATGACTGCTTGCATGTTGACATTTGGCCCATCCTTCTTGAACGTGTAAAACATCAAAGCTGTCATCTGGGTAGCTCAAATACAGGGGCGGCTCATTTTTAAAACAAGTGTCTTCCGCCACTGTCTTCACTTCAAAGTTATTGACTTGAACCAGGTCATAGTTTTTCCTACCCTTTGCCTTTTCAATGATAAATGCATTGAGCTCACCTGTATCTTTAACGCCTAGACCGCCATCTATAAAAATAATATTCTTATGGTCATTCAAATGCGGTAAATTAGTGAGTTCGGTGTTTCTAAGTTCACTTGCCGGCCAGTGGCCCACTATGGTTGTCCTGTCATTCACTTTTGCCAGGGTATTGTAGTTATCAAACTTCAAGAAGCGGGTTTCATCCTCAGATATGTCAAAACTTTCATCGAATCCTCCATGAACAAATCGCATGTCGTCTGCATAGGCGATGATTGGTAAGGATTCTAGGAAGGCATGGACTTCATCTCTTTTGTCCTTTAATATATCAAGCATCATCTGGCTATTTTCTAGATCTTCTAGGGACTTGCCTGCCTCTTTGACGAATGTGCCGATCAGTGTTTCATAATACCCCTGCTTCAAAAATGCAAAAAAAGCCTCTGTGTGCTCATTTTCGTACAAATGCCTCTGCATAAACGATTCATGATTGCCCTTGAGTATATATGTGTTGTCACGCTTGCTCAAGCCCTTTACATATTCAAATGTTTCAATACTGTCAATGCCCCTATTCAAAAAGTCACCCAGTAAAATAAGAATGTCATCTTCTTTTAAGTTAACCTTATCTAGCAGTTTTGCAAGTAGTTTTAGATGAGCATGAACGTCGCTAATAACAACAATTCTATAGTCTTGACCTGCTTGGATGTTAATTATTTTCTTATGCATGTTTTGTCTCTTTCTGAGATACTTATTCTCTGTGATACTTACTTTGTCCGTCACTTATAGCCTTTTTATCATAACATCAATGACATTTCGCCGACCACCTTCTCTGTCCATTACAACTTGCTTCTCTTTGACAAAGCCTAGTTTGGGCCAAAAAACCTGTGCACCGTGATTATCTGCAATAACACCAATTTTTATAAAACGGGCCCCACATTCATAAGCACATTTACAAACCGCCTGAAAGAAGTCTTTCCCAAGTCCCTTTTCACGATACTTCATATCTACGAGAAGGAGGCCTAAAAACCATGTTTTGGCATCTGGATAGGCCTCAACGATATCAATCAGGCCAATTAACGTCGTCTTTTCATTGTATAGCCCAAGCACATGCTTATCGCTTAAAATTTTATTTGGTGGCAATTCTGTCAGTATATTGCCTGCGTCATCTAATGTTGGCGCCTTGCCTGTCTCCAAGTAAAAATATTCCGTACAAGTCTGACAGAGCCTGAATATTTCTTGTAGGTTTTCTTCTATATAAAGGAACTCAATTTTAAGTTTTCCTTGAACCCTTTGCGCCGTAACACGCTCCATAAAGTTTTTATTTACTTGACCCACTGGCTTCGTCTCCCCAACTTGTATTCGTGTTTTTACTGCCTAATCTTTGTTATCGCTTCAACTTATTTTCTATTTGGATTCTCTAGACAATAATAATGGACGTCTTTATCTACTGCCAACAGTTTAACATGCTCTCTTTTTGTAAACTTGTAATGGAATCCACATTTTTCACTCACTCGCTTTGAATTATTATTGCCTTCATAATATCCGCACCATATAAGGTCTAGTTCAAGGTCATTAAAGCCATAGTCAATGAGTCGATTCACAGCTTCTGGCACATATCCCTTGCCCCAATAGGAAGGATTAAGCACGAATCCAACTTCTCTTTGCTTTAAATGCTTCAAGTTCTTGTCAGGGCATCTTTCATGCAGGCCAATGCCCCCAATAACCTTGCCTTCAGATTTGAGCTCGATGGCATAAATGCAGTCTTCTTCAATGAACATCTTAATAATGTCTTTGCTCTCCTCGATATTCTTATGAGGTGGCCATCCTGCATTTGGACCCACTTTTTCACTTTTTCCATACTCGTATAAGTCTTCTGTATCACTTAATGTCCAAGCTCTTAATATAAGCCGTTCAGTCTGTATTGATTCCATCAATTATCCATCCTTTTCCTGCTATGTCAAATCTCTTTAGTCCAACGAACTATTCTTATCTTTGTTCTTATCTATGTTCTCATCTTTTTCATGATCATGAAGTCTATTCTTCTTTGACCTTACCTTGTAGGTCTTTTGTTTTTGGGGTTGATGCATTATTTTATCTTTGTGTTTATTAACAAAGTAACGAATAAGCAGTCCCATCGGCACCAGAATGACAAGATACGGTAAAAGCCAAATAAGAAAACAATCATTGCTTTTAATATAACTGTGACACCATCTATAGATGATAAAAAACTTTCAATAGAACGGGTTAATAGAGTGTCCGGCTTTGGCTCTGTGATTTCATTGACTTCTCGAATGCTTAGTTCCACAGTTGTAAACTGGACTAAATTGTCCCATTTGTTAATGGTGCCCTGGAAGCCCTCAATTTCATAGCGAACCTCTGAAAGCCTGTCCTCGAGGGTGATAATGTCTTCAATTTTAGTGGCGCTTTCCAGTATTTTAAGGAGTCTTTCCTCCTGAACCTTAAGAGCTCCTAGTCTGGCTTCTGTGTCTATATACTGGTCGGTTACATCGACACTGTTCATTTCATTTCTTATAATATTTCCAAGGTCTCCAAAGGATGAAATGAAAATTTCATATTTTTCTTTAGGAATCCTAACCACAAAATTGGCATCTCTATTTTGTTGTATATCATTCTTATCCATGCGTTTGCCGTCCACGCGCATGACTTCAAAGTAGCCACCTAACTCATATGTCCTTTCTTTGATTTCATAAACAATATCATCAAAAGACAGAGTTTCCATTTGAATGAAAAAATTTTGGATTATTTTTCTATTGGTTTGTATACCACCGTATTTAGGGGACTCGCTCGACATACCGTTTTCTGCACTAGAGTCCATTTCTGATTGTGCTTCCATCGAAACGCTCTCTTCATATGTCACAGGTTCTTGTGCAGAACACCCCATACTAAGAATAAATATTGACAGTGTTAACAATAAGGCCAATTTCTTCATGTTCTTCCTCCTCAAATTCTTCCATTTCTCTTTGAGTAAATTTTTAAAATGCACCCGCCCGAAAGCCATAGACGGGTGCACTCGACTGTCATTAAAACTAACTGTACAGATTATTCAGAAGTGTTTCTTATAGGACAGGGAAACACAATTCACATTTGCCCTGGTCAATTTTTTTCTGAATCATACCGTTCAAGAATTGGTCTTGAATAATCCAGACTATAATTTTCGGTGTCTAAACAAGCGAATGCTTGGCTCCATGCTTTTTCCACAGCTTCAGGTGTGTGGTCCACTTCAACCACTGCATATTTTCCATGTGGACTCTGGCCCTCAATCATACCACCATGGTTATAAGAACCCCTTTGACCATTATCAACAAGTATTCCAACGTCGTATCGGCAAGCCTCTGGCGGGGTGGTTTTAGGATTATCCTGGGCAATTCCTAGTATAACGGAATGCTCTCTTAGGAATCCTGCCCCTTTTGCCCATGCTTTAAAATCATGCATGAGTTTGTAATTCTCCGGTCCGTATGGTCCAATCTTACGCATGTATAAAAATCTTTCTTGACTTAAAAATCTCATTTTTAAATTGCATAATATCACTCTCTTTCCATGTCTGAACTGACTTAGATTAAGCGCTTGAAACCTAAGAAGAAATTTTATTCACAGACCGGTCCTAAGAAAAGACTACAATGCTTTAAAAATGAAATTCAAAGATTTTTTTTTAAATATGTAATATGTAAAATTCAAATTGAGCGACTTGCAAGGCGTCATTCAAGAGCCCTTGCCATAATATATAGATATTTAAGAATCGAAAATTTATATATGGTATGAAGAAGGCCTTAATCTGTAATTTTACAAGCACATCAATCAATAATTTTTGGCACTGTTTATAAACTATAGCTCTAGTATCATACCATCATATGCAAACTCAATACTTGAATACCCCTTTTCTAGAGCTTTATAGTCATCATAGCTTTTGCCCCAGTCTTCTTCCAGGTGGGTTATGACCACTTTCTTTATTTTGTATTTTGACTTGATTGCTTGTATTTCCACCATGTTAAAGAGTTCTGCTCTTAAAAAGCTATCTTCCGCTAATACATAATTATTTTTTAATTTTTCTCCTACAATCGTGTCGCCAATGATCATAAGATCAGCTTCTGCAAATAGGTCACTGTGCGGAAAAGGCTTAACATCGCATGGGGCATATAGAACTTTCTTCCCATCTTTTTCTAGTATGAAAACAGATGCGGTTTCACTCGGTACATGGGTGATTTTTATCCCTTCCACATTCAAAGGGGCAATAATATGCTTTCTTACAATGAGTTTTCTTATATTTTCATAGTAATCCAGGAAGGGACCATATTTTGAATGAATGGCATTTAGGTCATTCATAACACTAGGACTTGCCAGCACCTCTATTGGATCAGAACATTCTTTGCCTTCTGACACATCAAACCAATTGAGTCTAAGCTGTTCAAAAACCCGAAAACCAAGAGCATGGTCGGGGTCTGCATGGCTGTAAAGTACCCTTTTTATATTTTTAATGCCACTATAATTAATGGCGTGACAAATATCTTCAGGTGTATCGATTAAAGTGTCAATATCATGTATGAAAATTGAACATCCAAACCTTGAATAGGGTCTTCCCTTTTCTCTTGCTTCCATACATACTGGACATGCGCACAAGGGTTTGGGTAGCGATACACACCCTCCACTGCCAATGATTTCAATTTTCATAGTTTCCTCCCGCGAACCTTTTTATCATCCTATTTTTTGAGCTTTTATAAATTCATCTTTTGTTAAACCAAACATGATAATATCTCGGTACTCACCCGAAACATAATACATTTGACTTCTTCTGCCTTCATTGACACAACCTAGTTTTTCAAGCATTCTAGCAGATGGCTTGTTGCCATCAATTACATGACCATAATATTTGTTTAGACGTCTTTCTAAAAATGCATATTCCATTAAAAGTTGCATGGCTGCTGTGCCATAGCCCTTGCTTCTATGATCCCGATCAATTTGCAAACCAATACTAAAGGTTCCATTGCGCTCATCAATCGAGTTTAGGTTGATGGCACCCACATTCTCATTTTGTTTGTTGACCACTGTGAGCATGATGCGCCCTGTCTCTTGTGAGGAGGCAGAGAATTTCTCGACAAAAGATTCAGCTTCTCCCTTTGTTGGTGGCAGTTCAACCAAACAGTTGACACGCTTCCTACCGGTCGTGTCGAAGCGATTATAGTAGTATCCCTCCCAGTCTTCTTCTCTTAAATGTCGTAGTTCTACTAGATCATTCTCCCAAAAGTAATTGTCTTTTTTTATCTCTCTCATAATTGTCCTCCACCTTCTAACACAGACTGCTTATTCTTCAACACTCTACAATTTACGCCTCTTTCATCTAATCCTTTTCTATATTTTAACAGATTTTTGACATAAAAAAATGCCTCGTTTAATTTTTTTTAACGAACATGTTTTTTAATACTATTTTTCTGGACATCTACTTCTTATTTCACAAGCACAAAAGCTAATATGCCAATACTTCATAGCCTGTTTCTGTGACGAGTACAGTGACTTCCCACTGGGCTGACGGCTTACCATCAACCGTATAAATGGTCCAGCCGTTTGAGGCATCTTCATAGACTTCTTGTCGACCAAAATTGACAGCGGGTTCTATGGTGAAAATCATGCCTGGAACCATTTTCAAGTCCATTCCTAGTCCATCATAGCTCACATAAGGCGACTGATGAAACTTGTGCCCAATGCCATGTCCACCAATCCCCCTGGCAATTGTCATTTTATTTTTCCTTGCCAGTTTTGCTGTTTTTATGCCGATCTCGTTTAGGGAGACCCAGGGTTTGACTGCACTTAGTCCCGCTTCAAGACAAGCCTTTGATACATCAACTAGAATCTTTTTTTCTGGACTAACACGCCCTATTTTGAATACTCTGGCTGAGTCCGAATAGTATCCCCTATAACATGTGGACACATCGATATTAATGATATCACCATCCTTTAGCTGAATATCTTTTGACGGGATACCATGACAAACTTGATTGTTGATAGATGTACACAAACTTCTTGGATATCCATCATAATTCAGTGTGGCTGGGACGCCACCAAGTTTTATTGTTTCCTTGTATATTATTTCATCAATTTCAAGCGTGGTCATACCTTCCTTGATTATACCCGCTATATGATCTAAAAGGCCTGTGTTAAGCCTTCCGCTTTCTCGCACCCCATCAATGACAGCCTTTCTTTTTCTGTAATTTTCCATGAAATTTCTCTCCTGACCACCTTGTTTATACCTTCCTCTACTCGGTTTGTTTGATGGTTGGTCGTTGGAAAAGATTCAAAATAGGCTCCTCTTTCCTATATTGGCTTGGACTGTAACCATACTCATGTACAAATGATCTCGTAAAGGCCTCGTGGGATGTGAAACCATACTTGAAAGCAATGTCAATAATTCTTTCTTTCGTCTGTTTCAAGTCTTGGGCTGCCAAACACAATTTCCTTCTTTTCAAATATGTTTTAAAGGGTATGCCCAGTGTTTCATGAAACTTTGATGAACAATAATAGGGCGAGTAACCAACAAATTTAGACATATCTGCCAAGCAAGGGTTTTCGGTCATATTTGACTCTAGCCAAGTGACCATGGTTTCAATTGTTTGAATAGACATCTTTAACACCCCTTCGGATCTTTATTTTAGTACAAAATCCTGGTCAAAACTTGATATTTCTTGCAACCATACCCTCTCAACCACTTAATAGGCCTTTAGCCTTGTCATAATCTTTTCTTTTCACAAATAAGTAATACATAGTGTGACCAGAATAGGGACTTGCAAAGTTGCCTTGAAAGGCACTGGTGCTTGTGCCATTTGTTTCTGTTCTGGTTTTAATTCCATTATTGATAAGGGTCATTTTTGCTTTTGAATAGTGATCAACTTTCGTTGACATATAGACTTCTTCCCACCCTAATAGCATATTGAGTAGTTTTGCCATAGAACCTCCCTCTAATGTTAGGCCCCTTGTTACCCTATTGGTTTATAGCCATAGCTAATAAGTGTGCCTGTAAGACTTACTAGGGATTCCATTTTCTTAAGGGCGTTTGTATGTTTAGCAATACGAGATTTTGTATCAATGAAATTTTGAATTTCAGCGGATGTATATCCTCTGTTTTCTAAAAAAAGATTCGAGTGCATATTCTTTCTTCTATACTAAGTTTTTTCCATCCCTTAATATCACAGTACTGTTTCATGTCAAAATCCAACATTTTATTATTTTTGCTGTAAAAGTCAACTTTGTCATTGAGTCGTACATCCACTCGTTCTAGGCCAGCCTCTTCAAGAAGAAAAGGGAGTTTTAAGCCTACTGAAAAATCACGTCCTTCATTATCAAGTTCTGATTTCCACAGTTTTGAGTAGGGCGCAATCTCCTCGAGCGGTTGATACTCTAAACTCTCTAACATGGTTCCAAGGGCTTCGAAGGGTCTATTCACTTCAATGCAAATTACCAAACCACCAGGTTTCACTGACTGAACCATTTTCGATAGGATCTCATGTGGATTTGACGTGTGTCGCAAAAGCGCCTGGCAGATGGCTATATCATATGTCTTGTCTGGGATATAGTCATTAATATCACTCTCAATTACCTGAATGGCGTCTCTGTGCTTTTCTAAGTCATCTTCCAATTGATCCAGCAATTCTCTTGAAAAATCCATGCCTGTATAATGACTGCCCTCTGGCAGAAAAGACATCAATTTGCCACCTAAGTAGCCAGTGCCACACCCAAAATCAATAACATTCACTTTCTTAGTGATGTTCAAAACCCTTGTAAAAATAAACTGGAAATAATCATCATTCCAAAAGGACCTTCTTGTGGTATTAATATATTCTTGTTTATTGCTCCAGTATTCAGCTTTATCGCTGCCCTTTATCACATAGTTTTTATCATAAGCACGACTAAGACCCAGTATCTGATCCACACTCACTTTGAAATATTCTGCGAGTTTAGGTAATAGGGTAATATCTGGGTAAGAACTTCCGTTTTCCCATTTGCTGACTGTTTGAAATGTGACGCCTAGGGCCTTGGCTAGGTCATTTTTGGGTGACACAACTTTCTTTTTCGTAAGGTTTTAATAGTTAGTTCAACTTTAGGCATTTGCTTCCTCCAATTTCTACTTTAATTGATTTAATCATAGATAAAGTTGAACTTGTCTTCAATAACGCATAGGTTGAGGCAACTCAACCTATGCGTGCATTATATTCTCCTAACCCACAACCAATAGAAGTTGATTATCACTTAAGTGATTAAGTAAATCCCAACCAGTAGACTTATATTGATTAGGGCAAGGATGAAAAACTGCTTGCCTGTATGTTTTCTATTTCCTTCGTCTTCTTTCCAAATGTATTCTTCTTCAACCATGCTGGAGGCTTTATTGTAAGCCCTTCTTGATTGCAAGTGGCCTAAGTCCTTGTACTGTGACCATTGTCTAAGGGTGTCATTCATTTCATACAAACCCAACATTATATAAATAAGCACACAAGTCATGAGAAACTCAGTCAAACTTCTTGGTTTTATAAGAAGCACAATAAATAGCTGTATGACTATTCCAACTGTAATTAACATATACTTTTTTTATTATGTTCATAAAGTATCCTTTGATTTCATTCTTCTGGTGTAGCATCGAATGCTTGCTTCATTTGACGCATGAAGTCCTGCATGACACCTTCATCTTTCATTTGTTTTTTCATTTCATTCATGGCCTCAAGATGAGCCTTATCGCCTTTTTCAAGCATTTCCATACCATGATTCTTGCTAAGTTCAGCAATTTCCTCGAAAGTCTCCGCTTTAAACTCTAAATCACATGCACCGCCAAGTTGTTTACAAGTCATTTTTTTCATCAAACCACTCCTTTGGCAAACTTGTACCCTTATTTAATAACTTCATATGCTTTTCAGCTGTATAAAGTATGGGGCTTAATAATCCAAGTCCCGTGAGTATCCACATAAGAACTTCACTTTTTAATGTCATACCTATAAAAAATCCAATATAAGCAAGTACAAATGCATATAGAATAAAGATCATAGTTCAATATGCTCTTCTGGCCTATCAAGGGCTTCTTGCATCATTTCAAAGTATCTTCCAACATGGTAGCCATCCATCAAGGCATGGTTGACTTGAACTGAGAAAGGAATTTTCACGCGCTCCCTTTCTTTTTCATACTTTCCCCAAGCAATTCGTGGGATGGAGTCCACTGATTTTAAGTGTACCGGATGACTCACACTTGTAAAAGAGACCCAGGGAAGACTGGTTATATAAATACTGTCATCTCTTCCAGGCTCGTCATCTAAATTGACATGCCCTTGCAAGTCTTTCCTTTTTTCTTCTGCATTTTGACTAAAATCCTGATAGTTTTGGCTAAAATTCACAGAGCAAAAGCTAAAAACTTCTGGCTTTGACAATATCGTAAATGAGGGGTGGATTCTTTCGTGTTCCACGACCTCTTGACCCCTAATTCTATAGCGAAACTCTTTTAATTTTCGTTGGCGATCTTTGTTGTGATGTATATCATAGCGGTATAGAAAGAAATATTCTTCGCCTTAACAAATGTATAAAACTTTGTAATGTCCAGTTGAGCGCAAACATTGAAATGAGGATAATCCATTTGTCTGAACAAGTCATATTGACCCTTTCTTGGCCATGAATTTATATCTACTTTTCTCTCCAACTTTCACACACCTCACTTTCCCTTAATCCACTTTCTTTTTCATAAGAACAGACCAACATAGGGGAGTTCCAAAGTAATCTTCAAGGTCCGTTCGCATAGTACGCATCTGGAGAACCTTAAAATAGGGACTTAGAACCTTTTCTAATTTTATTTTCGAAAATCCCAAGCCACCTTGCATGGACTTCTCTTCATAGACTTCATAATCAGTGATATTTGTCCCGCCCTCTAAGTTAAAGCATACCAGGGTGAAATACCCATCATCCTGAAGCAGGTCATGTACTTTTGATAAGTAAGCCGCCCGCCTATGGGGTTTTATGTGATGCAAGCACCCACTGTCGTGAATATGATTAAAAGATCGACCAGGGCTTTCAAAGTCAAAAAAAGAAGCCATGGCAAAATGAGCATTCGATTTTTCTTTTTCTGCATTTTTATTGGCCCATTCTATTGCTTCTTCTGCCATATCAATGCCCTTGCTTTCATACCCATTCTTAGCCATGAATATAGCATTCCTACCGTTTCCGCACCCAATATCTAATGATTTCCCCTTTTTCCTAGGATTCATCTCAAGCAAACTGGCCAGAACTTCATCAGCTTTATGTGTGAAAAATGGAATCGGCTTCTCTTTGTCTTTATAAAAGTCATTCCACCACTTTTCGTCCCATTTCTTAAGCATCTTATCAAGCATTTCAAAAGTGTCCTCGCTGCTTGCTATAATGTCAGTGTCTATATTTTTCATCATTTTTCCCCTTTATAATTGGTATAATTTCTAACTTCCTTTACACTTGACCTCTTAGATGATCAATGACTTGGGCTTTTTCATAGGCGCCTTCTAAAAACTTCTCACATGCCATATCTTCATAGGCCCAGTTCATAGGTTCAATAGCTGTATGGCCTAAATATCCGGTGGTCTTAATTTTTTTCATTGTATCTTCCCAATCTATTGGACCGTCAAAGGGTAAACCATGTTGACCCCTCTCTCCATTATTGTCGTGTAAATGAAGTGCCATAAGTCTTTCACCAAACTCAACAAGCATAGATATATCTTCATAATGCCTTTGATGATGCCCAGAGTCATAACAAAAGCCTAACTTAGTAGAATCATTGTTATTAAATACGACTCTCAAATTATTTAAATTGCGTAGGTTCTCAAATGCAATATTAACATTTCTCATTTCAGCCAATTCAGCCATTCTACTCACCCGGTCAAGTCCAATTGGATTGATTGGATAATCATCACTTGGTAGATGAAGAACAAGTGTTGGAATACTAAAATCAGCGCAGTCCTCAATGCACTGAATGTACGTTGCATATACATTATGTCCGTCCAGGGTTTCCAGCTCAAAGCATGTTGATTCATAACTGGCCCATGAATGTTTTCAATAAACAAACCTTCTTGTCGAGCTATTTCTGGTGCATGCTTATACGCCCCTCGGCCAAACCCAGAGCTCCACCACATAAGGACACCATCAAAACCGGCTTCCTTAATAAGACTATATCTTTTCTTCGTGGAAAGTTCATAGCCAAACCAATCAAAAATTGTAATCATCATTCCTCCGCAGTTTTCTATTATCAACTTACATATAGTTTATGCAAGCAAAAGATCTTACAAATTGATATCACATGACTGATAATTATATCCAATCAGTAATATTCGTCCCAAAATACTGAATAATCAGAGCCGTTACTGTCGCAATCACCAGTACCCCAAAATTAGCTAACAGTGCTGACTTTTTCTCTTTATTGTCCATATCACTTTGCAATATAGCTGTGGCGACTGCAAGTGAACCAATCCAGATAAAGTACATCCATTCACTTAGTCCAGTAACCCCAGATAAGTATTTTGAAGCAAAATAGGTCACTACACCCATAACTATGTATTTTATGTTTTTCATATTGGACTCCTACTATATTTTAACATTATTGACGGGTTCCAAGGAAAGATTTGGATGTTTTGTTGCCAAATTCTCACATTTTTCTCCGCTTTTTTTCTATAGATTTACACCCAATATTCCTTGAACATGACACACAATTAATTTATCGAGACACACAATATATCTTTGAAGGGGCACTAACCAAGTCTAACCATTTTATTGGAATAAAAAAGACATGATCACCATCCTAAAGATAGATGATTCATGTCTTTTCACTAGAAGTTATTAAATTCTTATTCTGTTTCACCCAACTGTCTTGAAAACAAACTTGGCTAAAATCAAGAACCATCTCCTACAGATGGGGCTACTTTTTCTTCAACCTTCTCTTCTTTAGGCACATCTTTTTCAGACCATTCAAGCCATGCACCATCATATACTTTCACGTTTTCGTATCCAGCTTCTTGAAGAAGGAGTAATGTTTGTGTGGCTCTTACTGATGATTTACAGAAAACATATATCTCATCCGTACGTTCAAATCCCTTGTCTTCATAATCAAGATAAATTTCCCAAGGTGATTTGAATCTACCATCTTCTTCAGTGTTTAAAGTGTGTGGATAAAGAAAAGCCCCTGGAATACTGCCTTCAGCATTTTCTGCAGCAGATCTAACATCGATTATACGAGCAGGGCTGTTTTCATCTTCAACAACTTCCATGATATCATCTATGGTTGCATACGTTAAAAAATCGGCATCTTTTGCGACGTACTTTGAAGCTGTTAGCTCAGTAGAATCCGCTGTAAGCCCTTGACTTCCAACAGCTTTGACAACTGCCACATCGCCACCATCTATAACTTTTACATTTTCATGGCCATATACATTTAAAACCCACCAAATACGTGAAGCATAAATACCATTTTTATTATCATAGATATAAATATTGCTATCATTGCTTACGCCACGCTTGCTTAATGCTCTTTCCACCTGCTCTTTAGGGGCAATCATGCCTTTTACAGGGTCTGAAATTGTAATTTCTCCAATAGGCAGGTTAATGGCATCTTTTAAGTGTCCCTTGTTGTAATCTTCCTCACTACGCGCATCAATTACAATCGTCTTGCTGTCAGAAAGCACATCTACCAGTTGATCAGCTTCAATAACATTATTGCTGTCTAGATAATCCGTTGGAACATCGTTTGCACTACATGCAGCGAGGCCAAGGGCCATTGTCATAACCAGAGCCAATGCGACTACTTTCTTAATCATTAATTTCATAATGATACCTCCATTTTCAATGTGATTGAATGTTAATGATTAGTCAATCTTAATGATAGAACGTCTTTATATGTCCCACCGTTATACATTATATCTTAAATAAAATATCCACTGTCATAAGTATTTCAGATATACCATCTAACAAATTTATAGCGCCCGACAATTGCCTCCTTCCTGTATTCACTGATTTGTGAATATGCTATAATGATGTCATATTTTTTTATCAATAAACACTTGTACAACAAAGACTCACGTCCCTGTCTTACCATATAGTTTTGATTGAAACCATCTATCTATATATGCTATGGACCAAGGTTTTGTATGATATTTTCCATGTCGCCCATCAATACTAAAACAATGAAAGTGATCCCCATGAAAACCATAAAGAACACCCTTCATAAACACCATATACATCTATACATAGGTCTCTACTTCATCTTGAATCTATTCACACTCACTGCATTTCCATTAATCCATTCAGATGAGGCATGGTTAGCTGGACTTACCAATGACTATATTCGACATAAGACAGTTTTTGTTTCAGAATCATTCTTTGATTTAATGCCTAGGACTGTCCATACCCTTAAATCTTTTTATCATCTGCTACAAATCCCAATTGTTCAACTGCTTGGAAACACAGCCTTTTCCATACGTTTATTGAGCCTCATCGCGGCAGTGGTAACCCTCTATTTTATCTATTATCTGTTTATATCTTTAAGGATTCATTCGATTAGAGCCCTTCTTTACACCATCATATTTTCCTTAAATCTTCAATTTATTTATGCAGGCCATTTCGGTCGCCAGGAAATGATTTTACTTATGGTGTTAAGCCTATGCCTGTATCTTTACTATAAGAATAAGTCCATCTTTAAAATGGCCCTACTTCTTGGCTTGTCCATTGGGTTTCACCCAAATGCCTTTATTATTACCACCATGATCGGCTTTATTCTTCTAAAGGACAGCTTGGCCAAAACCATTTCTTTAAAACACTTGCTCAGTTTCATTGGCATAGTCGGTGGATTTGCTGCCCTTCACGTCGCTTTCACTTTACTAGCCAATCCTAATTTCCTGCCTGAATACTGGGCTTATGGTCAAACCCTTCATGTTGATGCTCTTCCATCAAGCAGACTGGTCAACCTCAAAGACTTCTATCTAAAACTTTATTATCAAGTGTCTGGCACATATTATATTCCCCCCATGCAGGGACTTTATATCACTGGTGGTTTTCTAAGTGCTGGCACATTCATCTATGGACTGTCAAAAAAATTCACGCACACACACAAGCACATCCAACTTTTAATGGATGCTTCTCTAATGGTTTTTGCCTTTAACTTGTCCGTTTTTGTTATTGGCCGCTTCAATACCACGTCAATAACCTTTGCCATTTTGCCTGTCTACCTCTTAATCTTATTGGCTCTTGAAATCATCTATTCATTTCGCCATCGCTTTATAAGGTCCTTTAGATTTCATGGCTTCAAATACCTAAATTATGTCCTGATAGTCATTTCGCTACTAACATCGCTGCAAGCATTAAGAACTGAATACCAGTCAAGCCACCACAATACCTATACTGAATACTTAGATGAAATCCAAAAAAACATTGACGCTGATTCTGTTATTCTTGGAAATCTAAGCAGTGGTTTTATATTTCACGATCACACGTTTTACGATATTCGTAATTTGGCACATATCAGTAGAAACTCAAAATATCCCTATGATAGGACAATAGAGGACTACATTAAAAACCGAAACATCGACACCATTATTTATTATGAAGAGTATGACTATATCCACCGCAATCAGAAATGGGAAATACTCTACGGGGATGATGAATCTTGGTATAATGACTTGCAGGTTTTCTTAAGGGAAGAAGCCAAGCTCGTTTATGAATTTGAAAGTACATATTATGGAAGTCGTATCATCCGTTTTCTTGGTGACCATCCTGGAAAGTCTATATTTATAAGTTGAATTAAGGAACTTCATTGGTTTTACCTTCATTCGTCATGCTTTCAAGCTGAAAATCGATATGATGTCTTTCACACGGGACTGAATTCGGCAATATTTTAGCATGACTTTAAATGTACACCTGCCAATAAATAGGTGTCGTTAAACAACGACACCTCAGCTTGTAGAAAATTCCGAATGACTGCCTTGTCAGATAAAAATCGCTTAATTCACCTATTTATATACACTCAATGAGCGGATATTATCTGCGTCTTGTCTTCCGAAGTTTTCTACAAGCTGCTAATCTGTCGACTTTGTCGACAGCCTAGGCCGACTGCAAGTCTTTCCATTATGATTTTTTTATTGGCTCGTTTAATCTATAGATTTTCCCTATATAGTTGTTCCCTATAGTTCTTTCTCTATAGCTCTTTCTCTATAGCTCTTTCTCTATAGCTCTTTCTCTATATTTTTTTCTCTAGGCCTTGCTATTCTTCTTCAATCTGACTGTTGATTATCTCTAGGATTTCTTTCTTCAAATTAAAAAATTCTTCGCTGTATATAACACGATCTGAATGTGCCTTGAAGATTTTTTCAGTGAAATCCACCTTAAATTCTTTTAATATCCTTCCAGGTCGTTTTTGACATTACAAGAACTCTCGTCCCAAGAGACAGGGCTTCATCAACATCATGTGTAATGAAGAAAACAGTGCTTTTATTCTCTCGCCATATATTTCTGATCAAAGATTGCATTTTACTTCTTGTTAGGGCATCTAGGGCTCCCAGGGGTTCATCCATAAGAATCATCTTTGGATAATTGGCCAGGACTCTAGCAAGTGCCACTCTTTGCTTCATGCCACCGGATAATTCAAATGTACGCTTATCACTAAATCCCAGTAAATCAACCTGTTCTAGAAAGTGATGACTGATCTCATCAATTTCACTCGCCGCAAGCCCTTTCATTTTAGGACCGAATCCCACATTCTTTTTCACATTCAACCAGGGATATAATGTAGGCGACTGAAACACAACCCCCCTATTCCAGTCTGGTCCAAGTATCGGCTTGCCCTCCATAAGAACACTTCCACTCGTTGGGGCAATATATCCAGCCATTGTTTTAAGCAAGGTGCTTTTCCCACATCCTGAAGGCCCTAAAAGGCATACAAACTCTCCCTGCTTAATCTTTAAGTTTATATTTTCTAAGGCATTCACTGAATTTTGCTTTGTTTTATATTCTAAATTCAATTCTTGAATCTCTATTATAGTATCACCATGATTTTGTTTCACAACAATTGAATTCCTTTCTTTTGCTCCAATTACTCAGTGTGTTTCTCCAGAGATTTTTCAATATACAAAGGATTAACAAACTTATTAAAGGCTTCAATAGATGGGGACTCATCAATTGAACCTTGTTCTTTTAAGAAGTCCGCTGTGTCCTTCATAATCCTTGCAAATTCACCCGACTGACCACTTACACCAAAATAATTTTCTTCTAGAAGCTCTTCTCGCGAACACCAGATTGACCCTCTCATTTGTAGTAGAGCATCTTCAACTTCTATTTCTAGCTCTTTTGCAATAAGGTCTCCAGCTTTTTCAGGATCTTGTCTATACATATCCCCTGCCTTGGCTAGACCTGTTATAAAATCTGCTACCAGTTCTGGATATTTCTCAGCAAACTCTCTTCTGACCACTTCAACATTGGCTGTTATATAGCCTTTCTTTGCCATATCCTCACTTGAAATAAGCATCTTCCCATCCTCTAAAAGTTTACCTAGAGAGGGCTGCCATGTATAAGCCGCCTTAATGTCCCCTCTTTCCCATGCTGCAACAATTTCTGGGGTTTTCATATCTAAAAGTTGCACTTTATCATCTATTCCAGCTTCTTTAAGTACGTTTAACAAAACAAAGTGAGATGTCGATGCAAAAGGCGTCGCTATTTTCATACCTTCAAGGTCTTCTATCGATTGAACACCTGAGTCATTTTTTACAGCCAATGCCTCAATTTCTCCAAGTACTTCATGAATCCATATCATTTCTACATCAATGTCTGTCGCAAGGGCAATAATGGCATTTGTGTTGCCCATTGTTGCAAAATCAATACTTCCAGAAGCTAAAGCCTTATTGGCCTGAACCCCTGAATCAAAAGTGATAAAATTGCATTTGATGCCCTTTTCTTCAAAATATGCATCGAATAGGCCCTCGGTAATGGCCAAGGTTTCATCATTCGGTACACGCAAATACCCGAAATTAATTTCTTCTGGCAAGGCAGAAGCCGTCTTAGACGGATCATTTTGACCAGCCGAATCGCTGGCACAGCCTACAAGTCCAGTGAATAGAGCAAATGTTACTACCAGTAATAGTAAATTTTTATACTGTCTTTTCATTTAAACATATCCTTTCCAAAATACAATTTTCTTTTCAACGCCTCTCAGTACAGTGTCAATGGCCATACCTGTAACGCCCATTATAAATATGCCTACAAAAATAACATCACTTTTTAGAAAATTTGAAGCATCGAGGACCATCCACCCAATTCCAGATGTTGCAGCAATCATTTCGGCAGAAACCAAAGTGGTATAAGATACCCCAACCGCAGTTCTAATGCCTGTAAAAATCTCAGGCAAGCAAGCTGGAAGGACAACTTCAAAGAATATTTTCACTTCACTAGCCCCTAGTGATTCAGCACTCAATATATAGTCCTTGTTTATTTTTCTCACAGCTGACACACATGCAATATATATGGGTGCAAAAGCTGCAAGAAACAGTAAGATCACTTTAGATTTATTATCAATACCAAACCATAATATCAGTAATGTGTAATAAGCAAGGGGAGGAAGGGGTCTATAAAACTCAACCACTGAATCAACTATGGCCTTGAAGCGATTGGAATATCCGCTTAACAAACCAACTGGAACCCCTGTTGCAATGGCAATTCCAAGGGCTAAGAATAGTCTTTCAAAACTATCCAGCAGGTGTTGCCACAAGGGAATCTTGTTGTATCCATCTTTTGAAATGGCAAGAAATGTCTTGACAACCTTGCTGGGAGATGGCACCAATGTAGAGGAGACGAAGTCCCACTCTGTCACGATATACCAAGCTCCCAGTATGAGAGCCCAAGTGATGATCGTTAATGCTTTTTCGTTTTTTATAGTTTGTATTTGCTTTCTAATCTCCATCTGTTTCACCTTGAGTCTAACGTATACATTATAGAAAGACAGGATCACTCTTATAGATAAGTTCAGTAACCCTGCCACTCTTTTTAGCAGTATTTAGAATAGTGGTGAAATAGAATCATTTCACCACTAAGCAAATTTCACTATCCAATTTTCGCTGCAACTTTATTGCCAATTATACCGCCCAGTGTTAGGAATATTAGAAATATCCATCCTGAAAGCGAAAAATTTGCAATTGGTGTGTACAGAGCACCAACGTTACACCCATTTGAAAACCTTGTACCAAGTCCCATGAATATACCGCCCATAGCAAAGAGGGCTGCATCCTTTGGAGTGATTTTTAACTCACTTGTAAAGACTTTGACAAAATTGCCTGCAAGGAGCAAACAAATAAGCGTTCCTAAAACAATCCCGACATTCTGAACAGAGATACTGTGTTCAAAGAACGGCATACAGAAAGATTTAAGAGACTTTGTTGAAAAATCCGATACCACTTCTGGTGAAACGCCAACAGCAATGAGCAGTCTGCCAAACCATAAGCCATAAGGGGTACTTGCACCCCACCCTGCCCTTGTAACACCCATTAGAAGAACAAATAGTCCAGTGATAACACCTGCACCTGTTTCCATTTTCCATGGCGTTACAAAAATCTTTTTATAGCATCTTCACTGAATAGTTTAAAGGTATAATTTTTGTCTATAGTTTCTTTATCAGTGATTGCATACTGTTCCAGTTCACTGCCTACCCCATCATAAGTCTTGTTCATTTTGCGATGGTTCTCATATTTATAGGCCAGTGCAATCACTATAAGTGCAAATATGATTGTTACTATTGTCGCGCCTAAAAGACCATTTAGTCCATCATTTGGGAAAAAGTCTGGCAGGTAAACCCCATTGAAATTGGAACTTGTAAACCAAGAATCAGTAATCCAGCTTTGAGTGGATTGTAATGGGAATCCAAGGAACACACCCATTCCAAAGAATATTAGTGTAATAAATGCTCTTGGAAGCCCTGCCACTAGATCGGTTAAAACACCTGATGCACAACAAACGGAAAATGTCATACCAAATCCAAAGAAGAGTCCACCTAGGATGAGTCCAAAGTTAATTGGGTTCACCCATAAGTTGTAGCCCTCAGGACCAGCAAATAGAAACGCGATTGATGCTATACATGTAACAACAAACATAAGCATTAGAACTCTTAGAAGTCTTGTTGAACCTGCACGGTAAGCTCTATTCACACTGCCTGCAAATCCCATTGCACTTCTAGTCAGCGCGTAGCCAAATCCCATACCCACAACCAGTCTAAAGAATAGCATGTTGCTCGTTAAAAAATGTATTTCCTAGTATTAATACTGAAACCAGTGCAATTAGACCAATAATTGCCTCTTTTTTATTCATTATTATTTCTCCTAATCAAAATTGTAGCCTGTCACAATTTTATCTCTTGACTTTGTTTGATCATTGAAATACTCATAATAGCAAAGACCCATGAAGCCGCCCGCTATAGAGCTTGAATTGTGATACCCGTGGTTCTCCATAATGAGTGCTGCGTTATATGATCTTTGACCTGATCTACAGTGTAGATATACCGGTTCGTCTTTTGGAATTTCGTCCATTCTATCTCTAAACTGACTTAGAGGTATGTTTATTGCACCAATAATGTGACTTTGTTCAAATTCATCTTCTTCTCTAACATCAATGATACAAGCCTTTTTCTCAACAAGCTCACGAACATCTGCATATGAAACTTGCGTATAGTCTTGATTCATCAAATCTGAGGCAATATATCCACCGAAGTTTACAACATCTTTCGCAGTACCAAATGGTGGTGCATAACACAGTTCAAGATCTTTAAGGTCATAAATTGTCGCACCAAACTTAATAGCTGTGGCAACAACATCAATTCGCTTATCAACAGATCCTTTACCAATAGCTTGAGCGCCTAGTACTTTTCCTGTTGGAATTTCATAGATCAATTTGAAGTGACAGGCTCTTGTTGTAGGCATTAGACCCACGCCATCATTCGGAATTTGCCATACAACACCGTAATTGATATTTAGATTCATGCCTTTGATCATGTTTTCATTAAGCCCTGTAGAGGCACCGTTGTAATCAAAGATTTTTACCACTGAAGACCCAATGAAACCTGTGTTGTTGATAGACATGCCATTAATGTGGTCCGCTACTGATCTAGCTTGTTTTTGAGCTGGACCAGCAAGTGGCAATTTCATATAGTCCTGTGTGAGCGCGCCATAAACTTCGATTGCATCACCAACTGCGTAAATGTCTTTATCATTTGTTTGATAATTTTGTGTGGTCTTTATTGAACCCGTCTTTCCGATTTCTATGCCAGCATTCTTAGCAAGCTCGATATCAGGCGTAACACCGATTGCCATGACAACGGTTGGCGTTGATATTCTCTTACCTGACTCTAGAACAACTGTGTCTTTTTCAAATGCAACAACCTTATCTTCAACAACTAGGTTGACGCCTTGATCATGTAATTCTTTGTGGAAAATTTGAACCATATCGTAATCAAATGGTCTCATTATTTGCTTGGTTGCTTCAACCAGAGTCACATTGTAACCTGCTTCTTTTAGGTTTTCACATGTCTCAACACCAATAAACCCACCGCCGATTACAACCACATCTTTTGATTCTTGTTGCTTGATGAAGACATTCAATTTATTAATATCCACTACATTTCTAATAGTGAAAGTGTTAACATTTTCAAGCCCAGCAATAGGAGGGACAATTGGCTTTGCTCCAGGAGAAAGGATTAACTTATCATAGCTTTCAGTGTAAGTTTCTCCCGTTTCCACTTTTTTAACCGTGACTTCTTTTTTCTCTCTATCTATGCTAATAACTTCTTGGCTTGTTCGAGCGTCAATTCTGTATTGGCTTTTGAATTTCTCAGGACACATCAGTACCAATTCTTCTGGTGTCTCAATCATACCGCTTAGATGATAAGGGAGACAACAGTTTGAAAAAGAGACGTGTGGTCCTTTTTCGAACATAATAATTTGATCTTCATCGCTATGTCTTCTAAGTCTTGCAGCAGCAGATGCTCCACCAGCCACTCCGCCAACAATAAGTATTTTTTCATGATTTCTCCTTTTTCCAGCAGTTTTACTCGTTTACCCAACCCCAGT
>LQAJ01000136.1_pt1 | contig 34437 bp, 42 predicted proteins | sample 1535811 | NCBI WGS metagenome assembly LQAJ01 (sample SAMN04331587, study PRJNA305678) | bioreactor metagenome | isolation source: bioreactor_6 inoculated with Wadden Sea sediment 2nd replicate of a... | place: Germany: Wadden Sea, Janssand Flat
GTAAGAAGTACGCGCAGTTCGACAAGAACAAAGCAGAAAAGTAGCTTTTTTCTTCCCGGCGAAAGCCGTGAACATATGCCTTCGTTGGGGTTTTCCCCGCGAAGGCATATTGTTTTATTTGGCGGACTTTACAAATGGTTTGGAATTATTAATTCTGAACGGATACGAGGTGGCGCTGAGACGTCATAAGTGCGGGCTTTTTCCCGCTGTGCCTACCGGAGGGTAACAACTTGAATTTGCGATGGTTGTTTGCTTTGGCTGCACCCCAGGCCGTTGGCGGTCAGGCGGTGATTGAAGGCGTGATGATGCGCGCCAAGGATAATCTTGCCATTGCCATTCGTAAATCTGATGGCGAAATTGTGACCGAGGTCCGGCCTTGGTTCTCGCTTCTCCGTTACTCGTGGCTGAAAAAACCGTTTCTTCGTGGTTTTCCAGTTCTTATGGAAACCATGGTCAACGGCATCAAGGCACTTAATTTTTCTGCCGTGCAGGCTGCCGAGGACGATGATGAGGATGGCGGGGAACTGACCACTTGGCATCTCGTATTGACCATGATTCTCGCACTGGGGGCGGCTCTTGGTCTTTTTGTCGTCTTGCCGCATTTTGCATCAGTTTTGATGGAACAACTCGGATGGGCTGGGGGATGTTGATTCTCTCAGCTTTCATATCTGGGACGGCGCTATCAAGATGACCGTATTCATCGGCTATATACTCGCAATTTCATTTATTCCCGACATTCGTCGGGTTTTTCAGTATCATGGGGCCGAGCATAAAGTTATCTGGACTTGGGAAGATGGGAAGGATCTGAAGCCGGCTTCTACTCATGTTTACAGCCGTCTGCATCCCCGTTGCGGCACTGCTTTTCTGTTGTTCGTGCTTGCTATCTCCATTCTTTTGTACACCGTTCTTGTCCCCTTCTTGTTGCATTTCTATTCGCCTGAAAATTTTGTTTTCAAGCATCTCTATATTGTTGGTTTAAAATTGTTTCTTATGATTCCGGTTAGTTGCGTTGCTTATGAGATGATTAAGTTTTCAGGCAAATACAGCAAACATGTCGTGTGCAAGATGATGTGCTGGCCCGGGTTGATGATGCAGTTGCTCACTACCAAGGAACCGGATGACAGTCAGATTGAAGTAGCCATTGCAGCTTTGCAGTGTGCCGTTAACGCCGAGGAGTGCTGATAATGTTTGGCAAGCTTGAAGAAATTGAAGTCAAATATGATGAATTGGAGCAGGAGCTTGCTCAGCCTGACATTTTTAATGATCAGGAGCGGTATAAGAAAGTCTCCAAAGCCATTCAGATCTTGGTGCAATAGTCAAAGTCTTTCGAGAATATAAGAAAAGTTCGCAAGAACTTGAAGATAATCGCGAGATGCTCGGTGATGCTGATCCTGATATTCAGGAAATGGCCAAGATGGAAATTGATGACATTGAAAGTCGACTTCCCGGCCTTGAGGAGCAGTTGAAGGTCCTGTTGCTTCCGAAAGATCCCATGGATGAAAAGAATATTATTCTTGAGATTCGAGCTGGTACAGGCGGCGATGAGGCCGCGTTGTTTGCTGCAGATTTGTTCCGTATGTATTCCCGTTATGCGGAGAATAATAAGTGGAAAATCGAGGAAATGAGTTCCAACACAACCGGTTCCGGCGGGCTCAAGGAAATCATTGCCTCCATTTCCGGTGAGATGGTCTACAGCAAACTTAAATTTGAATCTGGTACACATCGAGTACAGCGCGTGCCGGCAACTGAGTCACAGGGACGTATTCACACTTCTGCGGTCACTGTCGCCATTATGGCCGAGGCCGAAGAAGTTGATGTTGATATCAGAAATGAAGATCTACGTGTTGACGTCTTCCGTGCCTCCGGTCCCGGCGGCAGTCTGTTAATACCACGGACTCAGCCATTCGTATTACTCACGTCCCGACCGGGTTGATTGTCATCTGTCAGGATGAGAAATCGCAGCATAAGAATAAGGCCAAGGCCATGAAGGTCTTGCGTTCCCGTCTGCTTCAGCTTGAACAGGAAAAGGCCAAGGCCGAGGAAGATGCCACACGTCGCAGTCAGGTCGGTTCCGGTGATCGTTCCGAACGTATCCGTACGTACAATTTCCCGCAGGGGCGTGTGACGGATCATCGTATTAACCTGACGCTTCATAAGCTGCCGCAGGTTATGGAAGGTGAACTTGAGGATCTGACTGATGCTCTTATCAGTCATTACCAGGCGGAAGCCATGAAGCGACAGGGCGATTAGCCTGTCTTGGGACCGAATGCCCCTTAGCGTCATAGAATTGCTTTTGGAATGTGAATCCCACCTTCAGGGTGTGGATTCACCTCGGCTCAGCGCTGAATTGCTTGTGGCAGAAGTCTTGGGATGCTCCCGGCTGGCATTGGTTCTGGACCGAGAACGTCTGGTTACTCCTGAGGAAGCTATTCTGATCAGGGCTTATGTTCTTCGTCGAGCTGCAGGCGAGCCGATTGCATACATTCTCGGGCGCAAGGAATTTTACGGAATCGATTTTTCCGTTACATCAGACGTCCTGATACCTCGTCCGGAAACAGAACATATTATTGAAGAAGTCGAGCGCTGTTTCAAGCAGAGCTCGGCTTTTCGTTTTGCAGATTTAGGAACCGGGTCCGGAATTTTGGCCGTGACTATCGTGAAACTGTTTTCTCAAGCTTCTGGGGTAGCGGTTGATATGAGTCCTGCGGCGCTCGCAGTTGCTGCTTCCAATGCCAAAGCTCATGCCGTGGCTGAAAGATTGGATTTTGTCCGAGCGGATTTTACCCAACCGATATTCAATGAATCAGAGTTTGATCTGATTGTCTCAAATCCTCCATATGTCACTGAAAATGAATATGAAGTCGCCAGTCACGAGGTTCGTGATTTTGAGCCGGTAGAGGCTTTGGTGAGTGGGGTGGATGGGCTTGACCATATTAGAGCCATGCTTCCGCATGTTTTTAGCGCTCTCAAGCCAGGTGGCATTTTCATGATCGAAATCGGATGCAGCCAAGGTGAAGCGATTAAAAAATAACGTCCGGCGAGTGTTCAGGATTTGGGGATGTTACTGTCATTAAGGATCTTGCCGGACACGATCGTGTGGTTTTTTGAGAAAAGTATAATCGCAAAAAGCAACAGTTTGAGAATTTCTTGTTGTAAAAATACAAATAGTTGCGAGAATAATACAGTTCTCTAGAAAGTTTCCTGAAAAAATAATTACATAAAATTAAGCGGTTAGATTGGTTTTGGCGGGTGGCATCCTTCTTGCTACATTGAAGTCGATTTTCAATCGGAGGAATGATGCTACAAACTACTATACATAAATCAGTGCGTTGCACGGGAATCGGTCTGCACAGCGGTAAGCAGGTTGAGCTGGTTCTTCGTCCCGCCACTGAGGATACCGGAATTCTGTTTTCTCTTCGTAATGGAACCGGGTCCACCTTCCTTACTCCTACGCCTTCGCATGTTGTAGGCACCGGACTTGCTACCGTTCTTGGTGACGGTCGTGAATCCGTGGCTACGGTTGAACACCTGCTTTCGGCTGTGAGTGGAATGGGTATTGATAATATTCATATCGAAGTGACTGGCAAAGAGTTGCCGATTATGGACGGTAGTGCCGCTTCCTTTGTTTACCTGTTGAAACAGGCCGGTACCCGGAAGTTGAATAAGCCACGTCAGGTTATGGCTGTAAGCAAAGCTGTTGATTTCGAGCAGGATGGAAAATACATCAAGGCCCGCCCGTATGATGGGTATCGTGTTGATTATACCATCGAATTTGTACATCCGCTTATCGGAACGCAGCGAATGGAACTTGAAATCACCCCTGAGAATTTCAGCAAGGAAATAGCCAAGGCCCGTACATTTGGTTTCCTTAAGGAAGTTGACTACCTGCATGCCAATGGTTTGGCCCTTGGCGGCTCACTGGATAACGCCGTTGTCTTGGACGAATACGGGGTGCTTAACGCAGAAGGATTGCGTTTCAAGGATGAGTTTGTCCGCCACAAACTGCTTGATTTTGTCGGTGATATGGCGGTGCTTGGCTCTTCCATTCAGGGACACTTTGAAGTGTTTGCTTCCGGTCATGCCATGAATAACGCCTTTCTGCGTCACCTTGATGAAAACCGCAGTCTTTATCTTGAGAGCAAGGTTATGCCAGTGCCTGAGACTGTCGAGGACTCCGTTCCTGAAGGCCTTGCTGAACCGGTTGCAGCTACAGCCTAAAGTTTCCTTTATACGAGGAAAAAAAAGCCCGCCTATATGGCGGGCTTTTTTTGTTGTGTAAAGATGATTTCCGATCAGAAGGCCACCGTGTTCTCTGGGTGAAAGGCGGCTGATTCCCAAGCATTCAGGAGGTACAGTCAAATTGGGGTATGAACGTGATTTAAGATATTGTTTAAGTTCATGAGTGCTGGCTGAATATTGAGTTTTGAGCCGGTAGCCTACATTGGGTGATTTGTGGAGAAATTCGATTCTGACCATTCCCAACTGGGTGAGCTCACATTCATAGTGCAACTCTGTGAACTGCTGCGTGGTGCTCGATTCTTTTTGGTATAAGGCAGTTATATGCCTGCGTCCTTCGGGCAACATCCAAGGGGCGTAAAATAACTGCCAGTGTTTTTCTTGGTCCATGGACATGTTCATCTGGTTCATGCATGTAAGTACGTCACTGTACATGACAAAGGCTTCGGGAGTATCAACGAGCCAACCCATGAACTCATGGTGGCTGTTGCCGCCTGAGCTTGCAAACTGTCTAAATCTGTTTTCAAAAGGGTGCGTGATGTGTCGAATGCTTTGATGAGATCGAGCGGGCCTTGTTTTGCCGCTGACGGTTCAAATATGGCTTTGAGAATGATTTCTGGTGAAAGCTGTCTGATGATAAAGGTCAGATGAGTACCTTCCGGAGCTGGCGAATGAAGATTAGCCAGAAGTTTATGGCCATCTATATTAACCCAAGCCATATCCTTTGAAACCCATTTCAGAAGAATCCCACGTACTTTCTGCCCTTTTTCCGTCCTTTACGAAACGAATTAGAGCGGTCTCGGCCTTTGCCGAATCCGTGAAAACCTGAGCCAGATCCGCGTATGCGCATGGTTATGCCTGATCAATAATGAGTTCAACTTCCTCAAGGCTGAGGCCGGTTGACTTGGCGAGTTGCAGAGGGGATTTGCCTGCCCGGTGTCCTTTGATGATGATTTCCCGCATGAACTGAGGGGATTTGCAGTAGTCGCTAGCCATGTCGACCAGTTTTTTCAATTCGGCAGCTTTGGTCTCAATTTCCTGATTCAGGGTAACAAGCTCTTGTTGTCGTTGTTCAAACGTTCGCAACAAGTTCATTCTCCAGTTGCGTGTTAAACTGAAGGCGCTTGATGAATTCTTCCTGCTTGACCTGAAGGCCGGAGAGGAGGGCTTCTGATTTTTGAGGCGAAGAAAAAACAGTATGACTATGACGAGAAGGATAATTTCACTGACTGTGAAAAGGATGAGTAGCAGGTTGGACATTCGTAAACCTTGTGCGTTGTGCTGTTGTCAGATTTTTACATTGACGATATTGCCAGACCACGGTGAAGCGCTTGAAGCACCCGTTTCGGGGGAATCGTCTGGCTCTTCTTCTTTTTTCCTGCGTTCCGACTGGGCTTGCTGTTCGTTTTTTCTTCCATCGCGATCAATGGGGTCGGTTCTTTCTTTTTTATTGACTTGTTGGACTTTGCTTTGATTCTTTTGAACATGCTCAGCCATCATTGGGCCGAAAAGTTGTTGATGGATTTCCGGCTTGGCTTTTTCCACATGCGCAATTTTCGCAACATAAGGCAGTTGTGATATGAGAACTGGAAGATCCAGCGGTGTTGAACTCATGGCTACCTCACAAGGTATTGCTCAAAGAGAAGCGTTTCAAATTGGCCGAATCCCATATACTGGTTGATAATGGCCAAAAGTTCGCGCTTGAGTTTGTCGCTATTTTCCTTATCGGATAAAAACTCCAAATCCTTATTTTTCAGATAGTAGTAGAGAGCATTGCGAACAGCATATGTTTCCTGCTTGAACTGGCGGGCCAGTCCGTCATCCGTTGTACTGACGACGATTCGGGCCTCAAGGAACCTAATCTGGTTTTCCTTGTCCCTCTGTTCAATCAGGAATGGATCAAGTCGAATAAGAATTTCCGGGTCTTCTTCAACTATTTCAGGAACAACTTCTGGTTGTACGGTTTCCACTGGCGGCGGAGGTGGGGGGCTTCGGGGTCTCGAAGCAGGAGAATGATTATGATGACAATCAGTATGAGAATAATGCCGGAACCGATCAGAACGAATTTATTCGTCAGCAGTGCCTTGAAGTCAAAAGAGCGTTTTTCTTCGGTTTCAAGAAGGGGAGTTTCCTCCTCTTCTTCTTCGATTATTTCTTCCTCTTCTTCTTCGTCTTCAAGAACGGTGCATCGTCAAGGTCGAGATCGACTTTTTGTGTTGCCCTGCTGGCTTCGCTGTCGTCCAGCTGTGCTTTGGGCTGCCCGGACTCTTCGGAAGCGTCAACCGAAACATCTTCGGTTACATCTTCTGAATCATCCGGGACTAATAATACCATTGGGTGCGCCTAGCAGGCTTTTCCCTGAGGTAGGCGAAGATTTTATCGATCTTCTGGCCCAGGGTTTCAGGGGTGAACGGCTTGACAATGTAGTTGGAAACTTTGGCCTGTACTGCTTCAATGATGTTTTCCTGCTGTGCTTCAGCAGTAACCATCAGGAACGGGATGTCGGCATATTCCTCACTGCCGCGAACTTTGCGGAGCAGTTCGATTCCAGACATGGTCGGCATGTTCCAGTCGGAAACAATGAAGTCGATGTTGTCTTTGTTCAGCACTTCCCACGCAGTTGAACCGTCGTCAGCTTCTACAATATTGGTGAAGCCAAGCTGGCGAAGAATATTTTTGATGATTTTGCGCATAGTGGAAAAATCATCAACAACAAGCACACGCATATTAGTGTCGTAACTCATGGGAGTCTCCTTTCGGCTAATTTACTCGCTTTCATAGCGATCTCTGAAAGTTTTTCTCAATTTTTTCAAGGCTTGGGAGTGTAGTTGAGAAACCCTGCCTTCGGTTATATCCATGACCTCGGCAGTTTCTTTCATGTTTAACTCTTCGCCGTAGTATAAAGATTATGACCAATTTTCCCTTGGCGTCAATTCCTCAATGAGATTGGCTACTTTGTCAACAATTTCCTGAAATGCCGTAGACTGAAAAGGTTCATCATCCGAGAGGCCTTTGTGACCGACAAGGTGGTCGTGAAAACTATCGAGACTCAGGCATATTTGATTGTTGAGCGCTTCCAATCCTTGTTGAACTTCCTTTTCCGACATTCCGGTATGGTTCTGCAATTGTTCAGAGGTGGCCGGAGCGCCGGTTTCGTGTTCAATCCGACGTTGGGCATCTTCCAGAACCTTGACCTTCTGTCGGAGGCCTCGTGAGAACCAATCCATACGTCGAAGTTCATCAAGCATGGCTCCTTTGATGCGATTCTCCGAGTACGTTTCGAACTTTATGCCAAGCTCCGGATTGAATTTTCCAAGGGCGTCAAGCAGGCCGAGGCTGCCTGCGCTTATCAGTTCGCCCAGTTCAACACTTTGAGGCAGTTTGGATTTAAGTCGCAGGGCAAGTATCCGGATTTTGGGCGAGTAGAAGCGGACGATGTCTTCCCGGTCTCTCGGGGAGAAATCATCCCAGTTCTTGACGCCTTTTTCCAGCTCAAGCCACGGACTGTTCCTGGAAGAGGAGCTTCTTCCAGAAGAATTTAATATTGCCATCAGTATTGTTTGTTACTTGCCAAGCGTTAATTTTTTGGGCGGTCTGTCTGACTGCCGTGCTTGCCGGAGTTTTCGGAAATTTGTGGCAGAACGGGGTCTGTGCAATTACCGAGTTGCGAACATTGGGATCAAAGGGAATGAAACCGACCAGATCCAGAGATATGCCATCAAGGAAGTGGTCGCATGCATTGAGGAGTTTGATGTACACGTCCTTTGCCGATTTACGATCCTTGACCATATTGACGAGAACTCGGAAGTGTTCAACCCCATGTTGGAGTTTGAGCACCTTGATAAGCGCATAGGCATCGGTCAGAGAAGTCGGTTCCGGCGTGATAACCAGAAGACGTTCCTGCACGGCCAGATTGAAGTAGAGGACATTGTCATTGATTCCTGCTCCAGTATCCACGATGAGATAGTCCACATCGTCTTCAAGCGTGTCCATGGCGTCAAGCAGGTCGAGTTTTTGCCCTCGGTCAAGGCTGACCATGTCACTGATACCGGAAGACGCAGGCAGGATTCTGAAACCGTATGGAGTTTCATACAGAATTTTGTCGAGAGTCATGTCCTCATGAAAGAGGTGAAAGAGGTTGTGTTCAGGCGTCAGACCGAGAATGACATCGACATTGGCGAGGCCGAGGTCTGCGTCGAGCAGAACAACCTTTTTCCCGGCCATGCTCAAGGAGTAGGCCAGATTGACGGACATGTTGGTTTTTCCTACTCCGCCCTTGCCGGACGTTACGGATAGAACCAGAGGTAATTTGGAACTCATGGCGTTTAGTATACTCCTTAAGGTTGAATGTCGCCACCGGGCAACTTACGCATGAACAGAAGCCTCCAGATCATTTCCGTCGTGGCCGGAGCGATGCTGTTTTTGAGACCGGAACCGTACGAAAGGGCGGAAACCGGCAGCCCGCTGACGAACGCCATGTTCAATATTGCACCAAATGTACAGGCTTCATCGAGTTTCGTCCAGATAACGCTTGCAAGTTGTTCACTTTTATATTTTTCAATGAATCTTTCAAATTGTTTTGTGCTGTAATACGGGTTGAGAACGAGGTGAATTGACAAATCTTCACACGTTGACAAGCCATACAGGGCGGACCATTCTTCAAGTGTTGCCTTGCCGGGAAGCCCCGGCAGGTCAATGAGGACCATGTCGAATTGATCGGCTTCTTTTTGAAGAAGGAAGAAGTCGTCGCGCGTGATAATTTCTCTGAAAGCAAGGCCGGAGAGTTCGGCGTAGTGCTTAAGGACAATGCGGCCTTTTCCGCGACCACCGTCAGCTGTGGCGAGACATATGCGTGCTTTGGGATTTTTTTTTCTTTTCCTTGAGTGCAAGGCGGACAAGGCTTGATGTCTTTCCTGCACCGCCGGGACCTGCAAAGGCGTGGAATGTGCCTGACCAGTTATGGGTGTTGAATGCCTTTACGTTGATTAAGGACTCAAGCACAGGAAGTATTGACTTGTTTTTGTCTTCGCGCAGGTCACAGAAGATGCGGGTCATTACGGTTTCATCAGCATCTTCGCGTTCCAGGTATTCCATTGCGATTCTTTGCTTGGGGGAGAGTGCGTTCAGATCAATTTGCGGTTTCATGAGCGCCATGATCTGTCCCTTGATCTGGCTCCACTCGCGTTGCCATCCGACAGTGTTTTCAAGGGCATCTTCCACGATGGCTTCCTTGGACTGCCTTTTCGGGGCCACTGGTGCAGTGTCTATGGCTGCAACGATTTCACAGCACTTGGAACCGTTGTCACTGATAGTTTTGTTGGACAGGATGACAGCATCGTCGCCGAGTTCTGCCTTGATTTTCTCAAATGCCGCGGTGGATGTGGCGGCTCGAAACGTTTTCATCTGCATGTTTGCGTCCTAGAGTTCCACGTTTGCTGCGGATTGGATTTTCACGTCTGCGGGAATTTCAGCCTGCGATATGACTGGCAGGGTCGGGATGAATCGGGTCAAAAGCTGGGCAAATTGACTCCGGATCTGCGGACTGACCAGAAGAATGGGCTGTCCGTCTGCAACCATGGCATCTTCGGTTGATCTGTTGACCGCCTGAATGATCTGTTGTGCTGTGCCCGGTTCGAGAGCAAGAAAACCACCTTGCTCTGCCGGACGCATTGCCTGATTCAGGATTTCGTCGATTTGAGGACTCAGCGTGATAATCGGTAACACGCCGTCTTCGCCCATGTAAGGTTTTACGATGGTGCGGCCCATTTTTGGCCCGGACGTACTCAGTCAGCTGCCCGGGGTCCTGTGTCGCAGTTGCATAGTCTGCCAAAGTTTCGACGATGGTTAACAAGTCGCGGATAGACACGTTTTCCTCTACCAGAGACTGCAGAACCTTCTGAACGCCGCCTACACTCAGTACTGCAGGAACGAGGCTTTCCACGGCCTTTGGCGCACGTTTGGCCAGATTGTCGAGCAGTTCCTGGGTTTCCTGTCGTCCGAGGAATTCTTTCAAATTGCGTCGGAATACTTCGGTAAGGTGAGTAGCGATAACCGTTGACGGATCGACAACAGTGTAGCCTGCGAGCATGGCTTCTTCTTTCTGGGCTTCCGGTATCCAGACTGCCGGAAGGTTGAATGCAGGCTCCACGGTTTCCACGCCTTCGATGCGATGTTTTGCATCGCCCGGATCCATGGCGAGGAAGTGATCAATGAGCAGTTCGGCCTGTGCAACAGGGTTGCCTTTGACGACAACGCGGTATTCGCCGGGTTTGAGCTGAAGGTTGTCACGCAGGTGCAGGGACGGGATGACAACACCCATGTCCAGAGCAAACTGACGACGGATTGAGCGAATTCTTGAAAGTAGGTTGCCGTTCTGTTCTTCGTCTACCAGAGGGATCAGGCCGTAGCCGACTTCCAGTTCAAGTTGATCCAAAGGCAGGAGGGCTTGTACTTCTTCCGGGGTGTCGAGTGTGCCTGCATCCGGGGCGTTTGTTTCTTCAGCGTCCATTCCGCCACCGAGTTCATCCTGCTGCTTGGCAGAAATGTAGCTGATGCCAAAAGTGATTGCTGCGAGCGTGATAAAGGGGAGTGTCGGCATACCAGGAACAATTGCGAATATGAGCAGGATGATGGAGACCAATTTAAGTGCCCTGTGGTGATAGGACAACTGGCCGATGAATTCTTCACCCATTTTGGCTTCGGCTGCTGCACGCGATACGATGAGACCGGCAGAGGTTGAATGATGAGCGAGGGAATGGTGGCAACGAGACCGTCACCGATTGTCAGCAGTGTGTAAGTCTGAGCTGCGTCCATCCACTGCATGTCTTTTTGGATGATACCGATAAGAAATCCGCCGACAATATTGATGCCGGTAATCATAAGGCCGGCTTTAACGTCACCGGAAACAAATTTCCCTGCACCGTCCATGGCTCCGTAGAAGTCCGCTTCACGACGCATATGCTCACGTTGCCTTGTCGCTTCTTCTTCATCGATCAAGCCTGCATTCAGATCAGCTTCAACTGCCATCTGCTTACCGGGCATGGCGTCGAGGGTAAAGCGGGCAGCGACTTCTGCGATACGTGTCGTACCTTGAACGATGACAGTTTTGTTCAGGATATACAGGATCATGAAGATGACGATGCCAATGACATAGTTACCACCGACAACGAATTCGCCAAAACTTTGAATGACTGATCCTGCTGCACTTGTTCCTTCGTCACCGTGAAGCAGAATGGCTCGGGTTGTCGCTACGTTAAGTGCAAGTCGGAGTAGAGTTGTGATCAGCAGCAAAGAGGGGAAAATTGAAAATTCCAGTGGGGAACTCATGAACATGGAGGTGATGAGAACAACCAGTCCCAGAGAAATGCTCACAGTGAGCATGAAGTCGATGAAAAAAGTGGGGAGCGGAATCAGCATCACGAAGAGAATGACAACCACGCCACTGGCAAGAAGAATGTCGCCTTGTTTGGCAAATCTTTCGTAATTTATTTCTGGAATAACTGACTTGCTGGCGGATTGAGACATATTTTTGACACCTCGCGAACTGTCTTGATTCTAAATCCTGGAGGTGTCTGACTTGCTGTAACTACTGGCGGTGCTTGAATTTGTCGAGCTTTGCCAGAATTGCGGCCACGGCCTGAAACAGTTCCTCCGGGATGGTTTCCCCGATTTCTACCTGTTTATACAAGGCGCGTGCCAAAGGAGGGTTGGGTTCGATGGGAATATGATTTTCCCGTGCAACTTCTTTAATTCTTTCAGCAACTCGATTTACGCCCTTGGCGAGGATCAAGGGAGCTGGAGCGACAAGGGCGTCATATTGCAAGGCAACAGCGAAGTGTGTGGGGTTGGTGACAACGACGTCAGCTTTGGGAATGTCCTGAAACATTCTGCTTGCTATCATTTCGAGCATTTTAGCCTGTTGCTGGCTTTTGATTTTTGGATCGCCTTCCGCCTGTCGTCGTTCATCCTTGACTTCGTTTTTTGTCATTTTGATAGATTCTTCATAGTCCCATCGCTTGTACCAAGCTTCTGCTATCGCTATCAACATCATGGGGACAAGGGCGTAGCAGGTCATTTTGTAGCCGACTGTCAGAAGATAAGTGATTATTCCATAAGTGTCGGCATGAAATAAGGGAAGCAGGTTTGCCATTTCCTGTTTGATTACAATATACGGTGCCAGACCGACTGCAAAAGCCTGAAGAACGCTTTTGCCCATTTTTACCATTGCCTGTGGGCTGACCATGAGTTTTTCAGCCCTTTCATCACGTTGAAAAGTTTTCCAAATTTTGGTTTTAAAGGTTTGGTTTGTCCATAGTTTTCCGACTTGAAGGCGTTCTGTCAGATAAGCCGTTGCAACTAAGATCAGAAGAACGGGGAGTACCAGAATTGCTATTTTCTGAACGCTCCAGGTGAAAAGGCTGTATGCTGAAGATTTGTTGATAGCTACGCTGAATGCATCAGTGAAGGTCCATTCATATATTTCCGTAAATTGGTCATGATAAAAATTGATCATGAATCGAAGAGCAAGAAGACCAGCAAAGAGTACCATGACTTTGGTAAGCTCACGCCCTTTGGCAACATTACCTTCATTGCGTTGTTTCTTTCGCCTTTTGGTAGTTGCTTTCTCTGTTTTACTTGGATCAGCTTGTCCCATGATTGCCTCTTAAAAAGTGCCCGGAGCTCCGGATTGCATAAGTGTTTTGTACATTGGAGACAAAATGCGCATGAAATCAAAGTACATATGTTGACATGATAGTAAAAAGAAAACCGATAAAGAAGAATCCGACACTGATTTTGACAGGAAAACCAAGTACAAGAACATGCATTTGCGGGGCTGCTCGACCAATGAGGGCCAGAGAGAGGTCAATCAGGAACAAGGCTGCCATGACTGGTGCAGCTATTTTGACGGCCAGAGTGAACATGAGGTTTGAGAATTCAAAAATATGATTTGCGAGTTCTGGAGTCAACAAAAGGCCGCCGGGGGGATATATTCAAAGCTTGTTCCCAGTGCGCCGAGAAGTTGCAGGTGGCCATTGAGGACAAGGAAAGTGAGCATGGTAGTCATATAGAGGAAATGGGCTGTGACAGCGTTACTGACGCCTGTGATGGGGTCAACAACGTTGACCATTGAGAATCCCATTTGGAAGCCGATAATTTGGCCTCCGAACTGGATGGCTCCGAAAAGTACCCTGACAAGCAGTCCGAGAGTAAGGCCGAGGATTAGCTCTCCCAAAAACATGATCGCTATTCCCAGTCCCGTACCAGGCATCATTGAGCCGGGGAAGGAAAGCTGAGGCCATAGTGCGAGAGTCAAAACTATGAGAAGGGCTCCTTTGACTGGATTGGGAATGGATTTCCCACCAAAAAAAGGCAATAGGAATAGTACTATGCTGATCCTGAACAGAGACAGGAAAAAGCTGAGCATGTCGTTGGGGTTGAATCCGAAAATTTCCATTATGTATTTTGTTGCAAATCCTGAACCATCAGTGGTTCGAAAAAATGAAGTTGTAATTTGAATTGAGTTTACTTGCGACTTCTTTTAACGAAAACGCCCTCTTGGAATGATGTGTTCCAAGAGGGCGTTTGAATGACATTCCAACCGGATGAGTTAGTTCAGGATATACCGTTTTGGATTGACCGGTACTCCATTGAGTCGGACTTCATAATGAAGGTGCGGCCCGGTGCTTCGCCCGGTGGTACCGACATATCCAATCAGTTCGCCGCGAGTAACAACCTTACCACTCTTGATTGCGATTCGATGAAGATGTGCAAAGCGAGTAGACAGGCTGGCATTGTGTTTCAGCCGGATGCTGAGACCGTAGGAACCGTCACGTCCTGTAAAAGTCACCGTTCCGCGAGCAGGAGCATAAATAGGTGTTCCTCTAGGGGCAGAGATGTCTATGCCTTTGTGGAATTCCCGTTTTCCAGTGAAAGGCGATGTCCGCCATGCAAAGCCCGAAGTGACCCAGCCGGATGTGGGCCAGATAGACGGAGTTGCTTCCAGAATATTCTGGTTGTTACGCAGGGTGTGCATGATTTCCTGTTGCCTGACTTCTTCGAGGCGTGCCTCGACGTTCAGTTGGCGTAGAAACTCGTGCATCTTGCGGGCTAGAAGCTCCTGTCGGTAAAGTGGCAGGTAGCCTTTGGAAAGTTCTCATTTGTCGGACCACCTTTCGGTGCAGTGGCTTGACTGCGTCCTGGTCAAGGTTGATCATGACCCGCAGCTTGGAGTCAAAGTCTCTGATCCGATCAAGGTTTTTTTGGAGAGAAGAGATTTTCTGAGAAAGGCTGAGAAGTTGGGTTTTTTGATCCTGAACTGTTTTTTCAGCAATATTGAGGCCTTTTTCCACTCGTGAGTGATTGGCGTATTTTTTCCAGAGAATCACATTCCCGGTGCCCATGCCGACCATGAGGAAAAAGAGTGCGGCAATAAGCCAGCCGCGAAGCTGGAATTTTTTGCACGAGCCCTGTTTGTCCTTGAAGACTACAATATGATATTTTTTGAAAAGCATAGCCTTTACGGTCGGTTGTATGGTTTTAAGCAAGTGTGAAGATTCACTTTAATCCTAAATAGTCTAGACTTTTTTACTTGTCAAGTCAACCTGTTGGCGCGTTATGGCATTGAACACATTGTTTTGATGCGCTTGTCGTTTTGCCATGCTTGCTGCAGCCAGGAGTTGACCTCATCTCGTTTTGTGTTGCCGTTTGAGGGGCATGTGTTTTCCCAGACCGGCAATTCCCATTGTTTTGCCGCCTTGATGACGGTTTTCTTGTCGAGCAGCATGGTTGGTCGAATGACCTGAAGCTTGCCGTCAAAAAAAGGTTCGTTGGCAGACAGTCCGTCTGCTCGGCCGTTCTGAAGGATATTCATGAAAAACGTGGTGACGTTGTCATCGGCATTATGTCCGAAGGCGAGGTGAGTGAGGTTGTAGTCGCGGCAGAGTTCGAAAAGGCGTTTGCGGCGAAGCATGCTGCAGTAGAAGCACGGTGAGTTTCGCCTGTTTTCATCAGTGTGAGCACGCGGACCGAAATCTGTCAGTTCAACGTGTGCCGGGATACCGTGCTCAGCGCACCAGTCCGTCAGTGGCGTATGAGACGAGGGCTCGAATCCGGGATTGATGTGGAGTGCCATGAGTTCGACCGGGAAGGGCATGATCGCCTTGCGGATGGTCAGCACTTTGAGCATCAGGAAGCTGTCTACACCGCCGGATGCGGCTATGCCGATACGAGCTCCATGAGAAACCATGTTGGTTTTTGCATGAGCTTGCCGGTTGCTGAGACGCAGTTTTTTTGCGCAAACGTGAGTTTACCCCAGGAGGCCATATATTTCTCTTATGTGTTGTTTTTTTGTTATGCCCAATGTGGCAGGTTCGCTGATAGATGATTCCTGCTTGACTTGCAAGTGTTGTTGGGGCAAATTTATTCGCTTCGTCAATGGGTCCGATGTTCATGGATTTGCAGATGACGAGTTTGCACCCGGTTGGAGGGATGCTTTTTGAAGCGATTTTTCATTGCTGTCACCATTGTTCTGTTTGCCGGATTGGTCGGAGCTGGGCTGTGGTACACTTCATTAAATACAGTTGAATTCAGTGACAGCCGTTGGTTGTCACGTTCGTTTGACGATGTCAGAGCCATCTCCGTCCAAGGGCGGCAGGGGCGTATACCTTGCGTTTGACTGATGGTGGATGGAAGGCGCAGGTGCCGGGGACTTCCTGGAATATCAATGCACGCGTCATTTCAGAAAATGTTGTTGAGTATCTTTCTCGTATCGAGACCCTTTCGCCTTACCGGTCTATCGGCGGTTTTGATAAAGGGGGGCCGGAAGAGTACGGGTTGGATGTTCCGGATTTTAAAATTGTCATTCGGTTTGACGCTAAACCTGATGAGCCTGTCGTCATCAAGCTGACTTCAGATAGCGCTGGTACCGCTTTTGGTTGGAATTCAGATAGTCCTGGGTTGGTCTATGAATTTGGTAGTGCTGTTTTGACAGGACTTGATCAGCCGGTAACTAATTTTCTTGATACACGGGTCTTTGATATCGATCAGGATGCAATCTGCAAAGTGCAGTTGGTGCAGCCTTTCGGTTCCAGCTGGCTTGTCGAGAAGCGCAAGGAAGGGTATTTCTTTACCTTGCCCGGTTATCTGAAAGATAAGCCTGCTTCCGATTCTGAATTGAAGTTGTACATACACTCTCTGGCCCTTCTTAAAGCGGGGAGTCTTTTGCTGGAACCGGTCAGTACTGATAAGCGGGTTCCTTCGTTGACTCTTCGGGTTTGGGATGATCTGAAAGGTGAACCTGCTACAGTTGATTTTTATACTGTCAAAGATAAGCCGGATGTGTACCTCGGAAAGTCAACATGGTTGACTGTGCCATTTATTTTGGACGCTCAGAGTGTTGGTCAGCTTGTCAAAAGCGCTTTTGATGTGCAGGGACGTTCCGTGCTGAAGCTTGACATAGGGCGTGTGGCTCGTTTTATCGTTAATCACGGTGGAACAGAGTATGTTGTTGAGCGTAAGGATGCCGGTTGGCGTGTATTTGGAACGAAAAAAGATATTCCCGGCATTGACATGTCGCTTTGGAGATTTACTGAATTACAGTTTGAGGCTTTGCCTCTGAACTCTCTGCCTGCTTCCGCCGTGCAGTTGATGTATTGCAAGTTGGTGGACAGTGATGGGGAAAAATTAACGGAACTGACATTTTATGCCGATCCCAAAATTGCCTCAGGGGCAGTGTTGGATGAAAAATGGTGGGCAGATGTACTATCCCGTTTCAAGTAGACTATTGAAGGATTTACAGGGACTGTTCCCTGTTCAGGGTTCGTCCCTGCAATAAGATTCAAGGAGAAGATCATGGCACGGATTACCGTTGAAGACTGCCTGGAAAAGGTGAGCAACCGCTTTCTTATCACTCAGATGGGAATCAAGCGCGTCAAGCAGTACCGGGAAGGTTACAAGCCTTTGGTGGAAACCAAGAACAAAGAGATCGTAAATTCTCTTCGTGAGATCGCAGCAGGCAAGATTCTTCCTGACCAGCCGATTCCTGAGGCAAATATCGATGTTGAATTTCCTGAGGACGTCACTAAATAACCATGTCCAAACGCGATTATTATGAAGTTCTGGGTGTCTCGCGAGAGGCTGGACAGGACGAAATCAAATCTGCTTATCGCAAGCTTGCTTTCAAGTTTCATCCGGATCGAAATCAGGATGATCCTGATGCGGAATCCAAATTCAAGGAAGCTGCTGAAGCGTATGAAGTGCTTGGTGATGATGGAAAGCGTCAGACCTATGACCGTTTTGGACATGATGGCCTGAATGGTAATGGCTTTTCTGGCGGCTTCTCAAGCAACGAAGATATCTTTGGCGCGTTCAGCGATATTTTTGGTGAAGTATTCGGATTTTCTTCCGGTGGACGTGGTGGTGCAAATCGCCCACGGCCAGGAGCTGATCTTCGCTATAATCTGGATATCTCCTTTCGTGAGGCCGCCAAAGGTGCCGAGGTAGACATTACCATTCCTGTTGAGCAAGAATGTGATGATTGCCAAGGCACAGGAGCCGCTCCGGGTACGACTCCGGAAGTGTGTCCTCAGTGTGGTGGGGCCGGAACCGTTCAGCAGGCGCAGGGATTTTTCCGTATTTCCGTGACCTGTCCTCAGTGTCGTGGTGCGGGGGCGATGATTTCCGATCCGTGTCCCGAATGCATGGGCCGCGGAACTGTTATTCGTGATAAGGACCTCAAGGTACGTATTCCTGCCGGTGTGGATAACAACTCGCGGCTTCGTCTGCGTGGTGAAGGTGAAGGGGGAACCAATGGTGGTCCTCCCGGTGATCTTTATGTTGTTATTCGTGTCGAGCCGGATTCTGTGTTCGAGCGTCAGGGACAGAGCCTGATTATTCGTCGGGAGATTTCCTTTGTCGAAGCGGCTCTCGGACATCGTCTGGAGGTGCCTACTCTTGATGAGCCGGTCAATCTGGATATTCCCAAGGGGACACAGAGTGGTGAAGTCTTCCGATTGCGAGGTCTCGGCCTGCCGCATCTTGGAAGTGCTCACAAGGGTGATTTGTTGGTTGAAGTGGCGGTCAAGACTCCGACGCATCTCAACAAGCGACAGGAAGAATTGCTTGCAGAGTTTGCAGAAATCGAGGCTGGCAAATTAACGACCAAGGCCAAGGGCTTTTTCAAAAAGGCCAAAGACAAGGTCATGGGAGAGTAGCGTGGCAGACGCATTTTCACATATGGATGAGGACGGAAATGCCCGGATGGTAGATGTTTCGGAAAAGGGTAACACCAAGCGGACAGCCATTGTGCACTGTCTGGTGCGCCTTGCGCCGAAAACACTGTCCTTGCTTCTGGAGAACGCGCTGCCCAAGGGCGACGTTCTGACGACTGCGAAGATTGCGGGTATTCAGGCTGCCAAGCGTACTGCCGACCTTATCCCCATGTGTCATCCGCTTCCCATCAGCTACGTGGATATCCGTTTCACCGTGCGTGAAGCGGAAGCGGTCATTGAACTGGAATGTGAAGTACGAACCGATTACAAGACCGGCGTCGAAATGGAAGCGCTGATCGGCGCACAGGTTGCGGCCGCCACAATTTATGATATGTGCAAAGCGGTTCAGAAAGATGTCGTTATTGACGACTGCCGACTCATGTTCAAGAGCGGTGGCAAAAGCGGAACTTTTCGAGCCGAGTAATTTGTTGCTGATATAAATAAAGGCCGCTGTTCATGTGAACAGCGGCCTTTTTGTTTTTTATCTTGGAGGCTACCAGACCGAGCGAATCTGGACTCCGGCGTCCTTCATGTACTCTTTCAGTTCCGGGATGGTGTATTCACCATAATGAACGATGGAGGCAATGAGGGCTGCTGTGGCTCGTCCTTCAGTGACCGCTTCCACCATGTGCTGGGGGGAACCTGCTCCACCTGATGCGATGACTGGAATGGTGACGGATTCGGCGACCAATCTGGTCAGTTCCAGATCATAGCCGTTTTTTACGCCATCGGCATCAATGGAGTTGAGGCAGATTTCACCGGCGCCCAGCGCCTCGCCGGTTTTGGCCCATTCAATGGCGTCCAGTCCCATGAATTTGCGTCCGCCGTGGATGACGATTTCAAATCCGGAAGGAATCTTTTCAGATTTTTCCACGCGTTTGACATCCATGCCAAGGACGACGCATTGTGATCCGAAACGGACTGCGCCTTCGCTGATAATATCGGGATTCTTGACCGCGCCGGAGTTGACCGAGACTTTTTCTGCGCCAGCCAAAAGGACATCACGCATGTCATCGACAGTATTGATGCCGCCGCCGACAGAGAAGGGGATGAATATCTGTGAAGCGACTTTTCAACTACATCAAGGAAAATGCCGCGAGCTTCATGGGATGCGGTGATATCGTAGAATACGATTCGTCCGCGCCTTCTTCATAATATTTTTTGCGGTCTCCACCGGATCGCCAATGTCAACGTTGTCCTTGAATTTGATTCCTTTGGTCAGGCGACCGTTACGGACATCAAGGCAGGGAATGATGCGTTTACTGAGCATCGGCGACCTCCAGACAGTAGTTGTGGAAGTTCTTGAGTAGTTTCAGGCCGGGACGTCCACTCTTTTCCGGATGGAATTGGACTGCCCATAGACCTGCACGGCCATGAATCGAACAGAAATCTATTCCGTAACGGGTCGTTGCAATAACGAATTCGTCCTTGGGGGCAGGGAAGTAGCTGTGGACAAAATAGAAGTCCGCATCCGGATCAATGCCGGCGAGCAGTTCGCATTCCTGCTTGAGCTCAACCTGATTCCACCCCATATGCGGGACTCGGATGGTTATATTCTCATAATCAACCCATGAAGGATTGAAGAGGCGACATTCTCCAGGGATGACTTCAAGAGCCTTGGTGTCGTTTTCTTCACTGTAATCGAGCAATATCTGGCAACCGACGCAGATACCGAGTACCGGCTTCTTTTGCCAGATGAGACCTTTTATGACGTCGTCCAATCCGGCGGAGTGGAGTTCGTCCATAGCTTGTCCCGCAGCTCCAACACCAGGAAAGATAATGCCGTCGGCTTTATCAAGCTTTTCTGGAGCGTTGGTAATTTCATTCGGAATTCCCAGATGTTCAAGGGCTCGGTGAACACTGGTTTGGTTTCCCGCTTTGTAGTCGAAAATGGCGAGCATGCGTTCCTCCAGTAAGTATTTCTTAATTCTAGCGACTAGTAAAAACGGTGCGGAAAACAAGGAGTTTTTACAATTTGCAAAAATGTATAATAGCTTGATTTCATTTCAAAAATGTAAACAATTGCTACAATTTTCCATAGCAGAGTCTGGCAACCTATTGAATTGTTAGATGTTCGTGGTTGGCATGGAGCTTGAAAGAACTGGTTAACCAGGAGGAATCGTATGTTGATTGAAGCCGGTTGTATTGGTTTTGGCATGCTGGCGGTCTGTCTGGCTGTCACGTTACTGATCTGTAATGCAGAGAATGGTCCGGGCAGAGTGCGGAGGCGGGCAAAGGCAGATCGGTTCAAGGAACCAAATGTGGTAAAGAAAGTTCGCTTCTGGTGATTATTTTGCGAAGATTTTCAGCAGGAGGTCACCAGTCAGCGGGCCGAGTTTTCTTCCAAGCCCTTTGAGCCTGATTGGTCGTCCAACGACAAAGTCACCGGGGAGTGTTACTTCAATGGTCTTGGGGCCTTTGGAAAAGCTCTGCTCAACCGTAATGCGAATTTTCCTTCCGGGGAGCAGGTGCTGTGCAGGGAAGTAAACGACCTGTTCATGATCCATCTGTCCGGTAAACCAGGATTTGATGGAGCCTTTGAGACCTTTTGAGAAATCCAGATTGAGAGTGCGATCACCCCAGTGCAGTTGCAGCTTCTTTTTCTTTAGTTCGAGCGGGCCCTTGTATCCGGGTTGTTCTTTTCTGATCTGACTGTAGATGTCTTCAAAAACTTTCTTGGCAAAGGGGTCGTTCAGAATGTCCTTCAGGACATCCTCTTCCTTGTAATAGTAGCTTTGATGTTTCGAGCGGGTGGAACGGTGCGCTTTGTGAGCGTGCGTACGTGTCTTCTGTTGCCGAGCGTATGCCCGTGCTCCCTGCTTGCGGCTGGCCTTCGGACCATCGTTTGCCGTGGCCGACTGTGCTGTTTTGCCTGCTCCGTTTTTGCGGAGCAGGTCCTTGGCCGTGACATAGGCTTCGTTGATCTGCCTGAACTTGGGGCCTGCGTCTGGCGACGTGTTCAAGTCCGGATGATACTTGAAAGCGAGTTGACGGAATGCGGATTTGACGTCGTCCAATCCAGCTCCTTTGGGGAGCTTGAGTATGTTGAGGCATTCCTGAAGTGTCATGTGCGCGCCTTCGTGTATCAGTCGTCGGAAATCAGGGCATTGGGAGATGAATCGGGATCATACCGCAAAAGATCTTCATCACGCAAATATTGCTTTCCCTGTCGGACAAATTCCTTGTGTCCGGCTTCCGGATTGACGCCGGGGCAATACTCCTGAATCATTTCCCAGCTCATTTCGTCGACGAGATTCCCGCGGAAATAGGGCCATGCCCTACAGACGTCAGGTCTGCCGGGATGAACACCGCAACCTTCCTTGTAAAAGATGCAGTATTCCTCTTCATTGACGATCAGATGCAGCTTCCCGCCGCGTTCTTCAGTATATTTTTCGACAAGCTCGCTAACGCTGATGTGAGGTGGCCCGCAAGGCGTGTCTGATCCTTTTCGGTCATGACTATACCGCCCTTGCCGTGGCAGCAGTGGCCGCACATCCGGCATTCAAATGCAACAATACTCATCGGGAAACCCCCAGACGTTTCAGTTCAACTTTGAGACAGCGATTTTCAATAACCATGATGCCGCTGTCCTTGAGGATTTCGCGGGCTTCCGGGCTGAAGACGCCTTCCTGCATCCAGAAAAATTTTGGCAATGGGTCCATTTTCAGAACTTCACGAGCATGATCCGGGCAGAACTTCCCGTTGCGGAACAGATCAACGATGTCCACCTGTTCAGTGATCTGGTCGACCGATTTGTAGGTTTTCAAGCCCCATACATCATTTCGGGCCGGATGGACCGGGATGATCTCGAAGCCCATGGACATCATTTCACGGGCAACGCCGTCCACTGGACGGGTTGGCTTGTCCACGGCGCCGATAATCGCAATGGTCTTGACCTCGGAAAGGAGGGCGGCTAGCTCTTTATCGTTATACAGCATGAAAATAGTACCTCATTGAGTTGGAATGCCCTTGTACAGCAATATACTCTGGTTGCCTAGTTGTTAAATACGGAGGATCCCCCATGTTCGAAGCCATCGCAAATATCCCTGTCGAAGAACTTGCCCGCCGTCATGACGCGGTGCGGCGTCATTTGCAGACCGTTGCTCCCGAGGCGGGCGGCATACTCGTTTTTTCGCGCTTGAATATTTATTATCTTACCGGAACTTTCGGTCAAGGTGTCCTTTGGCTTCCTCTTTCAGGCGATCCGGTCCTCCTGATTCGCAAGGGAGTGAACAGGGCGAGACTGGAGTCGGGAGTTAAGCATGTCCTGCCTTTTAAATCTTATTCCGAGTTGGCGCCGCTTAGTGCCGAGGTCGGCAGTCCGTTCACTCCGACTATTGCCGCAGTCATGAATGGACTGACGTGGCAGTTGGGGAAGATGCTTGAGGCAAAGCTTAAGGGATATTCCATTGTGCCGGGGGATCACGCCGTTGCGTTGGCGAAAATGGTCAAATCCGAATTCGAACTCGATATCCTGCGTCGTTGCGGCGAGAAGCACCATCGCTGCCTGTACAGCATTCTTCCCTGTCTCCTTCATCCCGGCATGACCGAGCGGGAAATTTCCCACAAGGCATGGGAAGTCTTTTTGCCGAAGGGCATATGGGGATTCTGCGAATGCAGGCTCATGGAGAAGAAGCGTTTCTCGGCCATGTGGCAGCAGGGGATTCCGGCAACTATCCGAGCGCATTCAACGGTCCGCTCGGGTTGCGCGGAGAGCATCCCGGCTCTGCGCTGATGGGGAATGCCGGTAAGGTGTGGAAAGAAGGAGAGCCGCTCATGCTCGATATCGGATTCCAGCTTGAGGGATATCACACCGATAAAACCCAGGCCTATTTCGCCGGTCCCGATGCCAATATCCCCGATGCCGTCCGCAAGGCTCACGATTTCTGCATCGAGATGCAGAACTGGGTGTGTGATAACGCAAAGCCCGGTGTGACGCCTGCTGAACTGTACGCCTATTGTATTGAACAGGCTGACAGTCGCGGCTTTGCCGAGGGATTCATGGGGCTTGGTGAAAACAAGGTCCCGTTTATCGGGCATGGAATCGGCCTTACGATTGACGAATTCCCTCCGATAGCCAAGGGGTTCGACCTGCCGCTTGAGAAAGGCATGGTAATCGCCATTGAACCGAAGCAGGGAATACGCGGGATTGCAATGGTCGGCGTGGAGAACACATTCGAGATCACCGAAAATGGTGCTCGATGCATATCCGGCGATTCATATGAGATGGTGCCGGTGGAGTAGCCTTACGGCTTGATTCCAGCCGTCATCATGTTTCGTACTATCATGTGATGAAATGGCTTGATCAGAGTCATGTAAACGGGGCCTTTCCAGTTTTGATGCTCGACTGTGGTCCCGACATGAAATCGAGTGACGCCGTTTTCCCGTTGTTCTGCCGCAACAAGAATGCGTGCGAGCAGGTGTGTGTCGTCGATTGCCACAGCTATGTATTGGTTGTCTTTCCCATGTGTAACGGTAAAAACCTGGCACATGTCTCCCGGAGTGAAGGAAACATCTTCCGGCGTCGGTGGTGTGTTGGGGATATCTGGTCGTTTAAGGCCCATTAATTTGGCCAATGCTCCTCTGACCTTGTAGAGAAAGACAAGCCATGCAGGGGAGTAGTACATGAATTTGGGGATGAAGTGGCGTAAGTCACTGGATCCGTCAATGCTTTCTCCGTCCGCATAGTCGGCCTTGTCGAATAGGGGGGCGAAATCAGTGATGGACTTGAGGTAGGCTTCTGAGTCAGACATGTGTTTCTCCCATGTATTTTAAGATTGCCTAGCACGTCCTGCTTAGCAGTTCAATGTCCCAAAAGGCAAAAGGCCGGTGCGTACTTCAGTACACACCGGCCTTATTTTTGGATGGTTTTGGGATTATTCGTATGCTTCTTCGAAAATGGCGATGACATCTTCGATGGACATGCTGATTGGCGTGACATCGAAAAGTTTACCCATCGTGGTGATTGCGTTTTCAGCCAGTGTCGGAATTTCCTCACGGGTTACACCGTAGTCGGAGAGTTTCTCGTCAGCCAGTCCCACCTCGGTGATAAGCTTGTCCAGAGCATCGATGAAGGCAAGTCCGTTGATTTCCTCTTCCACTTCTTCTTCCAGCGTGTCGCCCATGGCCAGTGCGAGGTCGCCGAGGCGTTCTTCGCCCATGGCCGCCAGAAAGGCGAAGTAGGCCTTGGAGAGCATCACCAGTCCGGCACCATGCGGCAGGTCCGGATGGAAAGCTGACAGCGCGTGTTCCAGAGAGTGATGTGAAATGCAGGAAGAGTAAGATTCACACAGGCCTGCTGCGGAAGAAGCCCATGCCATGACCGTGCGCGCTTCAAGATTGTCACCATCGGCAACCGCCTCGGGGAGGGTGTGCGCGATGAGGTGAACCGCTTCAAGGGCGAGCATGTCGCTTGCGGGCTGGCGGCAGGTGGCGAGGTAGGCCTCAACGGCGTGGAAAAAGGCATCCATGCCCGTGTACGCGGTCTGTTTCGAGGGGACCGAAAGCATGAGCTTCGGGTCCACGATGGACAGATGGGGGAATGTGTCGTCATTGCCCCAGCCGATTTTTTCGTTGGAGCCGGATTTGGTGATGACGGTCCATGGATCGGCTTCAGTGCCGGTACCTGCAGTGGTCGGAATGGCGACGATGGGCAGGGCTGCTCTTTCAGGTGTCTGGCCGCCACCGCTGCCGCTCTGCATGTAGTCCCAGTACTTTCCGGTGTTGGTAGCCAGAACGGCGATGGCTTTTGCAGAGTCAATAGTGGAGCCTCCGCCGAGGCCGATCACGAAATCGACATCGTTGTCGCGACAGATGGCGGCAGCCTTGTCAATGTAGTCGGATTCCGGATTGGGACGGATTTTGTCGTAGACGATGGTCTGAACATCCTGCTTGGACAACAGGCTCTGAACGCGGGAAAGATAGCCGAGTTTGAGCATGACGCCGGATTCACCGATGACGATCATGGCCTTGGAGCCTCGGGGCAGATGCGGTGTGTCACCGAGTTGATCAAGAGTGTCAGGTCCGAAGATGACACGGGTAGGCATGTAGTATTGAAAATTGAGCATTAGGTTCTCCTGTAAAAGATGAGGCTACTTTTCCCACGATTCCAAGATGTTTTCAAGCTGTGACTTTGTAAAGATGTCGCGCAGAACAAGCGGTGAGCGGCTCTCCGGTCCGGTAGGGAAGAAGGCGGCGGTGGGGATGCTTGCACTGCCGAGGGCGCGCAGCAGGTTTTCGGCCTCCGGTGTCGATTGGGTCATGTCTACCTTGATGAATGTTACGCCGAACGTTTTTTTTCCAATGCATGACATTTTTTATCTGTCAATACAGATGCTTCAAGTGCCTTGCATGTTGGGCACCAATCTGCGGTGAAGTCTACCAGAAGCGGCTTCGTGCCGATGATTTTCTGTAGGACAATCGGGTTGAATTCTTCCCAGACTTGGGTGTCTTGTTCTGTGGGGGTAGTCCAGACGACTAACAGTGCCAGCAGAATCAGAGAAGCTGTGCGTGTGGCCCATTTTGCCGTGATCTTGGCTGTCTTGGTGCGAATCCAGAGCCAGCCGCCGAACAGCAAAGCCCAGAGTGGGGCGAGGATTCGTAAGGATTCACTGCCGACAGCGATGGAGACGAGGTAGAAGGCTGTTGCGATCAGGAAAAAGGCGATTCCCTTTTCCACAAACTCTATCCATGGCCCAGACTTGGGCAGAAAGCGTGACAGGCCGGGGTTCAAGGCCAGAAGCAGATATGGCAATGCCATGCCGATACCTATGGATATGAAGACGGTGGCGATAACGACCGGGCCTTGAATCAGTGCCCAACTGAGGACGCCGCCGAGGAATGGGCCGCTGCACGGAGTGGCGAGTAGAGTCGTCAGGTTGCCCGTGAAAAAGGCCTGTACGCGCGGGTTGTTGTTTTTGCTTCCGAATTTGAGGTCAATGACCGGCAGATGGAAAAGTCCGAATAGACTCAGTGAAAGCGCGAAGATGATTGCCGCTACCCCGAGCACCAGCCACTTATTTTGGAATAATGCCCCCCATGCCGATCCGGTCGCGCCGAGCACGATGGCTAGAAACAGGAAAAAGGACAGCACACCAAGCGAAAAGAATATGTTGTGTTCCCTGAATGCGGTAATGCGTTCGCTTTTGCTTTCCATTGAACTGGAATTGAGCAGGGCTGAGAGTTTGAGGCTGACCACCGGGAGTACGCAGGGCATGATATTGAGTATCAAACCGGCCAGCAGTCCCATGAGGATTGCCGACAGCAGGCTTGTGACTTCAAGGCCCGGTTGCAGGTATTTTGGGGTGAAATCCCATTTGATCGAAGAGATTGATGCTTCGGCTGAATCTGTGATCTGACCTGAGGTGGTTGTTTTCTTGCCGATCAATTCAATTCAATTGAGGCCACCAGCCTGCTGAGAAGCCTGTGGCAAGCTGTCCTGCGAGGCGCTCGGTTGTGGTATGGATATATCGCGTCTCATGGGGACGCATTTGGTGGGATGGCACAGCAGGAGATCGAGACGAAGGGACAGGGGAAATGCGCGCGCGTCGCTGTCGGGAATGAGGACGAACAGTTTTGTGCCGCTCTTATATGTATTGACCATGACTGATGGGTCGAACGAGTCTGGTTTGCGGATTCCCTTGGGATAGAAAGTTGTCACAGGGGCACCGTTGGCGTTTGTTCCCGTAAGCTTCGTCGGTTTGCCCATTCCGCCGGGATCGTCGGCATACGTATACCAGTCCGGTTGCATGTCCAGTTGCAATGCCATGATGAATGCCCCGGAAAGGCCGGAAGTTTGTTGAGCATCATCCGAAAGTCGGTAAAAGGAAACTTGCGTGTGCAGCAGGTCGCTCTTCGGCGTATTGAGCGCATGCGCCGGACTGCCGAGCAGGAATAAGAAAATAAGAAGAGCAGGGGGATAGCTGTTTCATCTGTGACATCGCAGGCCTTTTGAAAAAAATGATTTTTTGCTTTTTGTTGTTGACAAATAATTGCTCCACTTATAGAAACCTCTTCGTCGACGCGGCAACGCGTTGAACGGAGTGGGTCACTAGCTCAATTGGCAGAGCAGCGGACTCTTAATCCGGAGGTTCAAGGTTCGATTCCTTGGTGACCCACCACTCTGATCTTAATAAGCCCGGCTGAAAAGTCGGGCTTTTTCTTTTGGTTTGCGGTGTTTGAATTTTGCATCGTTCTTTTGTTGCTCAATTTTATCATGAAAATTGCTTCTTTGTTGTTGACAAATGATCGCTTGGTTTATAGAAACCTCTTCGTCGACGCGGAAACGCGTTGAACAGGAGTGGGTCACTAGCTCAATTGGCAGAGCAGCGGACTCTTAATCCGGAGGTTCAAGGTTCGATTCCTTGGTGACCCACCACTCTGAATATAATAGCCCGACTGAAAGGTCGGGATTTTTTGTTGCCCTTTGGAGTCTTTACGAAAATGACCATTTGTGGTGACTGAACCTTTTTGCATTTACTTAGGATACCTACCGTGATTACGGCTGGCAAGTATGTGTGACTTTTTCATCAGCGCTGTAACTATTCATCAAAAAGGCGTCCCCGACACAAGTCGAGGACGCCTTCTGTTATCTGGTTTCCGTAACGACTATTTGTCGTCGCAGTCTTCGCCAGCCATGTGCTTGAGGGTGGCGTAGCGGTTGTTGTAATCCTTCTCGATCTGGGCACGGAACGTCTTGGAGAACTCGGGGTAGAGTCTTTCCAGCATGGCGTAACGGTTTTCGCCGGACAGGAATTCCTGCAGGGAACCGTCAGGTGCCTTGGATTCCAGCTGGAAGGGGTTCTTGCCTTCTTCCACCAGTTCCGGGTTGTAGCGGTAGAGCGGCCAGTAACCGGAGTCCACAGCCAGCTTCTGTTCAAGCTGGGTCTTGCCCATACCCTTCTTGATGCCCTGGTTGATGCATGGGGCATAGGCGATGATCAGGGACGGACCGGGGTAGGCCTCGGCTTCCTTGATCGCCTTGAGGAACTGCTGTTTGTTGGCACCCATGGCGACCGAGGCAACGTAGACGTAGCCGTAGGTGATTGCCATGCGGCCGAGATCCTTCTTGCCAGTGCCCTTGCCGGCGGCAGCGAACTTGGCGATGGAGCCGAGCGGTGTGGCCTTGGAGGACTGTCCGCCGGTGTTGGAGTAGACCTCGGTATCCATGACCAGCACATTGATATCCTTGCCGGACGCGAGGACATGGTCCAGACCGCCGTAGCCGATGTCGTAGGCCCAGCCGTCACCACCGAATATCCACATGGATTTCTTGGTGAACAGGTCGGACATGGAGGCGATTTCTTTCAGCGCCTTCTTGCGTGTGCCCTTGAGGGCTTCTTTCAGCTTGTCGCCTGCGGCCTTGGATTCCTCGGCATCATCACGGACCTTGATCCAGTTTTTCATGGCGGTCTTGATTTTGCCGGATTCATCCTTGGCAGCTTCGGTCATCAGGCTGACGAGATGGGCGCGGCGCTGGTCCAGAGCCATTTCGATACCGAACCCGAATTCGGCGGCATCCTCGAACAGGGAGTTGCCCCATGCAGGACCGTGGCCGTCTTCGTTGGTGCAGTACGGTGTGGTCGGTGCGGATGCGCCCCAGATGGAGGAACAACCCGTGGCGTTGGCTACCACCATGCGCTCACCAAAGAGCTGGGTGATGACCTTGACGTACGGTGTTTCGCCGCAACCTGCACAGGCTCCGGAGAATTCCATCAGGGATTTGCGGAACTGGCTGCCCTTGACGGTTTCGCGGCCAAAGGCCTCTTTGTAGGAGACCTTTTCCGAGTAATTGAAGTTGCGAACCTGTTCGGTCGTCTGAGTGGCGATGGGCTTCATTACCAGCGCCTTTTCCTTGGCCGGACAGATGTCGGCGCAGTTGCCGCAGCCCAGACAATCAAGGGTATTGACCTGCATGCGGTACTGCATGCCTTTGACGTCCTTGCCCTTGGCTTCGAGGGTAGCGAAGGACTTGGGTGCCTTCTGGCCCTCGGCATCGGTGAGGAGCACCGGACGCAGGGCGGAGTGCGGACAGACGAACGCACACTGGTTACACTGGATGCAGTTGTCTGCGATCCATTCGGGAACCATGATGGCGACGCCGCGTTTTTCGTATTTGCTGGTAGACGAAGGCATGGTGCCGTCATCGGTGAATGCCGAGACGGGCAAGTCGTCGCCTTTCTGAGCCAGCACCGGACGCATGACGTCCTTGACGTATGCGGGTTCCTTGCGGGCTTTGGGTTTGTCGTCTTCAAGTTTTTTCCAGGCTGTCGGGACCGGGATTTCGACGATGGCGTTGATGGCGTTGTCCACGGCTGCGTTGTTCATGTTGACGATCTTCGGTCCCTTCTTGCCGTAAGCGGCTTCGATGCCGTCCTTGAGCAGGGCCACGGCTTTTTTGAAGGGAATGACGTCCGCCAGTTTGAAGAAGGCGGTCTGCATGATCATGTTGATGCGTCCGCCGAGGCCGACTTCACCCGCGATCTTGACAGCATCCACGGTGTAGAACTTGAGGTTCTTCTGCGCAATGGTGCGGCGCATGGCTGCGGGCAGTTCTTTCTCCATCTGTTCTGCTGTCCAAGGGCAGTTGAGCACGAAGGTGCCGCCGTCCTTGATGCCGTCCAGCACGTCATAGAGATGCACATAGCTGGGATTGTGGCAGGCGATGTAGTCCGCGTCCGTGATCAGATAGGTGGACTGAATCGGTTTTTTACCGAAACGCAGATGGGAAATGGTGATGCCGCCGGACTTTTTGGAGTCGTAGGCAAAGTAACCTTGTGCGTACATGCGGGTGTTGTCGCCGATGATCTTGATGGCCTGTTTGTTCGCGCCGACAGTGCCGTCGGAACCGAGACCCCAGAATTTGCACTGGACCGTGCCTTCGGGAGTGGTGTCCACGCAGTCGCAATGCGGCAGGGACAGACCCGTGACATCGTCTTCGATACCCACGGTGAAGTTGTGTTTGGGACGGGCAAGGGAATCGAACACCGCCACAGCCATGGCCGGTGAGAATTCCTTGGAACCGAGTCCGTAGCGACCGCCGACGATTTTGGGTGCGTTGGTCGTTCCGAAGTAGGCGGAGCAGACATCCTGGTACAGGGGTTCGCCCAGTGAGCCGGGTTCTTTGGTACGATCCAGTACCGCGATTTTCTTGACGGTCTTGGGGATCACGCGAAGCATGTGCTTGACCGAGAACGGGCGGAAAAGGCGGACCTTGACCAGACCGACCTTGCGGCCATTGGCATTGAGGTGGTTGACTGCTTCTTCGATACACTCACAGGCCGAACCCATGGCGACGATGATGCGATCCGCCTTGGGGTGACCCACGTAGTCGAACAGTTTGTAACGACGGCGGGTGAGCTTGCCGACCTTTTTCATGGCGTCTTCCACGATGGCCGGGATGGCGTCATAGTACTTGTTGGCAATCTCGCGGCCCTGGAAATAGATGTCCGGGTTCTGGCAGTGCCTCGGATATTCGGGTGTTCCGGGTTCATGGATTTGGCACGGAATGCTTCGAGCTTTTCCATGTTGACCAGCGGCTTCATGTCTTCATAGTCGATGATTTTCGACTTTTTGAATCTCATGGGAGGTCCGGAAGCCGTCAAAGAAGCTCATGAAAGGAACGCTTGCCTCAATTGCAGAGAGGTGTGCGACCAGAGAAAGGTCCATGACTTCCTGAACCGAGTTGAAGCGAGCATGGCAAAACCGGTCTGACGGTTGCCATGACATCCTGATGGTCACCGAAGATGGACAGTGCGTGACCGGCAACTGCGCGAGCTGAGACATGGAAAACGCTGGGCAGCAGCTCACCAGCGATTTTGTACATGTTCGGGATCATCAGCAGGAGTCCCTGAGACGCTGTAAATGTGGTTGTCAGAGCACCGCCTGCCAAAGAACCGTGTACCGCACCGGCTGCACCGGCTTCGGACTGCAACTGACGTATCTGGACCTTTTGGCCGAAAATGTTTTTGCGTCCCTGTGCTGCCCATTCGTCAGCTACTTCACCCATCGTCGAGGACGGGGTGATGGGATAGATGGCAGCCGTCTCGCTCATGGCGTATGCCACGTGCGCGGCAGCGGTGTTGCCGTCCATTGTTTTCATCTTTTTTGACATGTTTTACTCCGAGTTTTGAATTGGACCTATAGCAAACAATAATTTCTGGCGCTGCGGACCAGTATTATTTTTTACGCTGCATTCACTTGCTCGCGGTTTTTTTTGACCGAAAGCTCTTTGCGAAATTCGATTTTTGTCGATTTGAATTCGAGTAATGCACGCATCATTCTATTTTTTCGCGCTTTATTGCTCAAGGGTCAAGTTCTTTCCGTGCCGTTGCCCGAAGAAAGTCTGCCATTTACCGATTAATTACAGTGCGTGATAGTATGAAACGGGTCATTCACCTACTTTGTGCTCCCGTTCACCGGGCCGCTTGCAACGAATGTCGTTTGCGGTCACACTGTGGCAACTATCTCCATGGATTATGAATGAAAAGAGACAATACAAATAAAGAGAGGGCTGCGGGACAGCGCCGGATGACTGCCGTTATGGCGAGCGGTTTTTTTGTGGCGCTCGGTGTCGGGCTGTTTTCATTTGTGCTGCCGCTCATGAGTCTGGACGAAAAGATCAGTGGCGCATGGCTTGGTAGCGGCTTTGCCGGGTATTATTTTGCCCGGATAGTCATCGGGCCGTTGGCCGGAAGATGGGCGGACCATACCGGTGCGCGCATTCCATTACTGTCCGCAACAACTGTCGGCGCTATCTTTCCCTTGGCATATTTTGCGGTGCCTTCCATTACTATATTATATATTATTCAGTGCATTATGGGGATTGTCTCCGGGCTTGTACGGCCTGTCGGGATGGCTGTCATTGGGGATAATTCAGGTGACGCCAAGGTCCGTTGGTTTTCTGTTCACACCTTTTTATTTCATGCTGCAATGTTTGTCGGGCACTTGCGGGAGGCTGGCTGTATCTGGGACGGGAAGTGCAGCCTGTGCTTATTGGTACTGTCTGCTGTATGGGCGTGGCTTTGTTGATCCTTGCTGTTCTTTTTCCCAAAGAGGCGGTGCATGGTCCTCGGATTGGTGTTTCTAAAGAGGATTGTTCCGGTTGTGATGGAGATTATTCCCTGTTCCTTTTGTATACCGCCATTGCCGGACGAACCTTTGGCATAGGACTGGTTGCGGCTTTTTATCCCATTCTGCTTTCATTGACCCTCGGAAGGAGCGGACTTGTTGTTGGGATGCTGTTTGCCATTCCCGGACTGGCTGTCTGTCTCGGGCTTCCGGTTGCAGGGCGAATATTGGGTGGGCGGTCGCACAGTGTGCTGGCTTTCGGGGATTGATTCTCAGTGCTGCCGCTCTTTATGGAATCGGAGCAAGCAGGGAACTCTGGCAGTTTGCCCTATGGGGCAGTGTCATGGGGCTTGGCAGTTCTGTTTCGATTCCGGCTTCCATGACTCTTGCCTCTCGTCTGTCTCCTCGGCAGGGGCGAGGTTTCGGGATGGCACACGCCGCATCCGGGGTCGGTTTCATGGCGGGACCGCTGGCTGGCGGCTTGATGGTTCAGTACGCACATCAACTGGATGTCGTTTTTCAGTTGGCTGCGTTTTTGGGATTATTGTGCAGCCTTCCTTTTGGGAGTCAGTTGCTCGGGGAAAAGTTGTATCTGGGCAGAAAAGTGACATGGGCGATTGGTCTTTTCTGTGCGTTGTTTCTGTTTGTGCTCGGTGGGCTGCATGTGCATGCTCACCGGAAAAACGTTGCGGATTATGACAGCGCGTACAGATATACAGGCACTGCCATGGGGACCATCGTCAACTTGACTCTTGTTGCTGACAGCCGCGGGGCCGCAGACGAGGCGTCGCGCAAGGTTATGGCTTTCATGCGCGAATTGCAGAAGGATTTGGATTTCAGGAATCCACGAGGTTCTGTTGGACGCATCAATCATTCTGCCGGCAGGAACTGGAGTACTCCGTCGAAACGAGCATATGCACTGATACGGCGGACGATTTGGTTCAGCCGCGAGACCGGCGGTGTATTTGATCCGACCATTGGTGCTTTGACGACTTCTCCCCTGTATTATGCACTGGACGAGAGTGTAGCCCTGTCAAAAAAGAATCTGGTTGATTACCGCAAGGTCCAGTTTGACGAAGCGCAGCGGAGAGTGCGGTTGGTGAAATCCGGCATGGCACTCGATCTTGGCGGTATAGCCAAGGGGACGATTATTGACGCTTCAGTCAAGATGCTGCGCGGGCTTGGGATTGCGGCTGGTATTGTTGAGGCGGGTGGCGATTTTTATTGTTTTGGCGATCGTCATTGGAAGGTAGGCATCAGGCATCCCCGTAAAGATACGGTTTTTGCGACCATTGCCGTTCGTGAAAAAGGCGTTTGCGGTTCCGGTGATTATCAGCAGTTCGTTCTTTTGGAAAAGGATGGTGAAACCGACCTGCGACATCACATCATCAATCCCGTTGACATGGAGCCTGCTGACAAGGTCGCTGGGGTTACTGTTGTCGCTGACAGCGCGGAAACCGCAGACAGTCTGGCAACAGCGTGTTTATCATGGGCGGCACCGAGGGAATGCGGTTTGTTCGGGAGAAGTATCCCGATGTCGCGGCCATGTGGTTCAAGTCTGATATGTCAGTTACAGTGACGGAAAATTTCCCATCAAAAATCCCTGAAACATCGGTTGAAGGATTTTTTGATGAACGTCAGATCTGGTGCCGTTTGGTTTGCTATTTCTCCAGCGGATATCCGGCACGGGTCCAGGCGATGGCTCCGCCTGCAAGAGCGCGTACATTCCAGTAGCCGTGGCGTTGCAGGTAAGATGCCGCAATGTTTGAGCGATAACCCGAAGCGCAATAAATGATATGATGATCCTCCTCCGGGAGATCAAACTTTCCGTCCAGAATGTCGATCAGAGGAACCGTGGCCGCTCCGG
>LQAJ01000137.1_pt1 | contig 33991 bp, 29 predicted proteins | sample 1535811 | NCBI WGS metagenome assembly LQAJ01 (sample SAMN04331587, study PRJNA305678) | bioreactor metagenome | isolation source: bioreactor_6 inoculated with Wadden Sea sediment 2nd replicate of a... | place: Germany: Wadden Sea, Janssand Flat
ATTCCACTGATTCACTGCCGGAAAGACAGGCTGCCAGTGCGCTTGTCAGATGTTCTCCGTAAACAGGGGGAAGCCAGTCGATGACCGGATCGGCGTCAATATCGTAAAAGCAGGGCTGATCCTCCACCGGAACAAACGCGACTTGAAACCATGGGATATCCAATGTCTCGGCAAGGCGTCCGAGACACTCGGCATAGGGAGCGGGATCGATGCGAGTCATCTGTTCAAGCCGCTCCGGGACAATATCTGACGGAGGAGACGCTTGCAGAGCCAAAAGTGGTTCCCCTTCAAACACCCACACCCGGACATATGGGCCGGGAACGCCTTTTGCCAGAATGACCGGAGGCTTTTCCGCCTGCACGATATCCGTCCGTTGTTTTTCCAGGCAGCGCTGCCATGCCGCCCTTCCGTTCTGCGGCCGCCAGACAACCGTTTCGTGCTCAGCGCAAAACGCCTTGGCTGTTTTCGAATCATTGGAAGCGATCATATCCGGCATGAAAAAACCTTCTGCCGCCAGACCGGCAAGCAGATGCGCCTTGGCAAACATGGCCTGAGCCGCCTCGACCGGATTGACCAGACGGACGCCATGGTGAGCCAGTCGGATGAACAGGCTAGTCAGGAAACTCTGCCGCTGCTGCCGGGCCGGATAATCGGCCTGCCAGACGCTCCAGTCCCGCATCCCACTCGGAGCCGGAACAATAGGCGACTCGTGGGCATAGCCATGAATATACGCCGTTTCCAGTTCTTCCAGCCTGTACCCGTTCCACCGGGCACCTGCTTCATCAAGCGACACACGCTCAGTGGAAGGAATATCCGTATCAAACAGTACCGCGTTCACGCCGTCTTCAACCAACCGGCGGTGCACCTGTTCGGCCTGTCCACTGGTCCCGGGGGCAAAAATTCCTATGGCAGCAGTCGTCATTATCGCTCCTGTCCGTGTGTTTTCCGAGTAAAATTGGTGAGCAGGGAATTATGCCGCATGACCGCCAGACGGTGATTATCAAGCGGCGTTGAGGTCTTGTCGGCACTCGCCACGGCGATCTCTCCGGTTGCCGCGAGAAGCCCGGTCAAGGCGGTCCGGTGATCTATGTGAGCCAATATCGTTGATATCTGGGCTTCGGACAACCGCTGCAAGGCGAGCAGCAATTCGAATTCGCTGACATCCCCATATTCCTGTCGGGCAAGCAGCTTGTCGTACGCAAGGGTGGCGAACTTCTCCGACTCCATGGCTGCCTCGACTCTTGACCGGGAAGTGCGAACCAAGGCTGTAGCGTCCTCGACCTCACGAATAACACTGTTTTTGGTGATTCTCTGAGACAGACCCGCTTGGCGGACACCGATCTTCGCCTGCTCGAAACGGGCGTCCAACGCACGGTTCAGGATGGGATATTCATAATCAAGGGAAAACGAATAATCCTCCTTGTCCGGATTCGCCATGAATCCCATGGAACTCCAGGGACTGCTGTACCCGTACACCGACGCGTCCTGACTGGAACTGTACCGGGCGGACACCTTGAGGTCGGCCAACGCCTGATTCTTGGCAAAGGCCCGATTGATCTCGGAATACTCGATCCCTGCCTGCCTCATTTTCAATTCAGGGCGCTGCTCCACAGCCCGCGCCAACGCCGTTGCCGTGTCCGGTGTTTCAGTCTCTGAAAGCAATCCGAGATAGGCGTACGGCAGATAAATATTCCCCTCCAGCGCGCCATCCTCGCTCTCGATCAGGGCCGCAAGCACATTCGAGGCGTCGAGCAGCGCGTTGGCGGCATCCACCTCCAGCACCTTGGTTCGGGCCAGACTCGCCTCCACCTGAAGCCGATCATAATTGGTTGCTTCCCTGTTCTCAAACCGCTTGTTCACCGATGCAACCTGCCGTTCCAGTAACTGGCGGCGCTTGATGAGCACGTTAAGATTTTCAAAACGCCGGACCACGTTCCAGTACGCCATTTCCGCTTCATAAAGAATCTGATTGATCGCGGCCTTCACGTTCAGACCACTGATTTCACTGGATTTCTCACGCATTCGAATAGCGGATTCATTGGACGAATCAGGCCCGAAGTTTTTGGCCATAGGCAACGGAGCGACCAGATTCGCCATGAATGAGGCTGACCACGGCCTGTCGTAGGAGTGATTGCTGGAGTCGTAGTAGACATCCTTGTCCTGAAGGGAAAGACCGAGTCCCAACTCAGATCCCCACGGAAGTTGCTGAGAGATGTCCAGAGAATAATTGAACACCTTTGTGGGACCGTGCTCCGCAGGTTCGGAGGCATAGACAGTGCGGACACTCTTTATGCCCGCCACCTGATTCTGCCAGCCGATGGCCACGATCTGGGCTTCCGGGTTCCCCGGATCAATGGGAATCGCTGTTTCCGGCGGCGGTTGAAATTTTTTTGTCTGCAAGACGATTTCCTTGGAGCGCGTATTGGTATCGGATTCGGAATACGCAAAGGAAAGCGTCAGCACCGGATCAAACACCGCTTCCGCCTCCATGATGGCAGCCTTGGCAACTTCCGCGTCCTGCTCGTCCACCTGAAGCGCGAGGTTCTTCTTCAACGCCTCAAGGTATACCATGCGCGGAGCAATATACCGCGTTTTCCTGTTGGAAAAACGGAGTGTCGATCCTTTATCACGCAAGGCATCGAACTCGCCGAGCACCGTGGCCAATCGCTCGGTTTCAGCCTTGTCAGGGGTATCGGCAAAATAATCCCCCAGACGCACCGTATTCACCGTAATCGGGTCGTCCTGCTCCTGAGCATGGCCCGTGAGCGAGAGGCAACACGCAAAAAGAATAACGAAGATCACTACCCGGTATTTCATGACTCCCCTCCGTCACGTGTCGCGTAACGCTCCTGGTATGCCCCCAAAGCGGCCTGAAAACGCGCCGCCGCCTTCTGGCAGTCCATACGGGCATTGATGTACGCCAATTCCGCAGTCAGCTGATTGGAACTCTTGCTCAGGATTTCATATTCCGTAATCTCCCGGTCCGACTGCATATCCAGCGCCTTCCTGTAGGCTGCCCGGGCCAATTCAACGCCTTTGGCGGTTATGGTCACACGCCGCCGCGCTCCTTCCAGCATGGTCAGGGCATCGGCGGCGGTCCGGCGCAGACTGTTTTCAAGCTGTCTCGCTCTGGTCCGCTCTTCCCTTGCATCAAGCATGGCCTGTCCATGGCTGGCATTGGCGGCACGGTTGAAAAGTGGATAGGTATACCACAAGCCGTAGTCTTGGCGGACCATGTCCGGATTGGTGAAGACTTCATTCATGGACCGGCCCGGATCGGCATACCCGAAATTGGAATACCCCTGCGTCAAAGTGAGGGACTGGCTCGCGGACAGGTCGGGAAGCGTCTGGTTGCTACGGTGTTTCTCCTCGATTTCGGCAAGCGCGACCGAAGCGAGCTGACGCCCATAGCTCGGATTTCCGGAGACATCCTCAGGGTTGTCTTCACCCGGAATCGGGGAAAGAGGCAGATCGGCAAGAACAGCATATCCCTTGGGGAAAAAGAGAGTCCCGCTTCCGGCATCAGTAAGTTCAGCCAATCGGTTGGATGCGGTGCGATACGCGGCAGCCCCCTGCTCCATACCGTCCACCGACTTGGTATACGCGGATTTGACCAAGGCAAGGTCATACTCCGTGCAAAGCCTGTCATCATAAAGGCGATGGGTCTTATCCAGAAGGGATTTGAGATTCCGGTTATGGCGATCCAGAGCCAGAAGGTTCTGCAACCGGACGACCAGATCCCAATACGCCAATTCCCCTTCGAGCAGGGCGTTATTGGCCGAATCCTTGGCAGACCAATCCGCGACATCCTGCATGACCTTTGCCAGCTTCACCTCCGTGTCACGGGAGGAATACGGCCCGAAGTCCTTGGTAAAAGGCAGGGGCAAGGTCAGACTCTCGTTGAAAGCCGAACGCCATGGACGCTTATAGTCGCCCCATGAACCGTCATCGTTTTCCAGAAATTCTTCTTTTCCCTCACGTTCATGGTCAGATTCAAGCCCGGTCCCCATGGAATATCCGTGCCCAAACCGAGGGAATAATCCTTGCTTTCCACGTTCCCCCACGGCGGCGGGTCCGAGGCCTTTATGTCACGCAGATAATACCCGGCGACCCGTTCCCTGTCGAAACGCAGGTATTTGACGGGCGAGGTATCATCATAAAGGACATACACGGGATTGGGACCGGCAAACGTGACGGTATTCTTGAGGTACTTGTATGTTTCCGTTTCACGGTAATAGCTCAGGCTGTTGGAATAGGCAGCCGACGCGGACAAGCGCGGATCAAACAGTGACTGGGCCTCGCGCAGCGCCTGCTCCGCGGTCAGTCTGTCCAATTCCGAATCCTTGATCGCCAAATTGTGCTCCAGAACAATCCGGGTAGTGTCCAACGGAGTCAGCCCTTTTACGTCCACACCGTCGGTCCCGGCCTGTCTGAGCAGGACACGCAACCGCTCTCTGGCGGCCTGCTCATCCATATCCACGCCACCCGCATGAACTGCCGGGACAAAGACAAACAGGAAAAGAATGACGCAGAGACGACGGATCATGAGTGCGCCTCCTCTCCCGGTTCGGAAGGCTGTGTGTCGGTCCAGTCTTCAGGCAGCAATTGGCCCATAGCACGAAGTGCATCCACGCCCGCCTTTTGCCAGTTCACGGCAGACGAAATGAACAGGAGTTCCGTGGTCACGTATTCGGTAAATTTCTGGAGCAATTGAAATTCCGTGATATTCGGATCGTCTTCACTCAACTCCACCGCCTTCTCATACGCCAGTTTCTTGAGCAGCATTCCCTGTCGGGCATGCTCCATGCTGCGGGAGTTAGCCTCTATATCCGTACCAGCCTTGCGGATTTCCCTGATGATGGAATTCTTCATCGAGGCATATTGCAATCGGCTCTTTTCCTTTTCAATGCGCGACTGGGAATAGGATGATTCAGCGGCACGGTCACCGATGGGCAGGGTGTAGACAAAGCCAAAGTAGAAATTCGTGGAGTCCGGTTCCGTAATGTGCTTGGCAGATTCGTACCAACTGCCGTATCCCCAATACGCCGAGCTCTGGCTCAGCGAACTGGTGAAATAGAGGGAAACATCAGGCAGGAGGCCGGACTTGTAATAGGTTTGCATAGTCTTCTTGGCCTGTAGATCGATATCCGCAGCCTTGAGTTCCGGTCTGGAAAGCGCGACCGCCTGCAACCCTTCATTATTGTCGGGGACCTCGGCAGACTTCTCGTGAATGGCCTCGGCAAATCCGACAGGAAAAAATAGAAGCCCCTGATCCATATCGAGCAATTCTGCTAGCCGGTTGGAAACAAATCGGTATTCGCTCCACGCGCTTTCCTCGGCAGCACGCCACTGCTGGAGTGCGGCAGAGACCTGAATCAGGGCATATGATGTCCGCTCTCCGGCCTCCATCAGCTTGGTTGTTCTGGCCTCAAGCTCTTCCAAATGAGTACGGGCCTTGACCACCACAGCCAGCCGGGCCAAGGCTCCTGCCAAATCCCACCATGACCGGAACGTCTGAGCCAGCGTTTCCGTGGCCTGCGCCTGATGGTCAAATTTCACCCCTTGGGTATCAAGCGAACTGATGCGGCGAAGCACCGCGCTGTAGTTTCCGTCTTCCCCGAAATTCTTGCAAAACGGAAGCGGCGTGCTCAGATTGAGGCTGACCGATGAAGTCCATGGATTCTTGCCGTATGGATAGCCATCGACACCATCGTCCCAAGTGAACAGATGGGAGTATTTGCCTATGGACGGATGTTTCTTCTCTTCCCAGCGGGACTGGAAATCCAGCTTGAGCGCCTGTCCCCAGAGGAATTTGCGACTCAGGCTGAACGTGCCGATAGCGACTTCCGGCATTCGCTTGTCGTGAATTTCATAGCTGGCCATTTCCGTTTCCACGCTATAGGCATACTGCGATTTGCACTGGGCCGGATTGATGAGAACGCCGTCGATGTAAACGCACATGGGATTGTCATCGTCCACGCTGTCATCATTGAATTCATCATCGTCGTCCGTACGGTCCGTGAAATCCCCTTCGGCATCTCCCCCCGAGATCCGGCGGGACCGGCCTATCTCAGCCCCACGGGCATAGGTGTCCTTGCGGGTATACGTACCCGACAGCCCCAGCTCCGTATCAAACACGGCGTCACGGCGGATTTCTTCCAGCTGCGCCCGCTCTCCGCGAATGCTGCTGATCTGTATATCCAGATTCCGCTCCAGCGCCATCTGCCGGACCATGTCCACGGTCACGGGTTCGATCCGGTCTTTCCTGACCATCCGATTGTACAGGGAGTCCTTGACGAGTTCAGCCCCTGCGGTTTCCAGTCGATGAAAAGGGGATTCCTGCGAAGCACACAGCACCACAGGCTGGATCGCCAGCAAAGCGCACAACAGGGTTATGCCCTTCAGCCACGTCGAACCGGAACGAAAGAGCATGGCCCTATCCGTTTGCCGGATTGTCTCCGAAACAAGGTGGTACCACCTGTTCACAAGGAGGACGCAGTTTTCATCCACATCATCCGCCATGCCCCGCAAAAGACGGAAACGGACCTTGAGCGGCAGATTGTTTTCCCGAAGCAGGGTCGCAAACCGCACCTTGAGTTCCTTTGCCGCAGCTATGTCCTTGCGAACGGCCTCGGGAACGACTGATTCCCGGAACAGGAACGGATCGGGATATCGTTTCTGGAAAAGCTTGTAGCGGGCTATGGAGTCGAGAAGATCGGCCAGACTGACGAACTGCGTCAGGGCGTGCCTAACGTCGGGCACGGTCGCATCCGCCAGATATTTCTGCGCCGAAGTCCGGACCCTTTCCACCAGAGCAAGGGCATCCTCAGGGCTGTCCTTGTACAGCAATTCGCGCACTTCCCGCTCCAGCCGAAGGAAATGGGCCTCAATCAAAAGAGGTATCAACGGTTCAAGCTCACTACGCTGAAGAATATCTTCATCGAGCGCATCAATCACCTGATTCAGTTCTCCCACCTGCTCACGGATATCCGCAGGGCGAACCCGCTTCGTCCAGAACTCATTCTGCTCCACAAAGTCGTCCACGACCTGCGTATAATTGCGGACCAGCCGCTCATCCGCCCCAGCCTGTCGAGCAACGACAATCCGCCAGACGAGAAGAATCAGGACAATGGCTCCCGCCACGGCCAGATGCTTTCTGGTAATCTCAAACCGGGGCTTTTCCGGTTGCTGTGATGAATCCGGCTCAGGAGACGGTTCAGGCTCTTTGCTGCGAACAGGCTGCGCTTCCGGAACATCATCCGTTTCCTCGTCCCGCTCTCTGGCATCGAGAATGGCCTCGCTTGCACGGGAGTCACCGAAAAGCATGGTCTTGTCCACGGCTTCTTCGCTGTCATCCTCAAAGACACATCTTCCGCCTGCGGCTCAGGCTGGGCAGCCTCTTCGACCTCGACTTCAGGTTCCGCCTGAGGAGCGGGAACAGGTTCCGGCGTCACGTCCGGTTCCGATTCGGACTCTGTCTCCGATTCCACTACCGGTTTCAGTTCCGGCTCAGGAACGACAGGCTCCACCTCATCCGGTTCCTCGGCTACTTCTTCCACAGTCTCGAAACGAAAGAGAAGTGAACCAAACCCCACGGTGTCGCCATTGCCGAGCAAGGCCTCATCCGTGCGTTCACCATTGAGCCAGACACCGTTGGTGCTCTTCAAGTCGCGTATGAGCAGCCCCGCATCATCAGGAACGATAAGGGCGTGCCTTCTGGAAATACTGCTGTGCTGGATGACTTGGGTGTTGTCCACTCCCCTGCCGATGGACACTTCCGAACCATCAAGCTCAATGATCAACCCTTTCTGGTCGTCAGGCAGGCGGGAATCGTCAAGACACGTCAGACGTGCGATCATGCTCCCTCCCCTGAATCACCGGAGATTTCTTCCAAAGGCGGCAGGTTGAACTGGTCACGGGCCAAGGCGTAATACTTTCCTTCATATTCGTTGGCCTTGATGTATGCAGGATCAATCAATTCCTTGTGCGAGCCCTGCTCGGCCACCTTGCCGTCAACGATGAAACAGATGCGGTCGGCATCCACTATGGTGGAAAGGCGATGGGCGATGGTCAGGGAAGTCCGCCCCTTGAGAATCTCGCGCATGTTGGCCTGAATGAGCTTTTCCGATTCATTGTCCAAAGCACTGGTCGCTTCGTCCAGAATGAGAATCCGGGGTTGTCGGTACAAGGCTCGCGCAATGCAGACACGCTGACGCTGCCGCCCGATATGCCCATGCCCTTTTCACCAATGGCGGTCTGATATCCTTGGGGCCAGCGAAGAATCTCCGCTTCGATCCCCGCCTGACGGGCGGCGCGTTTGACGGCGGCAAGATCGGGTTCCGGATCACCCAGGGCTATATTCTCGGCCACAGTTCCGGCCATGAGGAAACTGTCCTGCAACACCACGCCGATATGTCTGCGAAGAGATGGCAAATCAAGGCTCGCCAGACTTTTTCCGTCAATGAGACATTGACCGTCCTTGGGCAGGTTGAAGCCGAGAATCATCTTGGCAATGGTGGACTTGCCACACCCGGAAGGCCCGACAAGCGCGACATACTCGCCGGAGTCGATCTTCAGGCAGAAATCCCGCATGACCAGATTTTCCTTGTCCCCGGCCATGTAGCTGAAATCAACATTCCTGAATTCCACCCGCCCCGCGCATTCCGTGAGAACCACAGGCATGTCTTCCGGTGAAGAAGTAGGCGGACATTCCGGATCTATGTCCAGAATTTCACTGACACGGTCCACGGAGATACGCACGTCCTGAAACTGATTCCACAGCTGAACCATCTGCTGCACCGGATTCATGACCAGCCCCACCAACATGTTGAATCCCATCAACTCACCGATGGAGAGTTCGCCTGCGATGACCTGATTGGCGCCGTACCAGAGAATGCCGACGCTGGAAGCCAGACGCAGGAGAGAATGCAGACTGGTGGAAGTAAGAACCAGATTGGCCTGCTTGAAGGTATTGTTGACGTTCTTGACGAACGAATCCTCCCAGCGGCACGGGCCATATATTCGTTGGCCGTGGCCTTGATGGTCTCAATGCCGGTCAGGGCTTCGATGAGATACGCCTGAGACTGGGCGTTGGTCTGAAAAATCTTTTGGGCCAGCGCCTTGATGCGCGGCGTGAAGTACAGAATCAATGCGACATACCCCGGAATAAACGCGAGCACGATGAACGTCAGGGGCAGCGAATAGGTGAACATCATCAGAAAATAGATGACCAGCATGAGCGTATTGAGAACAACCGTGATAGTCGATCCGGTGAGGATCGCCCTGATCTTGGCATTCTCGCCAAACCGGGCCATGATTTCACCTTTGTTCCGTGTCAGGAAAAAGGCCATGGGCAGGGAAAGGACGTGTCGATAAAACTCGCTCATGAGGCGAACGTCGATACGAGCCGTGGTGTGAGCCAGAAGCAACCGCTGCACCACCATGGTCAAGGTGGTGAAGATGGTCACCAGAACCATGCCGCCCAGCATCATGTTGAGCAGGCTCACGTCCTTGTGCACGACCACGGTATCAACAATGGTCTGGACAAACAGGGGTGAAGCCAGTCCGAGCAGGTTGATAACCAGCGCGGCCAGAAACGCCTCGAAGAAATATTTCCTGTAGGGAAGAAGGTAGCGGACGAAGTGCAGCACCGGACGCTTGGGCGGCTCCAGATGGATGAACTTCTCCGTGGGAGTAAGCGCAATAAACAGCCCCCGATCGTCATCCGTGGGAGCGCCGGGGACCTCGGCCTCAGTCCACCCGGTAATGAACTCCTCGATCGGCATGACCTTGCGCCCCTCAAGCGGGTCAGCCAGATGGACATGCGTATGCGTCGCCTTGCACAAAACCGCGTAATGACCGCCCTCCCAGCCGATGATGCCGGGGGTGGTGACCCGCCGCAGTTCCTTCCTGTTCAGGGCATACGCCTTGGCCCGGTAACCGAGATTCTCCGCTCCGGTAATGATCGGCAACGGCGAGGTGTCAGCCGAGGAAACGTTGACGAGTTCCTTGATCTGTCCAAGCTTGAAATTCTTCCCGTAATGGCGGGTAATCATGGTCAGGCAGGCCGCGCCGCACTCGCTGGGGTCTCCCTGACGCACCAGAGGGAAATCCGTGTCCCCTCCGGGTTCCTGCTCCTCCAGCTCCTGATATTCCTCTTCGGTTAATCCCCGCGCCAAGCGGATACGCATGTCCGTGTTGACCGCCTGACTGCGAGCGGCGATCTCGGATGCCGTCACTTTACGCAACTCTCTCGCCCGCGAAAGAAGCTGCTCGTGCAGGGCGGGATTCAAAGCTGTCAGCTTGATGACTTCCTGCTGCTTGATGACGATGACGGTCACGTCCGTGACTGCCATGGCGGTGTAGAAATGACGTCCGTCGTTATCCGCCTCGGCAAGTGCGGCGGTTTCGCCGAGCACCTCGAACCGGGAACAACGATCCAGAGCCAGAGGATCACCGTCCTCCTCCCGAATCATGTCCACAGTCCCCTGCTCTATGGAATAGAGACGGGGATCAGCATCATTCTGGAAAAAAACAGGGGTCCCTTTGGGAATCCGCTTCACACCCAGATTATTCAGGATCACGGAGAACTGATCCGGCGTGCAGGTTGCCTGCCCGAGCAGCGACCGAAGCCGCTGGCTCAATTCAATCTGGCCGATACTCTTGCGAAACAACGCGAGAGCTTCGGGATGCTCGTCAGCAAATTCACGGGCAGCACCGGCAGGAAGGAACAACGCCTTGACTGGCTCCTGACCGACCACGAGCTCGTATTCCCAAACCGTGTCGCCCAGCAGGCTCATCTCGCCGAAGGTAGAACCCGGCCCATTATCGCCTAGCGCGGTTCTCCGGCCAGCCACGGTCTGCTTGGTCCGCACCGTGCCCGGAATAAATGTGAAAACCCCTTCCATGCGTTCATTCTGTCGTGCCAGATATTCGCCCGGAGCGAATTCGCGCATGGAGAAAAGCTGTTCCAACGCCGCTTTGTCGTCAGCCGGAAGCGTGGCAAACATGACGTGTGACGCCAGAATATCGCGGACCGCGTCGTGCCTGTCAGCCATCAGTTCCCCTCCTCACTGCCAAAAACTTGGAGAGCGGCGTAAACACGATCTCTATCCACCGCTTCTCGCCCGTCTTGATCTCTGCGGTCCCTTCCAGACCAATGGCCAACGGATGACGGACCTTGCTGCCGATCCGCTGAATCCACTCACTGTCGAGGGCGATACGAATCTGATAGGCGCTGGTCGTCTCATCTTTGCTGGGCTGCTTGTCGATTTCATAAATCACACCCTCAAGAATGCCGTATTCCTGATAGGGATACGCCCAGAACTTGAGCTTGGCCGACTGTCCGATACGGATGGAACCGATGTCCTTGTTCTCGACCATGGCACGGGCTTCGAGAGCCGCAGTATCCTTGACCAGCGTGACCAGGGAGTGACCGGGAGAAATGATCTGCCCCCTGCTCACATGCACTTCGGTGACCAGCCCGTCCAACATGCTCTTGTAGGCGGTGATGTTGTCATCGTATGTAACGCCACCCACCAGTTCCTGACTGGCGGCTTTCCTGCGCTTGAGAGAAAGAATGCTGTCGTTGAGCAGCTTGAGTTCGCGGGCCTGCCGCTCCTCAAGCTGGTGAATATTTTCCTCAATCTTCTCCAGACTGTGCATGTCCTGAAGCGTGGACAATTCCTTTTGGCGGTACGCAGGGAAACCACAATTTCGGCCACTGTCGCCCGGGCATCGGAGACAGCCTTTCTGCGTCTGTCATTTCCTGTTCCGCCGATTCGAACTGGGTGATGGTGATATCCCGGTTCTCGACCGCTTCTGTGCGCGCTGCCAGCGGGACTGGGCCGTCTTGTATTCCTTGCTCCGCAGATTCAGTTCCCTTTGCGCGGATCGAAGCCGTTCATTCAACTGGTCGATCCTACCCTGAATGGAAACCGCCTTGGTGCTGCGCCCCTGATTGGAATCGGCCAACTCAAGCCGAAGCTGGGCAAGCTTGTATTCGTATTCGTCCGTCAGCCGTTCGCGCTCCCTCTCGGCTTCGGCAATCCGGCCTTCGAACGTCTCCATCTCCGTATCCATGATGGCGCGGGTCTTTTCCTGCACTTCAACCAACAGTTCATTGAACTGCACATGCGAATTGGGACTGACCGCAACACGCGTCACCTGCCCACCGGCAATGGCTTCCACCGTAGTGGAACGCTTGTCCAATGTAAGCGGCGCAAGGACAAGAGAGTCCTTCTTGGCCCAGAACGAATAGACGATTGCAACAAAAAGTATGATAAAAATCACATAAATAGGACCACGGAGCACAACACTTGGAACCGTATAAAGAAGTCGGGCCGCCCGAATGGGATGGCGAACTCCCGTCCGGGGACCTTGCGAAATGATGGAACTGTTTTCGTCGACTGCCATGGAAACCGTTATTTCTCTGCTGGTTATTCAATAATTATCAAAATCACCTATTGCGATTATCAATGCCTTAATTTTGCCTATGAAGCAATGATGTAAATATTTCAAACAACCAAAGCAGCCGATTTCCCTTCCCAACGTTCTGATCTGTCCGCCCCCCTTGAAACACGTAATCAGTAACCAAAGAATCAACTAATTATAAGATCGACAAAAAACCATGTTGCTCTCTGTACAAATTCGCTCCCCTTATGTTACGGGGGAAATAGTTAAATCTAAATGAGAGAACAACTACAACAAGGGAGAAAAGCATGGACAATAGTACGGGCGGCGGTAGTGAAGTAGGGTTCAAGTCCGGCGGCGACACTCATCAGGAAATGGGCGCAGGCAATTTCATGGGTGACATGACGGACAACTCCGCTGGTGGCTTGGGCGCGGATGGCGCACAGTTTGCCGCAGGAGAACAGGCTGCAGCAGGTGGCGATGTAACCGACAACGTAGATATCGGTTCCATCAACATCAGTTCGTAACAACACCCTGTAAGGACTACCCTTTTTATCTTTCAGATTGTTTTTTCAAAAGGGAATCAATCCCAAACAACAATGAGGACATGACAATGACTGACGACATGACAGGCGGCGGAGTCGCAGTAGGTGGCAAATCTGGCGGAGATACCCATCAGGGTATGATGGTCGGCACTGGCGCAGGCGATCAGGCTGACAACTCGCAGGACGGTTGGGGAACCCTGACGGAACAAGGAGCCATGGGCGGACAAGCTGCCATGGGCGGCGAAGTGACCGACAACGTCGACATCGGTTCCATCAACATCTCAAGCTAACCGGAAGGCACCATATGAACAATTACACTGGCGGCGAAGTGGATACCGGCATGAAACGGGGTGGCGACACCCATCAGGGCATGGAAGCCGGAACATTTGCCGGCGAACAGGCCGACAACTCCGAAGGCGGCTGGGGAACCATGGACGGATCAGGCTGCCATGGGAGCACAGGGCGCCATTGGCGGCGATGTGACAGACAACGTCGACATCGGCTCCATCAACATCAGTTCGTAACCCGGAAGGTCTGTAAGACATTCCAGACGATTTTGAACATTGCCAAAAAACAAAGGATGCCCGGAGCATGAGAATTGTCTCCGGGTAGCCTTTTTTGGATATCCAACACCGACAGCAACTGCGTAGGTAGAATGCAGCCCAAGATAGCTTTGTTTTCCGGCACTGATTGCCGCCAAGTGGCAGAAATAGGCCAAGCCGTAACGGAGGCAGGAGGAATACCGTTGATCTTCCGGTCCGGACTGGGAGGTCCGGAAGGAAACAGGATGACCGTTTCTTCGTCTGAATTGTCATGGGGCAACATTGATTTCTCCGACATACGCGCCCTGCACATCCGCTGTATTTCCCAGAATACGCCCTTCTCCATGCCCCCTGTCACAAATGCAATCCAATATGAAGAATTTCGCACCGCCTTTCAGCGGGAGCAGCTCTTCCAAGGTGCGACCCTGAGCTTTTTCGAAGAATTCGCTTCCCGCGGCGGCCTGCTCGTCAATTCCCCTTTCGGGGCCTATGTCGATCATGACTCCAAAGCACAGCTTTACTCGAAACTCCGGAAGAACGGTTTCGACGCCCCGAAAAGCATCATGACCAACGACCCGGCAGCGGCAGCAACCTTCATTGAAACAATAGGCGAAGCCGTGTGCAAACCTTCGGCAGGCGTCGGTTCCACACGCAGCGTCACGGTTGATGACGTTCGGAATTCCACGGACCTGCCGCAATGCCCCGTCCTTTTTCAGGAGCGCATCCATGGCTCGACCCTGCGGGTTCATGTGGTCGGCGACACCATGGTTCTCGCACTGAGAATCATCGCCCCGGATGTGGACAGTCGTACCGCGACATCCGGGTTCGAGCATTTTGATATGCCGGAAACAGAAGCCGCACGCATTGTCGCGGCCACCCGGTTCATGGGACTGCACTATGCGGCCTGGGACATCATTGCCGGAGAGGACGGGCGGTATGTCTATCTCGATTGCAACCCCGGTCCATTCGTCATGTGGATCGGTGAAAAAAACAGAAAATTCGTCTTCCGCCAACTGGCCCGTTATCTGGTCGAATACGCCTCGACAGAGAGTCTGGAAAAGGCAGCAGCCAAAGTGGAAACATGGAGTAAACAATGATGCATGCAGCCTGCCTGACGGATAAAGGACTGGTTCGCAAACAAAACGAGGACGCGGTCTTTGCAAACGACGCGACAGGTCTTTTCGCGGTAGCTGACGGCATGGGCGGCCACGGCATGGGTGATGTGGCAAGCAAGATGTGTCTTGATACGCTGAAACAGGCACTCGAAGGAGTCGAGCCTCCCCCTCCCGCTCCCGTTGAAACGGCACAGGACGACGACATGACGCTTCAGGAAGCTCCGGACCCCATGTCCGACGCCGTTCGCGATGCTGTGGAACAAGCCAATACCGAAATTTACTCATTGAACGCTTCCCGTGGTGCCTCCAAAGGTTCCGGCATGGGCGCGACTCTGGCCGGGTTCAAAGTCTTCGACAACCTGTCACGAGCAGTGGTATTCCATGTGGGTGACAGCCGGATTTACCGATTGCGCGGCGGAGTGCTGGTTCGTTTGACACGCGATCATTCCGTGTACGAAGAATGGAAACGGGAAGGAGGAAACGGCAAGGCTCCGTTCCGCAACTTCATTCTCAGAGCCGTCGGTCCCAATCCTTCCGCCAACCCGGAAATCAGTGTTCAGGCCGTTTTGCAGGGTGATATATGGCTGGCCTGTTCGGATGGTCTCACCGGCATGGTTCAGGATGACGACATTGAAAAGATACTCAGACAGGCGCATCCGGAAGCATTGCAGGAAGCGGCTCAGGCCTTGGTGGACCGGGCAAAGGAACGCGGCGGGAAAGACAACATAGGCGTTGTGCTCGCCGCCCGCACATGATGGGAGAAACGTTTTGACCAATTCAGACACAATCCCGGAAAAAGAGCTTGGAGGCTACCGCCTCGGCAAGGTCCTCGGACGCGGTGCCATGGGCGTCGTATACAAGGGAATGGACGCCAACTCCGGTCAGGAAGTCGCCATCAAGACACTGCGCCCGGACCTGTTGTCGTCCGATGAACGGGACACCCTGCTCCAACGATTCCTGCACGAAGCGGATATCTCGAAGAGCCTCAGGCATGAAAACATCATCCATGTCATAGATTCCGGTCAGGAAGGCGAAGACGTCTTCATGGCAATGGAACTGGTCCTCGGAAAAGAACTCAAGGAACAGCTTGCCTCCGGATCTTCCATTGATTTGGATAAGGCTGAGGCGTTATTCGCGAGACTGCTTTCCGCCCTGAATTATTCCCATGGGAAAGGCATCATTCACCGGGACATTAAACCAGCCAACATCCTGCTCGTCGGTTCAGACGGCGTGAAGGTCATGGACTTCGGCATCGCCGTATCGAGTCATCTGAAATGACTCAGGCCGGTGCCATGCTCGGCACGCCTTCCTACATGTCGCCGGAACAGGTTATCGGCGAGAAAGTGGACCGCCGGACCGATATTTATTCGACAGGCGTAATTCTCTACCAGTTGCTGACGGGCAGAAACCCTTCCAAGGCTCATTGACCCAAGTCATGCAGCAGGTGCTGAACAACGTTCCCCCCGCGCCGTCAGCCGTGAACGTTCGCGTCTCAAGAGCATTCGATTCTGTCGTGGCCCGTTCCATGGCAAAGGAACGGGACGGCCGTTTTCAGGATGCAGGAGAATTTTCAGCAGCATTGGCCGAAGCCTTCTCCTATGCACGCGAAGAAGAAGAGGCCAACGAAGCGACCGTCCTGATGGACACCGATGCCACCATGCTCGACGACGGCACCATGCTCGCGGACATGAATGGACCGGAAACCATTTCCAGACTCGGCAAAGAAATCAGAGAACTCCTCCAAACGGGGCTGGACGACACTTTTTCCGACTCCACAGTGCACAAATGTCAGGCCTTGCTGAATGAATATGTCGAATCCGCCGTCGAAGCATCAGGAGGAAGCCTGCCGCCTGCCGATCCTCGATTGGCCGCGGTGCTGGAACGGGATTGCTCGGTTTTTTCCGACACAGTGCTGCCCAGCCTCAAGGAACTGATCGTTTCAGGGGCTCCGTTACCCGGCAAACAGCCCAGCCTTGATGACCGCTCGGACTGGATGGGATGCATCGACATGTTCATGGCCCTTGTCAGAACATTGGAGAGCCTTGGCCGCCCCGGTAACGGCGCGACTCTCGGAATGGCCGTGCGTAGCGAACTGCTCAACGCCTCCATGATGTACACCGGCCAGATCAATGCCATGCTTTTTTCCCCGGACCATCTTGAACTCGTCAAGATCGCGGCAGACTTCATGCGACTTGATATTCTGGAATGGGGCTTGGAAGTCCTTGGCGGCAACATGGAAATGCAGCAGATCGCCAATCAGATCAACATGCTTTCCGGACAGGTCCTGAAACGTGTTTCCGCCGCCATACGCGATTTCATCGAAAGCAGGGACGCTCTGGCCCGATTCGACGTGGCAAGCCTGCTCTACCAAATCGAGGAATTGATCGTCATTGGGGAACGAACTCTGGAGACTCAGGATGATGCGGGATACCAGAAGACGATGGGACGGGACATCATCATCGAATTCATCGATGCAACGCGGCTTCTGGTAAACGTCAGCGCGGAAGAGCTCTTGAAGGCCGCGTCGGACACCGAAAGCAATGGGGCCGAATTCGCTGCCAAGCTCAGGCAACTGGGCGGCCTCTTTCTCTTCGCCACCCGACTTGACGACGAGGTGTGCCGGGCACAACTCATCCAACTGTCCAAAGCCATCCGCGACGCGGTTGAAGCACTCGTCCCGATCATTGAAACCGGCCTGGATACGACAGACGATAACGCGGCTTCACTGCGGCAGGCTCAACTCACCGCCCTTTGGGAATTGGCCGAGTCGCTGGGCTGGAGCAACCTGAGCGGACGCCTCCTCTCCCATGTCAGGGACGGCATGCTGCATCACGAATCGAAATAACAACGAATCCCTGACCAACTTCAGTAGACAGGCATCTGGAGATACAAGAATGCAGGACGACTTCAAGGGACACGGTGTCTTCAGTTGGAACGAATTGATAACCACCGATCTGGAATCAGCAAAAAAAGTTTTACGGTGAACTGCTCGGATGGACCTTCTCGGAAACAAAGACGATCTACGGCAACACCTATCTCGTGGCACTCAAGGGTGAAACCATGGTCGGGGGCATGATGCTCAAGGACGGGAACGTTCCGGATGATGTCATCCCATGCTGGGACCCATATGTCACTGTTGATGATGTCGAGGCATCCGCCAGACAGACCGAAAAACTCGGCGGGGAAGTCATTCTTCCGCCCACAAACATTCCGAACATAGGGCGATTCTGCGTAATAAAAGACCTTCAGGGAGTCTGCCTGAATCTCATAACCTACGCAGCAGATACGCATGACTGACATGCAACTGAAGCCAGCCTGAACCACGAATTTCCGACCGCCACTTAAAAGCTGGGCAAACAAGCCCCTCCCCTTTTCCTCGCTTCACTGTCAGCAGATTGACTCTCCCTCTTTTATAGGCAGTTTTTTCCACAGATCATAACTAGCTGTTTTTCATCAGATTTCAGTCAACAACAAATTAAATACACCCCAAAATCCCCCGGCATGGTTATTGCTTTAGGCTAGTGTCAGTTAGCACATCCTGCACCCAAAGCATCGGGAGATCGTTTTGAAATACTTGCAAAATATGAAAACCATGAATGCGGTTATCAACAGCAACCTCGCGCAGTCCAACACTCCGCAGAGTATCTGTTTTCCTGAACACATCACGGTAACGACCACGCTGCGATGCAACTACCGCTGCGTCATGTGCTATCAAAAGAGTTATGAAGGGGAATTGGACTGGTCCATTTACAAAAAGCTCGAAGACATTCTCCCCTTTGCCCGGGGATTCCAGATTTTCGGCGGAGAGCCCATGCTGTATCCGCGAATTCATGACCTGTACAAGCTGGCTCACAAGTATCAAAATCGGATCGATATCATTTCTAATGGTTCCCTGCTTACCGATGAAACCTGCGAATCCATCGTCGCCAATCAGGTCGGCCACATCAAATTCAGCATAGATGCCGGCACCCAGAAGACGTACAAGAAAATCCGCGGTGGAAACTTTTTCAAGGTCATGGCAGGCATTGCCAAAATCAGCCAGTTGAAAGCGAAGTACGGGTCTCCATTCCCCAGCATGGAACTGAATTTCCTTGCCATGCGCTCCAACGTTTCAGAACTGCCGAAACTCGTCACCATGGCCAAGGAAGTGGGGGCGACCCAGATCAATGTATTTTATCCCGGCATGGGCACAGAAGACATGGTAGATGAGTGCGTCTGGTTCTGTCAGGAATACAGCGACAGCTGGCTGGCAAAATCAAAAATGATCGCCGACAGCATCGATATGAAACTCCGCCTTCCTCCTCTTTTTTCAGAATGCGCCGACATGGAAACTTCCGGCACAAGGCCTTTCTGCGCCGACCCGTGGACCAAACTGCTCGTTGAAGTAGACGGAACCGCCACGCTCTGCTGCGGCGGCCCCACAAAAATCGGCAACCTGCTGGAACAGGATTTCGATGAAATATGGAACGGCAAAGCCGCCAGAAAACTTCGTGCAGTGATCAACACACCCGACGAACCGGCGTATTGCAAAACTGCCGGGTCCGCAAACCAAATCCTGCCGAACTCAAACTGCACATCGGGTCCAAACCCTTGCAGGAATATGCCTTGAAAAAATATGGCATGAAACAGGAAGCAGACGACCTGCCGCCCAGCAGGCAACCGACTCAATGCGAGCGCTCTGCCAATCTTTAGTCAAAGCATCAAACAACAGTATTCAACTGCACAAAAAAATATCAGGCGGAGTATCTTTCGAAGGGATGCTCCGCCTCATAATAAGCATATATACCGAACAACCGCCTTCGACCGTTTTCACTCCGTCTGCCTCCTGTCTCATCCGCTGCAACTACTCCCTGACCAAACATCGTCTTGCCGCACCTTCTCTATTGCGTTAATTGGCAAAAATATTGCAATCAACATGCAGACAGCCAAAAAAATGTCTCTGGAGCTTTATATAAATGTCACATAATTATCCCTGCCATGTCGGTGAACTCTCCTCCTCGCAGTGGAAAGGACAGACCGTATTCGCATTTGGCGACGTACGGGTGGACAAGACCATCCCTCTCGACAAAGTGTGCCGAATGGAAAATCCTTCCGCGTCAGCTTCGGCAGAACTGCTGAACAATCTGGACTATGCCTCGCTGCAGGACGGCATCATGTTTGTCCTGCCTGAAAAAGATAAAGCCATCGACATGGAAGCCGTTCTGGAGACACAGAAAAAGATTTTGCATATTCATTACAAATATGTGTTTTTCCCAAAACGTTCCCATTCGACACAGGACCCGTTAGGCAGCCGCAAGGAAACCATTCCCGACATTCGCCGCAGCATGAACCAGCTCAAGAACTATCCTTGGCTGCTCAATGCACCGATCGCCGACAAGCTGGCAAACACCCGCATAGGACTCCCGGTCCTGCTGCTCCTACCCGGGCCGTCTGTTAACGAAGTACTCCCCCATCTCAAGGAACTGCGGAAACACTGCCTCATCGCCTGCATTGCCAGAACAATTCAGAAATGCCTCTCCGCCGGGGTTGAACCTGATATCGTCATACAGCTCGATACCTTTCAGGTGCAGCGACACTTTTATGCACAGATTCCGCCTCTGCCGAACACACTGCTGGTGCCGCTGTCCATTTCCCCGTTCTATCCCTATGCACACAAATTTCGCGGCGTTGTCATGATGGACAGCTTCAACATGAACCTGCTCCCCAATCCCGCACGACTGCGGGAAAGCTATGTCAGCACCCTCACCGCCTGCCTCGGGCTGGCCGAAGCCCTCTGGGCACCGGAAGCCTATGTCGCAGGAGTCGACCTTTCATTTGAAGGAGATGCGGCCTCGCATCCTACGGGGACAAACATGAGGGAATTTATCCACTGGCAAACCTCAATGGCAATTATCTTCTGAGCACTCGCGACGGACGTCTCGTACAAAGCAAGGACTGGTACATAGCAACCAGTTCGGAAGCCGACCAGTTTGTCCGCGAAATACGGAAAACCACCGGTACCCGTTTTTACAGCACGACGGATTCCACTTTGCTTTCAAAGGAGTTCTTCCCTTTCAAGGAAATGAAAAAACTGCTCACACTTCCCGAAATAGACCGAAAACAATACCTCGCAACCATTGATTCCGTCCTTGAACAACGGGAAAACGTGGACATGGTCAATACCCGCAAGCAACTGATTACACAGCTTGCCGACGCCAGAGAGGTCGCTCGGGCATACCGCATGCGGAATGATCCCGGCATGAATGACATTCTGGAAACGAGTATGATGACCAAGGTGGCACGAGCCATGCGCGACGCCGTATTCAAGGAAGATGTGGACGCCATCGGTGTAGCTGCCCGTCTGGCAAAAAATGGGAAATGGAACTGAATACCGCTTTCCTCTTTGTACGGGGAATGACCAATGTCCAAAGAGGCAAGCCGCTGCCGATCCTTTGTCTTCCGCGAGAATTGCCGGAAATCAGGGAAAAGATCGGCCGCATTCTGCCGGAAGCCAGGTTGGCCCCGCATACCGTTGCCGAAGTTGCCGACCCCGCATATCCTGAAATCACGGTCATGCACAGCCATCATCTGATGAAATGGCTCGTGAGCAACCCGGTCGTTTTCGCGTCACCGGGAATGGTTGATAATTTTTCATATGTCCTGGAACTGAATCCCAGTGACAACATTTATGACCTGCTGCCCATTGTCGGCAGGACGCAATAGGGGGAAAGCATGCGCAAACAAAAAGATATTGCATTCTGTTGGCTGCCGGATCAGGCAACCGCATGAAATTCACGACCCCCAAGCAATTTCTCAAGATTGCCGGAAGGACTGTCATCGAACACACGCTGGACGTGATCGACAGCCACCCCGACGTTGATGAAATATTCATCGTCATCGACAGCAAATACCGATCCCACCTTGAGGAAGTCCTGCTGCGAAACAGCTACGTCAAGGTCACCAAGGTTCTCAACGGAGGGGCTTCCCGCCGGGAAAGTTCGGCCTCCGGTATCTTTGCAGTGGAAGAGGACGACGCGCTCATACTGCTCCACGACGCAGTCAGGCCTTTCCTGAACCACAAGATCATTTCCGACTGTTACGAAAGCCTCAAACACCATGTGTCCGTGGATGTCGCCATCCCCGCTGTGGACACCATAATTCAGACAGAGGATGACCGCATCGTGGACATCCCCAGTCGAGCCGCACTGCGAAGAGGTCAGACGCCTCAGGGTTTTCAGGCAAAGGCAATTCGTGAAGCGCATCAACGCGCCATGGACGATCCTGATGTCAAAGTCACCGACGACTGCGGACTGATCCTGCGCTACGGACTGGGGGACGTGCATGTCGTTCCGGGCGAGGAATCCAACATCAAGATAACCTACCCCGAAGACCTGTTTCTGGCAGACAAGATTTTCCAGATAAAGACAGTCACCCCGAACCATGCACTCACCAGAAACCCCTTGGAAAACAAGGTGGTAGCGGTGTTCGGTGCCAGCCGAGGAATCGGTGAAAGCATTATGGACTTGGGACAGGAAAACGGCGCGGACATGCATGGTTTTCACGCAGAAACGGCGTTGATATCCGGGACTTCGGGGCCGTCAGTGATGCTCTGGCTGAACTGCACGCCAAGACCGGACGCATCGACGGAATCATTAACAGCGCGGCCATCCTGCGTTCCGGCACCCTGCTCAGCCGGGATATCGAGGACATTGAACGGGAAATCGCCATCAACTACACCGGCTCCATCAACGTGGTCAAAGCGGCGCTGCCCTACCTCAAGGAATCACGCGGTTCCATCGCACTTTTCACTTCCAGTTCATACACACGGGGACGCGCCCTGTTCTCCATCTACTCGTCCACCAAGGCAGCAGTGGTCAATCTGGTACAGGGCATTGCCGAGGAACTGCACCAGAACAAGGTGCGAATCAACGCCATCAACCCCGAACGCACCAACACCCCCATGCGCAGGGAAAATTTCGGTGTCGAACCGGAAAACACGCTGCTCACGGCGGAAAAGGTGGCACAAGCGACACTGGATACGCTCATGGCCGAATTTTCCGGCATGGTCGTCGATGTCCGCCGGGATACATAGGAGTTTATCCGTGACACTTGACCAGCTCCTCAAGTCGTTTGACAAGATCGCACGCCTCACTCCCAAGAAAGCCTCACGTGTCGTTTTCATTGGCCCGGGCGGAGGACAGTTCACCGGCAACGTGAAGCACCTATTCCTCTACTGCGTACGCCATCGGCCCGAGATCGACGCCCACTTCTTCACCTGCCACCCGGCAACCTTCAAGATGTTGCGCGAAGCCGACCTGCCGGTCCATCTGTTCCCGGATTTCGATGCCGTGGAGAATCTGGCCGAAGCCGCCACCATTGTCGTGGACCACTTTAATTTCAAGGAAGACAGCTACATGCCGCTGACGAAATACGCCCGCGTCATTCAGCTTTGGCACGGCGTAGGATTCAAGGAAATCGGCTTCGTGGAAAAGGACTCGAATCCGGCACACAAAACACTTCACTGAACTTCGAATACCTGTACTCCGGCTATCACACTGTGGTCTCGACCTCTCCATTCTACACTCGGGAAGTATTCAGAAAATCTTTCCGGGCCGATCATTTCGTCGATCTCGGCTACCCGCGAAATGACGCCCTTTTCCAGCGTGTCACCAAAGACGCCATGCTGAACTGTGATGAAACCGCGTTCAGAAAACGGGAATGGTGAAGAAAAAGCTGAAGACCATCCTGTATGTCCCGACCTTCCGCGACGACAGGGAATCCTCGTTTGCGGGCAGGCTCGATCTGGAACGTCTGCACGAATTTCTGGTGCAATCCAACCTGCATCTGGTCATCAAGGCACACCCCATTCTGGAAGAAAGAATTCCCGACAATCTGCCCAATATCACCCATTACGCCAACGCCTGCGACGTATACCCGTTCATGCCGCTGGCCGACGTGATGCTCACGGACTATTCATCCATATACATGGACTATCTCATGCTGAACCGGCCTGTGGTCTTTTTCTGTCCCGACTATGACCGGTACGTCACGAACAACCGCAAATTCCAGTTCCCATACGAGGAAATGACTCCCGGCCCCAAATGCCGCACGCAAGAAGAATTGCACGCCGCACTGACCAAGGCAGCATCAGGTGATGACGGGTACTCGCAGGAGCGCATCGCGTTGCGGGACAAGGCATTTCTTCATCCAGACGGCAAATCTTCCCAGCGGGTGGCCGACTACCTCTGTGAAATCACGGCAGACTAAAAATCAACACCCGGTTTTACCGGCAGTATATACAAAAATCAGTCTGCCGCCTGCATCCGATCAATTCGGGCCTCAATAACCGCCCAGTCCGGTTCGAGAATGGTCATGAACACATCCCGTTCCGCCTCGAAAACGGAAAATGGCATTCGCGGATACCCCTTGCGCCACATCGGATCAAAACGATGGTCCGGTTCATCGGTCCACAGCACGCCCATGCCAAAATCACTGTTTACGGTGACGGATTGTATCTGGGAATAATTCTCGTGAATATCATGCATGACCTTCCAGACATCACCATTCCAGGCTCCCGGCTTCACCTGCCGTGCCCCCTCAGCAGCCGTTTCGGGCAGCAGATCATGCACCACGACAAAACCTCCTGCCGAAAGCACATTGAACGCATTGAGAATATCCTTGATCGCCTGCTCGTACAGATGAAGTCCGTCCACAAAAACAACATCGAACTGCTCTGAATTCTTTGCAAAAAACATATCGCTCTCACACGGATGTATCTGCACACCGTCCAGACCGGATTGCAGTTTCGGGTCCAGTCGTTCAATAAGCGGCCTCGGGTCCACACCGACCCGTACAGGCGTTCGGACCTGACTCAGGACCTCGCCCTCACGTATGCCGATCTCCAGATACCTCTCTGCTCCGATTTTTCACACAGTGCGTTGATTAACTCGATTCTCGTCATTTCGATTCTCTTTCCCGTGTTCGTGTTCACTTCGCTTGAATCATATCCTAATATAAAATACGAACATCCATAGCAACAACAGTTCGCGGCAACTCATCTTGACCGAATGCCGCGCTTAATGTATATACATTTGGACCAAACGTATAAACAAAGAAACCATCATGCAGAAAAAGAACCTCTCCACACGTATTCGTGAACACATCATGGGACACATAACGGACGGATCATGGCCCAGCGGGCATCGCATTCCTTCCGAAGCGGAGATGATGGAAACGTTTTCGGCCAGTCGAATGACCGTACACCGTGCCGTCAAGGACCTGGCAACCCAAGGGCATCTCATCCGCGAACGTGGACGCGGCACATTCGTGGCCAAACAGATTCCCCGCAGTGAGCTTTTGAACATCGGCGACATCGCTGACGAAATCGAGGAACGAGGCGGCACCTATTTCAGAGAGGTCAAACACCTCGCCCCGCAACCGCTCACGGCCCTGACCGCCCATGTCTTCAGCGGACATACCGAAACCATCGCATTCTCCCGCATGGTGCATTATGAAAACGGCATTCCCCTTCAACTCGAAGACCGATGGGTGAATCTGGATACCGTCCCGGATTATCTCGACGTTGATTTCACGCAGACTTCAGCCCATCGGCACCTCATGCGCGTGGCCCCGCTCCAGAAAGTCGAGCACGAGCTGACCGCCGTACTCCCGGACCCGGAACAGCAAAAATTTCTTAAGGTGCAGGCAAATGAACCCTGTCTGCTTCTCAAACGGAAAACATGGTCGGGCGACCGACTCGTATCCTATGCCGAACTGCTCTACCCGGCTTCCCGGTACAGCTTCGGCGGCGAGTTTACCCCCGGCAGATAAAACATCTTACGAGGTACCCATGTCCAAACGTATCGTCACCGCCCCCACAGGAACCGATCTTTCCTGCAAGAGCTGGCAGCTCGAAGCCCCCTTCCGCATGCTCCAGAACAATCTGGACCCGGTCGTGGCCGAACGCCCCGAAGACCTCATCGTCTACGGCGGAATAGGCCGCGCGGCCCGCAACTGGGACTGCTTTGACGCCATTCTCGAGACACTCAAGGACATGGAAGATGATGAAACCCTGCTTGTCCAGTCCGGCAAGCCGGTCGGCGTATTCAGGACGCACAAGCACTCCCCGCGCGTGCTGATCGCCAACTCCAACCTCGTCCCTCACTGGGCGAACTGGGAACACTTTAACGAACTGGACCGCAAGGGTCTCATGATGTTCGGCCAGATGACCGCTGGCAGCTGGATATACATCGGCTCGCAGGGCATCGTGCAGGGCACCTATGAAACCTTTGTCGCCATGGGCAAGAAACACCACGGCGGCAGCCTCAAAGGCAAATGGATTCTCACCGCGGGCCTCGGCGGCATGGGTGGTGCACAACCGCTGGCAGCCAAATTCGCGGGCGCATCCATGCTCGCCATCGAGTGCCGGGAGGAACGCATTCAGAAACGCATCGACACCGGCTACCTTGACATGAAGGCCGACTCACTGGAGCACGGCCTTGAACTCATCAATAACGCATGCGCCGAGGGCAAGGCCATCACCGTCGGCGTGCTCGGCAATGCTTCCGAAATCTACCCGCAGCTCGTCAGGGACGGTGTGCGCCCCGATGCGGTCACCGATCAGACTTCGGCCCACGACCCGCTCAACGGCTACCTGCCCGCAGGCTGGACCGTCGAGGAATGGGAAGCCAGACAGAAGACCGACGAAGCCGGTGTCATGCAGGCCGCCCGCGAATCCATGGTTCCGCATGTTCAGGCCATGCTCGATTTCCAGAAGATGGGCATTCCCACCTTCGACTACGGAAACAACATCCGTCAGGAAGCCTTCAACATGGGCCTCAAGGATGCTTTCGACTTCCCCGGCTTCGTGCCCGCCTACGTGCGTGAACTGTTCTGCACCGGCCATGGCCCCTTCCGCTGGGCCGCCCTTTCCGGTGATCCCGAAGACATTTACAAGACCGACGCCAAGATCAAGGAACTCATCCCGGATGACGAGCACCTGCACAACTGGATCGACATGGCGCAGGAACACATCCAGTTTCAGGGCCTGCCCGCCCGCATCGCATGGGTCGGCCTCGGCGACAGGGACCGCGTCGGCCTCGCCTTCAACGAAATGGTACGCAACGGGGAACTCAAAGGCCCCATCGTCATCGGGCGCGACCACCTCGATTCCGGTTCGGTCGCCAGCCCGAACCGCGAGACAGAAGCCATGAAAGACGGGTCTGACGCCGTTTCCGACTGGCCGCTGCTCAACTGCCTGCTCAACTGCGCATCCGGTGCCACATGGGTCTCCTTCCACCACGGCGGCGGCGTGGGCATGGGATACGCACAGCACTCCGGGCTGGTCATGCTCTGCGACGGCACCGAAGAAGCCGACCGGAAAATCGAACGGGTGCTCTACAATGACCCGGCCACAGGTGTCATGCGCCACGCTGACGCCGGTTACGAAAAGGCCATTGACTGCGCCAAGGAAAAGGATCTCAATCTGCCCATGATAAAATAGCTTGGAAAGTTTCCGGGGGAAACGTGTACAAAACGTTTCCCCCGGCTCCCTTCAAGCGCTCTGGACATCCCCCATCTGAAAGATCTGACTGAAAAACATGATTATCATGGCGGCATGGGGAGACGTTGACGAAAATATGCTGAAAGCTGTTACTGTGCGGGTAATGTCAAAACAATAAACTCTTTATCAGGATAGGCCTATGTCTGCGTTGCTCATCAAGAATCCGAGTCAGATTGCTGCCCCCCGCATCGGCGCGATTCGAAGTCCGGAAATTTCGGAGCTGAATATCCGAACCGGCGACTCGATCTATGTCGTGGACGGTGTCATTGACGCCATTGCCCCGCTTGCGGAACTGGAAAACCGGGCACAGGCCGACAATGCCGAAATTCTTGATTCTTCGAACCGGGCTGTCGTACCGGGCTTTGTGGATTGTCATACGCATCTGATATTCGGCGGCAACCGTGCGGATGAATTCGCCATGCGTACGGCTGGCGCGACCTATGAGGACATCGCGGCACAGGGCGGAGGCATCGCTCGAACCGTCAATGCAACTCGTGAAGCGTCAAAATCCGAGTTGAAAGATCTGGCCCGCCAGCGGCTGCACAGGGCCGTCCGCCAAGGGACCACGACCATGGAAGTTAAGACCGGCTATGGTCTGGACCCGGCTACCGAGTTCAAGATGCTTGAGGTCATCGCGGAACTGAATGAAGAACATCCGGTCGACCTGATCCCCACATTTCTCGGCGCGCATTCCGTGCCGAAATCCATGTCCAAGGAAGAATACATCAAGCAGGTCCGGGAGATGCTGCCGGAAGTGGCGCAGATAGCGAAATTCTGCGACGTATTCTGCGAGCGCGGATATTTCACCCCTGCCGAAAGCTACGTCATTCTGGAAGACGCACGCAATCAGGGCATGCTTCCCCGCATGCACGCGAACCAGTTCCACTCGGTCGGGTGCATCGAGGCGGCGGTCGATCTGGAGGCGGTCTCCGTCGATCATCTGGAAGTGCTCATGCCGGACGAAGTCGCACGACTTTCTGAAACAAACATCGCCTGCGTCATGCTGCCGGGAGTATCGCTGTTCCTCGACATCCCGTTCGCCCCGGCACGTGAAATAATCGATGCCGGATGCATCCCGGTGCTCGCATCGGATTTCAACCCCGGCTCCAACATGTCCCTGTCGCTCCAGCTGGTCATGTCTCTGGCCTGCATGCGCATGAACGTAGCCGTCCCGGAAGCACTCGCCTGCGTGACGCAAAACAGTGCTCACGCCCTGCGGTTGGACAGGGTCGGATGCATAGAGAAAGACTGGCAGGCCGACCTTGTGGTGCTCGACTGCGCCGATTACCGGGAAATGCCGTACTTCTACGGCGAAAACCATGCCTACGCGGTCATCAAGAAAGGAGCCGTGGTATAATGATCGACTGGAAAACGCACCTGACTCCCGCCCCTGAACAGGACAGACCGCTCGATCCCAATGACATCTTCGTGGGCAGTGTCATCTCCCGCGATACGCACGATTACGACAAGGCCACCCACGTCCTGATAGGCTGCCCGCAGGATATCGGAGTACAGCGCAATCACGGCCGTCCCGGTGCTGCCGAGGCCCCGGCCACAATCCGAAACATTCTTTACAAACTCAAGCCACCCAGAAACCTCGGCAGCGGTTCCGTTCTGGACCTCGGCGACATCATTATCGACAACAACCTTGAGGCCATCCACGACACCCTGCACGCTGTCGTCAGGCAGGCCGTGGCAGACGGCAAGCACGTCATGGTCATGGGCGGCGGCAACGACTGTTCCCTGCCGGATGCCAAGGCGGTTCACGCCACACACCCGGACTTTGCAGCCATCAACATGGACGCGCATCTCGACATGCGCATCAGCGATCAGGTGCATTCAGGCACGCCGTACCGCAACCTCATTGAAGGCGAATTCCTCAAGCCGGAAAATTTCCATGAAGTCGGCATCCAGCCATGGGCCAACTCGCCAATCTACCTTGAAAAAGCCGAAGAGCTGGGCGTGAACATACACACCTACCTCGACATCAGGACACAGGGGAAAACATCGTTCTTCAACGGCCTGTTCTCCACGCTGCAAGACAAACCGCTCTTTGCAGGACTCGACATGGATTCCGTACGCGCCTCCCATGCTCCGGGAGTCAGCGCCTCCAGTCCCATCGGTTTCTCGGCCAATGATGTCATCAATTTTGCGGCCCGTTGCCGGAATCACGGAAAAACAGCCGTGTTCGAAATCACCGAGGTCAACCCCGAATTCGACATCGACGGACACACCGCACGACTGGCGGCGCAGTCCCTTACACATTCGCATACGGCATCTATTAAATCGCACCGAGGATACCCATGAACATCACCATCGACCACACCGCACAGTTGACGCTCGACGACATCATGGCCGTTGCGGAAGGCGGAGCCAAAGCCGTCCTCGCCGAATCGACCAAAGACCTCCTCGCAACCCGGCGCGGACAAATAGAATCGTCCATCATCGACCAGGAATTTCCGGCCTACGGTTTCAACCGGGGCTTCGGGCATAACGTGGACCTTTCGGTCAAGGCCGAACATCTTGCCGACCTTCAGGAAAACCTCATCATTTCCCACGCTGTGGGCGCGGGTGATCCCATGGACGAAACCGTGGTCCGCATCACCATGCTGCTGCGCGCGAATTCACTGGCACGCGGTTACAGCGGCATCCGTCCCGAACTGGTGCAGTCCATTCTCGACATGCTCAACGCGGGCATCACCCCGTGGTGCCGGAACTCGGCTCAGTGGGAGCCAGCGGGGACCTTGCGCCGCTCTCTCATATCGCTCTCGCGCTCATAGGCAGAGGCAAAGTCATTTTTGAAGGCGAGACCCTGCCCACAGAGGTTGCGTTCAAACGGGCGAATTTACAGCCCATAAAACTCGCCATGAAAGAAGGGCTGGCCCTGAACAACGGGGTGCAGTTCATGAACGGCATCGGCCTGTACTGCTGCCACCGATTGAAAACCCTGCTCAAGACGGCAGCCGTCAACTCCGCCCTGACCGCGCAGGTCATGCTCGCTCCCGACACCTATTTCAGGGCAGACTTTCATGCGGTCCGCCCGCACCCCGGAGCACAGCATGTGGCCGACTGGATTTGGCAACTCATGCAGGATTCGCCAATCCGCAACGCGCATCGGGACTTCAAGACCGACGGACAGGTGCAGGACCCCTACAACATCCGCTGCGCGGCCCAAATTCTCGGCACGGCGCACGACCTGATAACTCAGGCAGAGACAAGTCTGCTCATCGAAGCGAATTCAGCCACAGACAACCCCATTCTGCTGCCCGATGAAAACGGCAACCATGTGGACGTCGTTTCCGGCGGACATTTCCACGGCATGCCCGTGGCGGTGCAGGTCTACAACCTGATGCAGGCGACCGGCATCATGGCAAGCCTCTCCCATCAGCGTTCCGTGCGCTTCGTGGACCCCAACCGCAACAAGGGGTTGGGTCGCGACCTCAAATGGCCCGGACTGTCAGAAGACGAAAAGGCCATCTCAAGCGGCATGATGATGCTGGAATACGCCTCGGCTTCCCTGCTCAACTCCCTGTGGGGCGACGCCATGCCGAGCCATCTGTTCAACATCTCGACCAACTCCGGGCAGGAGGACCACGTCAGCATGGGAACCGGCCTTGCCGTGCGCCTGATGAAAACCATGCCCAAGGCGTCGCACATCCTGTCCATCGAACTGGCCTACATTCTTCAGGCCGTGGCAATCCGCAAGAAACTCGACACCATTCCCACCGAGACAGAGCTGCCCAAATGGGTGACGGATGAACTCGTCGACCTCAAAGGCCGCATGAACGGACATGGAAAAGGTGTGATCTTTGACGCCAACGTCATACGGGAACATCCGCTCTCGGATGAAGAAAAAACACTCAGTCCCGCATGTGAAACACTCTTCGCAACGATCACGGAAAAGAAACTGTTTCCGATAGTCGAGCATGACCGCTACCTTTCCGAAGATATTGCCGGATTGGCCAAATTCCTCTCAAATGGCGGAGTGACGGACATTATCGAGAAACTGCTGCCACTTGAGTGGTAAGTTTTTTCAAAAAAAATTAAATTTTTACTTGCCAAACGGGAAAAATTAGTATTGAACAAATCTTCCTGATGCCGAGGTGGTGGAACTGGTAGACACGCTAGCTTGAGGTGCTAGTGGAAGCAATTCTGTGGGGGTTCGAATCCCCCTTCGGCACCAAGCCAAAAACAAGGGTCGTAGCTCAACGCTACGACCCTTTTTTCTTTGGATCAGCACCCAAAATCGAACAACAATTCGCCCCACACAAAAACAAACCCAAACGACCTTTTCATCTGCTTCACTTATTTTCACAATATAATGGACAGCTATCTACAGTATTTCTAGAAAACGCCGATTAAGTACTCACTTTCAAACAGGTGTTTGTCCACATAGACATTCAAATTGAGGGAATTCAATATGAAACTGTACAAGAATCTCAGTCTAAGAAACAAGATAATGATCCCTGTAGGGCTTCTCGTCATGCTCGTCATGGGAATAACTCTAACCGTACTGGTCTCCCAGTTCCAGTCAGTAACCAAGGAAGACGCCCTTCTCATGGGCGAAGAAATGGCTGGCCGCTATGGACAGGCCGTCAAGACGGAACTGGACGAGACGCTCTCCGCCGGTCGCTCTCTGGCACAGGCTTTTGAGGGAATCCTTAATCATACAGACACTCCAAGCCGGGAAATGGCCAACTCCATCGTCAAGGGATTTGCCGATTCCAACACGCTGCTCAACTCCAGCTGGGTCGCCTTTGAACCTGATGCCTTCGACGGCAATGACGCCGCTGCCATTGGCACTCCCGGAGCAGACTCGACCGGCCGCTATTCTCCCTGGTATCTCACCGGGAAGGAAATGTCCTATGCCACAGGAATTGAACTCGACTGGTATCAGAAGCCTTTCCGTTCAGGAAAGGAAACTCTTGTCGATCCCACCGAATACGACTTTAACGGCAGCAAGGTGACCTTGGTCTCAGCCTGCGCGCCCATCAGAGGCAAAAGCGGCATCGTCGGCGTCGGCGGTGTTGATCTCAATATGCAGTCGATCAGCGACATGGTCGACGACATCAAACCGTTTGAGACCGGCTACGGTTTTCTCATCAGCTCATCAGGCATGATCGTCGCCGACCCGAACCCTGACTTCGTAGGTAAATCCACCCATGACGCCATCGGTTCGGAAATGTCTCAACTGGTCATGAACAGCATGGAGTCCGGACGCATTGCCTCCACCTATTTTGAAAAAGGCGATGAAGAGTATCAATTGGTTATCGCACCTTTCGCAGTCGGCAACACAGGACAGAACTGGTCGCTCGGCGTAGCCTCCCCATGAGTAAGGTCATGGCAAAAGCCAACGAAGCCGTATGGCTTTCAATAATCATGAGCGTCGCATCCATTCTCGGCCTCATCATTATCGTCTATTTTCTGGCCCGCTCCATCGTAACCCCCATCCGTCAGGGAGTGGCTTTCTCACGCCGAATTGCTTCGGGAGACCTGAACGCTTCCCTTAAAATTGATCAGAAAGACGAAATTGGACAGCTGGCCAATGACCTGACCGGCATGGGCGCACAGCTTCGCCACGTTGTCGGCGATGTACGGGAATCCGTTGGACGGGTAGCGTCCGGCAGTGAGGAACTCTCCTCCACGGCGCAGACACTCTCGCAAGGCGCCACCGAACAGGCCGCCAACGTCGAAGAAGTCTCTTCAAGCATGGAAGAAATGGCAGCCAACATCAGCCAGAACGCCGAAAACGCGACCGAGACAGAAAGGATAGCCCGACAGTCTGCCGAAGACGCCGGAAAAGGCGGCGAAGCCGTGGCCCAGACTCTGCAAGCCATGCGCGACATCGCGGACAAGATTTCCATTATCGAGGAAATCGCCCGCCAGACCAATCTGCTCGCCCTGAATGCGGCCATTGAAGCCGCACGTGCAGGCGAACATGGCAAAGGCTTTGCTGTTGTCGCCGCCGAGGTTCGCAAGCTCGCAGAGCGCAGCGGAAACGCAGCCGCCGAAATCAGCGAACTCTCCGCATCCAGCGTGGCCGTCGCCGAATCCGCTGGAGACATGCTCTCCAAGATGGTCCCGGACATCCAGAAGACCGCAGAACTGATTCAGGAAATCTCCGCCGCATCCAGCGAACAGAACGCAGGAGCCGAACAGGTCAACCGGGCTGTTGCACAGCTTGATGAGATGATTCAGCAGATCGCGTCCGCAGCCGAAGAGATGTCCGCCACATCCGAGGAACTGGCAGGCCAGTCCACTCAGTTGCAGACGGCCATCTCCTTCTTCCAGATCGATGAAAGCCAGATGCACAAGGCATCGGTCAACGTCATCAGGCGTCAAGCTGCCCTGCCCAAACCACAGCAGGCTCCGACCAGACCGACCCCTCCCGCAGGTGCAGCCAGACCGACAGCACCTTCCGGCGTCGCGCTGAATATGAACGACATGTCGGATGACGGCTTCGAAAAGTTCTAAGCCTCCCGGCCACAACCACACAGCAAACCAAAGGCCCCCGCAATAACAGTGGGGCCTTTTCAATTGAAATCGAATGAAACGCCTCACTCAAAAACAACAAGTCCCCAGTTCGGAAGCTCCCGACAGCGAAGTCCCTCCCCGCTCTCAACTTTTCCTTGCGAAACAGCAAATAATCGGTTGACAGAAGCGAAGCGTATGGGTATCTCTACCTTCCTCTGAACGTGCCGAAGTGGTGGAATTGGTAGACACGCTAGGTTCAGGGTCTAGTGGAGGTTTCTCCGTGGAGGTTCGAGTCCTCTCTTCGGCACCAAGAAAGAACAAAGGGTCACAGCATCAAGCTGTGACCCTTTTTCTTTTGTGCTC
>LQAJ01000138.1_pt1 | contig 33961 bp, 36 predicted proteins | sample 1535811 | NCBI WGS metagenome assembly LQAJ01 (sample SAMN04331587, study PRJNA305678) | bioreactor metagenome | isolation source: bioreactor_6 inoculated with Wadden Sea sediment 2nd replicate of a... | place: Germany: Wadden Sea, Janssand Flat
GATCCGTGGCCGATTTTTTCCGGATGCTTGGACACGCGTTTGGACTGTCCATAGGCCATCCAGGCGGAAACCGTCGGTCCGATGCCGGGGATGGCACCGATGCCGATGCCGATTCCGCTGCCCAGCAGAATTACCCTCAGGCAGCCTTTGGACTCGCGCCAGGTCAACCGGCGGTCTTCAGGAGACCCTTCTTTCACCAGCAGCCGGCCGGCAGCGGTGATTTTAGATTCCATCTGCAGGATGATTTCGGGAATGGCAAACAGGCCGATGAGAAGCCCCATGACACTGACCCCGTTGTCCAGTTCCATCACCCCAAATGTCAGCCGGCGCAGCCCGATGATGGGGTCTATTCCCACGGTGCCGAGCAGCAGGCCGAAGCAGCAGGCCAGCATGCCTTTGGTCAAAGATTCCCCTGACACCCCCGCGATAATGGTAAGAGAAAAAAGGATAATCATGCAAAATCGCCGGGACCGATCCTCAGGGCAACCCTGGCAATAAAGGGCGCCATGGTAACCAAAGCGGCCATGCCCAGGAAATCACCGATAACCGAAGCATAGGCAGCTATTTTAAGGGCCTTGGCTGATTTGCCCTGCTTGGCCAGCGCATGCCCGTCCAATACCGTGGCGGAAGCCGAGTCTGTACCGGGTGCGCCGATCATGATGGCAGATATGGAACCGCCGTACAAACCCCCTTTATAGGCACCGATCAGCATGGATATGGAGGCCACAGGATCCATGTAAAAGGTGATGGGGATCACCAGGGCGATTCCCATGGTTGCGGTCAGACCGGGTATGGCACCCAGTACAATACCGATCGCCACTCCGGAAAAAATGAAAAATATATTTTGCCATTCGGCGATCAGCTGAATTCCGGCCAATACATCTGCACCCATAATCGGAAGATCCTTTAATTAAGATAAAACTCAAAAATTATTCCCCTCGGAAGCGTCAGTTTAAGGCCCTGCTCAAAAAACAGGTAGCTTAAAACCATAAAAATAACCACGCTTAAGGAAATTACCCAGGTACGCCTTTCCCCCAGATAGGTAATCATGCCAACCAGAAAACCGGCCACAGCGATGTAGAACCCTATAATATCAATGGCAAACAAAAAGGCGATTAAGACGGAGATGATGATGGCAGCCCTTTTTTTATTTTCCATGGGCATCTTCTCCTGATCCTTACGCATTGGAGAAAAAATTCCTTGTAAAAAAAGAATCGCTCCGAGAAGGATGATGGTTCCCACTATGAATTTCGGATAAAGATCTGAAGGTAATTCAGGCATATAAAAGGAGGGCTTATCAATAAAATGAGGAATTATCCAGAAATAAGTGAACAGGCCGAACAAAAAAAAGTCCGGCACCGATGAGTCGATCCCTTTTCATATCCATTACGCATCCTCCAAACCTTATGTGTCAGTGGGGGAGGGGAGAAAGCAGCCCCTCCCTTTTTCACCGTCAAGACTTATTTTGTTTTCTTCATTCCCATATCGTCCAGCAGCCTGCCCAGTTCTTCATATTCAACCGCTGCATCGTTTTTAAAACCAGCACCGCTTTTACGATCAAACGGCAGGGCCATGGTGTTGACAAGATCGATAAAGGATTGATCATGACTGGCTTCCAGGAACACCTTTTCCAGTTTTTGCTGTTTGGCAGGGTCCAGTCCGACCGGGGAGCAGATTCCCAACCCTGAACGAATGGCGAAATCATATCCGCTTTCCTGCAAGGTGGGGACATCCGGCAGAAGCTCAAACCGTTTGGGGCTGAATATGCTGACGGCACGTACTTTTCCGGCCTGGATCAGCTTGATGTTGCTGCCCATGCTGCCGCCGGCAAAAAATCGGCATGCCCACCCAACACGGCTGCCATGGCCGGGGAACCGCCTTTGTAAGGCACGCGTTTCCATTTCAGGTTTTCTTTCATCCCCACATAGGACATGGCCAGGTAACCTGCTTCCAGCGCACCCGGAACAGCATACACAACCTTGCCCGGATTTTTCTTGGCATAATCGACGATCTCCTCCAGGCTGTTCCAGGGCTTCTCCACCGGAACGATGATGCCGCAGGCATAAAGAACCAGCTTGCAGATATAGGTAAAATCTTTCTGGGCATCATAGGGAACATTGATGATATGCGGTGTCCGGGAGGTGGCAGACGTATCCACCATTGACAAATGGTATCCGTCGGGTTTCAATTTCATCAGCTCTCTGATGGCAAGGGTTCCGGTGGCACCCGGCTTGTTTTCCACGACAATCGGTACCCCCAGTTTCTTTTCAGCGATGGAGGCTATCTTCCTCGTTACCATATCGGTGGATCCGCCTGCTCCGTAGGGGACAAACAGTTTGATGGGCTTCGAAGGATAGTTGTCTGCAAAGCACGTGACGGACATTGTGGTGAGTACGGCAATCGCCAAAAAAATTTTACCCAATAGTTTCATCTTAACCTCCTGATTGATTTTCGTTAATTTAGATTCTAGGCATACTCCCTTTTTCATCCTTTGTCATAAAACAGTTCTGATCCTTTTTTTTCCTTTAACTTGACTCCGGGCAGATCCGGGTCTGGTTGGCAGCGGTTCTGTCCTTCCGCATCAATTGAACCATGCAGAGAACCGCCGATATTTTGGATCTCGCCATGGATGATTGTAGAGCAAGGAGTATGCCATGAACCAAATGAACGTCTAAGGTGTCTCTATCCCAGACAAAAACGGAGATACCGCCCGACAAAAACAATCAGCGGCAATTGAAAATCGTCAATACATACTATTTAAAAAAACAAACATCCCTACATATCTATTTGTATTTTCACATAAAAATAAAATGGTGAATATTGTCAATGATATTGAAGCAAATCACTGCACAGGGTTCACGCCCAGCCGCTTTGCCTTCCGCCAGAGCGTGGAGGGTTTGGTGCCCAGCTTCCGGGCCGCACCGGCCATGCTGCCATGGCGCTGAAATGCACTGGTGATGATCCTGGCCTCAAAGGCATCCACAGCCGCTTTCAATGAGAAGTCGCCATTCGGCCAGGACATGACGTCCTCCATGTCCGCAACCGGAAGGGTTCGCAATTTTCTGGGAAGATCATCAAGGGAGATGAGATCGTTTTCACTCATCACGATCATACGCTCCATTAAATTTATGAGTTCCCGCACATTGCCGGGAAAACCGTGCATCATCAGCTGGTCAAGCACCTCGGGTGAAAGCCTTTTTTTAACCCCCTTTTTTATTAAATTTTATCAAGGATATGAACGCATAGCGGCGGGATGTCCTCCAGTCTCTCACGCAACGGCGGGATGTGCAGCGGCACAACACTCAATCGGAAGAACAGGTCCTCCCTGAAATCACCCTTTTTCACCATTTCATCCAGGTTCCGGTTTGTTGCCGCAAGGATGCGCACCTGGACGCGGTGTGGTTTTGTTCCACCCACCCTGACAAACTCGTTGCTTTCGACAAATCTCAACAATTTTACCTGCATGGCAAGGGGCAGTTCACCGATTTCATCCAGAAATAGGGTCCCGTTGTCCGCCAATTCAAACAAGCCTGCCTTGCCTTTGCTCCTGGCCCCGGTAAAGGCCCCGGGCACATAACCGAAAAGCTCCGATTCTATCAGGGATTCGGGTATGACCCCGCAGTCCACCTGTATAAAGGGACCGTTTTTTGCCATGGAGTTGCGGTGAATAATGCTGGCTAAAAAGCTTTTGCCCACGCCGGTCTCACCCTCCATGACAACATTTGAATCCGCCCCTGCGACCTTCAGTGCGGTGCCAAGACACCGGCGCATGGCGCTGCTGCGGGCAACAACCTCTGACAATTCCGACTTCTCCGTGAGCAGGTGGGATATTTCCGTGCAATAGTCCCTGGCCAGTGAACGGGTTTTCTCAAGTTCCATCCGCAGGAGGGTAAGCTCGGTGAGATCCCTTTCGGTTAATACCTGCAGAACCCTTTCACCCGTGCCGTTGAAAACCGGAAAACTGGTCACCAATAATTGTTTGCCTGTCCGGGTATGATAAATGTGACTTTTGCGCGCCTGTCCCTTGAGAACCACGTCGGTTACAAACTGATCCACCAGGCCCTGGTCAACCAATTGATCCATGCTTTTTCCCAGCACATCCCGGGCGTTGACCTCATTGATTTTTTCCGAGGCAAGATTGATAAGAACCACTTCGGCTTTGTCATTGCAAATCCAGATCCCGTCCCGGAATGAGTCCAGGATGGCAGGGAAATTGGCCTTAAACAAACCCAGGGATTCAAGCTTGCCCCATTGCATCTGCCGGATGACGGCGATAAGCCCCCGGGTACCCCTGTCCAGCGCCACGGTTAGAAGATCGACGCACATCCTGTAGCTGTCCCGGGCTATGGTGTGGCCAAAACTGTTTCTATCCCGGGCAAGGGCCCGGGCCATAACATCTCTTAAAGAGGGAAAAATGGTGGCAGCTGGCTTGCCCAGACATTCGGCACAACTGATTTTCAACAATTGTTCGGCCGCATCGTTAAGGTGTATCAGTTTCTGATCCCTGTCCATGAGCAAGATAGCCGTTGGTGAAAATTCATGGATCCTCCTGTTGTAAATTGTCTTTAAATTCATATTGTGCCCTCCTCTTTACTTTGGGGTTTCCAGTTGACGATTCTGCACCCGGAGTTCCCTTTGGATGGGTTGTTCCTGACGCTGTGGGTTGCCGGTCAACCCGTGGCATTGAAAATTATCAATATCATTGGAAATTATCAATATATATTTCAATTTTTTTATGATTTCAGGTCCTTAAACCGTACAATCCTCAGGCCGCATGGGTCCTGGATTGACAATTTTCAACAGGACCTTTATTTGCCCCTTGCCACCATTTTCCATAAACCCATTTTATATCAGTGCCTTATCTCTGTATTCATTTCCTGGCACGCTATCTGCTGTTAACATCACTTAAGACAACGCCTTACAGGCGCAATTGGTTTCAACGACGAATTCAGTTAACAAAAGGAGTGGTTGCAATGGATTCCATCTTACTGATCGGCTCGGCCGGAAGCGTGGGACATGACATGATGTACCTTATGGCCTCCATGGGAACACCCATGAAGGTGTACGGAGCAGATTCCAACGAGGAAAATGGCAGGCGCGAAGTGGAGGAATGCCTGCAGATTGCCCATAACCTCGACTTGTACCCTGATTTTAACTTTACGAACATCAATCTTTTCAACATTGAAGAAACTGCTGAACTCCTGCATCGGATGCGGCCCAAGGTTATCTGCAACCTTTCGAGCCTGGGATCCTGGTGGGTAACCAGGCTTCTGCCCGATGAGGAGTATGCCAAAATCGGTCCTGTGGGCCCCTGGCTGCCGAACCACCTCACGCTTTCCCTCAAGTTGATGAAGGCGATCAAAATGAGTGGTATCGAGACCAAGGTGGTCAACGGCTCTTTTCCCGACGCCACCAATGTGGTGCTCGACAAGTTGGGGATGGCACCGGTTTGCGGCGGCGGCAACATGGATATCGGCATTCAGCGGATAAAACGCATCATTGCCAGGGATCTTGATATTCCCTACCAGAACGTCAAAGTTTACGGCGTCGGCCACCACGGCACTTTTTACACAGTGAAATACGACGGGCCGTTCTGGGTGAAAATTATCGCCGCAGGAGAAGATGTTACCCCCCGCTATCCCAATGAAAAAATAAAAGAGATGTACCACGCGGCGGGCTTTGCCGGTTCAGCACAGTTCACAGGTCCTGTGGTGGATCAAATGCGAACCGCTGTGAGCTTTTTGAACAATGTGCTGGGTATCTACTATGACAAAAAGAAAGTGTTCGAATCCGTGGTCGGTCCCAACGGCCTGCCCGGCGCCTATCCCGGGCGGGTGTCGGCACAGGGCGTGGAGGTTGTTCTCCCCGGAATCACCCTTGAGAAAGCCATTGAAATCAACAAGAAAGGTGGCAAGATTGATGGTATCGAAGATATCAAGGAGGATGGCACCGTGGTTTTCATGGATGAAAATGTGGCCTATATGCGTGAAGTGGTCGGCTATGACTGCAAGGAACTCAAACCGGAAGACAGTGAAGGCAGGGCCAAGGAACTGGCGGACCGCCTGAAAATCATTTACAATAAATACAACATCAAATAGTTTCCAGCCTTGAAATCGTGAATCATCCATGGCAAATCAACTCCCATACTGATTCACGATTTATCAAGACATCAACAATTCCTGCAGAGCAGTCTGTCTCTTACTGATATCCTGGTTTTTAACTGCCATGGCAAGGGCTCTTCTTGTGCCAACAAAGACAGCCAGTTTTTTTGCCCGGATTTTCCCGGTATAGATCAAATTGCGGAAAAGCATTTTAAAGTGCTGGGTCAAAACCGGGATAATGACAATTTCTAACTCGCTCCCCTGGGATTTGTGTATGGTGATGGCAGAGGCCAGGTCAAGTTCAACAATATCGTTCTGCTGATAATGAACCAGCCGGTTATCCGGATAAAACGCAATGGAGCAGGTCAAATCCTTGGTGTCAATATCCCGGATAACACCGATATCCCCGTTGAAAACATCCAGGTCATAGTTGTTGCGCCGGTGAATCACCCGGTCCCCCACCCTGAAAATCCTTTCCCCGATCTTTAATTGCCGCTTCCCTCGGGCATAGGGGTTTGAAACCTCCTGGATCACGGTGTTCAAACTGATGGTTCCAAGGCTTCCCCTTGTCATGGGCGAAAGGATCTGTATCAGGGGAAACGAATTTAAGTCAAGACAAAAATCAAGGCATTGGAAATTCGAGAGAAAATAATTTAAGATTCCTGACAAAATTTTGAAGAATACCAAAACTGAGCTGATTTTGGGCACACAAGCGGATCATTGATCATGATTAAACGAAATCGTTATAACTCATTGAATTTATAGAGAGCCACTTTACGTAGGGCCATAAAATTTAGAGCGATTGGGTATTTTATTGCCTTTTTTCCGAAAAGATGGGTTAAGAATCACAGCCCGACAATGCTGCCAGTTTGTCGTAGTTGATAGGGATAGACTTACGTCGTGGAAACTGGATTTCGTTGTATCCCCCAAATATCCATTTTGCAGAATGGAAAACTGCCCCTGCTCGTACCATATTCAAATCAATGTAAACAAGACAACGCAATAGATGGCTGCCGGTTCCAATGGCGGTCGCATGATACCGATCTTCCCAATAGGCGCCTTTTCGATTTTTTCCCTGGTTGTATTCCTGTGCCAGACGACCAGCTGTTAATTGAATGGATTTGGGAATAGTCGCTCTGTCTTTGTCATCTGCTTTTAGCAGATGAATATGGTTGGATGTAACAACATAATTTAATATTGTCAGCCCATATCTGCGCTTTGCTTCGAACAGCCGATGAATCCCCCGTTTCCGATCTTTAATGGATTTGAGCAGGAATTCCCGCATGGCACCGGTGAGTGATGTGCCATACCTGTCCTGGAAGGTAATGTCTTTTAGCTCTGGCCATAATTCAAATGATTTCCATTTTTGTTGTTTTTTTATCCAAGAAACGGATTATGGTCCTGATATGATAAAGCTCTTATGGTCCATTCATCTTTATTTTAACTGGTTAGGGTGGCCCGGTCCCCAGGTACCAGCAGGTATTAGGACCCTGGTACCTGGCATTGCCCAGGTGACAGGCCCGACCTCCAGGCGGCCCAGGTCAGGTCACCAGGTCACCGCCCCAGGTCCGTATCCATCTATCCCCGGCTTTTTAATACAGCTCAGGCAGGATAATTCTGATTTCCTTGTCTGAATCTTCTTTCCGCCAGTAGACGATATAATTCACAGCGGCCCGAACCGAGGTATACCCGGTCTGCGGCATCTTCAAGTTCGTTTGAAACGATCTGGAAAATTTTAATACTGGAATACCGTTTTTGTCCAGGCAGCGGTTTTCACGCACGATTAGTTCATCACCGCTTTTCAGTTGTGAAATCTCATGCTGCCTGCCCATGAAATAATCCAGCCAGATATCCTTGTGACTTAAATTCATCACCAGCTGATTCGGGGGGAACTGTTTTTCATGATTGTTGATCCGTTCCATTCCCTGAACCGACATATCATCCATAAACGGGGCGTTGAGATGAATGATCAGGTTCTGCTTCGCCCTTGTCATAGCCACATACAGCAGGCGTTTTTTTTCATCAGTGATCAAATCGAAATTATCGAGCAGAAGAAACACATGATCAAACTCTCTTCCTTTAGCTTTGTGCATGGTGGCTACAACCACCTCATCATCGGGGCCATCGGAAAAATCCTCCATGCTGGATTCCCGGATAAATATTTCCAGATCGGACCGGTATTTTTTTTGGGGATTGGCTGCCTCAAATCCCTTGATCATGTTCAGGCAGATTTCCAGTTTCACGCTGTTTTTGAATTCATTTTCTAATTTTCGCCTGGCGGATTTCCATATCTCATCATTGATGATAAATGTGTCATCCCGCAGGTTGAGCTGGTCCACAAAATATCTGATTTCCAACAGGTGATACAGATTGAACCCTTCATTGGTCTGGATCAGCTTTGCCGGCATCTGGTTTTCCAGCAGAAGGCCTGTTGCCTGGAAAGCCTCGTCATTGGTGTGGGTCAACACGCAGGTGGTCCCTTTAAGCCTGGTAGAAACAAGGTCTTGAACCAAGGGAGAAACAAGGTGCCGGCTGTGATAGCGAACGATTCTGATTTTTCCGCACCCGGCCTGCCGGGCAACAATGGGGGTGTCTTTCAAACGGCGGCGGATCTTTGCTGCAAACTGGTTGGTCAATTCAACCAGATTCTGTTTGCTTCGGAAATTTTCAACGAGCTGGTGAATGACCGCGTGTTTCTCGGCAATGAGCTGTTCCAGATATTTGGGGCTGGAGCCTCTGAATTCATAAATATTCTGGTCGTCATCTCCCACGGCAATAATCCGCATGTCCGGATTCTGATCTGCCAGAACATTGATCAAAGCATATTCGTCTACGTCCATATCCTGGGCTTCATCGATCACCAGAACGGCTTTGGCAATCCTGGCCGGTTCCACCTCACCGCTCCGTATTTTAGAAATCGCTTTCCGGATAATCCCGCCCGAATTTTCAAGGGTGCCGATTTTGCCAAGCAGGTCAAAACAATAGGAATGAAAGGTCTTTATCTCGATAAAACCGGCAGCATTGCCGATGAGTGCGATCAGCCGTTTCTTGAATTCCGTGGCAGCAGCCCTTGAAAATGTCACCATGAGCAGCTGCTCATGTTTGACATCTTCCATTAACAGAAGGGACGTCAGCTTATGAACCAGCACCTTTGTCTTGCCACTTCCCGGCCCGGCCGCCACCACCATGTACTGGTTCTTGTTATCGTTGATGATGTGTAACTGGGCCGGAGAAAGCGTCCCAAAAAGCTGTCTGAATTTTTCAGGCGTGATATTTTCTTTTGATCTCATTTCCCCGGCTGCCTTTAAAGTACCGGCGAAGAAACGATGCATAATTCAACTGGAAATAATCCTCCACAAACTGCAGGGCCGCCTTGTAATCCTTGATCATTTTTCTGGCATATTCTCCCACGATGTGGATCTGGGCCACCTTGTTTTCGTAAAACTCCCCCAGCTGTTTATAGTCTTCTATTTTGTAACGCCGTTTGTTGTCCTTTTCCAGACGTTCAATGGTCAGCCGGTTGTAGGCAACCAGAAACCCGCCTTCGATTCGTATCGCACCGATCCTGGAAAGATAAAACAGGGTGTCTTCCACTTCCTCCACCGTGATTTTATGCCGGAACATTGATCCATGGCTTTCATACGCTTCCTTTAACTCCAGCACGGAAAATTCAACCAATGCCAGGTCCTCTCCAATGGCAGGGTCTCCCTCACCGGACCCTGCCCTGAGATTCTCAACGGCCTGTTTTCTACTTCTTTCATACAGCAGTTCCACAATAAACCGGGCCAGTTCATGCCTTTTTTCAAATTTTTGCTGAAATTCCTCCTGAGGCTCAGTCAGGGCGGCGGCAAAGGTATGTTTTGCATAATCCGCATGGGGCCTTTTGATCCAGTGTTTGATCGCCCAGAAATTGACGATGGTTTTAATTTTTTCGGAATCGGTATCTGCACACCCGTATTCCTCGGCCTGGGCATTGAGTTCCTTGATATGGAAACGGTTTCCTGCTGGGGCATGCGTGTCAGCAAAAACGTTTCAAGCCTGGCAAAGGCCTGCAGAATACCAAGGGACCGGTTGGTTTTTCCCCTTTTTTGATAAATGCCGTCAGGTCTTTGGCATCTGCCAGTATTTTTTCCTGTCTGAGCAGGGTGATGATACGGATGACCTCTTCCTTGACGATGCCGAGATGATCACTGATGTAATCCACTCTGGATTCCGGGACCTCATCACCGGCCTGTTGTCTGGTTTTGCTTGAGAACAGCTTCTTGATAATCCGGACCGCGTGCTGCTTTTCCCTTTCCTCAAACCGGTCCGAGGCCATTATCCGGTCAATGGCTTCCTGGGCATTTTTGGTCAGGATACTGTTGGCATATATCCGGGGCATGTTCTGCCCCCGCTTCAGATATCCCGCATTTTCCAGGGCCGCGATGGCGGTCTTGACCCGTGTTTCGATTTCAGCGATGTTATCGTCCCACCCGGCTTTTCTGGCAATTTCCAGGGCGGAATTGGAGACTTTGGACCGGAACCGGGTCAGATCCTTGACCGCTTTCCACACCTGCTGAATTTCTTTGACATTGAGTTTGGTCTGATTCAACAGGATAAAATGCTTGCCAAGGTCCTCTTCATTGAACAGGACATAACAGTCTGCCGTGATATTTTCATCCCTGCCAGCCCGGCCGGCTTCCTGGACATAGTTTTCAAGGGAATCCGAGATGTCGAAATGAATCACCATGCCGACATCTTTTTTATCCACCCCCATGCCGAACGCAGAGGTGGCCACCATGATCCGGACATCCCCTTTTATGAAAGCGTCCTGGTTTTCCATTTTCTCGTGCGTGTCCATTTTGCCGTGATAGGGTTTTGCAGAATATCCGTCCGCCGTCAGCCGCCGTGCCAGGTCATAGGCCCGGTAGGTCCTTGACACATACACAATGGCGGGGCATTTTTTCTGATCAAACAGCTCCCTGAGCGTGTGGTATTTTTCCTCAGAATTGTCCCTTAAAAACACCCGGTACTGCAAGTTGGTTCTAGCCGCACGGGACTTGAACACCTCAAGATCCAGATGCAGGCCCTCTTTGAAATAGGTCAGGATATCCTGGATCACCTTTGGTTTGGCCGTTGCCGTAAAACAGGACACAGGGATCGGGTCCTCCAGCTGTTTTTTTTTCTGGACCGCTTTGATAAACTCCCCAATATACAGATAATCCACCCGGAAATCCTGTCCCCAGGAAGAAAAACAGTGGGCTTCGTCAATCACGAAACGGACGATATTTCTTTTCAGGATCACGTGTTCAATGGTTTTCGACCGCAGCGATTCCGGAGACAGATAAAGAATAGACGCCGTGCCGTTTTCCACCCGTTCAAAGGCGCTGGCCCGCTCAATGGGATCCAGCAGACCGTTGATGGTGACGGCATCGGTAACCCCGCCTTTTCCAGATTATCCACCTGGTCTTTCATTAACGACTGTAGGGGGGATATGACGATGGTCAGTCCTCTCATGTTTTCTCCGCTCATGAGCGCCGGAACCTGGAATGCCAGGGACTTGCCGCCCCCGGTGGGAAAGACGGCCACCAGAGACTTCCCGTCGATGGCGGCCTGAACCGCCTGCTCCTGCAAAGGCTCCCCGCCATAGGTCCTGTAAGCGTCAAACCCGAAAAACGTTTTCAGGCCCAGGTGAATATCCAGGGCCTGGCGGCAGTAATCACAGCCGGTCAGGCACGGATGATTCCTTAAAAGATACATCACTGACTCGATTTCAGGACAGTTTTTCAATACCCAGGGCGGGGTGATAGCATACCGGTCCTCCGCATGAACCAAGGACAGGCAGTAGGCCAGGACCACGGGGAATTCAGCGGTCATTTTTCCAGATCCGCATGGCCACAGATTTTTAAATAAAATTTCTCCAGAATCAGGGACGAAATTCCGACGGACTCTTCCCTCTGGAACCCAAGATACCTGAAAAATCCCTGAAATCCCGGCTTATCATGCAGAAGAAAAAAGAAGATCTGCTGTAAATCGTGGTCTAACTGCTCAAACGCAGCCACCTCATCATAAAACAGATCCCTGGCTTTGACGGCATCATTCAACGGATTGCTTAATTCCTGGGTCTGCAATTTATCGTCCTTGACCAGGGCATGGTAGGGTCTGGCCGGAAACAGCAGGGGGGACCAAAACAGGGTATCAATCAAATCGGCCCGGTCAATGCCTGCGTTTTCCATGGCCCGGCCGATATAGGTCAAATCATGCCGGATGAGATTGTGGCCGCATAAAAACCGGGCGCCCTTCAGAAATTCTGCAAACCCGGCAGCAGAACCGGAATGAAACGTATTCCCGTCCTCTTTGATGCCGCCCAGATCAAGGATTCGACCGCTTCCGGGATCGATCTCCGTGTCAACAAACGCAATGGAATTCTGTATTTTCAATTGTCGTCTTCATTTCTTTATTCGATTCGTTATTCGTCATGGGATGTGATGTGGGTCGGTGGTGGTTGGTGGGTCGGGCCACACTAACGGTCTTAAATATCAGGAGACATGTTTCATTCATAATCATTTTTCAAGCCTATTTCGCTGTTTTTGATGTCATAATCAGGAATATAGGAAACCGTTTCTTCTCGAAGAACGTATCCATCATCCGCAAGATAACCGGCTGTTAATCGAACGGATTTGGGAATAGCCGTCTTTGTCTTTGTCATCAACTACCAGCAGGTGAATATGGTTGGATATCACAACATAATTTAACATTGTCAGCCCATATCTGCGCTTTGCTTCGAACAGCCAATGAATCCGTCGTTTCCGATCTTTATTGAATTTGAGCGGGAATTCCCGCTTATGGCACCGGTGAGTAACATGCCGTACCTGTCCTGGAAGGGAATGTCTTTGGGTTCTGGCCATAATTCAAATGATTTCCCTTATGGTTGTTTTTTCATCCAAAAAACGGATTATGGTCCTGATATGAGAAAATTTCTATGGTCAATTCATCATTATTTTAAACGGTTAGGTGGCCAGACCTCACCTAATGGCCAACCCCCGACCCCACCTACGCCCCACCCCGGCGGCCAGGAACAGATGCAGCGGGGATACGGGCCATCTGCCGGAACGTCAGGAAAGTGCATGCTGAAAAATCTGACCGGTATCGGTACAGGTGTCTGCCAGCTCCAGCACCCGCCTGTGGTGTGTAAAAACCAGGACCTGGATACGGGTGGACAGCTGTGCCAGCACCTCCAGACAGACCCGGGTGCGGTGATCATCAAACCCGATCAGGATATCATCCACGACAAAGGGCATGGGCTCCCCTTTTTCAGATGCTGCTCAAGCGTGGCCAAGCGCAGGGCCAGATAGAGCTGGTCCCGGGATCCGTCACTCATGCCGTCGACGGCCACCTCTTGACCGTCCGGCCGTACCCCCAGCAGCAGCGGCTTTCCGGAAGCATCCAGTTCATCCCTCAAACCTGCGTAAGATCCCAGTGTCAGGGTTGAGAACAGGTCTCCGGCCCTGCCTAAAACAGGTGCCTGGTTTTCCTTCCGGTACGTTTCTATCTGCTGCTCCAGGATCAAGGCCGCGATCTGGAAGCGCAGATACTGCTCGGCATTCTGGGTGATGCTGGAAAGGTGGGCTTCTGCTTCTTCAGATGCACCGGCCGCCACGGCACTCCCGTCATTCTGCCGGATGTCATGCTGAATGATCTGCCGCTGGTCGCGCAGCGCATCTCTCTCGGAGTGAAGTTCCCTGAGCTCTACGGACAGTCTGTCAATGTCTCCATCAATGCCGTCAATATCTGAACGGTTCACCTCCTTTTCCAGCGCTTCAATGCCAAAGCCGTCCCCATTGCGGTTCAGTTCCTGTTCCAGCGCTTCAACCTGTTTCAGCAGTTCCCGTTTACGGGCCGATTTTTCACCGGCCGCCGCCAGTTTCTCCATGGTGTCCACCCCGGCCCGGGTCTTCAGTTCACTGATCTTTTCCTGTGACTGGCGGATGGTGATCGTGACATCGCTGATCTCCTGGTTTTTCTCATCCAACTGGTCATTGATTTTGATCAGACTGGCCCGGGCTTCCCGGGCTGCATTCAGTTCCCGGTGGAGCCGGGCGGCAATTGTCAATGCATCCCGGTCTTCTGTGTTCATTCCGATACCTGCGGCAAATTCGTGAACGCGTCTGTCGAACTCCTCTTTGACCCTGTCCATGCCGTAAATTCTTTTCCGCAGCTCTTCAGACTGATCAAACTTTTTAAAGAACGACACCAGATGATCGAATGTTTCCATGGCGGTTTCCGGATGCGCATCCGGGTTCAGGCCCAGACCGGAGATGGCTTTTTCCCACTCTTTGGCCCAGGTGATCAAACCGGATTCCACCGTTTTCAGGTCATCTTTGATCCGTTTCTGCCGGATGTGCAGGTCTTTCAAAGAATGCGCAATGGCATGACGTCTGTCCCGGGCCTCCTGTTCCGTTTCGATTTGCTGTTCACACAGTGAAATCATTGCGTCCAGGCTCTTTCCATCAATTTTTGCCGACGGATCAAACCCGGTGATCCGGTGTGCCATCAATCTTTTCAGATGATCACATTCTTCCCGAATTTTTTTTTTCTCTGGCTGAAATTTTTCCTGCCGCATGCATCTTTTCGATCAGCCGTTCCGCTTTCAGGACCCACTGCTTCATTTCCCGGGGGGTACCGGCAGAGACGTTCAACGGTTTCCAGATGGCGGCCCACCGGACGTCCAGATCCGAACGATCCTGTCTGATCTTTTCAAAAACCGCTGACAGATCAGCGATTCTTGAGGTCATGTGATCAATTTTTGCTTCCAGGTCCGCCCGTTTCACTACCTGGTCCGCATTCAGTCTCAGGCGGTCGGATATATGGTCTGCCAGCGCGACCTTTTTCTCATACACGGCCGCCGGATCGGTCCCTGAGGTATATGCCTGAACCAGGTCCCGGGTATCCTGCTGCTGGATATATGTCTGTTTGATCAGGGACCATCCTGGTCGCGCTCCTTCCGGGATGCCTCCAGGTCGGCAATTTTGGGCACGTCTTCCTTTAACAGCAGCGCTTTCAACTCCTGTTCCGCCTGCTTTTTTTCCGCTTCGGTTTCCTGTTTTTTCCGGGATGCGGTTCTGGATTGTTCTATGAGGTCATCGGTTTCTTTTTCAAACCGGTCCAGGGTTTCGGCAACCGGCAACCCCATGGACAGAAGGACGTCTGCTTTCCCCTGGTAATTCCCCAGTCTTTCGAATTCGTTTTCGCAGGCGGCTTTTTCCTGTGCCGCCTGTGTTGTCATGTCATTCAGGCGCTGTTCGATGTCGCCTGCTTTGCGTGCTGAGGCAACGGCCGCCTTTAACTCCGTCAAATCGATGTCACCTGCCGGCAGGGTTTCCAACCTGCTTTCAAGCGACATTGTTTCATCCTGGAGATCCCTTAATGCGGCGTTGTATCCGTCCTGTTTCTGGATCTGCAGCCCTTTTTTCCGTGCCAGTTCCGAGATCCATTTTTTATTGTTGAGCAGCGGTCTGAGATGATCGGCGTCATCCAGACCCATGTCCGGCCGGATCCCCTTCAACAGGGTTTCGGCTTCATTCCGCAACAGCCGCCGTTTGCCATCCTGACCGGGCCGGTCCACCAGGATTTTTTCAACCGCACCGAGTTCTTTGTAGAGCCGTGAAATGGCATCTTCATTTTTCAGCAGGTCCTCCCGCACCCGCAGCGATCCGGATTCCCTGTTCAGGACATCCCGTCTGGCCTTGAGCCGTTCTTTTAAATCCAGTGCGGTTTGAAGCGCGTGTCCGGCTTTATTCAGCCGGTCTGAAACTCTTCCGGCAGCAACAGGACCGTGCTCAGCGCCTCGATTTTCTCCAGACAGTTCCGCCGCCGGACCAGGGCTTCTTTGACACGGTTGATCCGTTCCAAAGCGCTTTTCTGTTTGTTCTTTTCATCGATCTTCTGTTCCACCTCCCGGATGGCGGCGCTGGTTGTGTACAGATCATTCTGCATGGCTTTCCAGGCAGCAACGGGCAGGGAGGCTTCCCGCATTCTTTTGAGCGCATCTTTATACGCTGAGACAGCCTGGTTGAGAACCGCTTTGGACCCCCGGGGCTTGAAGATGTCCACGGCACGGTTCTGCATCTCCAGCAATATGTCCCGGAGATTGGCTGTCCCGGCTGCGGCACTGAACAATGCCTGGCCCAGGTCCCCGGACTGTTCCAGCAGCTCCCGGCCGCCGGCGATCAGTCTGTCATGGTCAATCCCCCAGAGTCGGGTGAAAACGGTTTCATCTATTCCCGCCGGAAGAAACCGCCGGAACCGGGATTCATCCAGTGGCTCGTCTTTTCCATATTCCAGCAGGGTGTCTTTGTTCCCTTTCCTCCGGACAAATTCCAGTGTGTCTCCGGTGGACAGCTGTAATTCCCCGCCGATCCGGAGCTGCGGATTTGAATGAACAAAATTATCTCCCGTCCTGGCGGGGATGCCGAACAGCCAGCCGGTCAGCGCCCGCAATGAGGTACTTTTCCCGGCTTCGTTATCCCCGTAAATCAGATGCAGCCCCAGATCGCCCAGGGACAGGTCCAGGGATGTTTCCGTAAACCGGCCGAAAGCAATAAGATCAAGGCGGTTGATCCTCATTTCCCCCCCCCTGCTGCCAGCAGTCGGCCGATCAGCATTTTTTTGGCTTCCCTGGTGATCCGTTCAAGAACCTCTTTGTCACTCAAATCCAGGACAGATCCCGTGCCAAAGGCTTCCGGAGGCACTTTCTGTCGGAGCTCCGCGATTTTGCCTTCCAGACCGTCTATTTGACCCGGATCCTCAGGGGTTGAGACAATTGCCCGGAGCAGCTGCCCCGGTGACGTGTCATCGGCCAGGGCGGTTTCCAGGTCATCTTTTCCCCGGGTTAAGTTTTCAAGGCGCTCAATCCAGACATCATCGCCGGCTGTTTCAGCCCCCAGGGCTTTGACCTGCTGTTCCAGTTTTTCCGGAAACGCGGCCAAGTGATCAGACAGCTTTGTGGTCCCTGTCAGCTGGATTCGCATTGCCAGGGGCCTTCCCTCTGCCAGTGCCCGTTCCTGTTCAATGGCTTCCCGGACTGTTTCCAGGACATCCCGGGGGTCTTCCAGATCCGTCAAATCGATATCCGTCACGGTCCACCGAAGGACATCCAGATATACCGTTTCCATCTGTGCGACAGCATCTTCCTCCACCGTGACCACCACACAGCCTTTGGGACCACTCTCCCGGATGTGGCGGCCCTGGATGCACCCCGGGAACACCACAAAAGGATCTTCGGAAACGGTTTCCTGTTTGTGGACATGGCCCAAAGCCCAGTACTGGTAATTTTTGGCGCGCAGATCATCCAGGGTACAGGGCGCATAGGGGGCATGCCCCTCCCGGCCGTCCAGGCTGGTATGCAACAGCCCGATATTGAACATGCCTTTGATGCCCCGGCAGAATCCCGCCGCCAGGTTTTCGTCCACATGCCGGGTTTAAAACTGCGTCCATGAATTGCCACAGCACAGTCTTCCAGTATGACGGTTTCCACTTTCCCGGCGGAAAACATCTTCATGCTGGCCGGTGTATCCAGCGCTCTGGTCATCCGGTTGGCGGCATCATGGTTTCCGGCGACGGCAAATACCCGTATGCCCTGCTGATGCAGTCTCCCCACCTGCCGGCTCAAAAATATCCCGGTGCTGTAGTCTTTCCAGTCCCCATCATAAAGATCCCCGGCCAACAGCACAAACGCCGCTTTTTCTTCGATGGTCAGATCCACCAGGTTCTTAAACGCTCTTCGGCAGGCATCCCGGATGGCATCCACCGGCGCGGACTCATATCTGGAAAGCCCGCGCAGCGGACTGTCCAGGTGAATATCCGCCGCGTGAATGAATTTCAGCATCATTGCTCCTTAAGATGACCCGTCAGTCCAGTTCACCACACTGCTTTCAGGAAATTCCTAATCTGCCACATCTTCTTTATCTGGTCCATAGGGTCGGCTTGTTCATTCACTCCCCGGCAAATCCGCTGCCAGGGATTACTTGATAGTAACTATTCGACCATATTTGATTAATTGCATTGAAAAATGGCCATGGTGCGGTTCCTCCGGGCCGCCGATACACCGTTGTCCTGTTCGATGAGATACCGGTGTGTTCCCTACGGAAAAAAAGCGCCGGATCCCGGGCCCACCTTTTTCAGACCGGCATTCGCAGGTCCGGTGAAACAATGTCATGCTCTGTACACATCCCCTGCGGATATAGCATACTTTACTTTAAAAAGGCCATAAAAAAGGGTACCAGCAGCGAAATTACAGCAAAAATGATTGTGTCACTCGTCATGAAACAAAAACCTTTCCGGGTTAACGGAAACAAACCGGTCCAGCAGATCGTCCGGGTCCGGCATGTTCATGTCCACGCCGTCATAAACACCGGAATTCCGCAAATTGATCCGGGCGCGTTCAAGGGTCAGCATCTGCCTGAAAGCTGCGTACATGTCTGCGTAGCTGTCTTTCCAGGTCTGGATCACCATGGGAATGTCAGATCCCCACATGATTTTTTCCTTTAACGGAAACAGCCGGCCGATCTCTTCATCCATGTCAATATACGGGTCCAGAAGCCCGGTTTCATCCAGGATCAGCATGATTCCGAAGGTGTCGGTGCAGGATTTGTCCTTGAAGTCGAAGGCAGATACATCCGCATAGGTGCGGGGATATTTTTTCAGCAGTTCGATGATGTTCCAGACCCAGGTGTCTTTTTTGGGTTCACAGGCATAGGGCTGGCTGGCCTTGAAAAACGTGTGCCGGAAGATGATGTCCCCGCCGAAATGGGCAAAATTGATCTTCAGGTGCTTGTGGGTGTTCAACACGGCCTTCCAGTTCCGGGGGTCCGTGTAGATGTCGACATTGGCTTCAGTGACTTCACCCGGCCGGTAGGATCCGGAATCAAAAGACTGGCAGTGAACGGTGACTGGCACGCCCTTTTCCGACACCCGCCTGAAAAATTCAGAATAGATGGGCCTGAGATTGAGGTCCGCCGGATACGGTGAAAACCCGATAGGCGGGTACAGTTTGATGCCCAGAACGGTGCCGTTTTCAACCGTCTCGACATCGATCGGAACGGTATAGTCGTCCAGATCAAACATATAGTTCATCTCCCTGTGCAGCTTTGCCGGCACCTGGCCCGGATCGCTGCAGGTATCCAGATGCCGCAGGTCAAACCCGATAAATGGAAACACCCGGGTTTTGTTGAGGCCCAGCATCACCTGCTGAGTGCTGATGGCATTCAGCAGCCGTTCCGTCTGGTCATACAGATGTTCTCTGGAATCCTCGATCAGGGAGAAATCCATCACCAGCGGGGTAAGGATCACCCCGTCATACGCCTCACAGATCTTTGCATCCCGCCATATCTGGGCAGCATACTTTTCCAGGTTTTCGCCCCGCCGGCTTTCAAAAAACTGAATCATGGGCTTGACCTGTTTCAGAGCGGTTTCAGCCACCCCCTGGAGAGTGGCCCCGAACGCCAGTATCGATTTCACCGGCAGCATGCCTTTCAGGGTCGGGTAAACCGGCACATCATCCAGGTTGAAAAATGACAATGCACATCAAAAAATATTTTTTCTGCATGACTTTCTCCTTTCGTTTTTTTTCGTTATTCATCCCTGACAAATGCAGATCTCTACCGTCCCGCCTTCTGCCATAACCGCCGGACCCGGCTCTGACAGCCACGGCATAATCCACGGGCATGCGTCAACACCGGCATCTTCAGAGAGGTCAGTCTGGAGCCTGACAGTTGAACAACATGAATCCAGATTCTGCATTGATAGATAGTGTGAAGGAATTTTTCTTTCAAATAGAAAGAAATGTTGACTATCGGCGAAAATGACAAAAAGCGTTTTATTATACTGCAGCCTTTGGAACGGATACAATATCTATGGTCAATGTGCTTTGAAGAGAAGACGATTCAGATGCTTTTGCTTTTCGAAAAAGTCCTTTTACCTTTTCTTTTCCATAGCTCAATTCCATTTTGAGTGAAACACTCATTTTTGGGATATGGTAAATGTATGGAAGATTTTGTTTGTCTGCGTCTTTTTCAAAGGCATCATGGAGCCTGACTGAGCTTGAAGTCAGGGCTGCTGAGAACTGTTCCAGAATGGTTTCTATGTCAAACAGTGATTCAGGGTTGTTTTCGCGACTCATAACATACCTCCCTTTTTGTAAATCGGCATGACAATGGATTCCCATGTGCCTGATCTTCAACTTCGGCGGCAACAAGCCAGTCAAACGTCATGTTCAGTTTAAACGTCCGGGGTTTAAACGCACATTTTGACTTAAACTCGCCTGTGGGTGCTATCTTGAATTTGAGTCGCCCCGCGAGATCTGTTTTTGCTTCCACTTTTTTCATCTCCCTGCCTTTGTCCGTGGGCGTAAATTTAAGGGTGACCGGCATATCAGGGCTTAAGTTGTTTTTTCTGTTCAGATACCAGACCAGGAATTCATTGGGCCGGTCCATGTCAGTCAGAGGATCAATTCGGCTTATCAATATCCTCGGGCCTTTCAGCGGTTCCAGAGGCTTGGGCTCGACGGTAAACTGGAGCCGTGACCGTTCACCCTCTGGCGCATCAAAATCGATCCGGATCCGGTCTTCAAGTTTCCCGTCTTCCCGGGCTGTCATTTTCACTCCTGCATTCAGTTCTACGTTAATTGAGTCGACAACATACAGGGTTCTCTTTCCAGTCAAGAAGTCAGGATCGTGCTTGCTCGAATCGTTGGTGGACTGGGTTACTCTGGCAACCCCTTTTTGAAAGGCGAGAAGAACCATTTCCAATGTGGGGATTTCATTTGTCCTGTTTCCATTCCCGTCCATTCTCAAACACTCCCATCTGCAGGCAGCTGCGGCTCATCTCTGGGAACGGCGTGCATCTTCAATCTTATCTCACTGGATGCTTCCTCTTTGAAACCATAAGTTTTTGAATAGGATGCATTGACTGAAAAGGCCTGAAGTCCAAATTCTCCTCCGGCAGACGTCACTTTTTTTGAATCAACAGAGATAGCCACTTTCAATTTGACTTCTGCTTCATCAATGGTAAAAACCATATCAGACGTTTTCAGCTTTGCGTTTGCACTGGCCACAGCCAGGCCCAGCCCTTCAATCAGCTGTGGTAACGGGACAGCCATAAGTAATTCACTTGCTCTTGTTGTCATGGTGAATCTCCTTTTTTTAAAAATGAACGTTTTATCGGACCCGAATTCTGATCCCAGCGCCCTGCCTGGTATTGAATACGGGCTGCCTGCATCTTTTTCACCTGGTCACTGGATGTCACCAGGCATCGACGTCTTTTCTCCATAGATTTGCTTCGGCCTGCCTGCGCTTGTGAACACCTGACCCCTGACCCCATAGCCGCTGCATGGAAATAATCTGATCTTCAACTTCCGTTAATATCACTTTCCTTTTCTGTTTGTGAAGACTTTCCTTATCAGCTTCTGCAAGGATGTCCCGCATGGCATGCATTTCTCTTCGGCTGCTTCCCTTCAGGCTGTTGTCGCGGTTGAAAACAATGCTGACCAGAACCGAACGGCAGAAAACCGGGAGCCGGGACAGTGTGGGGTAAATTGATTCTGTGTCGCAATAAAACCGGGGCAGTGTTTTTTCCAGAAAGACGGACCAGGCAGCCTTAGGTGAATGGTAGTGGGTTTGTCTCTGATAACGATCGGCCGGTTGAGCGGTTTTTTGAACCGATATACATGCCGGCGGGATTTGTGCAGTTTCCCAAGGCTGCCATCGGTCAGAGAGGTCTGAAGATGCGCTTCGATCTTCAGGCCGGCGTTCCGGGCTTCATCCAGCATCCACTGGAAAGGGGTGTCAGATGCCTGGATTCCAGTTTCCCTGTCAGGTGGATGAAAGCCCCCGACATCTGTGTACACCCCTGCGAACCAGACCTGTTTCAGATCGACACCCGGCCTGGGAAGCCAGACCGTGGATTCAAAATCCTCACGCTGCTCATCAATGGCCAACGCGTGGCGGGCCGTCGATACATTTGGCCCCATCTTGGTATCATAGAACTCATCATGCCTCTCCAGCAGTCCCATCAGACTGAACGGGATACCCAGCACGCCCACCGTGTCCCAGACGTCGCCAAAATACACCTGGCGCGAGGGATGGCTGTGCACCACCCGGAAACGGACGGCAGCCGATTCCTTCGCCGGCCAACAGGTTCTCAGCGCCGGGGATATAAATTTCTGCGCTTAAATGTTTGCCATACAAATAATTCATATACGTACTCAGCTGTTCAAATACAAAGTATTCAGGAAAACCGGCAACAGGCACTGCGACCACAGGCGGAGACACCCTCTTCTTTAATGGTTGATCCTCCTCAATGATCTTAACACAAAGTGTTAATGGATTCCCATCACCCGCCCCCCTGTTCTCCCTAACTATCTCCACGGGCATGGGACGGACAGCTCAGCTGCCATACCATCCGGATGGGCCGTTCTCATGCAATTCACATATTATTCAACCGGACCCATTTTTCAACAGATTTATACGGGCAGGCTTCGAGTCTGCCAAAGCCTGGCATCTGCCTGGCTTTATACTCGGCCAGGCGGGGGGAGGAAATGCCGCATAAAAACCGTGTCGCAAGGGTCACGGACACGGGTGACTCTGCCGTGTCAAGCAGAGGTTGAACAAGGGAATGATAATTCATCCTCTCCAGGGAAAAAACTGGTGATGATAACAATTTAACCGGTTTTTTTTCCATACAGACCGAGCATCTCCGGCAGTTTTTGTCTAACCGTTCTCCAAAATAGCTGAATAAACTTTTGGCCAGGCACTGATCTGTTTCAAAGAATTCAACCATGGCATGGAGGCGGGCGATCTCTTTCTTCTCCTTTTCGAGAAAAAGATCTGTAAGCTCCCTGGCTGTCGATTCCGGATCAAATTCCGAATTGAGTCTTTCAAAAACCCCCACGGCAGATTTCGGTTGTAGGTCTATCCATTTTTTTTCATGAAAATATTCCAGGGCCGTGAGCACCCGCTGCCGGTCAAAGCCTGATTCTTCAACCGCTTTGTCTATGTCGGCCTGGGTCCATGTTCTATCGGTTTTGGAATTATCCAGGATGGTTTTTACAAACTGCGCCCGTTCACCTTTGAATTTTTCAATAATGGCCTGGGCAGGGATCAGGTATTTGAAAGCATAAATTTCAAAATATGCATATTTAGGTGAAATGATGTTGGCCATTTCCAGATAAACCAGCAGGGTCTTCAGCGGCAGCAGCCGGATGTCCGACTTCCGGCTTACGGCGTGCGGACGAAATTCAAACAGATTCCCTTTACATCGGCGGCTCGTCTGTCAGTATATTTTTGCTGGATCATTCTATTTCCAGAAACACTTGCGTCAGTTTTAACAGCAGAGCCAAAACAGCATCAAACCCGTGAGTCCTGCTCATCATGTGTGAAATAAGACTAAATTTTGATGATTAAGACGTCTCAAACGCAAAAACAGTTTTAATTTCAGCCTATGTCAATTTCATCAGATGATTTCAAAAGATAGCTGCCGGATTCCCATCACTTGCCCCGCCCGTTCTCCTGATTGTCATCAAAAGCTTGTCGGGTTATCAAATTTTTTGTCAAGAAAGCTGCCGTCAATATTATTAACCATTTCAACAAACCGATTGGCGGGGGCTGAAAACATGATCATATCATCTGGTATAAAACGCCGAATCAGGACATCCATCGACCCGACAATACACTTTGGCCTATCTTTGAACTTCTGATCATAAGGAATGGAAAAGGCCGATTGACATCCCGAAGCGTCAGGTATCAGCGTACCGCTCTCTTCCCGGTCATAACTGGCCAGGCCAGTCAAATTTGCCATCCCCGTGATATCCGGAAACAGATTGACGACTTCGATTTCCCTATTTTCATCGATATTTTCGATTTGTTCAAAGTACACGAATTTTTCCGGCGGAGTATGAATCTCTGTCACCCAATCTCGATAATACGCTTGGGCAAGGGCACGCGTTTTTTTAAAGCGTTCGGTTTCAGCAATAAATTTTCCTTTATCGTCCACTGGTGGTGTGAAACCGCCAAATTCCTGTATTCCGGGGCAGGCTTTACCACAGTCTGCGGCGAACTGAATTCTCTTTCCCTTCTTTAAGACAATTGCCCAATACATAAACATACAAACCCATCGATCCTTTTTGTAGATGAACGAATTCTCGATGTTTTCCGCAGAAAAATACCAACCTGTTGCGGGATATTTAAACGATAAAACTTCAGACAGCTTTTGGAGACTATCTTTGACTATTTTTGCTTCCATTAATCTCACTTCCATCACATTTTCGTTAATCGGATACTTCATCCGTATGAGTTTCTTTTACCGCGTTCCCAAATCCGCCCAAGACCATCGCGATTATCATGGTTCCGTTTCCGCAGGCCCTTGCCGTGTGCGGCGATCAGGCCGCTCAGGAATTTAGCCCGGAATCCGTTGGAAAGCGCCTGACCGAGAACAAAAAAGGTTGACCTGTGTTTGAGTTCTGCTCACTGTCCCTGGGCAGCGACGCCCCCGTTCTCCGGGAAAGTCTGCATCATGGGCTGAAAAACCTTATTTCATGGGCGGTCAGATTTCTACGAGGCATTCAAAACCAGCTCATCAATAAGGTATTCAACGGCTTTTTCAAGTTGCACATCATGTCCTGAGCAGTACCGAATGTCAAAAAGGACTTCAATATCTGGCGCAACGCCAACTCCTTCCAAATTAACTCCGTCGATACGAAAACTCTGAACGGCAAGAAAGAGCATATCTCCATTAGATAAGGGGAATAAACGTCCTCCGAGGGTCTGCCCCGGTGTCCGTTCTCCGATTACAGTTGCCATGCGATATTTCTTGGCACCGAATGCCAGTAATTCCTTTCCGCTTCGGCTAAAACCATTCACTAAATAAACGGCCGGTTTTCTCCACTGAGAATCGACAGTGGTTCTCTTACCATTTTTGTCAACCATCTCAAGGACCGGAATATTCCGATTAAAAATGTTGAGATAATACGGCCATGCTCCCCCGAGACCATACCGTAAATCTATGATTAAGGCATCTGCATTCTTTAAAGCCCCCCATACGAGTGCATGGTGTAATTCCCGGTGATACTCGTCTCCAGCATAGGAATAGATGTGAACATAGCCTATTTGTTTCCCGGCTTGTTCAATAATTCGAATACTGGCCTTTTGTGCGTCCAGCATTTCTTGTTTTGGATTGACAAGAACTGGTTTCATCACGATTATAAATGGTTCGGCTTGGTCCTTTCTTCTGACTTTAAACGAAACATTTGTTTCCACAAACGGGCGTAAAGACTCAATTGGGGTAAAAGAAACGCCATTGGCGGACAGGATCTCATCGCCTTTCAACAGTCCAGCTTTTTCGGCAATGCTTCCGGCAAGAACAGAAACGATATATACCCGTTCTTTGATACGTTTGGTGATAATGCCGACTGTCGGATACTGCACGTTCTGTTCATGAAACAGGGCCCCAATAACTGGAATCTTTGAAAATATAGCGGCTAACTGATAATATTCATAATCTTCCGGCGTTAAATAATAGGTATGGGAGGCGTTCAACTCACGAAGCATTGTATTCACAAGGGTAGAAAATGCTTTCTGGGTAGAACTTTGCGGCAGCTGCTTGCAATAAGCATCTTTAATGGCGGGAAAATCCTGATTAATTTGAACAGGATCATAAAAATGTTCCTCGACAATCTCGACTATTTCCTCAAATAATTCGGAATAGGAGCATGGTGCCGTTGCAGAGGCCCCAGAAGATGGCGCTAAGACTGCCAAAAACACGCTGATTATCAGAATAATGTGTCGACTTTTCATAAAATACTTTCTGAGCTATTATTTTGTCTTCAACTCAGGCTGCTGCTGTGTAGTGCAGTGAATTCCACCACCACCAAGGTTGATGGGCAGGCTGTGGACGGCTACAATTTTACGGGTTGGGAATGCTTTTTTCAATGCAGCCTGCGCAGCCTCATCTTTTTCTTTGATGGATTGCGGCATACCTTTTTTCCAATATTTTTGGGCCACAACAACATCATTTGAAATCAAAAAATTGCAGTAGCTCAATGCTGGAACCAATAGCACAGGACTGCCGTGGGGGAAAACGGTACCATCATGATAGCTGGGTGAAGACTCCTGAGTAAGATAGGCTTCGTCCGTAGGTTGAGCCTCCACATAGATGGGATCTGGAATGGGAATACGGATAATTTTCAGCGGGTTGCCGTCCTGATCAGTGGCCTTCTTCAATATGGCGTAGTTTTCTTCCATCCTGCGTCGATTTTCTTTTTCTACCGGCCCTTTGGTTGACTCTTCTTCCGAGACCTCAGCCAAAAGCACGGTATCTGGAGAGACAAACCGACAATATTCATCAATGTGGTTGTTGGCCGAGCCGCTTCTGTAAGCCGTGCCGACACCGCCCGGGCCGGGCAAAGTGCTTTGATTCATGGGATCGTCATCAACAGTCCCCTGCTTAAGCCAAATGAAATGTGTCGCTCCCAACATCCGGCCCATTTCCGCTTCCAACTCTTCCCGTGAAAGGTTGGGATTGCGATGGAATTCACAGGCTTCAGTAAGCATAATCGTACCCTTTCCATTCAGTTCCCGCGCCCCGCCCTCGCTGACCAAACGCGTCATCCGGCTGGGCAGCCCCATGAACTCGGCAGCGGTTCGGTCAATTTTCTCCATCATCCGCGCATGTGGATGTGTATCCGAACAATACCCCCACAGATTAAAATTAAAATCCGCAATACTCCTGTTGCCGATTTCATCCACTGTGAAAATCGGTCCGAAATCCCGCCAATACAGTGAGGTAAACGGAATTACGTAAAACGATATTCGGTCCATGGGAATGTTGGCTGTTGTTAACATTTCCCGGACATGTCTCTTTTGCACCTCATTGGGCACACAGACACGGACTTTCACGGTAGACGTCAAAACCTTCACCACCTCCAGCAAGGCTGAATCGGTTTTGTATCCTTTGACAAACTCCTTGCTAAGCCACCCCACCCAAACAGTTTCATGACGTTCAAATTCACCTGGAAACCTCCACATGGTGGTATCCTGGGCGTGGAGCGCCCACGACTGGCAAAACAACAATACGAGAACGATACAAATCGTGTTCAATTTTCCAAACATACTCTCTCCTCGTTACATTAATAACCCATCTTATGATTGCATATAAAACAAAAACATTAAGTTGAACGGTGATCACCCAGTCAAAAAAAACGTTGAAACGCATCCGCTCGAACAGATTCGCTACATTAACCGGGTCGAAGCTTCGGTGTCGTTTTCTTGGATAAACGCGGAGGACACTATTTTCCATCGCCTGGATTTGGCCGTCACAGATTCAAAATTTTCCTGGGAAATATGTGTCTTCATGTGGATTCACCCTGTTAATTTAACCGGCCAGCCGGTGCCGATTGCCCATACGAGGCCCTAAAAGGCCTGACCTTTTTTGATATCTGTATTTTCCTTCAAAGTAAAGCCATTTGTGACGATTCTGCCGCCACTAAAATCTGTTCGGATACTTCATCAGCATGAGTTTCTTTTACCACGTTCCCAAATCCGTCCAAGACCATCATGGTTATCAGAGGCTGTTTAATACTGCAGGAGCAGCATAAGACAAAACCGTTTTAACCCGGTCAGGTTTCGTTTCAACCCAGTTTTTCTTCATCGCCGGCATCGTCAATTGCCTTCACTTCTTGACAAAGCCAGTTAAAATTTTTTTCTAATCTGTTCTTTTTTTGCTGACGTCTTTTTTCTCTTTTTGCTATGAGCTTTTTTATGGAACTATTAATCATCAGAAACCCCAAAATTACCGCCAAAGACCTGCCCGTCATCCAGGCAGTGGTTAACGAACACTGGGACAAAGGGCGGACCCATATTTCCAGGGAGCTGTGCAGACACTGGAACTGGGTTCAGCCCAGCGGCCATCTTAAAGACATGGCCTGCCGGGAACTGCTGATGACTCTGTATCGCAAAGGTCTTATTGACTGTCCGCCGCCTCAGTATACCCCCAAAAATGTCGACAGAACCACCACCAAAACCCATGTGGAACAAAACCCCATCAACTGCACTCTTAAAAAACTGGGCTCTGTCCGGGTGAAATTGGTCCGGTATATAGAGCATGAAACCATTTACAACAGCCTGGTGGATCAGTTTCATTATCTTGGGTATTCCGCAGATTGCGGGCAATCATCTCAAATACATGGCGTTTGCAGGAGATGTTCCCCCGGCCTGCATTGGCTCTGGGGGTCGGCTGCCTGGGCTGTCAAATTCAGGGAGCAGTTCACGTGTGACCTCGGGTTATCGGATGGCCAAAACCGGTTAAAAACGAACGTCTCCATTATATTGCCAACAACACCCGATACCTGATTCTGCCCTGGGTCAGGGTCAAGTGTCTGGCATCCACAGGATTCTGGCCTTGAACATCAAGCGGATCAGTGATGACTGGCAGGATGTGTATCATTCTCCTTTACACCTGCTGGAGACCTTTGTGGAGCGGGACCGGTTCAAAGGTACCTGCTGCCAGGCATCCAACTGGATCCGGGTGGATTTACACGGATGATCACCTCTTTGATTGTTTTTTCCTTTGTCAGATCCCTGACCGCTCACCTTATCCTGGTGAATATCTTTCACCAGCTTGAAATGATCACCTTTAATATCATTGCTCATGATGGTACTTTATTTCCCACCCGGACAAATGGCTTTGATGCCGCCCGTCAACGATTGACGTTCTGCTGCATGAAACAGTGCCTGAAGCTGAACGCACCGGGCATACGCAATCTTGCCAGAACCTATGACATCGGCTTGTGTGAACAATTGAATAAAACCTGTGGCTATACCACCCATTCATCTATTGATCTGCACCCCCGGCTGTTGAATGAGATCCCCCGGGGAACCAGGCGATACAATGAAATGAGGCGTTACAGGTCCGCCTCTGAACGGTCCAACAGTACCGTCAAAGAAACCCTGAATATCGTCCAAAAAGAATGATCCATGGGAAAAGGCCTATTCTGATCCCTGCCTGAAGGTCATTTTCTGACCTTACGCCAATCTTTTTTCTTGTGTTAATTTTTTCTTCTTTTCCGGTCAATCTTGTTGCCGATTTTAAATCAATTTTTGGGATTTTTCTGCCACACACTCTTTACTACCTGACGGTTTTCACACCTGACAGCCAATACAGTACAGCAATTTTTGGACCAAGTATTAAACACCCTCATGCTGAAAAATGACATATGTGGTCTCTCTTTTAAAACATTGGGGTATAAATTAATAAAGGGCAGCCGGAGTTATAAACATGTCTAAACAATGAAGTAGCAATTTCATGATATTGTTCCGGATTGAGTGTAATGCTTGATACTGATAGCGATTTTATACAGAACGGTCAGAATTAGCATCCCAATAGCAGTGACGCCAGCTGCGATTACTATTTCATGTAGGCTTGGCACATACTCGGTCACGTGGTGCAGGGCAGACGGGATAAACCCACCGGCAATCATACCAAGGCCTTTGTCGATCCAGGTGCCGATAACGACCAGAACGCAGGAAAACGGCAGGATAATGCTGTTTTTCTTGTTCCCGGGACAACCAGCAGAATGACGGCAAGGAGCATGCAGGCAATGGAGTTCCACATCCATGGTACCAGGGCATCATGGCCATGAAGTCCCACATACAGGTATTTGATATGATCCACGTGGGACGGGATCCCGGAATAAAACACCACAAAAACTTCACAGGCCAGGAAAAATAGGTTGGCAATTAAGGCATATGCCACGATCAAAGCAAGGGCGTGGACCGCCTTCTTGCCGGCATCAAATCGGGCAGTTTTTTTGACAAACAGGCAAAGCAGTATCAAAATGGCAGGGCCTGATGCAAATGCAGATGCCAGAAACCGGGGAGCCAGAACAGCCGTGAGCCAGAATCCCCTGCCGGGAAGGCCGCAATAAAGAAAGGCAGTGACTGTGTGGATGGAAAAGGCCATGGGAATGGAGATATAGATCAGGGGCTTGACCCAGGCAGGCGGGGCGACTCCGTTACGCTCGGCCTCCAGGACATTCCACCCGATGACAATATTTAAGACAAGATAGCCGGACAAAACGTTTGCGTCCCAGAAGAGCATGGAACCAGGGGTGGGGTGTAAAAATACGTTCAGGATCCGCATGGGTTGGCCCAGATGTACCACAACGAATAAAAGGCACATGACTAAGGCGGCAACGGCCAGAAATTCCCCCAGGATGGTAATCTTTCCAAACGCTTTAAAATCATGGAGGTAGTATGGCAGAACCAGCATGACCCCTCCGGCAGCCACACCGACAAAATAGGTCATCTGAGCCGTGTAAAATCCCCAGGACACATCCCGGCTCTGGCCGGTGACCATCAGCCCGTATTTCAACTGCTCGGCATAAAAACATCCTCCTGCCGCCATCACGGCCAAAAGGCCTAAAATCCATAACCAATATGTTTTACTTCCTTTTAAAGCAATTTCAAGCATCAGAATTCTCCCTGTTTTAATTAAATCAATCCATAAAACACCAGTGTGTGTTTATACACGGCCGGACTAAATTTTAACTAAATTTGGAATGAAATTTCAGGTTTACGGGCATGAAAAATATTGAATGGTTATTCCAAACCAGGATGTTATTTCGTCACCATCTGTACACATGACAAACGGCCCTTTTTTGGTAAAATAGAATCGTCGTTCGTTAAAATTTCAAAACATACTTTTATGATTTAAAGATTTTTTAGACGTACACTCATATCGAGATCCAAGTCCTTCAAAAATGAACTCATGCTCGTAGTGTTTGAAATGATCGTTAGGTATTGTATCAAAATCTATTGGTAGCCCGACTTAGCATGAATTTGTAAGTATTCTATCATCTCGGAACTAAAAGCGGGTATTCCATGTCCCCGATATCTTGAATACGGGCACCTGGATAACCGGAATTTAAGATAAAAGCACAAGAAACCATGTTGACCACATAGTATGCGGCTGTTTAATACTGCCGAAGCCGCATAAAATCAACCCGTTTCAACCCACAATTTTTCATTTCAACCCGTTTCTTATCCATCGCCGTTATTCTCAATTGCCTTCACTCCTTGACAAAACCAGCTAATATTTTTTTTCAAATCTGTTCATCTTTTCCTGGCGTCCCCGTTTTCTTTTTACTATAAGCTCTTTTATGGAACCTTTGGTCATCAGAAGCCGCAAAATTACCGCCGAAGACCTGCCCGTTATCCAGGCAGTGGTCAATCAACACTGGAGCAGGGGCAGAACCCATATTTCCCGGGAGCGGTTTGTCGGATGATCCAAGAGGGACTTGTTACCAGGCCTCTAACTGGATTCGTGTGGGCGAGACCAAGGGCACGTCCAAAAAAGGACACAAGCACCTGAAGCATGACAAAATCAAGGATGTGTACGTGTATCCGCTGCATAAACAGTTTAAAAAGCTGTTGATTGGAGATGGCATCTCTCAGACGGTTTGATATCGGCAGTATCAGCAGAAAGCTCGGCGGGATCAATGCCTGGATCTCGGTAGCCGACAGCATTCCTTTTCCCTGGCTGCTCACCTTTACACCATGATAAGCCCGCCGCCGTATGACCCGCCTTCGTTGTTTCTGCTGGAGCTGTTCCGGTACATCGATCAATACCCGAACATGGACCGGGTTAAAAAAACAGATCTTTTACCGCTTGAACAACCTGACCAAGGTCAATAGCTCAATAAACACCGGGGCCGCGCAAAGATCCTGGCAAGTGCTGTGGTAACGTTAAAAGGTGGGCAAGCTGCCAAACTCGTCTTTGTGCGGGACAGGCGCAAAACGGATTGGCTGACATTGATATCCACGGATCTTGATCTGTCAAATAAAGACATCGTTCGAATTTACGGCAGACGTTGGGACATAGAGGTGTTTTTCAAAATGGCCAAACAACACCTGACGCTGGCAAAGAAGATGCAATGCCACGACTATGATGCCTTGGTGGCCCACACCACTATTGTTTTTCTGCGGTATATGTTTTTGGCGTACCAGCATCGGATAGAACTGATGACAGGACGTTTGGGGAATTGTTCTATGCCTGCTGTGACGAGGTCTCCGATATTTCTTTTGTTGAATCGCTTTACAGCGATAATGACGTTTGCCGGCAACCAGTTGAAAAAGCTTGGCAGCTATTGCGAGAAAACAGCGGCAGCTTTTTTTGATGCGGCCATGACTACACACTGCAATGTTCCGGTTTGTTAGAAAAACGAAAGTTAGGCAGTAATTTTTAAGCCCGAAAAGTTATATTCCAACAACTTTTTGCTTGCGCTACATTCCAATATTGGCATCCACTGGGTGTTCGTTGTATGCTTCACGCTCCCGTATCATTATATCATCAAGAGTCCCACGCCTTTCAATTACTCTCTCCTGTCCTTCTTTATCAATCAGAATGGAGGCAGGCAAATTCATTGAATTATATTCATTTTTCATCGCATGACTATATGCGCCAATATTTTCCATCACCATTAAATCACCCGGCCGAATTGTAGGAAAATCTCGTGGCAGTAGTTTTCCATTGTCATCCACAGTAAATACATCACCTGATTCACAAAGATACCCTGCAATCACATATTTTTTAGTCTCTGATGGCAAAGTGGGATCTTTATGAATGATTTTTATTCTATGATAACTACCATACATGGCAGGTCGGATATTGTGGTTCATCCCTGTATTAACAATGGCATAATTGTAACCAGAGTCACCGTCCTCATCTGGCGTACTTTTGACAGATTGAACCTCTGCAACGAGTAATCCACATTCTGCAACAATATAACGACCAGGCTCAATAAACAGGCGTATACTTTTATCCAAATCTTTTGACAATTTATCCATACTTTCGGATAATTCTTTTCCCCATTGCATTATATCCATCGCCTCTTCCTCTGGCTTATAAGGTACGGGCAAACCTCCTCCAAGATTTACAAATTCAAGATCATCCGAAAAAGTTCTTGCAATATTCAAAGTAATCTTATTAATTTCATTCCACCTCCTCCATTCTTTTGGTTTCGAGCCAGAACCAATATGTGAATGAATTCCTATTATTTTTAAAGAAAATGAATTAGCAACTTCTTTCGCCTTGGTGATTTGATCTTTATAAATACCATGCTTACTACTTGGACCACCTGTGTTAGTTTTGCCACCTTCGCCGTGTCCTCTACCAGGATTAATGCGTATAGAACAAAAATGGTTTGGCTTTACCGATCCAAGTAGTCTAATCTGATCAAGCGATGTACAATTAATGAGAACACCTTTCTCTACTAGAAAACTATAAACTTCACGCGTAGCACCTTCCCCAGTATAGTATATTTTCTCTGGTGAAAAACCAGCTCGGAGCGCACGGCGTACCTCATTTATTGATGAAGCATCAATCCATAAACCTTCACTATGAATTATTTTTAAAATAGCCTGTATTGTCAGTGCTTTGCATGCATAACGAATTCTGTGATTTTCGTACGTTTTTAGAGCTTCCTTTAGCCTATTACATCTTTCTCTTATTGTCTGCTCATCAAAAATGTAGAGTGGCGTATAGAATTGGTTTACCAAACTTCTAATTTTTTCATGACTCAAGCCGTTCATTTCAAATTACCTTCAATTTTTTGATTTATACAACTTAGAACTTCCTTAACCCAACTTTTCGATTACAGATTATAGAGTACTGTAATCACAGGAGTTATCATTTACTCGCCCCTGTGTTAAGGCACTACTTTTGTTCAAAATTGTTTTAATTACCTGACCGGGGTTTAAACCTATCTCCAAAGCTTTATAAATTTCTTGTTGTCTGGGTTCGGGCCGTGTACTTTTTCTGATATGGACGGTTTG
>LQAJ01000139.1_pt1 | contig 33910 bp, 34 predicted proteins | sample 1535811 | NCBI WGS metagenome assembly LQAJ01 (sample SAMN04331587, study PRJNA305678) | bioreactor metagenome | isolation source: bioreactor_6 inoculated with Wadden Sea sediment 2nd replicate of a... | place: Germany: Wadden Sea, Janssand Flat
CCCGGTTCCTACACACATTCCTACACACATAAGACTATCTGCCCCGACAGATGGTCGACGTTTTGGCGTCTAGCCATCCTGCAATACTCTTCTTGTCATAGCACACATATAACAACCGCAAGGCGCTAGCCATTTTCCATATGGTAGGATATTGTCGTCAAAACTATCCTGAGACGGCACTTTCAAAAAACTGAGGAATACATGAAAGGCATTCAAAGCCTTCTTAATCTGCTGCTTTGGCTCTGTTTTGTCATCGTGTGCGGATGCAACAACTCTCCCCCCGTCATCATTGGGTTTTCCGGTCAGCTTACCGGAAAGCTGTCCGACCTCGGGGTTCAAGGCCGCAATGGAGCCATGCTTGCCGTTGAAAGAATCAACGCCTCCGGCGGAATAGACGGACGTCCACTGCAACTCATTGCAAAAGACGACCATAATACACCAGAAGGCGCAATCAAGGCAGACAAGGCCCTGCTTAAAGCAAATGCGGTCGCCATAATAGGTCACATGACAAGTTCACAAACCATTGCCGCACTGCCTTTTTCCATGACAAACGGCATCGTGATGGTTTCTCCGACCGCTGCAAGCTCAGAACTCTCAAACCAAAAGGATACCCTCTTCAGAGTCATTGACGAAACAGCCAACAACAGCCAGAAACTGGCAGAATATGCGATATCTGCATTAAAAATCAAAAATATCATCATCATATCTGATACGAATAATATCAACTACTCCCGTTCATTCTCCAAAACCTTCACAAAGTCTTTTGAACAATTCGGTGGGCATGTCCTTAAAAACATCACCTATTCAGCCAACCAATCCACTCGTTGGGATCATGTCATTCAAACATTAAAAAACATGAAGCCCGACGGAATTGTTTTGGTATGCCCAGCTCAGGATGCAGTTTCTCTCGTGCAGAGAATACGAGCCTCCGGCTTGAAAAGTCATATACTTTCGGCGGGATGGGCATACACAGAGAAACTGGTTCAATGGGGCGGACTGGATGTTGAAAATATGATTTTTGCCATCAACTATGCTGCCGATAATCCAAAACCGGAGTTCATCAAGTTCAAGGAATTGTATAAACAGCGTTTTGGAAGCCGCCCGAACTTCGCTTCCGCATTCGGATATGAAGCGGTATTGGCATTAGCCGAAGGTCTAAAAAAAACAGACGGTTCAGCTCAAGGACTTGTCGAAGCCATGGCTCCAAGCAACAATATAACGGGCATCATCAGTGACTTCAGACTCAATTCATCTGGAGATGCAAAGAGAAATACTTTTATTGCTACCATTCAGAATGGAAAATTCAAAACCATTGAAGTACGATAGTAATTCAAAAACGTAACAACAAAGAGGTTACCAAAGCATGCCGCCTCGTTCTCTTAGACATTTGGTCCAGCGCAACCTCACCTTATGGCTTCTGCTTCCGACTATCTGTCTAATATTATTCCTTGGAGCGTATGCGGCCTACGAACAGAGCTACAATTTTGAGATCAAAAATACCATCCTGACACAATCCACAGGACAACACATTTCATCTCACCTCAACGATGCGCAGATAGCTCTTACTTCGCTTTCCACAAACATCACCCGATATGACCCATTCTGGTACCACTGGGTTTTGAGCAACTTTCTTCAGGCATATAAGCACTTTGAAAGACTGCTTTACCTTGACCCAAAAGGGAAGATTCTTGCAGCCTCTCCGCAAAGCGGCACCCTGCTCTCCATGCAACCGATAATCAATAAAATAGATATGATCCCTACGATCATATCACGACCGCTCATTTCTCCTGCGACTCACAATCTTGTCGTCTACATAGGCATCCGCCTCACCAACGGGAACTTCCTGATTGGAGAACTGGGACTGAATGGCCTACACCAGAACTTGAAAGCACTGCTCCCAGCCCAAGATGGCCAACTTGTCTTGTGCGACGCATACGGCAATCTCATTTCCCATCCAAACTACACTCTCGTAACCACACAGGAAAACATCGGGCATTTGCCAATTCTTAAAAATTTCAATCAAAGCAGTCACACACAACGATTACGAAGAAGATGACACCTACTACCTTGGAACAGCCTCACGTATCCCGCAAACCGATTGGACGCTCATCATTTCCAAACCCGTCAGCGATGTATTTCTTCCCATTTTATCTCCGCTACTCGCTCTACTAACCACCATTCTATGCCTGTTCTTCATGTTTGCACACAATCTTCAGCGTCGGCTGCACCAGAGCATTATCGAACCTCTAGCTCACTTTACGGAATCAATTGAACTGACTGCCCAGGGGCGCTACCGCAAGCCTGATGAAACAACCGATAGCTTTGTCGAATTGGCGGTTATTGAAAAAAAAATTCGACAGCATGATCGGTCAAATCAAGACTCGAGAACAGGAAATCAAGGAAAACGAAGAACGATTTCGACAATTAGTTGAAAACATCCATGAAGTTTACTGGATTAGCAGTCTTTCAGATAACAAAATCATTTATGCCAGTCCCTCATATGAAATTATATGGGGCCGAAGCCGTGAAGCCCTGTATGACAGACCAGAGTCTTTTTTTCTTGCAATCATGAACGAAGACCGACTCAGAGTAACCGAGGCATATGAACGACTCCAGACCAAAGGAAAAGTTCTTGATGAAGAATTCCGTATTCAATTGCCAGACAGCAATGAACGATGGATCAGAGCGCAGTCATTTCCAGTATACGACGAAAAAGGCATCAGAGTCCGTATCGTAGGCGTTGCAGAGGACATCACGGAAAGAAAAGCTATCCAGAACGCTCTGATGTCTGCCAAACAGGACGCCGAATCCGCCAGTCTGGCCAAAACGGAATTCCTGACAAACATGAGCCATGAATTACGTACGCCTCTCAACGGGATTCTCGGCATGCTGCAACTGACAAGAGATACTCCCTTGTCACCGGAACAGGCGGAATACATCGAGACAGCCATCAGCTCAAGCAAGGTACTCCTGAACGTCATTAATGATATCCTTAATATTGCACAAATCGAAGCAGGCAAACTGACTCTGCACACTGAACTGTTCTCATTTCAGGAAGTTTTGGAAACAATCTTCAAGTTTTTCAAGCATGCAATAGAATCAAAGGAAGTCGAGTTATCTGTTGATATGGCCCCGGGTTTCCCTCAACTCTTGATCGGTGACGAAATACGAATCAGGCAGATTCTATTTAATCTTGTAGGAAATGCAGTAAAATTCACCGATCAGGGAGACATCAGTGTTTACGTCCAACACCTCGGAACTCAAAGAAAACAGGGTATGGTGGATGTACTCTTTATCATTTCAGATACGGGCATAGGCATTCCCGACGAAAAAACAGCGTATGTATTCGAATCATTTACTCAAGTAGACGGCACATACACCAGACGATATCAAGGCACAGGCCTCGGCTTGGGCATCGTTCGCAGCCTGGTCGAAAACATGAACGGCTCCATCGCGGTTGACAGTGAAGCAGGCGTCGGCACAACCATGTACATAACTCTCCAACTGGAACTCCCCACACAAAAACGAATTGCAGACAGGCCACAAAAGGCAACACTTGGGCCACAACTGACAGGACTGCATATTCTGGTCGTTGAAGACGACAGGGTCAACCAAATCTCTATCAGTCATATGCTTAAAAAAATGGGACACACTGCCTCCTGCGTCAACAATGGGGAAAAAGCACTTCAAATCCTAAATACAGATACATTTGATTGTATTTTCATGGACATTCAAATGCCAATACTGGACGGAATAGAAACGACAAAACATATCCGAACATATCCGGAAATGACCCATGTATCCAATATCCCGATCATCGCCCTCACAGCTCACGCCATGCCGGAAGACCGCGATAATTTTCTTAAAGTCGGTATGAATGACTATATTTCAAAACCCGTTTCCTTTGAACAGCTGGCCATTTCTATCAAACGAATATTCTCTGAATCTAAAAACGCCCCGGTCAGCTATCACTGCCGGGGTCGCTAAAAACAACTTTAATTGAGAATTACCACTTGGATCTGCCTACCGGTAAATAAAAGAATTCCACCCTGCGATTCATTCGCTTGTTCGCCTCTGTGGTGCTCGGCAAAATCGGTTTGGCACTAGCGTAACCGACAGCTTTCATTCTCTTGGCTGGAATTTCTGAATGAGCAAGGATATATCGCAGACAAGTTGCAGCCCGCGCCGCAGACAATTCCCAGTTAGTCGCATACAGAGTCGATTCCGGTTTTTCACCGTCAGTATGCCCTCGAATAATCAAATTGAATTTTTTGTTTTCCATCCCCTCGACAACAACCCCAATTGCCTTCTGCGCTTCTGGAGTCAACTGGGCACTCCCCTTGGCAAACATGGCACTATTATCAAAACGCAACATAACACCGGACTTGTCGCTGCTGACACGAGACATCTGCGACAAGTCCTTGGCTCGAATAAACTTTTTGAGGCGGGCACCGAGTTCAACTATTTCACGATTTTCCCTTACGCTTCTACGTTCCTTAAAATTGGACTCGGCAAAAGGAGTGGCTAAAGCGGTTCGATCTTCCGTCTGAACACCAAGTGCGTCTTGAATAGCACCCATCATTTTTTTGAAATTCGTGATGTCCTGATTGGTAAAAGACAAAAGCAAAACAAAAAAGCACAGAAGCAACGTCACCATGTCAGCAAAGGTCGCCATCCACGGCGGAATCCCTTCCTCTTTCTTTGGCGGCTCCGATTTCGGCCCACCTTGTGGTTGTTCCTGTATATCCTGCTCTGCCATTTTCTTTACCAACTACCAAGCATCTCGCTGCGGCATATGTAAATAAAATTCAACTCGCTGATTTTTCTTACGATTTTCTTCAGAATCATTCGGGACCGCTGGACGGGTATCTGCATACCCCACAGCCTTGGCACGACTCACTTCAATGCCTCCCTTATCCAAAATATAATTCAAAGCCACCGCAGCCCGTGCAGCAGAAAGTTCCCAGTTAGAAGGGAATTTTCTCGTAGAAACAGGACGATCATCCGTATGTCCTCTCACGACCAGATTCAATTTGTAATCCTTGAGGACCTTGATGACCTTATCAAGGATATTTCGAGCAGAAGGAGCCAAATCGGCACTTCCGGGTTCAAACATAGACGCGGAGTTGGCACTGAAAACAACACCATCTCTGTCGGCAGTAACACCCGTCCCTTCCTTAAGCTTGATATCCTCATCCTCAAGCAGCGACTTGATTCGCATTATGACACCAAGCAAAATGCGCTCATCATGAGATATTTTAGATGACATTTCTTTTGCAGCTTTGCTTGTATTAAACTGCGCTATGTCATCCGAAACGGCACGTAATTCCTTAACCCCGAATGCCCCTTTAATTGATCCAAGGGCATCACGATATTTTTCTTCACTCTGTTCGGCAAAAGAAAGCAACAGGACGAAAAAACACAACAAAAGAGTCACCATATCGGCAAAGGTTGCCATCCACGGCGGCAATCCTTCATCACCTACGGGCTCTTCAGGCTTTTTTCTGGTGACTTCTTCAGCTTGTTCAGCCATTGCAACTCCTGCGACGAACCCTAGGATTCCTCACGTATGGCGGGTGACAAAAAGGCCTGAAGCTTCTCTTTGACCACGGTGGGATGGTCTCCTCTCTGCAACGAAGAAACCCCCTCAATCATTATCTGCATAAACAGGGCGTCCTCAGCAGAACGCTCCTCCAGCTTGGTGGCAAGAGGCAGGAAACACAGTTGCCATAACCGCACCATAAAACGTGGTCAGCAACGCGACGGCCATGGCAGGTCCAATAGACGAGGGGTCAGAAAGGTTGGAAAGCATGTTAACCAGACCAATCAAGGTTCCGATCATGCCGAATGCAGGCGCCATGGTCCCCATCCCTTTGAAAACTGCTTGTCCCTGACGATGGCGCTGCTTCATGAATTCCAATTCGATTTCCATGACAGATCGAACCAGCGCCTCACTTGAACCGTCTACGACAAGCATGACACCTTTTTGAGAAATGCATCTTCAATGCCGACTTTCTCGAGAGCAACCAGGCTTTCTTTTCGAGCTGTATCGGCAAGATTCGTTATCTGACGAATTATATCCTGCGGGTCATTGGATTTGAAAAGCAGTGTCTTCAATCCCACCTTGATGGTACCGATAACGACATTCATGGGAAACATGACAAAAGTGACGGCAAAACGTCCCGCCGATAACAACGACAACTGACGGCACGTCAACAAATCCAGCCGCATTTCCCCCCATGAAAATGGTGGTAATAACAAGACCGAACGCGCCCACAAGACCTATTAATGTTGCAATATCCATAAACTATCTTTGCAGTTGTTTGGTGGAAGCACCAATTTTAACTTCATGATTTTCGTAATAGAAAAAAACATCCTCAAGAAAGTCATCCACTTTGAGATACGCTGATCCGATGCTTATTTCCACCCCGGGTTTAACTACGCCGGGTACAAGTACCTTGCATTGATCCAGCTGTTCCGTTCCCTGTATTCCTTCCCACAACTTGACCTTCAGCAGCTTCAACAAATCAAGTTCCTTCAAGGCCGCTTGTAGCTTCGGTTGATATTCTTCTCGATGATCATCACTTTTATTCAACAGTTTCTCAAACGAAGCGATATCGGCATGCAATCTCTTGATGCGTCTGTTGTATTCAGCATCAGCATAGAGAAGGATGGGGTTATACCCAATTACCAAGGACGTATGCGTATCCAACCCACCACCGAGTTGTTCTCCGACATAGACATATTCGTGACTATAGATGGAGCCACCGGTAAGCCTGCCGCCGACGGCTAGCCGTCTTCCAGCATACACGTTGCTATGCATCAACGCTCCCTTTACGAGAATATCCTCACCGGATTTCAAAGTAGCGTATTCACAAAACGACAACTTCATGCTTTTCCCGGACTCAAGAAAAGCCGCCTTGGCACCCTTGACTCCGCCACGACAGTTCAATTCCTGCAAGGCTTCAATCGAGGCTGCCTCAATCTGCCCCTGAATCGTCACATCCCGTCCCTGAACGACAAAACCGGAGCGAACCCCTCCGCCAATAGTCAAATTTCCAATAAAACAAATATTCCCTGTATGAAAATCAACTTCTTCAGGAACCACAAGGGATTCAAGAACGACAATTTTATCATCTCTATAAGCTACCCATCCATTGACGGCGGCATAAAGCTTATCAGGATGCTTCCGCTTGATTCCAGTCCCCTTTCCGGCGGGAAAAATCTTTTTATCAAAAACAAATCGCGGATCTGCCTTTTCTTCCTCCGAAGGATCGACCCATTCGGCAATAACACACCCTGCTTCAACATTTTGAACAAAACTCAAATCATAATGATCAACACTCCCATCATCCTGCTGTTTCGGGGTGAGATTCTGACAATCCAAATCTGGATCAAAATGATGTTTCAGCAAAAAAGGCATGTATCTCGAAGGGAATAAATGTCGACAAAAAAACTTCACCACAAGCAGAAAACAAACTAATCTGAATTTAAAGACTTTTTATTAACTTTGTAACCTTATTAAAATTTCATCATTTCGTCAATCTGTTTAAAAGATACTCCTTAAATATCTTAATCTCTCTTACTCCTTATCCACCCCCTAAAGTTTTTACTCATTTTTGCCGATAAATTGAACGTAAGCGGCAAATCGGGCCGGGATGATTCGTGTAACACCAGGGAGGGAGACCATGAATATCCCAGAAATAAGAAATGATGTGAAGCAGGGGTTCCGTACGGAAAGTACGCACTCAGCTCAGGCTGTAGCTGAACCACTTGGCGCAAAGGACGGCAACAGGTTGAATGCAGAAGCAGTCCACAAGCTGGAAAACGCACAAAAGGACAAACAGTCCAACAATCTTTCTGTAGATCAGATCAAGACGCTTGTCACAGAAGCGGAGAAGCAGCTTGAAGCCAACAACGTCAAGCTCAGTTTCAACGTTCTGGAAGAAAAGGACCTTGTCCAAGTCGAGATTGTCGATAACGACGGCAAGGTCATTCGCAAGATTCCTAGTGATGAGGTTATCAAACTCTCAGAATCACTAAAGAATCTCGACCGCGGGTTTCTTGACGAAACTTCCTAGAGCCTAAACGAACACGACACTACAAATACACCCCGCCATGGCGGTGGGGTGTATTAACGTGCGCTTGCAAATCGTTCACTCCTGGTGCATATTTATAGTGGAAACAAACCGGGAGAATCACATGTCAGATATCAGCATGGCATCAATGAGCATCGCTTCAGCAGGAATAAATGATCAATTGGCCGGCATGGAATCCGTCAAGGATACGGTCAGCACTTTCATGTCCGGACTGAATGAAAACGGTGCTGACGCCATGGAACAGACCATCATTGGTGCCGAAGTAGCCTCACGAACAAGTGATTATCTGGGATCCGGCCCTGACTTCACCTCCACTGGTACCGACGTCGACGTTCAGCAAGCAATCAACAGTACACTCATGAGCGGGACAGGTTCGATTGCCAATAAGATTGTTTAATCTTTTGTCAAAATTCACAGAAAAAGGCCCTGTCAGATGACAGGGCCTTTTTATTATTCTTATTGATGATTGAAGCTTACCACTGCTTGGTACGCTGCTTCTCCAATGCCTGCTCCTGTTCCTCAAAGGACTCAAAACCGGCATGTCGCATAGCGTCCTGAACAGTGTGATGCCAATCCCAGCTGGCATAGATAACCGGCTTGTGGAACATGGAGCGGAACTGCTCCATCTCCTGACGGTAGAACTCTTCCTTGGGAGTCTCCATGTGTTCACGAAGCTGCTCGCTGAATCGATCCAGCTCGCCTTCGTACCATTCCATGAAGTCCTCGGGAGACTTGTACTTTTTCAGAATATGTCCGTAGCTGTTGGCTTCAAGAAGTTCACGCAGCTTGGCCATGTGCTGTTCCTTGAGCCACTTGCCCAAGTCACGGGTCTTGATATCCTCGGCCTCAATCGCAGCCATATCAAACTTGGTCTGACGGTAGGTATCCGGTACAACGGATGCCGAAACAATACCGGCAATGGCAACAAGTCCGCGCAGGATGACGCTATTGCTGACGCCCTGACCGCAGAAACCAACCTTTTTACCGACCTTCTGTCCTGCAAAAATGGCAGAGAGAATGGCCCACACAACTGCCGGATCTTCTTCATCATAGATATGCTGAAGGCTGGCGTTGTCACGGTCGGTAGCAAGCACCATCTGCGTCATATCATTGGAACCAATGGAGAAACCGTCCACTTCCTTGAGGAATTCCTTACACAACACCGCGTTACTCGGTATTTCCGCCATAAGGATAACCTTCAGATCGTCCTTACCGGATTCAAGGTTGTGAACCTGTTTCAGATAACGTTTCATGCTGCGAGCTTCTTCAAGCGTGCGGACAAACGGGAACATGATGCTCAAGTTCTTTCCGCCGTAGATACCACGTGCAAGCTTGAAAGCTTCCAGTTCCCAATCGTGAATATTTCGAGACACGCCACGATATCCGATCATCGGATTGTCTTCATGGGCCTCGAAAAGCAGTCCGCCGAGCAGATTGCGGTATTCGTTCGACTTGAAGTCGGTGGTTCTGTAAACGATGTTGCTTCCATAGAAAGCCATGGCAAAGAGCGCAAGTCCCTGCGAAAGGGTCTGGATATAATTTTCCTTACCTGTGGTGTATCCGCGAGATTCAAGGATTTTGCGAATACGATCAGGCAGCGTTGCCACTTCATCCATTTCGGATTTAAGCCCCATCTTGAGTGCGACCTCTTCACGAAGCGCAGTCACCTGATCAAGATACTCCACAACTTCCGGCTCTTCCCTGAGTCGAGCGACATATTCCGCCACAATCTGTTCGTGATCCTTACGAATCTTCCAGGCCTCGGAGTGCTGTGCAGGCATGGACTCAAGCATATCGTGATATCCAAGAATGACAGCTACATGAGCATCAAGATCAATAGAAGTCTTCAGAATGTCGAGACGCTCAGTGGCAAAGGAAATGTGCTCATCAAGCTTGCGGTCCATTTCACGAAGCTTGCGATGCATGGCCAGCACTTCATCAGTGCTGCGTGAACCTTCCTGTTCTGCAAGAGAGTCCATTTTACGAGACAGCCCAGTCACGAGACCTACGTATTCACGCAATTTAAGCGGCATACGAATAAGCCCGTCAGCAAGCTGTTCTTTCATGACCTTGGTCAGACGGGTATCCATCTGCTCAAGCTTCTTTTCGACCAGATCGTTGAGCTCTGCCCTGTCATAGGCTTCAAGAGCCATAGGATGAACACCGATATTTCCGAGCATGAACTCTGCTCGCAACAGACCGACTTCGAAATCAGGCACCTGACGCAGACGGGACAGGAACAATGACTGACCTACATCAGCCAGAATCAGACCAACCTTTGTCTTGGTGGCAGGCAGCTCGGCAACGTTGATTTCGCCACCGACTTCCACCAGAGGGAGTGCGCCGCGATACACCTTGCCGCGGGAACCATCAACAGTCACCTGCTGACCTTCGAGAGAACGAAGTGCCTCCAGACGCTGGATGCCGATAATGGCAGGAATGCCCAGCTCTCTGGACGTAATAGCCGCATGACTGGTGTCACCACCGACATCGGCCAGAATGGCAGAGGCAATACGCATGCCCGGAACCATGTCCGGATCAGTACGTTCCGCAGCCAGAATGTCACCCTTATTAATCTTATTCAGTTCAAGGGCGGAACGGAGGTACTTGACTGTCCCCTGTCCGGCACCTCGGGATGCGCCGTTTCCTTCGAGGATAACCTCGGCAGAATCGACAGCCTTCTTGTCCACCTCGAGACGGCGCATAAAGATGGTATCAGGATGAAGTTCGAAATCTTCATTCCAACGGGTTTCCGGACGAGCCTGAACAAACCAGAGACGGTCTGTCTTATCGATGCAGAACTCGGTATCCATAATCATGCCGTCGTAGGCCTTGGAGATGGCCCGAACGCCCTGTGCAACAGTTTCGGCCTGCGCAATGGAAAGCGCCCAGCGGGTCACTTCATTGTCCGGGACTTTCACGACATGGGTGCCGCTGCCGTCTTCCTTGTAGACAATCTTCTTCTCTTTGCATCCCATGTAACGAATAACGACCTCACGACCGCCGTCACGCTGGAAAACATAAAATTTATCGGGAGTTACCATACCGCCGACAACCGCCTCACCAAGACCGTAGCTGGCGTCAATGGAAACAAGATCGTTTCGATCCGTTCCTCGACAACCGGTGGCAGTATCCGCGCTGAATGCGGTACCGGAGATAACCGGATTGATCATGCGCATGAGACACACGGACAAGGAAGTGTGCTCAATGGCCCACTCCTTCTTTGCGTTCTCTGCAATGGAATCGTCCCCTGTCTCCTCTGCCTTGGTAATGGCATCAAGAATTGCCTCACGGCGGTAGGTCATGGAACGAAGGTTATAGGCAGATGCGCAATCCCAGTGGTATGCTTCCAGACAGGTGTCAGCACCTACTATATTAAGGTACGTATCCTGAAGACCGGCAAAAGCTTCTTACGGCTATCTTCACCAGCAGCAGAAGAACGGACGGCGACAGGTACATCATCCATTCCGGCTTCCTTGCAAATCGCAAGATAAGCACTTTTGACTTCCTTGGCGATTTCAGCAGGCACTTCAACGGAAAGAATGGCCGACTGAACCAGAACGGAACGCTGTCTCAGCTGATCAATACCTTCGGGAGAAGTCGCGAAGCCTTCAACAACATTATTGACGAATGTACGCAGCTTGATGGGAGTACCAGACTGCTTGGTCGACTGCTCACGCACCTTCTTGCCGAGTTCACGAACAAAATTCTGAAGGAATTCAGTATCCTGATTGACTTCGTCAGAATACCAATCAACGTTATTATATTCTTTCTCCACTGTCGCACGAACGACAGCGGCATTCACTTTTGTTTCATCAAGAATGGTATGAAACGCATGCGATGAAATAGCCCTGAATTCAGGTGCCCTGATGCCAGCAACCTGGCTGATAATGGCAGTGTTGTAGTTTTACCGCCAACGAGCAATTCGGCCTCTTCGCCGATTTTCTTGATGTCGGCTCCGTTCAGAACCAACTTCTTTTTGAGACTCTCAGTTTTTCCACCCGCTTTTCCGGCTTTGCTGACTTCTGCCTTCGGGGCGGTTTTTTTCTGGGTCTTGGCCATTTTATCCTCCCGGGAAACCGTACGTTCCATAGCAAAATCCCAATTCGCTACAATACGCTGTTAACGACTTCCTGCGATTTAAAGTGAATAATCAAAGATCAAACCCGACTTGAGTTTCGAATACCCGCTTACAAGGTAATTATACGGTTCGTCAATTAAACTATTGGTCCAACCATTGAACAAATTATACAATAAAAACCACCCTGATTCAATATCATCAATGAAAAACACCTCAACCAATGACAAAGAAAAACAAAGCCCAACACACAGTTATGTGCATCGGGCTTTGTTTCTATCATTCGGCTCCCAACACTTGGAGCCATATTGGCCCATTAGACCATTTTAATCCTCAAAGGATTTTCTTTTACATTTTCTGACCACAACTCGGACAGAAATTATAATCCTCACTCGGCACCTCAGTCTTACATGTAGGACAGACACCGACGGCTGCACCAAGTTCGACCAGAAGCTCTCCTTCCACCACCGGAACCATTTTCTTGTCCTCGGTGTAGTTAGCGGATTTGAGAACCCGGCGAACCGTACCATCTACCGGAGCAAGAACAGACTTTTCCTGCTTCATGATGGAGATGTTAAACAACTCCTCACCGACCTTGACCTTATCGCCGGGCGGACATGGGTAACCCACAGATCACCGTTACTGGGTGAGCCAACATGGAAAATATTGGCCGGGTCTGCCATTTCAGTGACCTCCTTGCCTCCAACTTCAGGATCAGCCACCTTGACTTGATGACTCATGATCTCGGAATCAAGAATGTACCTGACAACAGCCATACCGTTTTCATCCGGTTCAGAGATGTCGAGAATACGCATCCTGTGCGGCTTCTTGCAGTTACCCTGGAAGTCGAGCACCTCGCCCTTCTCAAGGCCTTCAAACCACACATCAATTGGCAGATTGTTGATATTTCCGTATTTTTCACAGAATTCAATGGTCGCGATCGCATCTCCTGGATGGTTGAGATACATGACGAATTCTTCATCCGTGGGTTGACGATGCAAGCGGGTCTGCAAGGCTTCGCGTTCGGCATCCAAATCAACATCAGCCAACGTCGTAAGCGGTGACTCCTCGGTGCGCTCGGCAATAGCGGCTTCCCAGCCCTTGCCAAACGCAGACTGATAAACCCAATCCTCAGGGAAGCCCAGAGGCAGTTTTCCGAACTTGCCAAGCAGCAGATTCCTAAATGCGTCATTTGAATCGCGGTAGATATCAAGACGTGCAAGACGCTCATGATCAGTCAACTCGTCTTCTCTGCAAAGAGTCACGATATCAAGCATGTTGAGCAATCTGCGGACTTCCCGCTCACCACCGCGCTTGTATGCACCGGTCACAGCCAGGAATGAAGTATTCCAAGTGATCTGCGAACCGGGAGTAACGTCATGGTAACGAACCACCTTGCGAGTCCCTTCAAGGAACTTCAGCATGTACGGCAGCAGCTTGATATAGCCCTGCTTGAGTGCCCCTTCCTGAGAAGAAGACGTTGCGCCTCCCGGCATACCGTGACGTACAACATCATGATCAATCCCCTGAAAATACGGGGCAGTATAACGATCATAGTACGGCATGATCTGCTTGAGCTGGAAATTGGTAGCCCGGATCATATCCTTATCAAGATTAGTCTTGAGACCGATCTCATCCTCGATATAGGAGGCAGTGGACAACACTTCGCCCTGTCCGTACCAGCGGACAGACGAACCGATGGCAACATCAACAATATGTGCACCGGCTTTGGCAGCAGCTCCCATGGTCGGGACAAACAGACCGTCGGTGTAATGACGATGGCTATGAATAACCAATTCGGGGTATTTCTCGCTGATGGCGGTAATCAGTTCGGTCATGAACCTCGGCGGGCAGACGCCTGCCATGTCCTTGAGACCGAGAATAATCATTTTCTCAGCCTGCTTCTTGCTGACTCCAGCCACATCAGAACACATGCGGATAATTTCATCCGTAACAGCCACATACCGCTCTGCATTAAAGCCCTTGGCCCAAGAGAGTGAAATGGCCGGTTCAAAGATGTTCTTCTTGGAGGCCATGGCGACTTCAGCAAAAGGCCTCATATTTTCAATATGATTCAGGAAATCAAAGCAACGAATAACATCGTAATGCTCGTTGATCATCTCTCCTGTGAGACGCATCACATTCCGCGGCTGAGGCTTATACCCAAGCACGTTCGTCGAACGAACCAGAATCTGCTTCAGAGTATCAGGCGCAAACTTGTTCCACTCTGCGGCCTCGGCAAACGGGTAAGTCATGTTGGCAAGCATTGCCACATGGAAGTGAGCTCCACCTCCGTTCTCCAAAGAGAAGAAACCGCATTTATCAAGCGAGGGCCCGACAATTCGATCTTCTGCAAGCCGGAAGCGGTTACCGCTATTAGACTGTGTGATATCTCGCGTGGTGGTGTCAGTCATATGAACCACACCGGCCTCACGATCAGAACGCAACGCATCAAGAATGGAGTCACGATCCATTCCACGTTTGAAACGCGCCTCGAACCCACTGGAGACCTTGGGAGGATCGACCAGTTCAAAACGCCCCACCCGCTTATCTTCACGACCGCGGTATTCCCCAAGCTGCACATATTTATTGTAGCCCAGAGCCGACACCTCGGCCACAAGGCGCATCATGCGCAGGGAATCAGGCTCATGATCCGAATAGTCCATGAGCTCGGCATAATTTTGACGGACAAAATTGGTGTTATAATCCGCATCAATGAATTTCTGATGAGCAATAATCTTGCAATGGAAAGGAATCGTCGTTTTAAGACCACCGATCATGTACTCACGCAGAGCACGATTCATCAGGGAAACAACCTTGAGCCATGAATTGCCGTACGCGATCAGCAACGAGGCTGCCGAATCATAGTTGGACGGGAAACGATATCCGTCACCGATACAGGAGTCGATACGAATACCTTGTCCACCCGGCGACACGTAACGAGTGATACGACCGGAATTCGGTTCAAAGTTCTTCTGCGGATCCTCACAGTTGATTCTGCACTGGAACGCCCACTGATACGGCTTAGTCGTTTCTTCACTGAATCGAAGCTCGGCACCAAAGGCAATGGCGATCTGCTCCTCGACCAAATCAATGCCGTAACGACATTCGGTAATACCGTGCTCAACCTGCAGTCGGGTATTTACCTCAATCAGGTAAGGCACGCCTTCGGCATCAACAAGAAATTCGACAGTTGCCAATGAATAATAACCAACGGCAGAGACAAGTCTTCTGGAGTATTCCTTGAGCTGTGCGCGCAGTTCTTCGGTATACTTTGGCCACGGAGACGGCGTGATTTCGATGAGTTTCTGATGATTGCGCTGCACCGAACAATCACGTTCGTCAAAACAGAAGACATTGCCATGCTGGTCGGCAATAACCTGAATTTCGATATGACGAACCGACGTAAGCAGCTTCTCGACATAGAGGCGCGGATTACCGAAGGAAGCCTGAGCAAGAGCAGAAGCCTTGGAAAACGCATTTTCCAAATCCTCATCTTTATAGACCTCATAAATGCCACGGCCACCGCCGCCGCCTTCAGCCTTGAGCATAACCGGGAAACCAATTTCCTTGGCGATTTCACGAGCTTCAGGGATGGAAACAGCACCTTCGGAACCGGGTACAACAGGGACATCCTGTTCCAAAGCGAGTTTACGAACGGCAACCTTGTTGCCCAGAATGCGCATGGGTTCCTGCGGAGGACCAATGAAGATGAGACCGGCCTTCTCGCATTTTGCGGGGAAGGAATCATCCTCAGCGCCAAATCCCCAACCGGGATGAATGGCAACCACATCATTGGCCTTGGCCTCACGAATCACCATGTCCAAGTCTAGATACGCACGAGGGTCGGCACCGAGCATGAGCAGCTCGTTAGCGCCAGAGGTTGCGGGGGAGGTTTTATCAACGTCAGTGGCGGTCATTATCGCCTTGGCATTAAACATCTCCGTAATGGAACGACAAATGCGCCGAGCCGGAATACCCCGGTTGGCAACAAGAATACGCTTCCCTTGTACCTCTTCAAGCACCTTTTCAAAGGACTTCGGTTGCATGGAATTCACTGATCTCCTTGGAAGATAAAACTAAAAAGACCTCTTGGCTCCGCAGGCATGCCACGACACCTAAAGAGGAAAAATGGAACCAGAGTAAAGAACGGCCTCTTGCGAACCTCTACGTAAAAGAAGTCCGCCATCAGGTGACAGTCCCAAAATTTCGGCATGATAGGAATTTTCATTCCCTTCCCGAACCAGAACTTTACGTCCCACCCAGGCGAGCTGCTTCTCCGCGAGCGATATGAATTGAGGAGGTTCCAACTCGTCGAGCAAGACTGAATACACGCTTTTCCACGATTCACAAGCGTGCACCATAGAGATAAAGGGCCACCACAATTGTCAGAAGTTTCCAAAACCCCGGCCTGGGCAGAACGATCTTCGCGCATAGCCTCATCAGAAGGACACTCGACAAGATTTATCCCAAGTCCCAGAATAACAATCCCATTCTTCTCTTCAATCAAAAGTCCTCCAACCTTTTTGCCATCCTGCAAAAGGTCATTAGGCCATTTGAGCTGAATATTCGTTCCCAACTGGGTCAAGACCACACTGAAAATATATCCTGCAAACAAGGAAAGTAAAGAATCAAGAGCGGTTCTCCATTCACCCGTCTTCGGTGAAGCAGGCATCACAACCGAAACATGCAAGTTTCCCGCAGAAGAGACCCAAGGCCGTCTCAACTGCCCTCTGCCACTCAATTGCACACCCGCCACCAATGCGCCCCACTCCCCAAGAACCCCCTGCTCGGCCAGCACCCGGGCCTGTTCCATCGTGGACGAACAGGATTCGGTGACAACAACCGTAGTCTGGTTCTCCGCATCACTTCGCCAAAAACCACCGACACCATCGATGTGAACCGACTCCTGCCACGGGCCAAAGGCGTCAACATCAGCCTTCCATCTTTGATGCAGTGCAGCCAGCGACTGTGATTCAGGTCGCTTCGACTCACTTTCCCATATAAAAATTCCTGGTGGCAGCATGATTTACCTTATGTTATATGTAGCTCAAATGAATATATATCTCGCTGGCGGCGCTGTCCGCGATCTTCTTCTCGGCAGAAAACTTTCCGATCGAGATTACCTAGTAATGAATTCCTCCAAAAAGGAATTTCAAGCCCGATTTCCCAAAGCAACAGAAGTCGGTCACAGCTTTCCGATCTTTCTTCTGGAACGGCAGGAATACTCATTTCCTCGTGCGCCTCGTATAGCAGATGAATTAGAATCCAGAGACCTCACTGTCAATGCAATGCTGCTGGACAGCGAAGGTAATCTATTCTGCCACCCGAACAGCCTGCAGGATCTTCACAACCGTTCCCTCCGCCCGACATCACGACAGTCATTCGTTGAGGACCCGCTACGAGTATTCAGAGCTGCCAGATTCTGGGCCAAAATGCCTGAATTCACCCCTCACGACGAACTCATTGAAACAATGCGTTTCATTGCACGAAAGAACCTTTTAAAAGATATTGCTCCTGACAGAATCGGTCAGGAAACACGCAAAGCGCTGAAAACGAATGCACCGGGCAACTATCTGAGATTGTTGTCACAAACAGACTGCCTGACCCCATGGTTTTCAGAGTTCAAGGACTGCTTGAACATTCCCGCAGGCCCTCTCCCCTATCATGACAGCTCGATTATCGAACACACGGCGCGAACCATGGACTGCGTTGCCGGTAATGAAATTTGTGTCTGGATGGCACTCTGCCATGACATAGGCAAAAGCGCCACAGACAGAGAAAAACTGCCAACCCATCACGGACATGATCGGGTGGGAATAAAGATGGCGAGCAGGCTTTCACGGCGAATTCGTATGCCCAACACGTTCGACATTGCAGGGAGTAAAGCCGCTGAATGGCATATGGTCGCAGGCAGATACCCTGAACTTCGGCCAGGTACAAAAGTGGATCTGCTCTACGATTACACAAAACACGGACTCTTGAACCGCTTTTTGAACTTGTTCAGGCAGACGTAGATGAAGATTTCAGCCAACGAGCCAAACGGGACTTGCTGAAGATTCTAAAGGTCAAACTCACCCCGCAGGAAATGAATCAAGGATCAGTATCCGGGAAAAGACTCAGAGAATTACGTGCGCAGGCACTCGCGAAACGCAGCAGAAAATAACGTCTTGATTTTGACAAAAAATCTCTTCCAGATAAGAATAGAAATTGAAAAGTATTGCCAATGATCGACTCTAACTCTCTTACAATCAACGGACTTAACGGGAGATTGCACCATGAGACTCGTAACCCGCTCCGATTTTGATGGCCTGGTTTGCGCTACCCTGCTCAAGCATCTGAATATAATTGATGACTACTTGTTCGCCCATCCCAAGGATTTACAGGACGGCAAAGTGGAAGTCGGCAAAAAAGACGTGCTGGCCAACGTACCTTACGTACCAGGTTGCGGCCTTTGGTTTGACCACCACACCAGCGAAAAGGACCGTCTCGGGGATATTGAATTCGAAGGAGAAAGCAAACCTCTGCCAAGTTGCGCTCGTGTAATCTACGAATACTACGGTGCCGACAAATTTCCCGACAACTTCGCCCCCATGATGGAAGCCGTGGATAAAGTTGATTCCGCCAACCTAACGGCAGAAGAAATAACGAACCCGACTGGCTGGATTATGCTCGGCTACGTCATGGATCCCCGTACCGGCCTTGGACGATACAGGGATTACCGAATCAGCAACTATCAACTGATGCTTGATATGATTGAGTACTGTCGATCAATGGCCGTAGAAGAAATCATGGAAGTCGAGGACGTCAAAGAAAGAATCGAAAAATATCGCGCAGATGAACCCCTGTTCATAAAAATGCTGCAAGACAACACATCCGTTCAAGGTAATGCGGTTGTCCTTGACCTGCGAAATCAGGAAACCATTTATTGCGGCAATCGCTTCATGATTTATACCCTGTTCCCCGACTGCAATGTAAGTATACGTATTATTTGGGGATTCAAGAAGCAAAACGTCGTATTCACTGTGGGACACTCCATTACAAACCGAAGCAGCAAAACAGATGTCGGCAAACTCATGCTCTCCTTCGGCGGAGGTGGACACCAAGCCGTCGGCACATGCCAGGTTACTGAAAACGAAGTATCAGAAACATTGAAAAAATGCTTGAAAACTATTAATGCTGATGGCTGAGGAGACAGCCTAACAATGTCCAAAAGATTTCTCATCGTCGATGACGACGAACGATTTACCGCTCTTGTTGCTAAAAAACTGGAAAAATATGCCCAGTGCGTCATCTCCCTCAGGGGCGATGACGCACTCCTTCAGTTTGAACATCATCTTGGAACAGGCGCTCCTTTTCATGCTGTTTTCATGGACATCGAAATGCCCCAAATGGATGGTCATGAAGTGGTTGAAAAAATGCGCAAGATCGAAAAACAAAACAAGATCGATCCACTCAAAGCATTCAAGCTCGTCATGCTCACAGCTCATAAAGATGTAAAGAATGTCAGCACGTCCTTTTTCAAAGGAGGAGCTGATGCTTACATCCACAAAGAATCACTGTCAGAATGCCTGATTGAAAATCTCAAAAAGATTGATCTGGTTTAACCGCTTTAATCAGTCACGCAAATCAGCCATTGCCCTATGAACAGCATCCTTTCGTAAGGAATAGACCTCCTTACAAAATCCACTGATAACGTCTTTAACTTTATAAAGCGGCGGTAAATCCTGCACAACAGGCAGTCCCAACGCATCAAAATCTATAGGGTGAAATGCCAATTCCTTGTCAATTGCACACCCCTCACTCAAACATGCCTCGCCAATCAATTTCTCCTGTTCCGCCCGAACAGGATTCATTTCCTTGATGTAACGCAATGTTCCACTGGGAGACATTTTATTATTTACCCGTTCAACTTCTTCATTAATGTGCTCGCAAAGAGCCTTAAGCCGCAAATAATGAACCGTCAGACGTTTTCTGCCTTTGAGTTCGGGATCATTAAAATAAACTCCGTTCAAATACTCATCAGCCACCTTTTGGAACATGCTAAATGCCCTGAAAACACATTTTTGATAGCGCCCTGAACCGGTAAACGCAAAAGGCAATGAATCAAAGAGCAGACGCGGCGGATCATCAGAAAAAGGTATACACGACGGAACAATATCCAAAGCTATAAAGAACGACTTGGCGGTCTCCCTATCCAAAAGCAGATGATGAAGCGTAGCTGACGCTCGGGAGAGCTTTAAGGCCATATGGCGAAATTCCTCCACCATAGTGGTAAAAGCACTAATCATGTCATCAAGATTTTTCCGATCACCAAAATAGGACTCAGCCATGTCGGTGACCACTTCCTGCTGCAACTGATCTGCAAAATCTTCAAAATCTACCATGATAACTCCTAGCACATTGCCGAGTAATATCTTATAGAGGCTCTAACTTTTTTGCCCCTCACACATGGGCAAATGGTACTAACAGGCAAAGTCTCCACATAAAGGCTTAAAAACACACAGGATAAACGGCATTTTCGAGGAACCCTATGCTGCTCAACGAACATAACAGCAAACGACTTTTTGAGAAAGCGAACATCCCTACCCCAAACGGAATCGCAGTCTTTCCAGGCCAGGAAAATGATTTTCAACCAGATTTCAAACTTCCATGGTTTCTCAAGGCCCAGGTCTTGACCGGCGGCCGGGGAAAAGCCGGCGGCATTCTGAGAGTGGACAACGAAAACGACTTCTCTGCCACAGCCCGCAAAATATTCAACCTCGACCTCAAAGGCCACACTGTACCGTTCATCCGAGTAGAACCCGCTGCCGACATCAAACGAGAATTCTACCTTTCATTGACGGTTTCACGCGAGCGGCAATGCATTCTACTCACCATCGGACGTGAAGGCGGAGTTGAAATCGAAAATCTCGGCAAGGAAAACCTGCTCGTTCAGGAAATCAAACTCCCTGCTGGCCTGTCTCCCAACCAGATTCGCGCAGCATTCTTCCACCTTCAACTGGAAAAGAATATTTTAAGGGATTTGCCCAACTGCTGACAAGCCTTTTCAAGGCCATGACAGACTACGGCCTGCTTATGGCGGAAATCAATCCGCTCATCATCAGTGGCGATGGAGACTTTATCGCACTGGACGGCAAGGTTGAAGTTGATGACAACTTCGTGGACCTTACCGCTGAAATGGAAGAATTCTATCAGCGCGAACACGCTTCAACAGAAGAAAATGAAGCCCGCGACGCAGGACTTTCATTTGTTAAACTCCCCGGTTGGGTTGGGCTGATGGTCAATGGCGCAGGTCTTGCCATGGCCACTATGGACCTCCTGAACTTCTCAAACCTTCCAGCCAGCAACTTTCTCGATCTGGGCGGTGCTGCCGATCAGAAACGAATGCAAACCGCTCTTGAACTTCTTTTCGACGACTCACAGGTGCAGGCCATTTTCATCAACCTATTCGGTGGAATTCTTTCCTGTGAAAAGTGGCGCTGGCCATGCAGGGAGCCCTCGGCGGCAACTCCCCGCAAAACCGATCGTCATCCGAATGGCAGGCAAGGATGCGAAAAGCGGCCTTGAGATTCTCAGCAGCATGGGTGCTAAAAATATACATATTGCTGAAAACATGAAGGAAGCTATTGAAATTCTTGAAACGCTCAAGCCCGTCAATCCTCCCAAGGTCGAATTTGCCACTCCAAAAGACTGCACGCAGAAAGCTCGGCCTGGAAACAATGGATATACTTCTGGTGCCACCTTTGAAATCAACAAGGACACCCCTATCCTCGTTCAAGGTATTACGGGGCGTGAAGGCCAGTTGCATACGTCACTCATGCAGGAATACGGAGCCAATATAGTTGCCGGGGTCACTCCCTTCAAGGGAGGTCAGGAAGTACTTGGCGTTCCGGTCTACAACTCCATCGCCGAAGCAAAACGCACGCATGACATCGGAGCGAGCATCATCTTTGTCCCCCCCAAAATGGCAGCGGACGCCGTGCTTGAAGCCGCATTCAATGAAATCCCTTGGGCGGTATGCATCACTGAGGGAATAGTTCAACACGACATGCTGTCCGTATTTGAACAAATCAAGGACAAACCCACAAAAGTCATCGGGCCGAATACTCCCGGCATCATCGTTCCAGGACAAACCAAAATCGGCATTCTTCCGACCATTCCCTTCATCCCCGGTCCTGTCGCAGTCCTTTCAAGAAGCGGCACCCTGACCTATGAGGTAGCCGCACGGCTGACAGCCTCCGGCATAGGGCAATCCCTGAGCGTCGGAATCGGCGGTGATCCGTTCATCGGCACAGGCTTTGTAGAGATGTTTGAAATGATAAGAAATCATGAAGAAACCAAAGCAGTTGTCGTGCTTGGTGAAATCGGTGGACAAGCCGAAGAGAATCTGGCTGAATACGTCGTCCAAACGGGCTTTGACAAACCAGTGGTAGCCTTTATTGCAGGCCGCACAGCACCTCCGGGCAAACGCCTTGGACACGCCGGAGCCATCTTGGAAAAAGGCGGCGGCATAGAAGAAAAACTGGAAAGCATGCGTAAAGCTGGCTTTACCGTCTGTCAAAGCCTTGAAGACATCGCTCAAATGACTCATAATGCATTGAAATAACAGGATTTAGCCTTGAAAATATTGCTTCTGGATTTAGGGAAAATCATTCGCGGTGGGCAACGGCAGGTTTTCTACCTTGCCCGCCGCCTTATGCAATCACCTGATTTCGAACCGCTTGTAGTGGTCCCGAAAAAGGCCCCACTTGTGCCCCTTCTTGAAGAGGCGGGTATCCCTTTTCTCACACTTCCATCTTCAAGTGACTTCAACCCTTTGAATATTTTCAAATTATCACGCATTATAGCAACACACCAACCTGCTGTAGTCCACACAAACGACGCCAAAGGGGCATCTCTTGCCGCTCTGGCAAAAAAAAATGCTTGGCGACTTCAAACTGGTCCACAGCAGACGTGTTTCCTACCGCCTGAAACCGGGATGGAGCAAAAACAAATACCTGGCAGGCGACGCACTTGTGGCGGTCAGTCAGGAAATATGCGACGTGTTGATCGACTCCGGAATTCCGGAAGATAAAACATATACATTTCACAGCGGCATTGATGCGGAAATGTACTCCACGGATAAACACCCGCACCCGGTACTGACAGTCGGCGCAGTTGGTGCTCTCAGCACTCAAAAAGGCTTTGAAGTACTGATAGAAGCTTTGGCGGAACTCAAGAAAGATACAACCATGCCGGACTGGCAATGTCTCATTGCCGGAGACGGCCCGCTCTTCAGGAACTCAAGGTCAAGGCAGACGCTCTTGGACTTGCCGAATCCATACTCTTTCTCGGATACCGTGACAGCCGCGAAGTCCTGCCGGAAATCGAACGTTCTGACTATTCCGTCTGTGGATGGAGAAGGCTCAAATGCCGTTATCAAGGAAGGATGGGCTTCAGCAACGCCTGTCATCACCTCGGACCTGCCGTCCAATCTGGAACTCGTCACCCATGAACATGATGGTCTGGTTTTCCGAAACCGCGATGCCAAGGAACTCGCCACCGCGATCAGTCGGATCGTCAACGATCCGCAACTTGCACAAAAGATTGTAAAAAACGGTTCGGAAACCTGCAATAAATTCACGGACAAAGCCATGGCAGACAAATACATGGATCTCTATCGGAAACTCATGTCCTGAGGCCGCCCTGCCTATTCTACCGAAATAAATGATACGGCTAAAATTCGCCGTCCAACAACAGATGGGAAAAATACCCGCCACAAAATGCCACGTAAAAAGGTACAAAGCGGCCAACACTATCTGCGCCAAGAACAAACGCCGGAAGCACCAGAATCGGCAATGGGACGACAAGCATCGCCCACCAGGAATGCGTCCAGCCTCTGTGTGAACCAAGGGCAGGAAGCATGGCAAACAGACCAAACCAGGCAGCCCAGACAAACTGTTCCCGAATAATCAGGCCAAGATCTACCAATGCAAAGACGGCATAGTACAGATTCTGCCCTTTGGAATCAGTATCGACATCCGGAAATAACGCGCCAAGCAAACAAAACCCGGTAAGTCCGGCAGCCAGAATCGGATCAACGACGAACCAACCCAACAGAACCGCTCCGACAATCCCCATGACGGCAAAGAAGAGGCCACCGGCAAGATGGCCTTTGTATCCAGGCATAACTTAACGAAGAGCTGAAGGCGCGCAGACACTGCGCATCACAAAGTCACAGGCTTCATCATACAGCCCCGGGATTTCGTACGGAGCAAGAAAACGCGTACGTACTGCACCGACGATATTGCCGTACACCATGAATGCAGTCTGCGTGAGCGGAAGATCGGCAATCGAACCATCTTCTACACCACGCCGTAATATTTCTTCTATGATATCGATCAATTCCCGAAATTTTGCCCCAATTCTCTGACGATCCAGATCGGGATTGTCATCGCTGAATGGTGAACAACGAATAACCGTCGGAAAGGTCTTTTCATTTTCAAGAGTGAACTGCAAATAAGCACGCACAAAAACACCAAGCGCCTCGCAGCCATTTGGAGTATCGACAATCCGATCCCGCAAATCAGTATCATGGTGTCAATCAGGTCAGAACCGGCTGACATAAAAAGCTTTTCTTTGCTATCGAAGTAGTGAAACACCAATCCTGATGCAACGCCCGCCTGCTCCGCAACCATTTTCATAGTCGTACCGGCATATCCATAACGAGCAAAAAGCTCCTGGGCGGCCACCAAAATCTTTTCCTTCTTCGACATCAAATCCCCCTCGGTAATCCGGAAACACCCATCTGCCAATCACTTAGGCAGCAGTCCTAAACAATACCTACCGTGCTTAGTACGGTCAGCAGCTTTATTCAAGTGCATTTTCATTTTACTGAAATCCACAAAAAAAAGGGCGAGGCAATCGCCCCGCCCTTTTTTGGAATAACAAAAGAACTACATAGCGTCAGATGACTGCAATTCCTCGATCTGCTTGTTGATTTCCTCTTGCAAACGAACCGGCAGCCCCATGATATCCGTATTCAGGAAACCACGAACAATTGTAGAGGTCGCTTCGTCCTCATCCAGCCCGCGGGCCATGAGGTACTCGATCTCGTCCTGCGCGATCTTGCCGACCGAGGCTTCATGGGAAAGCTCCACACCTTCTGCCGAGCCGTCAAGTTCAGGAATAGCCCAGATACGACCGTCACCGAGGATAAGGCCCTGACACTCCAGATGCCCCTTGCTCGGAACATGGTGAGCGCCGATGTGACCTCGGTTAATGATCGTTCCGCCAGTCGCGATAGTCCGCGCAATGATCTCACAACGGGTATGCGGTGCGTTCATGACAACCTTGTTGCCCATATCCAGATGCGAGCCCTTGGGAGCGACAACCACGGAATTGAAGCGAGCCACGGAGTGCGGACCGTTCATGGTAATGCTCGGGTACATCTGCAAATCCTTGACCGGCTTGAGCAGGACGTAGTTTGAAAGAAACTTGCCGCCCTCCTCAACAACACCGGCAGACCGGGGACGGACAGCGACGTCTTCGCCCCAGTTATGGACCATGGTAAAAGTCAACGAAGCGTTTTTCTTGACAAAAAACTCGGAAATACCGAGATGCGCGCCCGCCTTGGTGCCATGAGCAACAGAACAGCCGGTAATAATATGCGCTTCGGCTTCTTCTTCGATTATGACGAGGTTATGAACGTTCTGCCCGACATTCTCGGACTTGAGCATCAGACAGGACTGGATGGGATCCTTGATCTTTGCTCCGGCCTTGACGCGAATGAAATATCCACCATGCAGATTGTCATGAGCTGCCTTGGTGAATTCATCCTTGTCGCCGTCCACGAGTGTCCAGTAATAATCCTTGAGACCATCATATTTCTCAAGAGCGTCCTTGATATCCATGATCTCAACGCCTTCATCCTTTGAAGAACAGTGGACAGCGGAATGGTCCATCTGAAGATAGGAAGCGGAACGCATGGATTCGTCAGCGACAACACCAGCCATCAACAGCTGGTCCTTGTCTTCCTGAGACAGCTCATTCAGGTCAGTCAGTGCTTCCTGCTCAAGGCCGTCAAACTTGAAATCGGAAAGATCAACTTTTTTCATATCAATTCTCCAAAAGGAGTTGCTAGTTCATGCAGCGCACGCACTCTTTATAGCCGTGCTCGCGGATGTGATCCAGAATGTCTCTGGGACGGCCTTCACAGCACAGGTGGCCCTGATAGAGCACCTGACCACGGTCGGCATTGACATAATCAAGAATATAACCGGTATGGGTAATGATAAGCCCTGCGGTGCAGGCCTGTTCCTTGCGTTGCTTCAGGCTCAGGTCCGGAGTCACATTGAAATTGCCGTCGAGCACATCGCGAGCGACCTTGCCGACCAACTGCATGTTTTCCATGTCCACACCGGATTCAGGCTCATCAAAAAGAACCAGATCAGGCTGTTGCGCCATGAGCTGCAACAACTCGGAACGCTTGATTTCACCACCGGAAAATCCGGAGTTGATATCACGATCAAGAAACTCGGTCATATTGACCGTATCGGCCAAAAGATCAGCATTTACTTTCCCTTTGCGGGAGCAAAGCTCGACCAGATGCCGGGTGCGCAACCCGTGAATGGTCGGCGGCCGCTGAAACGACATGCCGATTCCGAGGCGAGCGCGCTCGTACATGGGCGCGTCGGTAATGTCTTCACCCTTGAAAAAGATTTTGCCCTTGGTGATTTCGTATCCGCCAAATCCCATCAAGGTCATAAGCAGTGATGTCTTGCCGGAACCGTTGGGCCCGAAGAGGATAAACGTCTCCCCTTCATTGATCTGGAGATTGATTCCATCCAGTACTTGTTTATCCCCGATATTGACATGCAAGTCTTCAATGGTCAGCATGTATTCCCTCACTTTGTGTCTATGTGCAAAAGGCTCTTTACTGAAGCCTGATTCGGAAGTCCAGTGAATCACCTACATATGCACGCAAAGCACAGAGTCCATAGGTAAAAACATAAAAATCGCAAGCGGACCCGAAATCGGAGATAAAAATGAGTAAAAAAGAAAACGTATAAAAAAGCTTGAGCGACCTTGCCTCACTTGGCTCGAAAAAAGAAAAAGAAGGATGCCTACTCCCTGCCGTACAAAAAGAAGGCATCCTCCAAACAAGTAGAGGAAGAAGCAGCACCTCCGCCAGATGAAGAGATCTTCATGGCTGCAATGCAGGGGGTAAAGCAGATGGACTCTCCCGGAGGAAGGCAGGTCACCCCCCAGACCGCTCCCAAGACAACAGCAACTCCTCTGGAAGATGATGCTGAAAATGACCTCAAACGCTTCATGCGTGGTGATGTGGAGTTTGAACTCGAATACACCGATGAGTTCATGTACGGCTATGTGCGCGGGCTGGACATCAAGACATTTCAGCAACTCAAGGCGGGCAGTCTCAGTGTTGCTGCACACCTCGACCTCCACGGAATGACTTCAGATCAGGCCCATGAAAGCCTGCTGTTTTTCATTCGCGAAAGCTACCTTCAGGGGCATCGATGCATTCTGGTCGTCACAGGACGCGGCATCAACTCTCCCGGAGGCCAGAGCATACTCAGGCGAGAGACGGAGACATGGCTGACCCGTGACCCTCTCAAACGCGTCGTTCTTGCGTTCTGCACAGCACAACCCAAGGACGGGGGAGCCGGAGCAATTTACGTACTGCTCCGAAAACAAAAAAAAGACCCAGGGGAAAATCTCCTGGGACAAAATGTTCAACTGGGATGAAACCCCGGAATAACGAACAAAAAAAAGGCCTTCATCCTGACGATGAAGGCCTTTTCTGAATTAAAGCGAAATGGTTGCTGAAGCCGCATCCTCTGTCGGAAGCTGCTCGGGGCTACCACCGGCTCCGGCCATCTCCTTGGCCATGGCCAACTCTTCGGCGGAGAAAATCTTGTTGATATCGATGATAATGATGAACTGTTCGTTCTGACGGCCCATACCGCGGATGTACTCGGCATTGATCGCGGCACCCATCTTGGGAGCAGGCTCAATGGTGTCAGGTGTCATTTCAAAGACTTCACGCACGGAATCAACCAAAGCGCCCATCACGGTAAATTCGCCGTCGAATTCGATTTCGACAATAATGATACATGTATCGACGGTGTCTTCGCCCTTGGACATGCCCAGCTTGAGGCGCATATCCACAACCGGCACGGCATGACCGCGAAGATTGATCACTCCACGCATGAATTCCGGTGTCCGGGGAATCTTGGTAATCGAAGTCAATTCAAGGACTTCCCTGACCGTACCAATATCCAATGCAAAAATTTCCTTACCAAGGGTAAAGGTCAGAAACTGGTTAATGTCTTTCAAAGTTTCATCTGACATAATCATTCCTCCAATCTATTGAGGATTTACGTACATTTATACACTCATCAAGTCGGGCGGACGCCTATCACACACCGACAGTACAAGACTTCATCTGTTGGCATCTTTATACAAGCAGATGGAAAAAACTATTATAAATAACCAAACATTCTGTCAGTTATATTTTTTTTCTCCAAACCGGAAGCATATTTCTCATTCGACATAAAAATTTCACTTTCTTTGAATTTTTTCACAAAAAGAGATTGACAACTGCCCCCTCACGCAGATAGTAACACACCTCGCGTCGGGATGTAGCGCAGCTTGGGAGCGCACTTGAATGGGGTTCAAGGGGTCGAAGGTTCAAATCCTTTCATCCCGACCAACGATGAAACACCCCGTGGCCGACAAAGAGTCGACCCACCATTCATCGAAAGTTCTTTCAAATCGAAACCGTTGTCGAAAACCGCCTTACGGCGCACTCGGCATAAAGGCTGACGTAGCTCAATCGGTAGAGCGCGTCCTTGGTAAGGACGAGGTAGGCAGTTCAATCCTGCTCGTCAGCTCCATATATCTAAGGCATCTGAGAAATCAGATGGCCTTATCTTTTTTCTTCTGCCCACCTCAACGCCCTACAAAATCTTAAACATCAAAATAAGTTAAAAAATGATTGACTTCTATCCGCCCCAAAGATAGACACTCTTCTCGCGTCGGGATGTAGCGCAGCTTGGGAGCGCACTTGAATGGGGTTCAAGGGGTCGAAGGTTCAAATCCTTTCATCCCGACCAACGAATGAAACACCCCGGCGGGCCGACGAAACATTCGGCCCGCCATTTCATCGAAGATCTTTCAAATCAAAACCATTGTCGAAGCCGCAACGCGGCCCTGAGATAAAGCTTTTTTGTCGAGGGTGCCGTAGCTGCAAGGCACGGAACACGCAGATGTAGCCTGACTACTTCAAGTGATCCGTAACGCAGTCAGATGCGGCACCATCGGCAAAAAAGCTGACGTAGCTCAATCGGTAGAGCGCATCCTTGGTAAGGATGAGGTAGGCAGTTCAATCCTGCTCGTCAGCTCCATATATCAAAGAAAATCGCCTTTCTCAGGAAAGGCGATTTTCTTTTTCCTCTTGAAGATCACATAAAAAAACCGGCCAAAATCATCTGACCGGTCATCTCAAAACACAAAATCAAACTATCATCCGACCTTGTTGATAATATCTCCGAGGTTCTTGGCTACGAGATCGGCAATCAACTTTTCCAAATCCGCTGTTCCTGATTCAGGCATGCGTAATTGCGCGGCCTTGTCGAGTATCTGCGACTGGCTCTGCAGGTGCAGCTCCTGTGATTTGAGACTGTCCTCCTTGCCCTCATAGACATCCAGGACAGCGTCCATGTCCGATTGGAGACTCTGGACAAGCGCCAACTGGTCCGCCCTGTCTGCCGGAAGTTCAAGCTTGGTTTTATCCAGTCCGGCCCAGTTCTCCGCTTCGACATTGTGAAATGTAATATTGAAACCGCCTTCCTTGCTTGACTGGATGTAGACATTTCCATTGGCGTCAATCTGATTCGTCCCCCACTTGGTTCCGTCCAAAAGAGCGATCCCGTTAAAATCAGAATTGGAAATTGTCCCGGTGATCTTTTCTTTCAAGGCATCATAGTCCGCCTGAACAACAGCGCTCGAACCGTCCAACTCGCCCGTATCGATCTTATCGATAATATCTTCCATGTCATTCAGCGCATCAACGATGGTCGCCATATCGGTTCGCGCAACGCCCATCATGGACGCAGCCTCGCCGACATTACGGCTCGCCTGACGCGTGGCACCGGCATCTGCCCGCAACGTTCCGCTGATGGCCTGCTCAAAAGGATTAGTAAAGGTTGTGGCAGTACGAGCCTCTCCAAGCACAAGGCTACGCAAATCTCTGCCGACGCTGGAACTTCCGAAAAGAGAGTTCGTCAGCATATCCTGTTGCAGCAGGCGTGTGGAATAATCCAATATAAAAGTTTTCTGGCTTTCAGAAAGTGCCATCTTGTCTCCCGAACAACGGTTACAACTACCCGTTATTTTATCGGCACAACAAAAGATTTCTTTAGACCCTTTCAAACCTTTTTACGTCTCACCTGCACACACGCTATTTCGTCATGATATTCCGCCCTTCAACGGACAGCCCTTCCCCAAAAACAAGGGCGCTCCGAAGAACGCCCTTGCCCACAAGGAAACTCAAACTCGTATCAACTGACAAATTCTGTCATTTTTTCAAACACTTCATGGCCACCGTCATGCCTGTCCACCCCAAGGACGTCATGCAGCTTGTCCACCTGCTTGATCATTTGATCCAGTCTTTCATCAGCATCCACCAAAAGCCATATACGACTTTTTCCACCACCATTAATCGGCATACAGGCAATACCTTCGACATTGTACGCCCTGCGCGCAAACAGGCCGCAAATATGCGACATAACACCGGGATGGTTGTTCACGGACAATTCAAGAACAGTATGCTTACACATCGGCTTTCCCTCCAATCATTTCCGAATTGGCAGCTCCGGGAGGAACCATCGGATACACAGGCTCATCAGGACTCAGCGGCACATGAATGAATGCCGGCCCATCAAAAGCAAGGGCCTCGGCAAGGGTTTCCGCCGGATTTTCACTCAAACCCAAATCATACGTGCGCATTCCGAACCCTTCGGCAATCTTCACGAAATCAACAGCATATTCATAATTGGAAGCAAAATACCGCTTGCCATAGAACAAATCCTGCTGCTGACGCACCAACCCCAGCGCGTTATTGTTCGTCAGGACAATCTTGACGTTGACATTGTTTTCCATGGCCGTGGCAAGGTCCTGAATATTCATCATTATGGAGCCATCTCCACTGAAACAGATCACCTGCCTGTCCGGTGCGGCAAGCGCAGCCCCGATCGCAGCCGGCATGCCGAATCCCATGGTTCCAAGCCCGCCAGACGTCAGCCACTGACGTGGATGCCTGAACGGGTACACCTGCGCCGTACGCATCTGGTGCTGTCCGACATCAGTACACACGATGGCGTCGTCCTCAGCCAATTCTGCAGTTTTCAAAACAACACCATATGGAGCAACCGGGTCCTCGGCTCCTTCAACAATCATGGGATTGGATTGCTTCAATTGACTGATTTCATTTAACCATTCAGTACGTTCGGTTTTCTCGATCTGTGGCAGCAAAGCCTTGAGAGAATCAGCAACATCGCCAGTAATCGAAGCGTGGCTCGTTTTGATCTTGTCCAACTCGCTCGGATCGATATCCACATGAATTATTTTTGCGTCAGGACAGAATTCCGCGACTTTTCCAGTCGCCCGATCATCGAAACGAACGCCAACCGCGACCAGCAAATCGCATTTCTCAAGAGCCATATTGGTATATCTTGCTGCGTGCATGCCAAGCATCCCAAGATTCAACGGATGATCATGAGGAACAACACCCAACCCCATGAGCGTCAACGCGGAAGGGATGGAACCTTTCTCGGCAAGTAAAAGCGCCTCATTAGCTGAACCGGACTGAATCACACCGCCACCAAGATACAAAATGGGCTTCTTCGCCCGATTTATCATGGCTGCGGCTCGACGCACCTCCGCATCAATCAACTCGGGGCCTTCTTCACGCATCCCCGGTTCGGGCCAGGAATCAATTTCCATCATCGCACACTGCACGTCCTTGGGAACATCAATCACGACAGGTCCGGGACGGCCGGAAGCCGCAACGCAGAACGCCTCGGGAATGACACGCAGCAATTCTTCGACAGAACGCACAAGATAATTATGCTTGGTAATGGGAACACTTAATCCGTAAGTGTCGACTTCCTGAAAAGCATCAGTCCCGATCATGCTCAAAGGAACCTGCCCGGTGATGCAGATGACAGGGATGGAGTCGAGCTTCGCGTCTGCAATAGCAGTCAGCGTATTGGTTGCTCCCGGACCTGAAGTCGCAAAGAAAACAGCAGGTTCCCCTGTAACCCGTGCCATCCCCTGAGCAATGAATCCAGCCCCCTGCTCATGCCTGGTCAAGACATGTCGAATCTGTTCACTCTGAGACAATGCGTCATAAAGAGGCAAATTCGCACCACCGGGTATACCGGCAATAGTCTCAATCCCCTGCCTTTCGAGTAATTTGATAATGATTTCCGCGCCACTGAGTTCCATTCCGAGTCTCCTTGTCTTCGCGGTGTCCGACGAAAAGGAAAACCCCCCTCGCTGCACCGACGGGGGTTTAAAAGTCTGAAGTTACTCAACGATCCCGCTATGGCGCGTCCCTATCGACATCACCTACTACTACATCCACTACTACAGATACGCTTACCGGTAGGTAAACGCTGTAAAGAGAAGATGTGGTGTCGAAGTTACGCATAAACGAAATTTCCTTTGAGTATTCTTAAGGAATTCAATAATCAGGTCAGCACCTTCCGTCAAGCCCTTTTCAAAAAAGAATGAACTTCCCGGCTACAGCCTATCCACTGCCAGCCAAAAAGCCACCGCTCCCACGGCAAGCCGAACAACATGGCCGATATGGAAATGATATCCCCAATCAATGCCGAACATGGCAGCAACACTCACGATAAAACCTACAAGAATGCACTTTCGCCAAACATTCAATTTCAACAAATTCATGTAATTAATGCTCCAATAAAAAGGGCTGCAACCACGCAACCCTTTTGTTTTCGGCAACGCCCCTGTTCAAAGAGGCATACCTACTTCTTTTTTGCGGCAGTTTTTTTCTGGAAGACTTCTTCTCTTCTTTTTCATCCTTGCCAAAAGCAACAAGCTGATCGGCAAGACTCTTCAACTGTTGGTCAACCAGTCCATTAATGGAGTTCTTTGGATAACGCCCAGTCTTCCCACGGCTTCCAGCCTTGATTCCTGTCAATATTTCAATGCCTTCGTCAATGGTCTTCACAGCCCATATATGGAATTTTCCGGACTTGACCGCTTCAATGACATTATCCCGCAGCATGAGATCCTTGACGTTGGAGTGTGGAATCATCACTCCCTGTTTTCCATTCAATCCGCTATTTTTGCAACATAAATAAAAACCTTCAATCTTCTCATTCACACCGCCAATCGGCTGGACTTCGCCATATTGGTTCACAGAGCCGGTCACTGCGATATACTGGCGAAGCGGCTTGCCGGATAAACTCGACAAAAGTGCATACAACTCAGTGGAAGAGGCTGAATCTCCGTCTATCCCGCCATAGGACTGCTCGAATGCAATACTGGCGGCCAATGACAAAGGCTTGTCCTGTGCAAACCGACTACGCAGATAACCGGACAAAATCAGCATGCCCTTGTTGTGAGTAGGACCGGACATATCGGCTTCACGCTCAATATTGATAATGCCCTCCTTACCCAGTGATGTCACAGCCGT
>LQAJ01000140.1_pt1 | contig 33716 bp, 37 predicted proteins | sample 1535811 | NCBI WGS metagenome assembly LQAJ01 (sample SAMN04331587, study PRJNA305678) | bioreactor metagenome | isolation source: bioreactor_6 inoculated with Wadden Sea sediment 2nd replicate of a... | place: Germany: Wadden Sea, Janssand Flat
CATTGTGGCCGAGCAGGATCGTCCCGGACCGGGCAGGAAGGAAAAGAAGTAATTCCTGCGGGAACCAATACAATATGCGGCAAAGTCTCGGACTCCTACTTTCAATTATTCTGCATGCCTCACTTGCAGCTATCGCAGTGTTCGGCCTAGGCGGACAGGCGGTGAAAGTGAACATGGATCGTCCTGTGTATACGGTTGATCTTGTTTCTCTGGCTCCTCCTCCGCCTCTTGTTCCGGCTCCGGTTGTCGAGGTCCCTGCCGAGGCTGTGCCGGATTCGAGCGTGCCTCAGGTAGAGGCGCAACCGGATTCTGTTGTCGAGGTCAAGAAAGCTCCGGTAGTCGAGGCAAAGCCTGAACCCGAAGTGAAGAAAATCAGCCCGAAAAAGGTTGAGAAAAAAGACTGTCGTCAAAAAAAAGGAAGCCCCTAAGCTCAAAGAAAAGCCGAAACCGAAACCCAAGCCAAAGCCCAAGAAAACGGCTAAACAGCTTCTCGCGGAAGGACTTGCCTCTGCCAAGGCCAGAACGGAAAGAGAAGACAGAAAGAAGGCCAAGGCGCTCAAGAATGAGCTTGCTGCCCTGAAAAACGCGAAGGGACACAGGTTTACGCTCACGGCGGGCAGCGGGGGGCGTTGAAGGCGGCGTTGAGGGCGGCTCTCGAGGCGGCACCGGTTCCGGCCTGTCCGAGGTTTATGCTTTGATAGTCGGAACTGCGATCAAGAAAAACTGGCGATATCCTTCATTTGCCGGTGAAGCCAACCTGTTGGTAACGATTGAGATTGTATTGGATCAGGAAGGAAAAATTTTGTCATCCAAGGTGCTGGAATTGTCGGAAAATCCCGAGTTTGACAGTTCGGCACTTCGAGCCATACGCGAAACAGAAAACGTGGAACGACCGAGAACAGATCGGGACCGTGTCCTCCGCATCAACTTCAACAGCCAGGAACTCGCAGAGTAATCGTCATGAAACGTATTCTGACAGCATGTGTTTGCAGCCTTCTCACTTTCTTTGTTTTTTCAACGGCTTTTGCGGCCGGTCCCCTTACCGTGGATATCCATGGACCGGGACAGCGCATGGTCAATATTATTTTGCTGCCGCCCAAGGGGTTGGCAGGGACGCAGATTCCCGAAGCTCCCGCCAAGGCGTTTGAGGAATTGGTTGCCAATAATTTGAGCTATATTCCATTCTTGAAATTGATTCCGGTATCAGAAATGCTTGGTGGTGATCCGAGTACGGGCGTGACCGGAAAGGATATCAATTTCAAGCCTATGCAGCTTTCGCGTGTCGATTTGTGCATGACGACTGGCTGGAACGGTAACTATATTGAGGCCCGTGTTTATGAGACTTTCAGCGGACGGCGTGTTGTAGGCAAGTCCTATAAAGATGTCGGTGAAATGACACTTTCGCAGGCTGCTGACCGTTTTTGCTCGGCATTCCTTGAAGCTCTTACCGGCAAGAAAGGCTTTTTTGATTCGCCCATCGCTTTTGTAAGACAGACTGGAAAGGACAAGGAAATTTTCACGGTTCTGCCGCAGGGCAGAGACTTGAGGCAGATCACTCGCCTTGGAGGATTTAACCTGAGTCCTTCATGGTCGTCGGATGGGTCGAAGATTGCCTTTACCCACATTGGCAAGACGCGGCATGAGCTTGGGATTTATGACAGCAAGACAAAGAAGATTACGTTGAAAACCAAGGGACTTGGCCAGACTGTTATCAGTCCTGTTTTTGCGCCTGGTGATCGACTGATTGTTGCGCTCAATCGAAATGGAGCGACCAATATTTATCAGCTTGATAGTCAGTTCAAGCCGGGGCGGACATTGGCACGCAGTTCATATATTGAGGTCTCACCGAGTTTTGACCGGACAGGAAACAAGATGGTTTTTACTTCGGGACGTGCCGGGAATCCGCATATTTATCTGATGGATATGAAGTCTGGCGATGTTCGGCGAGTAACCCTTACCGGGAAGTATAACACTCATCCGTGTCTCAGCCCCAACGGACGGTATGTGGCTTACACGCATCGTACATCAAACGGGCATCGGATTTATCTGCACGATCTGGAAACCGGACGCGAGAAACAGCTGACCTTCGGGCCGGGAAGTGATGAATATCCAGCATTTGGACCTGATGGTTACTTTGTTGCATTTGCTTCGAGTCGTTCCGGTGGGTACAAATTGTACCTGACGACGCGGCATGGCGATGCACCTCGGAAAATCTCAACTGGAAAGGGGCAGGCGTTTGCTCCTGCGTGGGACACGACGCTCCAATGGTAATTTGTCACAGGCAGAGGGTTGATTTTTATTGCAGAAAAGGTACATCTTAAATCACGATGAACCTAATGGCTGGAAAGCTTTTTACTGATAATGGCCGATTGACGGCTTTACCGAAGGAGTGGGCATGAAATCAAGATGGCATCTTGCAATTTTGGTCCTTTTGGCTTTTGCGCTCGTTGTCGGCGTTGGTTGTGCCAAGAAAAAGACGACCAGTACGCCCCCCGGCGCGCAGGTTGAGGTCAAGGACGATACCAAGTGGGCTCCGCCTCCGCCGCCTGAAGAACCGAAGGTGGATGAAGCCGCTTTGGCAGCTGAAGCAGAGGCTCGTGCCAAGGCTGAAGCCAAGGAAGAGCTGACCAGTGTTACCATTCATTTCGCTTTTGATTCCTATGAACTTGATGAAGAAGCCCGTGCCGTCTTGGCTTTCAAGGCCAATATTATGCGCCGGTATTCAGGTTTTCGTGTTGTCATCGAAGGCCATTGTGATGAACGTGGCACCGAAGAATACAACCTCGCGCTTGGCGAACGCCGTGCCCGCGCTGCCTATGAGCACCTTGTCATTCTCGGTGTCGCTCCGAGCGTATGAGTATTGTGAGCTTCGGTGAAGAACGTCCGGCTAATCCGGCGCATAATGAAACTGCATGGGCTGAAAACCGCAGAGATGAGTTTGTGGTTCAGTAGATTTTGCTTCGTATGAAATAGAAAAACGCCGCATCCGTTTGGATGCGGCGTTTTTTTTTTGGCGAGTTGATTAGATGAAAGAACTGATGAGATGCAGGCAACCGAGTGCATACAGTCCCGCAACGCCGTCGTCGATCATGACCCCAAGGCCGCCGGGGAAAGCATTTTCTGCCCATTTGACGGGCCATGGTTTGAAAATGTCAAAAACACGGAATAGGCCAAAGGCCAATGCAAGCTGCCAAAGCGGCATGGCGGCAAAAAAGAGCAGGGTGAGCCATTGGCCGAAGAGTTCGTCGATGATGACACAACCCGGATCCTTTTTGTTGAAAACAACTTCAGCGTGGGAACATGCCCAAGTACCGACGGCTAGTATAGCTATCAAAACAGCAATACGTTCCCCCAGTTGCAGGGGCAGGAACAGCCATGGTGCGGCGATAATTGAAGCCAGTGATCCCCATGTGCCGGGAGCTTTCGGGAAATGTCCGATAGGACCGAGGGTCGCAAGAGCCGTAGCCAGAATGTCTGTGGGAGATTTTTGATTCATCAATTTTTCCGAGGTTGAATGATTCCGATGCCGAGAAGTTCCTCCAGTACTCGCGCAACAGGCAGGCCGACAACATTGGTGTATGAGCCTCTGATGGCCGTCACAAGAAATGTTCCGATACCCTGAATGGCGTATGCTCCCGCCTTGTCCATGGGTTCACCTGTGGCGATGTAGCTTTCAAGTTCTTCTTTACCGGAGGCACGCATGTCCACATCTGTGCTGACCGCTTGTGAAATCGTTGAGCCATCAGGCAGGACGAGACAAAAAGCCGTGATGACCTGATGTGTTTTGCCGGAAAGTGCCGTGAGCTTTACAAGGGCATCCTTTTCGTCTGCCGGTTTCCCCATGATCTGCCCGTTCAGAACGACGATGGTGTCTGCGCCGAGTACGGTTCTGCCTGAGAAATTCGTTGCGACGTCCAGAGTTTTCATTTCCGCCATGCGTTTGGCGTATTGGTCAGCCTCTTCGTTCGGTAGAGGGTCGGGTTCGTCCGCTGTGCTTGGGTGGACTTCAAAGTCCAGCCCCAGATCGGCGAGCAGTTCCCGCCTGCGCGGTGAACCTGATGCGAGGATAATGGTTTCCGTTGTCTTGAAAGGACCGTTTGTTGTTTATTCATGGCAGGTCTTTTCTCACTGAAAAACGGGGTGAGTCAATTCGTGCTATGTGTCGTTTTTTGGCTTTAAATTGCCTTCTTTTGATTTCTGATAAAATTATTCCAATGATTACAATCTGTTTTGTCTGTGGCAGAATTCTTGCTTAGTACGTGCGCGGACACCCGCAGGAGTATGTATGCGAGATATGGAAAAGAATTTTACCCGGAATTTTTCGTCATTCGAAGAGACTGACGGATCGTCACATGCACATGGTATGAATGATTGGGTAGTACCGTGGGCTGATTTGATGATGGTCATGTTCGTTCTGTTCGTGGTGTTGTTTATCTATGCGAGTACACATCAGGACGTGAAAATTCTGTTCAGCCAGCAGAGCGCCGAGGATGCGAGTAGTGCGAGCGCACTTGATCCCTTGATCGGTCTGATAGGTCAGATTGCAAGCAGGGCAGACACTCGCGGGTCACAGGATATTGTTCGCATGGCAGAGGATCAGGTGCTGTATCGTTCTCGTGCAGACGGTGTTTCCGTCGTGCGTGAAGGATCGGGCCGGATCCGGGTCACTTTGCGTGGTGAGGTCTTTTTCGGGGAAAATCAGTCGGACTTGAAGGTCGGGTCTGAAAGATATCTGAAGGAAATTGCAGAGGTCGTGAAACTGAGTGTCGGTGCTGTCCATGTCATCGGGTATGCATCGGAAGATGAAACGACCGGAACAGACGGGCTGACTCTCTCCAGCCAACGCGCGGCAGATGTCGCCCGACATTTGATTGAAGAGTTCGAGATTCTTCCCAAGCGGCTGAGCATAACCGGACGTGGGGCCTTTCATCCTGAATTGCCCGGTACTTCGCAAGCCAATCAGGCTCTTAATAGACGAGTTGAAATTATCATAACCAATACAATCTGAATCGGTTGGAGGAAAACATGAACAGGAAAAACCTGGCAGGCGTTGTTGTAAGCCTTATTATATTTATCGGCAGCTTTTTGCTGACTGGTGCTGCCGCAGCTTACTGGAATGTTGCGGCCTTGCTGGTAGTCGTCTCCGGGCTGACGGCTGCGATGTTCATCAGCTATCCAGTCTCTCACGTGAAGAATGCCTTCAAGGTTGCGAAAAATGCGTATGCAAATGGTCGTATTTCTTCCGAGGAGATAGTGAATACGCTTCTCGACCTTTCCGTGAAGAGCAAAGTTGACGGCGTCTTGTCGCTTGAACGAAGTGAAGCCAAGGCTACCAGTTCTTTTTTGAAAAACGGTTTGATTCTTCTGGTGGACAACTACAAGGAAGAAGAAATTCGTGAAACACTGAATGCCGAGATGGCTTTTTTCAATTTCCGCCGTCAGCAGAGTGAACGTTTTTTCCAGACACTGGCTCGAATGGCCCCTGCTTTCGGTGTCGCAGGAGCGTCATCGGATTGATCGGGCTGCTCATGGGGATCAATGATACCGCCGTGATTCTGAAAAACATACCTGTGGCGTTCATATCCACTCTGTACGGACTTGTGTTGAGCAATCTGCTTTTTTCGCCCATTGCCGAAAACATCAATTTTTCCACGCGATCCGAATTGTTGAATCAGAAGCTCGTTCTTGAAGGTATCGTTGCCATCAGCAAAGAGCAGAATTCCTATAAGCTTGAGCGTAAACTCGCATCCTTTCTCAGCCCGAGTGAACGCGAAGGCAAGACGGAAACTCTGCGACGCATTACCCGTGAATATGTGCAGAGGAGGAAACAGCCTGTGGAGCCTGCGGATACCGAAGAAGAAAAGCCTTCGATGTCCGGTGTGACAGAAGCTGCGTAGTTGTTTCACCGATCGATTCAGATGAAAAAGGGGCCTTTGGGCTCCTTTTTTTTTTCATGGGTTTGTGTTAGTCTTCATCTCCACGGGAGGAAGTGAATTCATGGCGAATATTCTGGCTGCTGACATCGGCGGCACCAATAGTCGGTTTGCATGTTTTTCCATCAAGGGCGGTGTGCCTGTTATGGAAAATTCAGTTTGGTTGAAAACACATGAGGCAACGTCGTTTCCCCATTTGCTGGAATTGCTGTGGGAGAGTGATTTCGGTTTTACCCACGACTCGTTCAGTGCTGTGAGTATAGCTGTACCGGGGGCTGTGCAGCATGGAGTGGTTTCGGGGTGTCTGCCGAATGCGCCGTGGGGCGTTGATCTGAGAAAAATCGACTATGGGTGGAAGCGTGCCTGTTTGATAAATGATTTTGCGGCGCAGGCTTTTGCTTGTCGGACGGGGATAATTGATGACGCCATGGTCATTCAGAAAGGAGTGCCGCTTGAAGATGGCGTGATCGGAGTTATTGGGGCCGGAACCGGGCTTGGGTATTCCGCGCTTGTTCCGTGCGGGAAAGGGTGGACGGCTTTGCCTTCGGAAGGAGGACATATGGCTTTCCCTTTTACCGGGATGAAAGAAGCAGAGTACGGAGAATTTAATCGTCGGGAAAGTGGGCGCAATTGGGCTGAAGGTGATACGGTTGTAACCGGACTCGGGCTGCGGTTGATTCACAAATATTTGACGGGTGAGGATTTGACAGCCGAAGAGATATCAAACCGAATAACCCCGGAGAGCGAGACGACCAGATGGTACGCACGTTTTTATGGGCGCGCCTGTCGAAATTGGGCCATTGCATGATGGCCTACGGTGGAATGTTTATCGCGGGCGGAGTGGCTGCGAAAAATCCCATGCTGGTCACTGCTCCCGAATTTCTGGAAGAGTTTCACAACTCGCATTTTTATGAAGAGTTTTTGCGTTCCGTTCCGATTCGGCTCAATGCGAATGAGGAGAGCGGGTTGTACGGTGCGGCGTTTCATGGAGTACAGCTTCTGAATCATTAAAGGAGTCGTCAGTGATGCAGTCCGGAATGATAAAGCGAATTCTTGTTGTTTCTGTCATTATCTGTCTGATTGCATCGTACTTCATCTTTGATTTTGACCAATATTTTTCCCTTGAATACATCAAGGCGTCGCGAGAACAATTTCAGGCTCTTTATGCCGAACACACGTTTACGGTCATAGCAGTTTATTTCGGCGTGTATGTTGCGGCGACAGCCTTGGCCCTTCCTGCAGCAGCCGTTTTGACCCTTGCCGGGGGAGCATTATTCGGTTTTGTGGTCGGTACCGTCATTGTTTCCTTCGCCAGCAGTATTGGAGCTGCCGTAGCCTTTATCGTTGCCCGATACCTGTTGCGGGATTGGGTGCAGGGGCGATTTGGTGATAAGCTTCAAAAAATCAATGAGGGCGTTGAGAGGGACGGTGCCTTTTATCTTTTTACTCTTCGTCTGATTCCGATTTTTCCTTTTTTTGCTATCAATACGGTTGTTGCGCTGACACCCATGCGGCTGTTTACCTATTACTGGGTTTCACAGGTGGGCATGTTTCCGGCGACCCTTGTATACGTCAATGCGGGCAAGGAGCTTGGGCGGATTGATTCCTTTTCCGGGCTTCTTTCTCCGAGTCTCATCATATCGTTTGCGATATTGGGCATATTCCCTTTGGTCATGAAAAAAGCGCTTGGTTGGTATCAGGCACGGAGGCGGAAGGATGGCTAAATATGATTATGATATCGGTGTGATCGGCGGCGGAGCGGCGGGATTAACCGTTGCTTCGGGAGCATCTCAACTAGGTCTCAAGACACTTTTGATCGAAAAAGCTCCTCTGCTTGGTGGAGATTGCCTTCATTATGGATGCGTCCCGAGCAAGACGCTTATCAAAACGGCATCTGTCTATCACCAGATGCGGCATGCCGACGAATACGGGTTGCCGCCGGTTGATCTTCCTGTCGTTGATTTCAAGCAGATCGCGCGACGAATTCAGTCTGTGATTGAAAGTGTACAGGTACATGATTCCGAGGAGCGATTTGCCGTCTTGGTGTGGAGTCTCATTGGCGAGCTTTTTATAGACGAACATCAGGTTGATTGGGCGATAGGCGAGTCTCCGCAAAGTTCTGGGTGCTGGCGACTGGGTCTGAGCCTGCCGCTCCTCCCATTCCTGGTCTTGCCGATGTGGATTACCTGACAAACAAGGATATCTTTTCGCTTGATGCCTTGCCTTCTTCTCTTATTGTTGTCGGTGGGGGGCCGATTGGTTGTGAGATGTCGCAGGCGTTTGCCCGTCTTGGAACGGATGTGCGTATCTTGCAGCGAAATTGTCAGGTCTTGTCTGTTGAAGATCAAGATATGGCAGCAGTGGTGCAGGACTCACTTAGAGCGGAAGGTGTCGGGTTGGATTTATGTGCGAATACGAAAGAAGTGCGCAGGGTCCCCGGCGGTATTGAAGTCGAATATGAGAGTGATGGCGTGTCACATGTCATCAAGGCGGAGAAAATACTGGTTGCGGCAGGCGTGCGCCGAACGTTGGGAATTTGAAGCTCGAAAATGCAGGAGTTGAATATGACAGGCGGGGAGTAAAACGGATGCCCGTCTCAGGACGTCTCAAAAGCATATTTTGCGGCAGGGGATGTGTTGGGCAAATATCTCTTTACGCATGCCGCCGGGTATGAAGGGGGAGTTATCATTTCCAATGCTGTATTCAGATTGCCGCGCAAAGTTGACTACAAGTGGCTACCGTGGTGCACCTATACCGAACCGGAATTGGCAAGTGTCGGTATGAATGAAAAAGCAGCTGAAAAGGCCGGGATTGAATTTTCCGTATGGAAAGAGGATTTTGCAGATAATGACCGTGCCCGGGCTGAAGGTGCGTCGATCGGGAAAATCAAGTTGTTGCTTGATAAGAAGGAAAAGCCTTTGGGGGTGCAGATTGTCGGTGTACATGCCGGTGAAATTGCAGCGGAATGGGTTGCTGCCCTGAATGCGAAATAGGGTTGGCATCCATGGTTTCAGCTATTCATCCATATCCGACGGTGAGCGAGATCAATAAACGTGTGGCTGGTAAAGTCCTTTCTTCAAAACTGTTTTCTGAAAAAGTGCGCAAGACGCTTGGATTTATTTTCGATTACAAAGGGCGGGCCTGTTCTCTTGATTAATTGGAAAAACATGGGTATTGGAGCGCACCCCTTCATTCTTTTAGGGAAAATCGAGGAGAATATTCTGCATGGGTGACAAGAGTCGTTATCAAAAAATGTACCCGGTTTCATGGGAACAGTTGCATCGTGATTGTCGGGCGCTTTCGTGGCGGCTGATGGAAAAAGGTCCTTGGAAAGGGATTATCGCCATTACTCGCGGAGGCCTTGTGCCGGCTGCCATTCTTGCCCGTGAACTGGATATCCATCTTATCGATACCATTTGTCTTTCGAGTTACGACTGGAAAGATCAGGGCGAAACGAATGTTCTTAAATCTGTCGAAAATGCCGGTGAAGGCTGGCTCTTGATAGATGATCTGGTTGATACCGGTAAAACGGCCAAGGTAGCAAAAGACATGGTGGCGAAAGCCCATTTTGCTACGGTTTACGCCAAGCCTGAAGGACGTCCCATGGTGGACACTTTTATTACAGAAGTCAGTCAGGATACGTGGATTCTTTTCCCGTGGGATGCCGGTTCCCAGTTTGTTGAACCGATCATTCAGGTTTCCGAGTAAGTTCGATAAAAAAGTTTGCCTGTAATTTTGTGGAGATAGATTCCTTTGCGCCGATTGAGGTATTGCTCAAAAGCGCGCACTGGGATATTGGCATCAGATAAAAAACTGCTAATCGTGAGGTCCACATGAAAAAAATGCTGAAACTGTTTGTTGCATTCGCCGCTATGGCGTTGCTGCTGTCCCTCGTCGCGTGTGGCGAAGCTCCGCAGGAGAAAAAGGCTGAAGAGCCTGCCGTTGAAAAAGCGGAAGCTCCCAAGGAAGAGTCCAAAACCATCAAGGCCGGATTCGTTTACGTTTCACCGGTCGGTGATGCCGGTTACTCCTACGCTCATGATCTGGGCCGTAAGGCTGTAGACGCTTTGGATTACACCACGACCGCTTTTGTCGAGTCTGTTCCCGAAGGTGCCGATTCCGAGCGCGTCATCCGCAACATGGCCCGTAAAGGCTTTGATATCATCTTCACCACCAGTTTCGGTTACATGGACCCGACCATCAAGGTTGCCAAGGAATTTCCCGAAGTTGATTTCATGCACTGTTCCGGCTTCAAGAAAGCTGAAAACGTAAATAACTACTTCGGTCGCATTTACCAGTCCCGTTACCTGACCGGTATGGTTTCCGGTGCCATGACCAAGACCAACAAGCTTGGCTATGTTGCTGCTTTCCCGATTCCGGAAGTCATTCGCGGCATCAACGCTTTTGCTCTCGGTGCCCGTGAAGTGAATCCTGACGCCGAGATTCGTGTCGTCTGGACAAAGACCTGGTACGATCCGGCTCTGGAAAAAGACGCAGCCAAGAGCCTTCTGGATGCAGGCTGTGACGTTATCGCCCAGCATCAGGATTCTCCCGCACCGCAGGAAGCCGCTCAGGAAGCCGGTGCCTATTCCGTCGGGTACAATTCCGATATGTCTTCCTTTGCTCCCAAGGCGCATCTGACTTCCGCCATCTGGAACTGGGGTCCGATGTACGTCAAGATGATCGAGCAGGTGAAGAATGGTACTTGGAAGGGTGACCAGTCCATGTGGTGGTCCATGCAGGACGGTGTCGTTGATATCGCTCCCATGGGGCCGATGGTTCCTGAAGATGTCAAGGCCAAGGTCAACGCCCGCAAGGCTGAACTCAAGGCAGGCAAGGACACCATCTTTGCCGGTCCGATCAAGAACCAGAAAGGTGAAGTTGTCATTGCAGAAGGCACGACTGCTCCTGATGGCGACCTGCTCGGCATGACCTGGTTTGTCGAAGGCGTTGTCGGTACTACTGAATAACCCTATGGGTACTTGTGTTTAAGATAATAAAAAGAGAAGAACCCTGGAAGTGGGGCGCCTGGTAATACTCCTGGGCGCCTGCTCTTTTCCCTGGCCGTGAGCGCGTTGCTGCTTGTCGGGCAGGGTAAAGACGTTTTGAGGGGTTGAATATTTTGTGGCAGGGGAGCTTTGGCCATCTTTGGGCCTTGGAAGGTGCATTGCTTAAAGCCATTCCGCTTTTCCTGTGTTCCCTCGGCGTAGGTCGCATTTCGTATGCAGATATGGAATATCGGTGCGGAAGGGCAGTTTGCACTTGGCGCTATCGGCGCGACCTGGATGGCTCTCAGCTTTCCCGATTTGCCCGCAGCCATTCTCATGCCGCTCATGTTTATCATGGCATTCATTCTTGGCGGTATCTGGGCGCTTATCCCTGCCATTCTCAAGTTGAAACTCCGGGTGAATGAAATCATTTCAACCCTGATGCTCAATTACATCGCCATCCTGCTGCTTGATTATCTTGTTTTCGGTGTCTGGAAGGATCCGACCAGTTTTGGATTTCCCATGACTTCGGAGTTCTCGTCCAATGCCATTATTCACGGCATTGGCGGAAGCAAGGTTCACTGGGGCTTGCTGTTCTGTTTTGTTGTTGGAGTCGGTCTGTGGGCTTTCATGCGTTTTACCCGTCTCGGCTATGAGCTTCAGGCGAGTGGCGAGGGGGCTCGTGTGGCCAAGTATGCCAAGATTCGTTACGGCATGCTTGTCATGTTCGTCATGTGTCTTTCCGGTGGGTTTGCCGGATGGGCCGGATGTGTTGAGACGTCTGCCGTTCTTAACCGGCTTCAGCCGAGTCTGATGGTCGGTTACGGATATACTGCCATTGTCGTGGCATGGCTTGCACGGCTTGAGCCTCTTAATATCGCTTTTGCTTCATTTTTACTTGCGGCACTTCGGGTAGGTGTTGAGAATCTCCAGCTTGAACTGCAAATCCCGGCTGCTTACGGTTCCATTCTTGAGGGTCTTATTCTGCTTTCAGTACTGGCCGGACAGTTTTTTCTTACATATAAACTGGAACCAAAGCGTTCCCAGGTGAAATAAACGATCATGTGGGAATTTCTGATACCGCTGCTGGCTGCCACGGTGCAGTCCGGAACGCCGATTCTGTACGCCACACTTGGTGAAATGATGACCGAGAAGGGCGGAGTGCTGAATCTTGGTGTCGAAGGCATGATGTCTGTTGCCGCACTGGCAGCATTCTGGACGAGTCTGACCACAGGATCTCCGTGGCTTGGTTTCATTGCCGGGGGAGTAGCCGGAATGGGCATGGGAGCTTTGCATGGCTTTGTCTGCATCAGCTGTCTCGGCAATCAGGTCGTTTCAGGGCTGGCCATTACAATTCTCGGATTGGGATTGACCAACTTTTTCGGAGTGCCTTTTGTTGGCCTTCCTGCTCCCGGTTTCAATCCGTTTGATTTTCCGATTCTTTCTCAGATTCCTGTTTTGGGTGAAATCTTTTTCAAGCACGACATGCTTGTTTACATATCATTTGTCGTGCCCGTCCTTTTCTGGTTTTTCTTCCGACGTACAAGCCTTGGCATGCATGTGACGGCAACCGGAGAAATGCCTCAGGCTGCTGGTGCGGCAGGACTCAAGCCTCGAGTGCTGAGATATTTTGCCGTTGTTGGCGGCGGGTTTCTTATTGGTCTCGGAGGAGCATATCTGTCTCTGGCATATACCCACCTTTGGACCAATGGTTTGTCCGGAGGCAGGGGATGGATTGCCGTCGCCCTTGTCATTTTTGCCTTCTGGCGTCCCGGAAGAGCTGTTGTCGGAGCATATCTTTTTGGCGGCGTGATGGCTTTTCAGCTTCGGTTGCAGGCGATGGGGACCAATCTGCCGTCTTCATTGCTCCTTATGCTACCGTATGTTCTGACTATTCTGGTTCTCATTCTTTCCGCATGGCGTGGTCTCGCATCGATGCTCCAGCTGCACTCGGAACCAACATTGAGCCGGAGGGGTAGGGACATGTCGGAACGTTAAATTTGTTCGCCCGCTCGTGTGCGGTCAATGCCGGAAGGGACACAGCCTGTCGTCAGCCTGAAGGGATTGACCAAACGTTTCGGCAAGGTTGTGGCCAATGATTCGATTACGCTGGATGTGTATCCCGGTCGAATCAAGGCGTTGCTTGGTGAAAACGGAGCGGGCAAGTCCACCATGATGAGCATGCTCGCCGGAAGATATCAGCCGGACGACGGGCACATTGAGGTGAACGGCAGGCCTGTTAAATTTACTTCATCCAAAGATGCCATCGAAGCCGGTATCGGCATGGTGTATCAGCATTTCATGCTTGTTGATTCGATGACCGTTGCCGAAAATGTTCTGCTTGGGCAGGAGGGGAAATTCTTTGTTTCTCCCAAGGAGATGAAGAATCGTGTTGGCGAACTGGCCGATGCCTATGGTCTTGAGATTGATCCCGGTGCCTATGTCTGTGACTTGTCCATGGGCGAACGGCAGCTCGTTGAAATTCTCAAGCTGCTGTATCGTGAAAGCCGAATTCTCATTTTTGATGAACCAACGGCGGTGCTGACTCCTGAAGAAACGAACAAGTTGTTCGAAGCGCTTTGGCGTATGACCGAACAGGGAAAATCGATTATTTTCATCAGCCACAAGCTTGAGGAAGTGATCGCTCTTGCTGACGAGATTGCCATCCTGCGCCGAGGCAAAATCGAGGGTGAGCTTGATCCTGCAGCAATCGAATCCAAGGCGGATCTGGCATCCCGCATGGTCGGCAAGGAAGTTTTGCTCGAAGTAGATCGTGAACCTGCCGAGATTGGTGATACTGTCCTTGAAGTCAGGAATCTGACCGGACTGGGACTTCATGGTGTCGATCTTGATGTGCATCAAGGTGAAGTCGTGGCTGTCGTCGGTGTGGCCGGAAACGGGCAGAAGGCACTGGTTGAAGCTGTGACCGGTTTGACCAAACCGCCGCTCGATACCGTATTTATCATGGGACATCCGTGGCGTAAGTTCTTTGCGGAGTCTACTTGGAATCGTTCCATGTGCTATATCCCGGAAGATCGGCTCGGGTTGGCTACGCTGCGAAATCAGAATCTCGTAGACAACCTTTTGCTGACAACGCGCAAGGGGTTTGCCAAGGGACTGCTGCTTGACAAAAAGCGCGCTGAAAAGGACACCATTGATCTGATTGAGAAGTTCGATATTCGTCCTGGCCGTATCCATGCTCTTGCGTGGCAGTTGTCTGGCGGTAATCTGCAAAAAGCAGTTCTTGCCCGGGAACTGTATCGGGAACCCCGGTTTATTGTTGCGGAACAGCCGACACAGGGACTTGATGTTTCGGCGACCGAAGAGGTCTGGAAACGATTGCTCGCCGCCCGTGAAATGGCGGGAGTTCTGCTGGTGACCGGTGACCTTAATGAGGCCCTGCAATTGGCTGATCGTATCGCCGTCATTTACAGAGGGCAGATACTTGGTCTGTTGTCCACATCAGATGCTGAAACCCCAGGGAAAATCGGCCCGCTCATGGCGGGGGTCACGGATTAAACCTGTCGGTATAAATTTTGTTTCAAGCTGAAAACAGCTTGAAGTAACCCCCATTCCATTTAAGGAGAAAGGATATGAAGTTCAACAAGTTCAATCTCACCGTAATTGCGGCTCTCGCATTGCTCCTGAGTCTCTGTGTCGGCTCTGCTTTTGCAGCCACTACTCTTGAGAAGGTCAAAGAAAAAGGCGTTATCACCGTTGGCAACAGCCCGGACTATCCTCCGTTTGAATCCATTGGCGACAATGGTGAGCGTGTTGGCTTCGATATTGATCTCCTGAATGCGATGACCGAAAAGATGGGCCTGAAGGTCAAGTGGGTCACCATGGAGTTTTCCGCAATCGTCACTGCTGTTCAGAGTGGTCAGGTTGACATGGGTATGTCTGGATTCAGCGTTACTCCGGATCGTGCCAAGCAGGTCAGCTTCTCCAATGCCTATTTTTCCAGTGGACAGGTCCTCGTTGTCCGTGCTGATTCCGATATCAAGGGCCCCGCAGACCTCAAGGGCAAGAAGATTGCAGTTCAGCTCGGAACCACCGGTGAGCAGCAGGCTGACAAGATTGAAGGCGCTCAGGTCATCAAGCCCGAGACTTACAATATCGCTTCATGATGCTGCACAACAAGGCTGCCGACGCTGTCGTCGCCGACCTTTCTGTTGCTGACGAATTCGTCAAGAAGGGCACCTTCAAGCGTGCTGGCGAGCCGCTGGCATTTGAAGAGCTGGCAATCATTTCCCGCAAGGCGAATAACGATTTCCTCAATGCTCTGAACAAGGCGCTTGATGAAGTCAAGAAAGAAGGCACGTACGACAAGATCGTCAAGAAGTGGAATCTTTAATATAAATAACACCGGGAGAAGCCTGTGCTTCTCCCGGTATTTTCATTTTTAGGAGCGGGTTGTGGATTTTTCTCTTGTCTTTAAACATTACGATATGCTGCTCAGGGGGCGACTGCCACTCTTGAGGTGACTTTCGGCGCACTCGCTCTCGGCCTGCTTCTGGGAATTCTTGCGGGGACTTGCCGCATCAGTCGTCGGCTGTATATTCGGATTTTTGCGGATGCCTACATTCAGGTTATTCGCGGCACTCCGATGCTGTTGCAGATTTTCTTTTTCTACCTCGGATTTCCGCAAATTTACATGATGATTACCGGTGAAGGCATTTCGCCTGATCCGTTGATTACCGGTATTATCGCCCTTGGTATCAATAGTGGGGCATATAATGCGGAGATTATTCGCGCAGGTATCCAGTCCATCAATAAGGGACAGATGGAAGCGGCTCGTAGCAGCGGGCTGAGCCATACTCAGGCAATGATTTTTGTGATTTTGCCTCAGGCGCTGAGGCGTATGATTCCGCCTTTGGCAAATGAATTGATCGTCCTTTTAAAGGACTCCTCGCTCATTTCCACCATTGGAGTGGCAGAACTTATGTATTCTGCCAAAGTGCTTGGTGCGAAGTATTACACCTATGTTCCGTTCCTGGTCGGAGCTGGTTGTATCTACCTTACGCTGACATTCTCATTCTCGCGGCTTTTCAACGCACTGGAGCGGAAGTTGTCTTCGGGCAGTGGAGCCAGAGCTAATACCGGCAAGGCTCCTGATTTGGGATAATTCGGTTTGAATACGAATAAAACAAGCCCCTTCCATCGGATCAAGATGGAAGGGGCTTTCTTTTCGCTGCGGTTCACAGTACGTCTGTCTGTGAACAAGGGGGAACCGTGAAAAACAGTTTTTATTCGGCATACGATTTTGAGTCCATCGGACAGGGGCAAGCCAAGCATCAGAAAGGGCGCACTCCGTTTGAGGTGGACCGGGATCGAATCATCTACTCACCGGCTTTTCGCAGGCTGCAATCCAAGACGCAGGTTTTTCTTTCCGGTGAATTTGATTTTTATCGTACACGTCTGACGCATTCCATCGAGGTCTCCCAGATTGGTCGATCCATCGTCAATCATCTGAATAGGACCGCGCCTAATCTGGGTGACGGTTTTCATATCGATCAGGATCTGGTTGAATCCATCTGTCTGGCTCATGATATCGGGCATCCGTCTTTTGGTCATGCCGGTGAACGTGTACTTAACGAGATGATGCTTGAGGCTGGCGGATTTGAGGGGAATGCTCAAAACCTCGTATTCTGGTTGACCTGTTTTATCGAAAGGGAGCCACTTGGTCGGGAATGAATCCGACCCGGGCTTTTGGACGGCATGCTGAAATACAAGACTTTGTTCAGTGCATCCGAGGCCAAAAAGAATCATTTCATTTATGATTTCCAGGAAGAAGTTTTGCGTTTCGTCAGTCCGGATGTCGCCTTCTCGGAATTCTTTGAGACTGAGGATGAACTCAATGGCTTTAAATCAGTAGAGTGCCGGATAATGGATTGGGCTGATGACATTGCCTATTCCATTCACGATCTTGATGATGGAATTCGTGCCGGATTCATTACCGTAAAGAAAGTTCGTAACTGGATTGATATAAAGGAGAAGGAGATTACCGGGAACGATACTGAATTTCTTGAATCGCTTTGTGCGGCTATTCAGGACGATTCGTTCAGTTCATTTCTTGCTCGCCGAATCGGTGAATTCATTCACGCGACATCGCTCATCAAGAGGGATAATCCGTTTGCAGAAAAAACGAATCGCTACCTTTATGATATCGAGGTTGTCGAAGAGAGCAGATTACTTTGCAATCTCTTGAAAAAACTTGCAGTGGCCTTGGTGTTTCATACACCACAGGTACATCAGGTCGAGTTCAAGGGAGGCAGGATTCTTCGGCAGCTCTTTGAGGTGATGGATTCCGAATATGCCAAGGGGGATAAAGCTGATTTCCAGCTGCTACCTGCGCATTATCATTCTGCTCTTCTGAAAATGGATGAGGAACGCAGGAAGCGGATGCTTTGTGATTACTTATCCGGGATGACAGATGGATTTGTTGTCAGAACGTACAAACGACTTTTTGATCCGGACTTCGGGTCGATTCTTGATCTGATCTGAATAAAATAAAAAGCCCCGCTTGGCCGGGGCTTTTTATTTTATTCGTTTTCCTGAATGAACTTCGATGTCTTTCTGATTGAGTATGATTTCCTTACCTTTCTCGTTTTTGAACTTGTAGGTTTCTGACTTGACGTCATAATCCAGTGAGCCATTCGCGGTATAGGTCTGACCTGATTTGGTGGTAACTTGATAGGTCTTGGTTCCGCAGGCTGCCAGAGCAGGATGAGGCAGAATGACAGCACCAATGTGATTCTTCTCAGCATGTCTTTCCTCTTGTTGGAGTTGCACACGATTGCAGTTTCTATACTCTGTTTTCCCGGTTTATTCCATAGGAATTTATCAAAACGATATTAAGAGCATAAGAGATGCGATGCGTTGTTGAGAAGTGAATCCAACGCAGTTTCCGAAAGATGCAGACGTGATTTCAGACGTTCGATTTCGGTAGCAGGGTCGTATAAGGGATAATCGCTGCCGAAGAGAGTCCGTTCACTGCCAAAAGAATCAAAAAGTTGTTTCAGCAGCGAGTCGTCCACGAAGTCCATGACGCTGGATGAATCGACATATACCTTCGTATCTGCGAGGTGTTCCAGAGAATACTCCCATTGCCTATAACCGCCCATGTGGGCCGCTATGATGGGGGTATTCGGGAATGTCCGATGCAGTTTTGCCAACTTTTTCGGGCATGACGGGTTTTCTTCCGGTGGCAGGGTGTCTCCTACATGAAAGAGGCAGATGAACCGGTCGGCCACCATTTCCATTATTTCATACAGAGCAGGGTCATCCATCCGAAATCCTTGAAAGTCGGGATGGAACTTCAGGCCGGTGATGTTGTTTTTTTGCAGGCGATCCAATTCGCTTTCCAGTCGGTCAAAATCCGGATGGATTGTTCCGAATGGGATGAGCGAGGGATATGTTTCCTTGATATGAATAGCCCAGTTGTTCGCCGGAATAACCTGATCTCCGGAAGTGGCGGCAGCAAGAACAACGGCCTTGTCAATGCCTGCCCTGTCAAGGCGTTCCGTCAAATCTTCCAGCCGTCCGTTTCCAACAGGGGATACGGAGTAATGATTTTCCAGTTGATCCACGACCTTGTGCGCAATTTTCGGATGAAAGGCGTGAGTATGTACGTCAATGAACATTGATACGCTCTATGAATGTTGAAGATGAGAAAGGGGAATGTTTATTTGAAAAGATCTTTCAGCCAATCGGGAACACGTGTCGGTTTGCCGTTGGGCCCGACTGCTGCATGTTCCGTCATTCCTGTGGCGTGGAGGATCGATTTGTCCTTGTTCCAGACTTCGTATGCGAATGTCATGGATGCCCGTTTCCACTGGCTGATTCCGACGTGAATATAGATTTCATCGTCGAATCGGACCGGGGAACGATAGCGGCAACCAGTTTCACGAACCGGCAGAATGATGCCGCGTTTTTCCACTTCGGCATAACTCATGCCGCGTTCACGGATGAACAGGCTGCGGGATCGTTCGAAAAGATGCAGATATTCCGCATAATAAAGAACGCCCATGGTGTCTGTTTCACCGTATGAGACAAAATGGTGATACCAACTGTCGTTTTGTGGAAACTCGATTTTTGATGCCATGATTATTTACCGGCGTTATTGAGTGCAAATGAGAGCAGTTCAAATCCGTTTTCCAGTTTCAAACCTGTCGAATCGGCTGTTTTTCGGAGAATTCAGACACTCCGGAAGCCTCGCATCCCGGTTTGTTGATGATAAACGGTACTGCGTCCATGGTGTGCGTGCGTTCAACAATTGGGGTAAAATGATCACAGGTAATGATCCAGTTTATCTCTTCGTCCTTGAGCGCTTCACGCATGGGAGCGACGACTCGGGAGTCAAAACGGCTGATCGCCTCGACCTTTTCGCTGGCGTCGCCGCCATGTCCGCATTCATCCGGGCCTTCAAGGTGGACAAATACGAAGTCGTTGTCCTTGAGGTAGTCCAGAGCGGCATCGACTTTGCCTTCATAATTCGTTTCAAGCAGGCCGGTTGCGCCTTCCACATCAATGACTTCCATGCCGGATGCAAAGCCGAGCCCCTTGATGAGGTCGACAGCGGAGATCACTGCACCGTCGAGGCCGAATGTTTCCTTGAAGTTCGGGAGATTGAGGGGACGTCCCTGACCCCATGGCCAGATGGAGTTCGCAATACTCATGTTTACGTCACGATCTTCAAGAATTTCTTTGGCTTCGAAAATCAGGTCCCACAGAAACGGACTGCGCGAAAAGACTCGCAAGTCTAGTTTGATGGGTTTGTCCGTGATGTCGTGTGGCGGGTTGACGTTCAGCTTGGCGTCATCTGTGAGTGCACCGCCTTTCTGGACAAGCAGGTGTCTGTACTGAATGCCGGGGATGAAGGTATACGTATCGTTACCGAGTCTTTCTTGAAGGGCCTCCACCACAGGCCTTGATATCTCCGTGGAGATGTGCCCTGAGGAATAGTCCCTCATGTAACCGTCAATGTTCAGCTTGGAAACCGTGACAAGATTGAGCCGCCAGACAAGGTCGTCCGGGTCGAGCTCAAGGCCTTGAGCGGCCGCTTCAATGGGACCGCGTCCGGTGTGGTATGTTGCTGGATCAAAGCCGAGCAGGGCCATGTTTGCCACATCCGACCAGGCTGCATGCCTTCCGGCACAGTCTGTGCGCGACCGACGATGCCAGTCCTGGCCAGTTCGTCCATGTTGGGCGTGACTGCGGCTTCCATGGTTGTTTTGCCGCCAAGTTCTTCCAGCGGCCAGCCGCCCATTCCGTCGGCTATGAGATATACTGTTTTCATTCCGGATTCCCGGTTAGAGGATTCTGAATTTAACGCACGGTTCGACCGTGAAATCCATGGCGTCCACTTCCTCAATCATGGCATTTGCGTCTTTTGCCCGAGTCTCGTGCGTGATGATGACGAGCGGCACGCCTTCGGCACCGGCTTCGCCTTTCTGGACCGCCTGGGCAATGGAAACGCCATGTGTGGCCATTGATTTCGTGATGGCCGCCATGACACCGGTTCGATCGGCCACGGTGAAACGGAAGTAGTATTTTGATTCGGATTCTTCCGGAGGCAGTATTTTTGCCTTTTCAATGACCAGTCCATCGAATCCGGTGTTGTCCGGAGTCACTCCCTGCTTCATATGACGAATCAGATGCATGATGTCAGCGAGTACGGCGCTGCCGGTGGGCAGGTCGCCCGCGCCCTGTCCATGGAGCATGACAGGACCAACGGCGTTGCCCGTGAGTCGGATGGCATTGTAGTTTCCGCCAACACGAGCGATCAGATAGGTATACGGTACCAACGCAGGGTGGACACCAGCCTCAAGCTGACCGTCAACGTCCATGACATGAGCGAGCAGCTTGATGCGGTAACCGAATTCGCGCGCGAACTGGATGTCCATGGGGGTGACACCGGTGATTCCCTGAACCGGGATATCCTTTAGCGGATAGTCAACACCATAGGCCATGCGGATAAGGACGCACAGCTTGTGTGCGGTATCAAAACCTTCAATGTCGAAAGTCGGATCCGCCTCGGCATAACCGAGATCCTGTGCGTCGGCGAGGGCGGTATTGAAGTCCACGCCCTTGGTCGTCATTTCGGACAGGATGTAGTTAGCCGTCCCGTTCATGATGCCGAGCATGTTGTTGACTTCGTCGCCTGCGAGACTTTCCTTAAGTGTCTGAACAATGGGAATGCCCCCGGCACAACTGGCCTCGAACATGAGGCGACGTTGTTTTCTCTGGCGGCCTGGAAAAGTTCCAGGCCGTGTTCTGCCAGAAGGTGCTTGTTGGCGGTGACCACATGCTTCCCGGCGGCAAACGCCTTGAGGATGAGGTCTCTTGCGGTATCAAGTCCGCCCATGAGTTCGACAATGATGTCGACCTCGGGGTCGTTGACAAGCTCGTCGGGGTTGTCTGTAAGCGTTGCATTCGGTCCGAGATCGAATGCGCGTTTTTATTCAGGTCGCGGACAAGCGCTGATTTGATCTCGATCTTTCTGTCGAGCCGCTTTGCGATGCGGTCCGCATTCATATCGAGAATCTTTGCGAGGCCGGAGCCGACAGTCCCGAAACCGCCGAGGCCGAGTTTTATTACTTCCATTTTTACCCCTTGGAGAAGAATTTTCGCAGGTTGCGAACAGCCTGATTGGTGCGGTGACGGTTTTCCACGAAGCTGAAGCGAACGTGGTCATCGCCGTATTCGCCGAACCGAGACCGGGAGAAACCGCAACCTCTGCTTCCTTGAGCAGCATTTTGGAGAATTCCACGGAGCCCATCTTTTTGAATTCATCGGGAATCGGAGCCCACAGGAACATGGTCGCTTTGGGTGGGGTAACTTCCCAGCCGATACGGTTGAGGCCTTCACACAGGGCATCGCGGCGATCTTCGTATACGGCCATGATGTCCTTGACGTGCTGGTCCATATCATCCTGAGTGAATTTGGGTTCAGGGTCGAGATCTCCATTGAGGGCACAGGCAGCCGCGATCTGGATGGGCTGGTATATACCATAATCAAGGTAGCTCTTGATACGGGTCAGTGCCTGAACCATTTCCGGGTTACCGACGCAGTAGCCGACGCGCATGCCGGCCATGGAGTAACTTTTGGTCATGGAGAAGAATTCCACGCCGACATCCTTTGCGCCTTCGGCTTGCATGAAGCTCGGGGCAGTGTAGCCATCGAATACGAAATCCGCGTAGGCCAGATCATGGATGACATACAGGTCGTGTTCCTTGGCAAAATCGACAATGCGCTGGAAGAAGGGCAGCTCAATGCATTGGGTCGTCGGGTTGTGGGGGAAATTGATGATCAGCACCTTGGGCTTGGGCCATGTGTGCTTGACCGCGGTTTCAAGGTTCTCGAAGAAATCCTGACCGGGGCCGATGGGCACGCGGCGGACATCCGCGCCTGCAATGATTGAGGCATACGGGTGAATAGGGTAGGCCGGGTCCGGGGCGAGGACGACATCACCGGGACTGAGCATGGCCAGTCCGAGATGAGCGAGGCCTTCCTTGGCTCCCATGGTGACGCAGACTTCCTGATTATGGTCAAGAGACACACCGTAGCGACGAAAATACCAGTCACAGACAGCCTTGCGAAGTCCTTTGATTCCCTTGGACGCTGAGTACTTGGAGTTGCCGGGCTTGTACGCCGCTTCTGCCAGCTTGTCGAGAATGGGCTTCGGGGTGGGAACATCGGGGTTGCCCATGCCCAGGTCGATGATATCCGCGCCCGCGTGGCGCAGTTTCATCTTGAGTTCATTAACCTGAGCAAAAACATAAGGGGCAGTCGATCGACTCTCGCAAACTTTGACATGACAAAAACTCCTACAAAATTAATTAAAGCAAGCTAAATTACATACTCTCGCGACCATGTTCCTGTCAAAATGAAATTGCCCCTTTTTGCGACGCAACTTGACCTTGCGATCACTTTTTTTTTACTTTCCATGTTCTATCAACGTATATGGCGGTAACATGCCCAATTTTTCAAGGAGCAGCATAAATGGTCCAGAAGTCTGAAACCATCTGGTTTGACGGTAAACAGGTCCCCTGGGACGAGGCGAATGTCCACGTCCTGACTCACACTCTTCATTACGGTGCCGGTGTATTCGAAGGTATTCGTGCCTACGAGTGTGCTGATGGTTCTTCCGAGGTGTTTCGCCTTGAAGAACATATGGTGCGCCTAGTCAATTCCGCCAAAATTCTGGGCATCAAAGTCCCTTATACTGCTGCCGAACTGACTGAAGCTGCTGTTGAGACTTTAAAGCTGAACAAGCTTGCTGGCGCTTATGTACGTCCGCTGGTGTTCATCGGCGAAGGTGCCATGGGTGTTCACCCCGGTGACAACCCGATCCGTACCATTATTGCCACTTGGCCTTGGGGAGCCTATCTTGGAGAAGAAGCTCTGGAAAAGGGTATCGCCGTCAAGTGCAGCACCTTCAACAGGCATCATGTCAATGTCATGATGACCAAGTCCAAGGCCTGCGGCAACTATGTCAACTCCGTGCTCGCCAAGACCGAAGCCGTTGGCGACGGTTATGACGAAGCTATTCTGCTCGATACCACTGGTCACGTTTCCGAAGGTTCCGGCGAGAATATTTTCATGGTCGTGAACGATGTCATCTACACCCCTCATGCTGACGGCGTACTGGGTGGCCTGACTCGCGATTCCATCATCACCTTGGCAGGCGACCTCGGATACGAAGTGCGTGAAGAGCCGATCACCCGTGACATGCTCTACGTCGCCGACGAGGTCTTTTTCACAGGTACTGCAGCTGAACTGACTCCCATCAGTTCTATTGACCGTCGTGAGATCGGCGATGGCAAGGCCGGTCCTGTTGCCAAGCTGCTCCAGACCGAATACTTCAAGATCGTCAAGGGCGAAAACGAAGACTACGAGCACTGGCTCCATCGCTATTCGGTTTAATAGAAAGTCTAGAAAATCCGAACAGCATCTGGTAAGAAAAGGGAAATCCGGCGCGGAATGTCGGGTTTCCCTATTTTCTTTTGTTATTTCAACGGGGTTTACTCGCCGCGCACAATCATCAGGCATATCCATGAGCACATCGAATCTTACAGCCAAGTATCGGCCGCAGACATTCTCCGACGTAGCTGGACAGCAGGCCATCAAGGCCATTCTTTCCCGTGCTGCCGCTTCTGACAAAATTGCCCCGGCGTATCTTTTTTCCGGTACCCGTGGTGTCGGCAAGACGACCATAGCCGTATTTTGCCAAGCGCTTAACTGCGTCAATGCACCTACGGCCGAGCCGTGTAACGAGTGCTCCAATTGCAAGCAGATAACCGCAGGTGTGGCCGTTGACGTTATCGAGATCGATGGCGCATCCAACAACGGTGTGGATGATGCCCGACGTCTGAAAGAAGACATTGGTTATGCTCCGGTTGAGTGCCGGTACAAAGTCTTCATCATTGATGAAGCACACATGCTGACCACGCAGGCGTTCAATGCACTTCTCAAGACCCTTGAGGAGCCGCCGCCGCGTGCGACATTCATTATGGCGACTACCGAGCCGCACAAATTCCCGGCCACCATCATCAGCCGTTGCCAGCATTACACGTACAAGATGCTGTCGCAGGCGGAACTTGTCGCGCATCTTGAAAAGATCATGACTCTTGAGGAGTTGCAGTTCGAACCCGGCGCACTTGAGATCATCGCCAAACGCGGAGCCGGAAGTGTGCGCGATTCAATGTCGCTGCTCGGACAGGCTCTTGCCATGGGTGAGGATGTGTTGCGCGAAGAAGGGGTCCGCTCTTTCCTCGGACTTGCCGGACAGGACGTATTCTTTCAGCTTATGGAAGCCATGCACTCCCGCAATCTGGTTGCTGTGGGGCTGGTACTCAGGCAGGTGCTTGATCAAGGGCTTGATCTCGGATTTTCCTGCGTGAACTGACCAACTGCTGGCGCAACATGTTTCTGCTTCGACAGGCAGGCGAGGAGGCTCTCAGTCTGCTCGGTCTATCCGGTGAGGAAGCCAAATCGTGGATGGAGTGGGCCAATAGATTTGAAGCACCGCACATCCATGCCTGCTGGCAAATGACGCTTGATGGGCAGAAAAAGGTTATGACCAGTCTTGAGCCTGCATTGGCGCTTGAACTGTTGCTGCTCAACCTGACAAGCCTGCCGGATCTCATCAATCTGGAGAAGATCTCCGCACCTGGAAATGGAAACACCGCGCCGCAACGTCCTGCACCGACCGGGCAAGGCGGCCAGTTCGGCGGACAGCAGGGTGGTCGACAGGGCGGTCCGCCTCCTGCTTCCGGTGGTGGGTACAATCAGTCTGGTGGGCAGCGGTTTGCTCCGCCACAGGCTCAGGTTCCTCCGCAGCAGATGCAGCCGCCGGTTCAGCAGGCGCAGCAGTCTCCGCCGCCGCGTCCTCAGGCTCAGCCGGTGCCCCAACAGGCCTCTCGTGAGTCGGTTCCATCTTCGGCGCAGCGACAGAGTGCGCCTTCCGCGTCGATGTCTGCTCCGGAGGCTCCGGTTGAACAGGAGCCTGCTCCAAGGCCTGCTCCTGCAGCGAATCAGACCGTTGGTCCGTGTAATTGGAAGGGGTTTTTGGAATTCGTCACGGAGCGTAACGGACAGGCCGGAGTGCGTGTGTCCATGCTTCGTCTTGCAGAAGGAAAACTGGCGGACAGCGAGTTGGTTATTACGTGCAAGTCAAGAATGCAGTGCTCGCAACTGTCTGAAAATAAAACCCTTTCAGCTTTGGATAGTTTGACGAGAGAATATTTTGGGCCGATGGTTGAAGTTCGCGTGGAAACAGGCGATATTGCCGTCCGCAAGTCGGACAGACAGCTTCAGGAAGAGGCTGAAAATCATCCGGGAGTGCAGAAGATCATAAAAGATTTCAGCGCTCAGTTGATGTCAGTCAGTCCAAGAAACTAAGGCTTGATTCAATAAACATAGACTGTAAGGAGATATTTAGATGAATATGAAAGAAATGGTGCGCCAGGCCCAGATGATGCAGCGTAAAATGACCGAAAAGCAGGAAGCTCTCAAGAACATTATCGTCGAAGCATCCAGCGGCGGCGGCATGGTGACCGTCAAGGCGACCTGCGCACAGGAATTGACTGAAGTGAATATTGAAGACAGCGTCATGGAAGCCGGTGATGTTGAAATGCTTCAGGATCTCGTATTGACCGCAGCGAATGAGGCCCTCAAGAAGGCCAAGGAAAAATCTGAAGAAGAGTTGTCGCAGGTCACTGGCGGTCTGAGCATTCCGGGCATGTTCTAGGCGGTAGCATTGCAAAATCTTCCTAAGCCTCTGAAAGAGGTCGTAGATCAGCTTTCAAGCCTTCCCGGCATCGGTCCGAAGTCCGCCTTGCGCATTGCATTGACTCTGCTCAAGATGCCGCGGGAACGGGCCAATGGTGTCGGGCAGGCTGTGCTTGATCTGCGCGAGAATCTCTGTCTATGCGACGAATGTGCCTGTCTTGCCGAGTCGAGTCCCTGTTCCATTTGCGCCGACCCGACTCGGGATACCGACCAGTTGTGTCTCGTTCCTGAATGGGATGCTTTGCTGGCAATGGAAAACATGGGCATCTACAAGGGACGCTATCTTGTGCTGGGAGGACTGCTTTCACCGCTGGACGGCGTTGAGCCGGGGCATCTGGAGGTCGAGCGCTTGAAAAGGCATCTCGGCAGCGGACGTGTTTCCGAGTTGATTTTGGCGCTCGGTGCGACACTTGATGCCGAATCTACCGCCTCATACGTGAAAAATCTGGTAGAGCGCGATTATCCGGGTGTGCGTGTCAGTCGTCTGGCACAGGGCATCCCCATCGGTGCTGAAGTCAAGTTCATGGATAAGGAGACGCTTAAACAGTCTCTGGTCCATAGACAGAAAGTCTAGGCGACCAAACGAAAAATTCATGAGTGACGATCAATTATCCCATCTTTCAGGCGCAGAAGTTCAGTCCGTTATCTATCAGAATAAAGAAAACGGCTATGCCATTGCCCGTGTCCGGGTAAAAGATGAACCCGGACAGATTTCCATTGTCGGCATCATGGGGGAACTGGTTGCCGGTTCCACTCTTGATATGCACGGTAAATGGACCGTTCATCCAAAATTCGGACGTCAGTTTGAAGTGAAGACATTCGATGAGGCGCGTCCGGCTACGGAAAACGGCGTTATTCGTTTCTTGCAGTCATCCATCAAGGGGGTTGGCGAAAAAACCGCGACTCGTCTGGTTGAAAAAGTTCGGTGTTGAAGTGTTGGACGTCCTTGATGATGAGCCGGACAAACTCCTTGCAATCAAGGGTATTTCCAAGAACAAGCTGAAGGATATCATCGAATCATGGGGACGGCAGCGCGAGATCAAGAATCTGCTCGTGTTTTTGCAGACACACAACGTCCCGACGACTTTTGCCGGTAAAATCTTTCATCTTCACGGTGCACAGGCCGAACGCAAGCTGCGGGATAATCCATACGAACTTGCGTATGAAATCCGTGGCGTCGGTTTCAGGACAGCCGATCAGATGGCCATGAAACTGGGGTTTGCGCCTGACTGTGCGCAGCGTTTTGAGGCCGCAATCCTGTACAGTCTGGTTTCGTCCTGTGAACGGAGCGGGCATATGTTCATACCTAAAGGAACATTGCTCGAAGATGTCGCGAAAATGCTCGACACCAGTGATTTCGAGAAGCTGGAACTCGCGTTGTATTCGATTGAGGAAAAGAAGCGCATCCGCATTGAAGACCTGCCTGAGCAGGGAATTGATGAAGCTGTGTATCTCATTCATTTTTTTCATCATGAAAATGAAATTACACAGCGCTTGTATCAACTCATCAGCCACCCGACGCCGGTCAGTCGCAAAAAGATCGACAAGACGCTGCCTCGTGTCGAAGAGAAACTCGGCTTTCAATTGTCTGACGAGCAGCGGGAAGCGGTGTTCGAAGCATGCAGCAACAAGGTTTTCATCATTACAGGTGGGCCGGGTACCGGTAAAACGACCATTACCAAGGCCATCATGCTCACGCTCAAGGAGTTGGGGCTGAAGATCAAACAGGCCGCTCCCACCGGACGTGCCGCCAAGCGCATGTCCGAGGCGACAGGCCATTCCGCGCTGACAGTCCATCGGTTGCTGCAATATCAGCCAGACGGCGGTTTTCATTATTGCGAAGACCAGAAGCTCAAGGCGGACGTGCTTGTCATTGACGAAGCAAGCATGGTGGATGCCCATCTTTTGTCTCTATTCTGCGGTCTCTGCCGCATACCTGCCGTTTGATTCTGGTAGGAGACGTGAACCAGTTGCCGAGTGTCGGGCCGGGAAATATTCTAGGTGATCTCATTAATTCGCATCATGTGCCATGCTCCGTGTTGACGCATATTTTCAGACAGGCGCAGGAAAGCTTCATTGTCGTCAATGCCCACCGTATCAACAACGGGCAGTTTCCGAGACAGCATCCATGTCCGGCTCCTGAAGCTGATTTTTACTGGATACCACAGGATGACACGAAAAAAGTCCAACGGTTGATTCTGGACAGCGTATGTGACCGGATACCGGAACGGTACGGGCTTGATCCGCTTCGTGATATTCAGGTGCTGACGCCCATGCATAAGGGAGATGTCGGTACACAGGCATTGAATGGTGTGTTGCAGGAGCGCCTGAATCCGGGGGGACCGGGAGTAAGGGAAATCAAGCGGAAATTTGCGACCTATCGTGTGGGTGACCGAGTCATTCAGCTCAAGAACAATTATGACAAGGAAATCTTCAACGGCGACCTTGGCTGGATCGTGGATATCGAGCCGGATGACCGTGAAATGCTCGTCGAATTTGACGGCAACCATGTCCATATCGAATCCAGCGAACTGGATGAATTGAGTCTGGCCTATGCGGTCAGTGTACACAAGTCGCAGGGCAGTGAATACAGGGCCGTTGTCATGCCTGTTGTCACGCAGCATTTCATGCTTTTGCAGCGGAACCTGCTTTATACCGGGCTGACGCGTGCTCGAGAACTGGCGGTAATGATCGGCAGCGAACGCGCTTTTCAGATCGGCTTGAATAACGCGACCGCTGGCAAGCGGAGCACGCATCTGGCTCACAGGCTGCGCTCAATGTTTTCACAGAATCGCCTTATCTGATTTCATAAATACGTTTGGTTTCTGATAAAAGTTCAGGAATCGTTCTCATTATCTTGCAAATCGCATGGAAAAATGCTGGATTGACTCTGGCGAATGCTTCCGTGAAGTTTCACTGTATTATTTGCGGAACCAATTCGATATCGACCAAAAAATCAATGTTACCAAAGGAGATCATATGCTCAGTCAGAAAATGGAAGAAGCACTCAATGACCAGATGAATTGGGAAATCTTTTCGGCTCATATCTACCTGTCCATGTCCTCGTATTTCGCACAGGAAGGGCTTGGCGGCTTTTCGAAATGGATGTACGCGCAATATCAGGAAGAAATGTTCCACGCCATGAAGTTCTTCGATTACATCAACGAGGCGGGCGGACATGCCAAGCTCGGAACCATTGATGCGCCGCCGCACTCCTGGGGTTCTGCCTTGGAAGCCTTTGAAGAATCCCTGGCACATGAAAAGGGCGTTACCGCTCGCATCAACGACCTTGCGGATCTCGCTGTTGAAGAGAAGAATCATGCTGTCGGTATTTTCCTTCAGTGGTTCATTGCAGAGCAGGTGGAAGAAGAGGACAGCGTCGGCGACATCGTCGGCAAGCTGAAGCTGGTCGGCGACGGAGGCGGTCTGTTCATGCTTGATCGTGACCTTGGGCAGCGTGTCTTTACCGCTCCCACTGCTGCGTAAACAGAAACAACAAACGGCCGGACGGGATTCCCTCCGGCCGTTTTTCATTGGTTTGCCTTTTGTTTTACGCTTTACAAAGCAACGCAACTTTGCAACACCTCTCGCACACGAAAAAATCCCCTTTATGAGGTAATAAATGAGCAACGAAGCCGAAAAAATCATCTATTCGATGTACAAGGTGACCAAACGCCATGGTCAGCGGGAAGTGCTGAAAAACATATCCCTGTCATATTTTTATGGTGCCAAGATCGGCGTGCTTGGTCTGAACGGTTCCGGTAAGAGTTCGCTTCTCAGGATTCTTGCCGGTGTTGATACTGAATTTGATGGAGAGATTCAGGTCAAAGACGGATACTCCATCGGATATCTTGAACAGGAGCCGCTCGTTAATGAAGAGCGCACCGTGCGTGAGGTCGTTGAAGAAGGTGTCGGCGAAGTCATGGATATCATCCGTGAATACAACGAGATCAACGAAAAATTTGCCGAGCCCATGGAACCGGAGGAAATGGATGCTCTGATTGAACGTCAGGGCAAGGTGCAGGAACTCATGGATGCCAAGGGAGCGTGGGACATTGATTCCAAGCTTGAAATGGCCATGGATTCCCTGCGTTGTCCGCCTGCGGATACATCTGTTTCCGTCATTTCCGGTGGTGAAAAGCGCCGCGTGGCATTGTGCCGTCTGCTGTTGCAGTCACCTGACATTCTGTTGTTGGACGAACCTACCAACCATTTGGACGCAGATTCCGTGGCATGGCTGGAACGGTTCCTCGCTCAATTCCCGGGCACTGTTATCGCCGTGACCCATGATCGTTATTTCCTCGACAATGTTGCCGGATGGATTCTTGAACTGGATCGTGGACGCGGTATTCCGTGGAAGGGCAATTACTCTTCTTGGCTTGAGCAGAAGGAAAACCGTCTGGCTCAGGAAGGAAAAGCAGAGGCTGACCGTCAAAAGACTTTGCAGCGTGAACTTGAATGGATTCGCATGTCTCCCAAAGGCCGTCGCGCCAAGGGCAAGGCGCGTATCAACGCATACGAATCCATGATCAGCCACGAAAGCGAACGTCTCGCCGAAGACTTGCAGATTTACATTCCGCCGGGACCGCATCTCGGCAAGCAGGTCGTGGTTGCCGAAGGGATTTCCAAATCCATGGGCGACAAGCTTTTGGTGGAAGAAATGGATTTTATCCTGCCTCCCAACGCCATTGTCGGTATTGTCGGCCCCAACGGTGCGGGTAAATCCACGTTGTTCAAGATGATTGTCGGAGAAGAACAGCCGGATGCCGGAACCATGACCGTTGGTCAGACAGTTGAACTGGCTTATGCCGATCAGAATCGTGATTCCTTGATTCCGGGCAAGAGCGTGTATGAAATTATCAGTGGCGGAGCTGAGTTCATCAAGCTCGGCGAGCGTGATGTCAATGCCCGTGCCTATTGTTCCCGTTTCAATTTTGCTGGTCAAGATCAGCAGAAGCCGGTGGATGTACTGTCCGGTGGTGAACGTAACCGTGTACATATGGCCCAGATGCTCAAGTCCGGTGCAAACGTCCTACTGCTTGACGAACCGACTAACGATCTTGATGTGAACACCATGCGTGCCCTTGAGGACGGTCTGGAAACTTTGCTGGCTGTGTGTTGGTCATCAGCCATGATCGCTGGTTCCTTGACCGAGTCGCCACACACATTATTGCCTTTGAAGGAGATTCAAAGGTTGTTTTCCTTGAAGGCAACTACAGTGATTACGTGAAGGACAGGAAAAAGCGTCTCGGCGTGGATGCCGATCAGCCGCATCGGATCAAGTTCCGCAAGCTGACTCGCTAATTTCTCAATAATTGAAGATAGAAAGACCCTGCATTCAAGGATGCGGGGTCTTTTTTATTCGCTGCCGAGAGGGAGCCTTCGGTCAACAGCAACTGAATTTCCGGGGATTGATTTGGCGTATTTCTTAATATGCGCTGCATGTTCACCAATTTCCATAAGTGAACATTGGCCGTTGATGCTGATGACGCCGAGGGATATTGACACCAAAGGATATTCGCGGGTTTTTCCGTCGCGCCCTTTTGCCTTTATCCAACCTTGTTTTCTGTCTTCAATGCAGTAACAGTTCTTTACCAGACGGCCAAAACAACGGGTGATGGAGGTGCATATTCTGTCAACGGATTCGGGGTCGGTGATAAGAACGAAATCGTCACCGCCGATATGACAGAGGCAGGAATTTGCCGACGCGTGTTTTTTGAAGACCATGTCATTATGTCGGCTGCTAATTTTATGATTCTATCTCCGCTCTTGAATCCATATGTGTCGTTGTAAACCTTGAAGTGGTCGAGGTCAGCGTAAATGATGCTGAAGGTGCGGCCTTGTGCGATTCGTCCTTCAACTTCCTGTTCAATGGCGACATTACCCGGCAGTCCAGTGAGCGGGTTGTCCCTTTGGCCATTTCAACCTGGATTTTTGCCATGGCATCAAGCAGATTTTGAACAGAGACGATCCCGTACAGCAATCCTTTGCGGGTAATGATGATATCGTCATACGCCTTGAGTGATTCGCGTTTCATGGCTTTTCGGGCCGCTTGTTCCACAGGCGTATTCATGTCCACAATGAGAGGCGTCTTGTCCATGACAGAATCAATGGAGCGTCTGTAGTAGAGCGCTATTCCATATTGGGATGAAAGCTGACGGTTGAGATGGTATTCCATTATCAAACCGCGCGGGATTTCTTCATCAGTGATGACAATGCTTGAAAACCGGTTGTTCTTTTTGAAAAACTCCTGTGCATCGGAAACGATGTTGTCCGGCTGCATTTGAAATGGCGGTTGAGCGAGATCCCCAATAGGAAGTGAAAGGTTGACGCTTCGGCTTGATATGTCGTTTGTCGATTGAAGTTCCTGACATTTCTTGGTGAGTCCGGGTTTCGGGGCGGCGGGACGTGCGAGAAAGTACCCCTGTCCGCAATGCACGCCAATATCCTTGATGCACACAGCCTGTGCCTTTGTTTCAATGCCTTCGGCGATTATCTGTGAGCCGATTTTGTTGGCAAAGGTGACGGTCGTTTCTACCAGAGCGCGTTTGACTGGATCCTTGTGGATATTTTCCGTGAGCGACTTATCCAGTTTGATATACTCCGGACGTAGCTGGGCAATTGTTGACAGGCCTGCATAACCGGCTCCGGCGTCGTCGACAGCGATTTTGAAACCTTGGCTGCGGTAGTGCTCAAGGGTTTGATAAAACAGTTCAAATTCTTGAAGACTGTGTTGCTCGGTGATTTCGAAAACAATGTCATCAGGCTTTAGGCCGGCTTTTCCCATCAGTCTGAGCGTGTTGCCTGGAGTGAATTCGGGATCAGCCATGGTTTGGATGAATGTTGAGAAATATTTTCTGCCACTACTTAGGTGACCGGCATTTTGAATGGCGGATTCACGGCAGAGTTTTCCAAGGCGAACAGGCGTCCAAGTTGTTCTGCCGTTTCAAAAAGCTACTACCGGAGACCTGAAAGATGATTCAAGCGGGCCGCGTGTGAGTGATTCCCATCCGAGAATTGTTCCGGTTCGGAAATCCAGAATCGGCTGGTAGTGTGTGCTGATATTCTTTTGTTCAACGATTTCGTTGAAACGATTTGTGATGGCAAGCCGTTTCATGTCCAAGGGAATTTTGGTCATGCGACGTGCTTTTCCAACAGAACGTTGAATTCCGTACTTTGGGGAGAGTTAGATTCATCAGGCAGCAGGGCATAGCCCCATGCCGAGTTCGATTCCCCGTCCTGTCTGGTGGATCATGGTTCGTTTCAGGGCGTTTTGTGCCTGAGTTTTGTATTCGTATGCAATGTCGGCAGGGGAGTCGTAGGCGGGAATGAGAAGGGCGATTTCACCGGGGCCGGTGTTCCTGAAATCAATAGCTTCCCTGTTGGATATTCTTGTAGCTATTCGAGCAAGAATGTTCTGCAATTCCTGCTTGATTCGAATAATGAAAGAGTGTCCGTACATCTCCTCCAATATTGAATGATCCTTGATTGTAATGAGGAT
>LQAJ01000141.1_pt1 | contig 33137 bp, 36 predicted proteins | sample 1535811 | NCBI WGS metagenome assembly LQAJ01 (sample SAMN04331587, study PRJNA305678) | bioreactor metagenome | isolation source: bioreactor_6 inoculated with Wadden Sea sediment 2nd replicate of a... | place: Germany: Wadden Sea, Janssand Flat
CCATTGATTACCTCCAGGTCGAATACCTGCGTCACAGCCTCCGGCACGTCCCCGGTTTCGTCAACGGCAGGCATAATCCCGCATTTCATCGCTTGGGGCATGTTCTTCAGGAAAAACTGCCGCGAACGACCTCCATCAAGAATGCGACGGCCGGTGCCCGTCCGTTCTTTGAGCGGTTTGCGGACTCCAATGCCCGGATTGCCCGGGAGTTTCTTGGTCGTGAGAATGGTGAGTTGTTCATGGATTTCCCGCCGGAAGACAACAGCATGGCCCTGCCTGATTTTGATGTTGCGAAAGCCATCGAGATTACAGGAGACGCATGGAATGCCCTGTGGGAAGACACACAGGCAGACAATGCGAAACATAAACAGGATAGGGCCAACGCCGAAGCGAGGGTTAGGTTGCTTCAGGATTGCAATAAGGCCCTGTATTCCATGGCTCTTTCGGCTTCAGGCGAGCAAGATGCCGCAGATGTGGTTTTGAAAAGCGTTCCGAATATTGAGCGGCGTACCGATGTTCAGGAGAACCTCTTTCAGACATTTGCTATTCGAGATGATGAAATGCTTGATTTCTATTCGGATTTTTGTCCGGAAACATTGCGGATCGATCAATCGGTTCAGGCTGGCTTTGACTCTTCTTCTGCCGTTCGATTGAGGGATATACCCCGTCCCCGGCGGGTGTTGACCTTTCGGTGTGCGCCATTGTTTGTGTGTAACGACCTGTTTACCACATTGTTTGATGTCTGGCCTGACGTTCCGATAGATATTGTTTTCAACGGCAGTCCTGCGGCACTGGAGTCGTATTCGTTTGCCTCCAGATTACAGATTGATGGGCCTCGATTGACGAAGAGTGCCATGTTTGCACGGTTTGACCCGGAGCAGTTGCGGCACAGGTATGATCTGGTCATTGTGCCGATCAACGGCGCTTTGGAGGGATACGGAGAATTTCTGGGCGTGGCCAAGGAAATAGAGTCTTCCTCCTGCCTGATGTTTAATTCATGGAATAGTATGGTCCCGGCAGCGGAAAAGGTTTCGAGAGTGTGGAAATCTAAAACTGGTTGACTGTGTAAAACGGTACTGGTTGTTCGGAGGGAAAAGAGGCGATGAAGCTGTATCTGCATATTGGGACAATGAAGACCGGTTCGACGACCTTGCAGCGGACCCTGCTTGAAAATGTCCACCCATTGGCTCGTCAGGGAGTAGCCCTTCCGGCCCTGTTCGGAGAGAGGGTGACTCCCCGACTGTTCTGCCATGCCGTCGGGAATTCGCGTGTTGTGGCACACCACAGGCGCATCGGTGCTCATATTCCAGAGGATGTGGTCATTCCTTCTCTGGAAGAGGCGAAAGACCATTTGCTTCGTGAGTTCGGAAAATCCGGGAAGACGTGTGTGTCCTGTCGTGGGAAGGTTTTCCCTTGTTCTTTCCGGAGACTGAAGACGTGCGGTGTCTGGCTGATTTGCTGAAGACCGTGTGCGATGAAGTTGAAATCGTCGTCTATCTGCGGCGGCAGGACGCCTTGTGGGCCAGTCTTTACGGGGAATTGCTGTTTCAGGGGCGTCTGGATGATAAAACGGATTACCGTTTTTCATATGAATCCATTGAAGGGCTGTTCGGTTTCGGGGAGACCGGATCGAATATGTCTCTGTTTGAGTATGAACAGATGCTTCAGCCATGGATCGAAGTGTTCGGGACGGAAAATGTTACGGTCAGACCGTTTGAACGGGCGCAGTTGATCGATGGTGATATTGTCCGCGATTTTGTGTCGTTGATCGGTTGTGATGCGGAAAAAATGAATCCGTTACGGAATGCGAATGTTTCCATGGATCTTTTTCAGATGGAGTTTCTCCGCCGGATTCTTCGGCATGTTCCCGAATCAATTGACGGCAAGTACAACAAGGCTTTCGAGCGTCTTGGAAGAATTGTTCATGACAACATCCCCAGAACGTCGCCATACACGGTTCCGACGACTGGTGCGAAGGAATTCCTTGATCGTTTTCCGATTCCAATGCCCGGATCGCTCAGGAATATCTGGGACGACAAACCGGTGAGTTGTTCAAAGTCTCCGCGCCGGAAGACAACAGCGCTGATTTGCCTGAACTTACCTTGGATAAGACCATGGAGATCGCCGGGGCACTGTGGAATGCCCAATGGGACTATACGCAGGAGTGCGACCGGCTGAACCGGGCGCTCAGAGAAAGTCTCAATAGGCGGGCTTCCACTCTTCAGGCTGCGAATCAGGCTCTTTTCGGTTTGACACTTCTGGCTCAGGGAAAAGAGGAAGCCGCACGAAAGATGTTTGCGGGAATTCCGGATTTTGAAAAGCGGGGTGACATCCGTGAGCACCTCTTTGATTCGTATGCCGTGCGTGACGCCGAGGCCCTTGCCAATCATGTTCGTCTTTGCACTCCCCCGTTGAGTATCGAACGGTCCTTGGAAACTGTGGCGAAGTCGTCGGTAAAAAGGGTGCTTTCGGAGATGCCGAAGCCTGAACGGGTATTGGTATTCCGGTCGGCTCCGCTGTTCCCGAGTGAAGACCTGTTCGATCATTTGTTTCAGGTGTGGCCGGACGCTTGTGCCGATCTGGTTGTTCAGGATGGGTGCACGCTTGGAGACGGTCTGCCGTTTGCTTCCAGACTTCGTATCAAGCCTGTGCCGTTCACTGCGGAAGATTTTTTTGATCGGCAGACCCGGATGCGTTGCGCGGGAAATACGATCTTTGCATCGTGCCTGTGAATGGTGAACCGGCTGGCTTTGGCCAGCATTTCAAAGTGATCGATTCATTGGAGTGCCCGACCTGTCTTGTGTATCGGTCATGGAATCTTGTTTTGCCGGAAGACCGGAAGATGTTCGAATTGTGGGCCATATGATGAAATATTCCTATCTGATTCTTGTTGATGGAGCGACGAATGGCTGACTGTGAAAGACGCGGGGCGGTGACGGCGGCAGAGGCTTTTCGGCCGCAGGCCATGGTGCCAGAAATGGATTATGCCCACGCTCGACTGTCGCTGGTTCTTGAAGGCGATTGTCCCCTGTGCGGAAGGAGAACCTCTGTCGAGCTGGTCGGCCTTTCTCCGGGAGAGATGGTTCCGTGCTACCATTGCAACGCTTCCCTAAGTCCTGATTGTGATGAGGTGAAACGTTTGGGACGTGAACTGGTCATGGCGTCCATGGACCGTCTTGAAGATCGGTTGGGTCCCTGGCCGGAGTTTACGCATGTCAGAAAGGGGACAATTTCCAATTTCGATTGCCATTCCGTGCTGCTCGCCTACCTTGAGGACGTTGAGGTCGGTGTCGAGGACCAGAATGAGCTGTCGCTGGTGATGCATGTGACTGCCGCTTTGAAGCCGTGGCTCCATGTGCGTTTCGGTGCGGTGCAAAGCGCCTTCTTCGGGCATTTGACCATCAACGTCGAAGATTATCTGTGCGAACGCGAAGTGGGAATAACCCCCTCGGATACGTTTGACGTGTTCTGTTATGACCGGATGGTCTCCAACCTGTTTCTTAAGGAAAAATGGGATGCGCTGCTGACCACCTCGCAGGGAGCGACGCTGCTGTCGGCCTACCTGCCTCGGGAGAGTCCGCATGCCTCCGTACGCTCCTTGTTCAATCACAACGGCAATGATGCACACCAGACATGGCACCAATCCCGGATTCATTTGACTTTTACCGATGCCGAGCACGACAGGGCGCGGATGGAACTGGAGCGCATGGGCATTCCCGAAGACGTCGAATATGTCTGCATGGGAGAACGCAGCGCCCTGTACCGTAAACAGGTTTACGCCGATGACAGCCGAATGCAGAATTTCACTTCCCGGGATTCCGATTTCGATCAGTATGCACTGGCGGCAGAAGCGCTGGCCGGGCGTGGTTATTATGTGCTCAGAATGGGCGCTCTGGTTGATCGAAAATTGAAAGACAGCCATCCGGCAATCATTGATTACGCCGGGAAGCACCGTTCAGAATTCATGGATATCTATCTCGGTGCCACATGCCGATTCTTTGTGACGCCCCTAGCGGGGTCAGCAGTGTTGCTTCCATTTGCAGAAGGCCGATCGTGTTTACGGATTACAGTTTCATGGCTCTGCTGCATCACTGGATGGACAATATCATTTTTCTCCCCCCCATCTCTATAGTGCAAAAACGGTGACCCTCTGTCTCTTGCGGAATATTGCCTTTTGCGTCGGCCTTCATTCAGTTTGGAACAATTTGGCGTCGTTTGCGAACCAAATTCCCGGGAAGAGGTCTTGCAGGCGTGTCTGGAAATGGATGACCGGCTATCTGGACGGTGGGAGGAAATCCCTGAGGATGCTGTTCTGCAGGCTCGGTTCAAGGAACAGATCGAGCGGTATGCCCGCGGCTTGAAGGGAGTGAATGGCGGATGGTTGTGGGCCGAGGGCACTTCATTCCTTGCCCGGGCAGGAGCGGCGTTTCTGCGGGAGAATCCCGACTTTCTAACTCAGCCGGACAGGGACCTCAGACCATCATTCGTACGAAACCGAGATGCAGGTCGATTCGCTGGGGAAAACGTTCCGCCCAAGCGGTAAAAAGTGTCTCCTCGTGGTCGAAATCGCCACGGCTGGGAGCGAGGATGCCGGACACCAGACGCCCCGGATATCCATCGGAAAATCGTGTATCGAGATTCTTCATGCATTCGTATGCCGCATCGTCGTTTCCGGCCAGTATTTCCAGACGGGCGAAGTGCAGGCAGGGGCCGGGGCGCATCGGAAAACGGTGCATCAGGTCCTGATAATGCTGTTTGGCCTGCTGTTCCCGCCCTTGTCGAAGGAGCGCCTTGCCGTACCCTGATTGAGCCTGATAATTCTGCGGAAATAGCTGAGCCGCCGATTGATACCGCTCAAGGACGAGCTGGTCGGCATCCGATTTTTCCGCCACCTGCGCGGAGAGCAAGAGCGGTGCGATCTGGTTCGGAAACGCTGCTATCAATTCTTCAAGGATGGCGTCGGCCTGTTTGAGAAACTGGAGATTGTAGAACATTCTGGCATAGAACATGGGGCCTTGCAGGTTGTCTGGAAACTGCCTGCGTACAGCCGCATAGTGCTTTTCGGCTTCAGCCAGATCCTCTTGCAGGGTCGCGACCCACAACCGCCCGACCAATCCCACCGAAGAAGTGGGAGCCAAAGCGTTCACGTTTCGGTATACTTCATCCGCTTCACCGTATCTTCTCAGGCATACGAGTGCCCGCGCCTCCGCGTTGTGCATTGACGGAATGTCAGGAAAGCGGTTCTTTGGCATCCCGGGCCAGGGCCAGAAATTCTTCATTTCGGTTCTGGCTCGATACGATATTTATGAGCGCGCCATAGGGGGCGTAGAAGTCGGGGTGGTTTTTGATGAATTCCTTCAGGACGGATTCCGCTTCATCCGCCTTGCCGGTCGCCGTCAGAATATCGGTATAACCGATGGTTGCTGTCGGGTATTCCGGAAACCGTTTCCGGAGGGCGTCGTACAGTTGCAGGGCCTTGTTCAGACGGCCCTTGCGCCGGGTGACGTGGGCCACGCGTTCGGCAGCCTGCCGGTTGTCGGGGAATCGGTGCTGCGCATCCCGGAAAACCCGTTCGGCTTCGTCGAAATCCCGTTCCAGATGCAGCAGGCAATTGCCGTATCCCAGATAGGCGTCGCAGTGTTCCGGGTAATGTTTCAGCAGCATGCCATAGTGCGACAGCGCGGTTTCCCAGTCAGCATGCCGGACCGCTTCAGCAGCTTGGTCCATCAGGGGTTGTTTGTCAGGTACAGTCATATCAGGGCAATCCGGTCGAGTTTCTGTCTAGCCGTTCGGGCTGATGCATCGTTTGCAGATAAAGTCGTTCGGAGATTCTTTCAATCCGAAAGCCATGTCGCGCATGGTCGTGAAGGCTTCACTCTTTCGGATTTCCTCGATGGTGTTGGCCGTGATGTCCCCGAATATCTGTTCCCGGTGGTAATCCATGCAGCAGATGCAGAGTTCTCCCGTGTAAAGGAAATGCAGCCACGTATCCACGCGGGGGCAATAGAAACCCTTGAGACTGTTGCGGACGTTTTCCTGCAAACGGATGTTGTTGCGTTGAATGGTGCCGCATCGGTCATGGTATCGGAAGTAGTTGATTGCCGGAGGTGGTGAGTCCGTGCTTGGCGAACTGTTCCGCCCAGAATGCGCGATATTCGGCTTCCGTGAAGGAATATTCGTGACGCAGGACTTCCCGCATCGGCTCTCCCGACCCTCTGACCGTAATGTTCAGTGGAGTGTTTTCCGCAAGTTTCAGGAGATAGATGACCCGTTCCAGGGTTTTTTCGAAGTCCAGCCCCATGATGCCTTCATAGGTGCGTTTGTCCTTGCCGTGGAAACTGATCCATATCTGGTGCGGGACGCGTGAAATGGTGCGCACGAACTGGTCGGCTCGCTCCTTCGACAAAAGGGCCGCGTTGGTGGAAACCTCCATGAGCTGGAACGGAACTTCATTGATGACGGTTTCCATCCGGGGGATCAACCGAGGGTCCACCAACGGTTCGTTTTCGAGATACATGCAGATTTTCCCGATATCGAGACCTTTGAGCTGGTTGACGATGATGTCGAAGGTTTCGTCGGTCATTACGCCGGGATTTTCCTTGTGCCAACTGTCGAGATAGGGCACATGATGCATTTGCCGTTGCACACGGAGGTGGTCTGGATCTGGATGTTCATCTTTTTTCGACGTGTTCGCCCGTGTCTTCCGGCGCATCCAGTCCTGCCTCCTTCATGGCGAGATGGACCTTCTTTCTGGTCTCGGCGACTCCCGGAAAGGCCGGGTTGATCTTTTCCACCATGTCCACTTCCTTCAATGCCTCTTCGAATCGGCCCAGATAGCGGAGCTGTCGCTGCGGTTCAGATGAATTTCAAGTCTTTGGGAGCGTGGTGCAGGACAGAAGCAAACGCGGCAAGCGCTTCTTCATACCGTTGCAGTCGCACCAGGCACACGGCCATTTCGAAAAAGCGTTCGCTGCGACATCGGGCGAGACCGGCTGCCGTTCGTCAGACAATCCGCTCTCGGGAAGCAGTCCCTCCAGTTGCAGGATCATGTTGACGTCTTCAGGCAGGTCGCTGCTTTTGGCGGCGGCACGGGAAAAGGTTGCCAGTGCTTCCTCGAACCGCTCCTGATTCAGGAGAAGCTGGCCTTCAAGCACGAGGCACGGGACTTCGTGCTCCGGTTCCTTCTGCATTTCCCGGAGCGTGGCAAGCGATGCGTCCACATCCTGCACGCATTCGCCCAGCGGTCTCGGATGCTGGCAGTTCCTTTCTATGGGAATTCGGGGCAGATCGCGCTCTTCCAGACATTTATTCAATGTGGCAAAGAGCTGTATCGTAAGCTGTTTTCCCCGGAACCGCTGCGAGTACCAGCCGTTGTTGCCATGGAGCCGGTATGTTCCGAGCTTGACGTCCACGGTTCGCAGTTCGCTGAAAAACAGGGCCATTCGGGTGATGACCGCATCCGCGCATATGCGGAGTTCTTCCGTGTAGGGCAGGGGGGAATATCTTTTCCAGCACTTCCCGGCGGAATCCCAGAGCCGAGGTGGGAGAGAAGAAGTCCATGTATCCGAAATTCTGCATGTAGCGAAGATGATCCTTCTGTACCAGAAATGAACGGTATTCTTCTCCGTCCATGTCCAGATTGTGCTGAACGAATCCCGCTTCATCAAGATGCGGCAGCATGGTGGCGATTTTTTCCGGAAACCAAGTGTCATCACTGTCCAGCAGGAAGACGACGTCGCCGGTGCAGTTTGCAAAGGCAGTATTGAGCGCGCCGGCCTGCCCCTGATTTTCCGTGAAAACAGGCTTGAGCACGTCGGGGTGGCGGCGGGCGATGCCTTCGATTACCTCACGCGACGAGTCCGTGGAGCCGTCATCCACCAGAATGATTTCATGGACCGGGACTGTCTGGGCCAGAACCGACTCAACGGCCTCTTCAATGAACTTTTCATAGTTGTAGTTGGTTATGAGAACGGAAATTCTAGTCATGAAAAGTACCTTTGTTGTTGGGTTTGCATTGTTCTGCCGCCGGAACGGTGCAGAGCGCGTAGATGATACCGCCCATCTGAAAGATTGAAAACGCAAGGTGTTGGTCGAGACTCCGGTACGGAGCTTCTCCAGAAGCGAGCCGTAATAGTCGCCAAACTTGTTCAAGGCGTTCTTGATGACCCACCATTGTCTCGCCGGTCCAGCTGGAGTTGAAAACGGTGTCCGAGACTCCTGCCACCACAGTCTGCGAATGAAGAATCGGCGGATAAGCGGGAGGGAGGGATGATATGGTGGACATTGACCTGCGGAGAGGAGAGCTTCAGCAAATTTTGTTGGTCAATATAATGGAATACGGTCCATTCCTCATTTGAGAGCAGAGAGTTGCCCTTGCGTCCGAGACGTGCGTCAAAGCCGCCGCTTGCGAGGAGGACGTCCTTTCGAAAAGCCATGTTCGTACCGAAGAAATAGCGTCCCGGCTCCAGAAATGTCTCTTCCTTGCTGAATATGAAGCAGGAAAAGTAGGGGTACAGTTGAGGTGTGACCCAGGAAGGGGGCGTTTCTTCGAATACCGGGAAAATGTTGCCGCCGACACTGGCAATTTTGTCGTTGGCGTCAAAACGTTGAACTATTTGTTCAAGCCATTCCGGTTCGGCAAGGCCGTCATCGTCAATAAAAGCGATATATGTTCCCTCGGAGGCGTGAATGCCCGCGTTTCTGGCGAGGGATAAACCGGGTTGCGGTTCATGCACGTAACGAAGCCTGGACTTGCTTTCGGCGTCCAGATGGCTCAATGAATTTTTTACTTCCAGACAGGTGCTTTCTTCGGGAGCATTGACAACAAGCACGAGCTCGTAGTCTTCCATGGGAAGGGTCTGCTCCATGAGGGAGAGCATGGTCCTTTCCAGTGTGGAGCGAACCCCGGATGTGCAGATAACCACGGAAATTTTGGGAGGCGGAGCGGTTTTGCTGCTTGATTCATTCATGGCAGTTCCTGTAGGTGCTTTCAGTGTTGGTAATTGCTTTGCGGTGTTTGTCTGCCATTGATCATTAACTGTTCGAACAATTTTCGTTTTTGGATTGGAACAGCCGTAACAGCAAAGCATAGTTCATGGATTTCGTCCAGAATTCAAGCGGACAGTTTCAGTGGCTGTCTTGCCTTTACTCGATGTATCCATTTGTCTCGGAAGTTGTCCGTGAAGAATTTTTCTTGGACAAAAACAGAGAGCCGACCTAGTTGTTAAGCAAAATCGGGGCCAACTGGCGACAGATTGAAGATTCAGGGGCCGTGACCATTTTTTTTGTGTTCGTGCCGCAGCTAGCATGAGAATTGCATTGGCTTCCCGGATATTGTTGATAATCATGATGCATCAAACCATGAGGAGTATGGTGAAATGACCGCACAGTCAGGACAGGATAAGATACATGTGTTCCCTTTGGAACTGTTGGAACGGCGGAGTGACCTGAAACAGGAAGTTCTGGATGCCATCGACCGTTTCAATGCTCCGATCGGATGGCACTATTTGCTCGATTTGGTGTGGCTTCTCGAGTGTGTCGAGGATCTGCCGCAAGGAAGTATCATCCTGGATGCCGGTGCCGGAAACGGTTTGATGCAAATGCTGCTGGTCGCCAGAGGCCACAGGGTTATTTCCGTTGATTTTTCACCGCGCCGCCCGCTGAAGAGTTACGAGAGCGGTGCGAACATTCGCGTTCTGGAAGGGCGTTCCTTTTCCAATGATTACATCACCCACATGTCCAAGTCGTGGGGGCTTGACGAAAAGGAAGGGAACGTCGGCACGGAAGGAGAGACTCCGTCTCCTCTGGAGGTCTTGGAAGATGAATCCGTGAATCTGGTCTACTGGCGCGCGGATCTCACTGATCTGAATCCTTTGCCGGACGGTTGCGTTGATGCCATGGTGTCTGTTTCCGCTCTGGAACATAATTCGCCCGAAGGCATGGAAGCCTGTCTTGCCGAAATGAACCGCGTTCTCAAGCCCGGGGGCGGGATGCATATCACGATCAGCGGGTCTGACCGGGGCGACTGGTTTCATGAGCCTTCCAATGGATGGTGTTATTCCGAATCGAGTATTATCAAGCATTTCGATTTGAAGAATACGCAATCCAATTATGTTGATGCAGAGGCTATCTTTGCGGAAGTCAAGCAGGGAGACGGACTCAAGGAGTATCTGGCTCCGTTCTATTTCACATCCGGCAACAACGGCATGCCGTGGGGAAAATGGAACCCGGAGTATTTTCCGCTGGGCGTTTCCAAATGGAAAAAATAGGGCGTCCGGTTCCGAACTGCACATGGCGCGACGCGATGTGCGGTTGTCTTCGGAAATAGGTATGGCGCGTTGGGTCCGCTCCGTCGGAATGGTCGTTTTTTCCGGCTGTGGATATGAATTTTAGTACAAGAGTGACTGCCGACAGGCGTGTACATGAATAAATGAGGAGATGTGTACGATGGAAGAACTTCGCAAACTTTGGAACTCTTTGAATAAAGAAGGTGAATTCAACTATATATCCCATCTCCAGCCCGGAGCGGAATGGGACAGGGCGGAATTTCATCTGACCGGAATCCGTTTCGTGGACCGGATGATCGAAAGGATTGCCGACTATGGCGAAGTGAAGCCGAATCAGGCGAGCGTGCTGGAGATAGGCTGCGGTGTCGGGCGTTTTCTGAAACCGCTTGCCTGCCGGTTCCGGCTGGCCTGCGGTGTGGATATTTCCGAGGATATGTTGAAAAGCGCCATGGAGTACTGCGCGTGCATGCCCAACATCGTGTTGCAGCATTCGGACGGGAAGACCCTGAGTCAGGTTGATGACGAGAGTTTTGAATACTGCGTCAGCGCTGGAGTGTTTCAGCACATCACTGATTTTGACGCGATTGCGTCATATGCACGGGAAGCGTTGCGTGTCCTCAAACCGGGCGGGCTTTTCCTGTTCCAGTTCGAAGGCAACAGGACCGAAGAAGTGGGCAAGGGGCAGGTCGGAGCCAGGATCACTGCGGAAAAGCTGGATGCCGCATTGGAAGGAGCCGAGTTTGAAATCTGCGAAATTTCACAGGACCCCACGGATGCGGTACGAAACATCGTGATCGTCATTCGGAAAACTCCGGGAAGTCTTTCTGCGGAATCGTTTCAGTCGTACCCCATGTCAGAGCGCGGCTGGATGGAAGGCGTGTATGACGATATCAAGACCAAGGCCGAGATGCACGAAAGACAGGCGGCACCGCGTCTCAAGATGACTTTTTATGAAGGGAAGCCTGCTTCCTGAGATTGAACGGCGTCGTCGCGGGTGCGGGGAAGGCTGACTTCCCCGTATCCGGGCGGACTCCGTGCGTCGAGCCATGCCTTGATGCCGGTGCAGTGAAGCCTGAACCGGTAAAATTCGAACAGAGTTCTCAGGCGGGAAGCAGCTTCCTGCGTCGAAGGAAATCTATTTAGCAGTGTCTTTTTCCATGCCCTGTGCATGGGCGCGGGCCCTGAGAACAAGCTCGGCGCTTTGCTGGTACAGCTTGGACCATGCTGCCGGGGAATGGTTGTGCACCTGCCTGTCCTTGTCGTGAATCCGGGCATTGGCCAGTACCTTGGGAACGTGAACCATGCGTGCGCCGTCTTCCGCGAAACGCTGGTACATGTCGTGATCCTGCGGCAGGATGTCGGGATCATACCAGCCGGACACCGCGTGCAACTGTTTTTTGTACAGCTTGCAGATACCCAGCAGATACCAATGGCAGAAGCTGTTCTCGAACGAGTAATCCGGCAGCGAAAAGCGCCGTAGAATCCTTCCCGCATCATCCACGATATGCATATCTGCGTATGCGAAATCAGCTTCATTTTCGACAATGGCCTGCGCCAGTTCCGTCAGCATGCTCGGCAGCAGCAGGTCGTCGGAGGCGATAAAGGTGACCAGTTCCCCGGTTGCCTGTTCCATCCCCGTGTTCAGTGCGTGTGAAAGTCCCCTGTTCTGCCTGTGCTCAATAAGCTTGAGCGTCCTGCCTTCCTGAGGGAAGCGGAAGTGTTCGCATCGCTCCACTGTCTCGCTCGCCTGGTCGTAGTTGCAGGCATAAGAGACGGTCTCTTCCTTGTATGCGGTGAGATACTGTTTCATCACTTCGGTGGTGTTGTCGGGCGAACAGTCGTTGACCACGACGATCTCTATTCGTGGATATTCCTGAAACATGACGGAATCCAGACAGATGGGAAGGTACGCTGCCTGATTGTACGTAGGGACGATGACGGAAATAAGCGGGAACCGGGTATTGTTCATGGTGTCGTATGCTGTTTTGAGTGTTCTGTCTGCTTGCGGCAAATTTCGGGTTGATCGGTTTGCCCTTGCTGCCGGGAAAACTGTTGCTGTTTATATATAACCGAATCCTTTATCAATGCCAGCATTATCCCGCTTGGTCGGCAATCATGATGGCCTTGCCCTTCGTTCTGCCGGGGTGTGTTCCTGTACAGAGAGTGCCGCAACACCATGTTCAGATCAACTCCGCGTCTCTGCATGATTTCCATGAAGGACCCGAAGCGGCAGTTTTTTCCATGAAACAGGAGTGCAAAAGATGTGCAAAGGAAGCATGGACAGGGTGTCGAAACTTTGACGGACGTGTTGAATGCGATACAGGTGGCAGCTGGCAAGTCGCCGGATCGGCTGTGGTCACGTTTTTTTTAGTGTGTCCCGGATTGTTGGTCAGGACAGTTCCAATCGGCGTTGCATGCGCAGGGCCTTTTCTTCCGCTTCCCGCAGGTCGAGTGCAAGCCATTCTTTTGGGAAAAGAGCGGTGAACCGCGCCTTGTTTTCCGGTGCCTGCAGCAGAGCGAGCAGGGCGCGCAGCAGAAACCAGTGATATTCGGCAGTCTCCGCCGGAGGGAGTGTCTGCAGGATTGAGCAACAGGTCTCGGCGGTTTGGTGCAGAGTCTTGGTCTGTTCAGGGGCAATGTCGCGCAGGCGCTCGCCTGTGGTCAGGCAGGCGCCATGCAGGCGGCATACAGCGGTGCGTGCTCGGCCGAAGGGGTGGCAAGGCGTTGCAGCAATTGAAATGTGCGTTGGTGTACCGCGGCGTCTGCTTGTATTGTTGCTCTTTCTTGTGCGACATGCTTTGCGCGTGGCGTCGGTAATATACGGTCCCTTGCCGGTTGCTGACGAATCGTCTGCCCTGCGCTGCGAGCGACAGCCAAAACCAGTGATCCTCGCAGGCCGGGAGTGTGGGGTCGAACCGGGTGCCTGCCAGAGCGGAGCGACGGACAAGGAACGCATGCGGAGGAGCGATGTTGTAATGGTGCAGGTGTGTTTCCAGCTGTCGGGCAAACAGGCTCCACTCCCCGATGGAGATGGGATTGCCAGTGTGATCGGTTTCGGCAAAGAGCCTGTTGCGGCATACGGCGACATGCGTATCCGGTTCATGGGCAAGGACATTCAGTTGTGCCGTCAGGGTTCCGGGTCCCAGAATGTCGTCCGCATCCAGAAAACAGATAAATCTCCCTTTGCCTGCGCAATGCCCGTGTTGCGAGCCGCACTCAGCCCCATGTTGTCTTGCGTAATGACGGTAATGGCGTTTTGGTATTTTTCAAGTACGTGCGGGGTGTCGTCGGTCGAGCCGTCGTCAACCACGATGATTTCCACGGCAACGTCCTGTGCCGCCTGTGCCTGAGCGCTGTCTATGGCTGCGTCCAGAAAGTGGGCATAGTTGTATGTGGGGATGATTATGGAGATTCGCGGCATGATGTCTGGTTGTCGGTTGAGTGTGGTAGTGACAAGACCGTCACCATTTATTTAGGTAAATGGTCGCGGGACAGTTGTAAAGCCGCATCCCCGGGGCGCTTTGGGAGGTTGTGCGGTTTCCGGTTGCTATGGTTTGCTTGAGACAGTAGTTTCTGATGCGGTTCCGGAAGGAGAAACCGTCTGCGGTGATATTCAGTCAAGGCGGTTGTAAAAGATATGTGAAGAGCATGCCTGACGAGACCGGTCAAAAATAGGGATTTTCATCCCGGCCCGTGTGCGGTTGGAATGATCCGGGCATGAAGACGTTATCCGGCAAACAATTCCCTGTTGGATTGGCACGTTTTTTTCATGTCCTATTGATCGGCTTTTTTGGACTGCGACCGGCAGGCTTCCGAGTCGCATTGTCGGAAAGCGAGTTTGGCGTCACTGCAACAATTTTCAGAGGTGTGTATGAATACGTATCCGGAATCCGGAAAACAATTGATCGAGCAGGCGAGCTGTCTGATGAACAGCGGCGAGATGCTTGAAGCCCGCGCCCTGCTTGACGGGGCTTTGCTGGAATACGGTTTTTTGCCGCCGGAAGCGGAATTGTTGAGAGATGAAACGCTTGGCGATAGCGAAGACGTCCCCGTTGCCAGTGTCGGCCCTCGTCCGGGCAAGGGCGCGGCTGGGCGTGAGTGCCCATTGTGCGGCGACGCAATGGTCGAGCACGAAGTGGTGTATGACAGGCTCTGGCATCTTTGCCCGACCTGTGCGTTGCTGACTGTGGAGCTGGACCACGGTCTTGCCAAGATGCTTGATAACGGCGAGGCCGGTGGTGCCAAGCAGCCTGCGGGGGCATTGGTCCACAGAAGGGAATACACGTTCTGCCGCCGTTTTGCAGAGGGCTTCGGTGCTGATGCGATACTGAACTACGGTGTCGGCTGGAGCATGGTCCCGGAAGCGTTGCGCAGTGACGGCTTTGATGCCGTAGGGTGTGATCTCTGGCGTCCTCTTGTGGAACAGCGCCGGGAGGAATTCGGGCCGGAGAGTTTTTATCACAGGGATGAATTGCCTGATCGTCGTTTTCCCATTATTTCAGCCTTTGAAGTCTTTGAGCACTTTACCGATCCCCGCAAGGACGTCGCGGTGCTTGTGGACCATCTTGCAGATTCCGGAATGATCATCGGCAGTACCGATTTCTGGCATGGGGGAATACTGGCGGACCACCCGAGCCAGTTCAAAACCTACTGGAAGCATTTGACGCATGTCGTTGCCTGGACATGGCAAAGCATGCGGGCCCTTGCCGAACACTTCGGTTTGCAGGTTACTTTTTTCCGTGGAGATTTTGCCGATCATAGTTCCAAATGCTTTTTCGCACTGCATAGAGGCGAAGAGGCTACCCGGTTCCTGTCGGGCCTGCCCAAGATACTGCCTGATGTTTACGGCATGCAGCCGCAGGTCGAGGAAGAGGGGTCCTGAATCGATGGCGTGAGTGTTGGCTGACAGCTGGGAAGAATGAATTTCTGCCATTGTCCGGAATGTTTCGGCACGGTGCGGTGAAGAAGAGAATCCAATGGGAGTTGACTGGATGAAACAGAGTTTTCGATCCCGCATGAAAGGCGGGGAGACGCTTATAGGCTCATGGCTGACCATCGGCAGCGGCACGACCGCTGAAATCATGGCCCAGTCAGGCTTTGATTGGCTGGCCATCGATATGGAACACAGTGTTATCGAACTGGCCACGGCTCAGGAGATGATCCGTATCGTGGACCTGCATGGCGTGACGCCGTTGGTTCGGGTGGGGCACAACCAGCCCAATCTGATCAAGCGGGTCATGGATGCGGGGAGCACGGGCGTTATCGTTCCGATGGTCAATTCCGTTGCCGAGGCGGAACAGGCCGTGGCTTCGGTCAAATATCCGCCGCAGGGTTTTCGCGGTGTCGGTCTCGCACGGGCGCAGCAGTACGGATTCGGATTCAGCGAATATCAGGACTGGAATCGAGACAACAGCGTGGTGGTCGTCCAGATCGAGCACATCGACGCCGTCAACAATCTGGAGGCCATCCTGAGCGTTCCCGGCGTGGACGGATTCATTGTCGGGCCGTATGACCTGTCCGGTTCTCTTGGAGTTCCCGGCGAGTTCGACAATCCCGATGTGAAGGCTGCCCTGAATGAAATCCAGCGAGTTGCCGATAAGTCTGATGTGGCCGGTGGCTTCCATGTGGTTCAGCCCGAGCCCGAGACTTTGAATGACAAACTTGAAAACGGCTACCGGCTGCTTGCCTACGGGCTGGACAGCCTGTTTCTGGGACTGGGTGCCCGAAACGCCGTTCAGGAATCTGCAAAACTGATAGGGGATTTGAAATGAGTACGGTCCTGATAACCACTTCCTCCTTCGGAGCCATGGATGATGCTCCACTGACCATGCTGTCGGAGGCCGGGTACACGGCGGTGCTCAACCCGTACAAGCGGAAGTTGACTGAAGACGAGGTGCTGGGCCTGGTAAAGGAACATGACCCGGTGGGCATTCTGGCCGGGGTCGAGCCTTTGACGAGGAATGTGATGTCACAGGGTGATTCCCTCAAGGCCATTGCCCGGTGCGGTATCGGCATGGACAGTGTGGATGCCGAGGCCGTCGCAGAGCTGGGGCTTGCACTGACCAATACGCCCGACGCCCCTACTCAGGCCGTGGCGGAAATAACGCTTGGTGCGATTCTGTCCATGCTTCGCGGCATACACCATTCCCATGGCGAGATCGTCGCAGGCCGCTGGGTACGTCCCATGGGGTCGCTCCTGTCCCATCAAGTCGTAGGACTTCTGGGGCTTGGACGCATCGGAAGGCGGCTGGCTGAAATGCTTGCTCCCTTTGGCTGTACCATTCTCGGGTATGATCCCTTTGTCGAAAATTGTCCGGGGGTGAAGACGGTTTCCTTTGACGACCTGATTTCACAATCCGATGTCCTGAGCCTCCACCTTCCCTACTCCGGGGAGACGCACCACGTCATGGATGCTTCCGCCCTTGCGGCCATGAAGGCCGGGTCCTATCTGGTGAACTATTCCAGAGGCGGTCTGGTGGATGAAGAGGCGCTGGCTGCCGCACTGGAAGACGGACGTCTGGCCGGGCCGCCCTTGATTCCTTTGAGGAGGAGCCGTATTCCGGCACATTGCGAAATTTTTCGAACGTCGTGCTGACCGGGCACATCGGATCGTACGCCCGGGAAGGACGCATCATGCAAGAAGTGCAGGCTGTTGAAAACCTGCTGACGTCGCTTGCCTAAAAACGGAGGCGTTATGAAAGTGTTTCTTACCGGTGGTTCGGGTTTTCTGGGAAGCCATGTGGCCGATGCCCTGAGTGAAGCCGGTCATGAGGTCGTGATCTATGACGTTGTCGAGTCCCCGTATCTTCGGGACGATCAGACCATGGTCGTGGGTGACCTGCTTGATTCGGAACTGATCGACAAGAGTCTGGCAGGCGCTGATGCCGTTTACCATTTCGCCGGGGTGGCCGACATCGAGGACTGCGCCGACGAACCCGTCAAGACTGTTCAGGTCAATGTGCTTGGAACCGTCCAGTTGCTGCAAAGCTGCGTCAACGCCGGGGTCGGCCGTTTCCTTTTTGCCAGTTCCGCATTATGTTTTCAGCGAGTCCGGTTCCTTTTACCGCACGAGCAAGCGGGCCTGCGAGTCCTTCATAGATGACTTCGCTACCTGTTACGGTCTGGACTATACCTGTCTGAGATACGGTTCGCTGTATGGTCCCCGTGCCACGGACAAGAACAGCATTCATTCCCTGCTGAAACAGGCCGTGGACAAGGGTGAGATCGTGTACAAGGGCAGCGGAGAGGAACAGCGGGAATTCATCCATGTCTACGATGCCGCCAAGAGCAGCGTCGAGGCCCTTGCTCCTGAGTATGCGAACCAGAATGTCATCCTGACCGGTGTGGAAAAGATGCGGTATCTTGATTTGCTTGAAATGATACAGGAGATTTTCGGCGGCAGTGTCGAACTCAAGGTGCTTCCTTCCGAACGCAAGGCGCATTACAGGATGACCCCCTACAGTTTCGCTCCCAAGCTGGGGCGGAAGCTGGTGTCCAATCCGTATGTTGATTTCGGTCAGGGCATGCTGGAATGCATCAATGAACTCCACAGCGAGAAAGTCGAGAACGGGCTATGATGACTGACTTGGATGCGGTCTTTTTCGATTTTGACGGGGTTGTACTGGATTCCGTCAACGTCAAGACCGAGGCGTTTGGCGACATGTTTGCGGAGCATGGTGAATCCGTGCGTCAGGCGGTGGTGGAGTATCATCTGAATAATGGCGGCGTGTCCCGTTTCGAGAAGTTTCGTTACTATTACGAAACGCTGTTGGGCCTTCCGATGGACGAGGCCTGCATGGCGCGACTTTGCGACCAGTTCAGTGACCTTACCCTGCACAAGGTGCTGGAAGCCCCCTTTATCGAAGGAGCCTTGGAGACTCTCCAGCTTCTGAGAGATTCCGGTATTCCCGCTTTCGTGGCCTCGGGAACGCCTCAGGACGAGTTGGAGCGGATTGTTCAGGGACGGGAATTGACACACTATTTTTCAGAGGTGCATGGTTCGCCGCGTACCAAGGCCGAAATCGCGCATGAAGTGGCGAAGTCCCATGACCTCCGACTGGACCGGTGCCTGTTTATCGGCGACGCCATGACGGATTATGAGGCCGCGAGAAAATGCGGCATGGCCTTTCTCGGGGTTCGTGACAATGGCCATTCCCCGTTTCCCGAAGGCACTGTTACTACAACGATATTGAGTCGGTCCGCACTGGAAGAGGCGTGGATCGGCGGACGGAGAGATTCATGACGGTTACGGCTCTGCTACCCATGAAAGGGCACTCCGAACGGGTGCCCAACAAGAATTTGCGTGAGATGTGCGGGAAACCGCTTTTTTTTCATGTTGCCGCAACCCTGCAGGACTGTCCTGCTGTAGACAGGATCATCATCAATACGGACAGTGAACAGATAGCGGAAAAAGCGGAGTCGATTTTTTCAAAAGTAGAAGTTCATTGGCGGCCAGAGGCGATTCAGGGGGACATGGTCTCCATGAACAGGATTATCGAGGATGACCTGAACCGCGATGGCGGTGAGCATTATCTTCAGACCCATTCCACCAATCCCCTGCTTTCGGTGGATACCGTTGAAAAGGCCGTGTCCGCCTATTTCAAGAGCCTGGAGCAGCACGATTCCCTGTTCACTGTGACCCGTCTTCAGGGCCGGTTGTACTGGGAGTCGGGCGAGCCTGTGAACCATGATCCGCGTGAATTGCTGCGGACGCAGGACCTTCCTCCTCTGTTCGAGGAAAATTCATTGCTGTTCGTGTTCAGCAAACGCTCCTTCGCAGCAAACGACGGCAACCGGATCGGCGTGAAACCGCTGATGTTCCCGACACCTCCGCTGGAATCCATCGACATTGACGAGGAGCATGATTTCATTCTCGCACAGACGTTGATGGGCATGCGTTCCTGATACAAGCCTCTTTATTCTGACTGCATGAAAATGGCCCCGGAAGCAGTGCTTTCGGGGCCGTGTCTTTTTAGCGGCCTGCGAAGAACGCCTTGTTGTGGACTATGTCTCCCGTGGGGATGTCATCCGTCCATGGCAGGGCGAGAACGAATTGCTGCGGCACGCCGGGATAGGTGATCCGGTCGAGGCTGCGGAATCCGAAGCGTTCATAGAACGACGGATCGCCGACGAGCACGATGCCGTGTGCACCGTTTGCACGCATGCTGGCAAGTGCTTCCCGGACGAGGGCCGAGCCGATGCCCTGTCCCTGATGGTCGGGCAGCACCCCCACCGGACCGAGGATGAACCAGTCCTTTGAGGTTGTGCCGATGGTGGTCGGCGACATGGCTATGTGACCGACCACGCCTTCTTTGTTTCTGCCACGAGCGAGAGGGTGAGGGCATGGTCCGCCCGCAGTTCCTCGACGATGAGGTGTTCCGTGGGACCGGTGCCCGGTTCGCGGTGCGGGTCGTTTTTGAATGCCTCCCGGTGGATCGTGGAGATGGCTGCATGGTCCTGTATTGTTTCGTTTCTTACTTTCATTGTTCTATTCCTTGGTTGCGCCGTCGCGGGGAAGACGCGTATATCTCGATACCCGAACGCAATCAGCGAAACGCTCGGGTGGACACTGTCGGCATGTCGGAGAACGGCTGCGGACGGATGGGCACAGATAGAGATTCGAATCCGTACGGGATTCGGGCCGATGAAGACGAAAACGCGGTCAGAGAGACCGGAATGCGCGGCCTGAAGTCTGGCCGTGCGGGGTGTCTACCGGCGGCAATCCGTGTCGGCAGCCGGGAGAACAAGATCCATTGTTTTGATCAAAAAAGCTCCTTGAATGGGTTTTCTTTCGGCTACCGCCTGCGTAGTCGTGTGTCAATATCGGACAGGGTGTGATCATATTTCCCGGCACGTTCTTTGACCAGAACGTGTCAGACTGATAAAGCATGTAAAACAGGTACTTTTATGGAACAGAAAATTGAAAGTGTTGTCGCGTTCATCCGGGAATGGCTGAACCAGAATGTTCTGACGTGGGATACTGCCTTGCAGTGGGCCTGCGTTGCTGCCGCCTTTTGTCTTGCCTTTGTCATTTGGGGCGTGTTGCGAAAGCTGATAGTCCGGTGGATGGACGAGAGCATCAAAGGTGATTTGGCGCGGACGGTCATCAATACCTTTGTCCGGGTCGGCCGTTCATTCGTGTTCATTCTTTTGGCGCAGATATGTGCAGGGACGTTCTGGGACGAACTGGTCCAGCCGCGGGTGCTCATTGCGGCAAGCGATCTGGCCGTGGCGTGGATTCTCATCCGGCTTGTGACCGGGCTGATGCCGAATCAGGCCTTGGCGCGTGGCGCGGCGAATACGGTCTGGACCGTGGCGGCGCTGCATGTATTCGGCCTGCTGCGCCGGTGACGGATTTTCTGGAGAATCTCAGTTTTTCCACGGGCGGATCGTCGGTCACCGCGCTGGGAGTCATCAAGGGGCTGCTGCTGGCAGCAGTGCTGTTGCAAGCAGCATCCATAGCCGCCCGGTTTGCCGTCAGGCGCATTGAGAGCATCAAGGACCTGTCCCCGTCGCTTCAGGTGCTTCTGAGCAAGGCGGTCAAGGTCTGCCTGTTCACTGCGGCCCTGCTGTTTGCCATGTCGAGCGTCGGCATTGACCTGACAAGCCTCGCCATATTCTCCAGCGCACTCGGCGTCGGTATCGGTTTCGGGCTGAAGACGATCTTTTCCAATTATATTTCAGGCGTGCTCCTGCTGGTGGATAACTCCATCAAGCCGGGCGACACCATTGAAGTGGGCGGAGTGTTCGGCGTGGTTCATGAGATGCACAGCCGTTACGCCTCAATCCTGACGCGTAACGGCAAGGAACACCTGATCCCCAACGAAGTGCTCATTACCGGCGAGGTGGTCAACTGGACGTATTCCGATTCCAATGTGCGGCTCAAGATTCCCGTGGGCATCGCGTATGATTCCGATGTGGAAAAGGCCATGGAGCTGTTGGTGGAGGCCGCGAAAAAGGTGAGCCGTGTGCTTGGGGATCCCGGTCCGGCTGCCCGGCTGGTAGGGTTTGGCGACAATTCCGTGGATTTGCAGTTGCGTGTCTGGATTGCCGATTCACCACAGGGCGTGACCAATGTTCGCAGCGAGGTTATGCTCAATATCTGGCGGTTGTTCCATGAAAACGGCATTGAGTTCCCGTTCCCGCAGCGGGACGTGCTGCTCAAGCCGGATTCACAGCTTTCTGTCAATATCAGCAGGAGTGACAAGGATGAGTGACGGTCCGAAAATTCGAACCATGAGCCGGGATGACGTGGACATTGCCATCAGGCTGGCGGCCAAGGAGGGATGGAATCCCGGGCTGTCTGACGCTGAATGCTTTTACGCTGCCGATCCCGAAGGTTTTTTCATCGCGGAAAAGAACGGTGAACCCGTGGGAACGATTTCCGCTGTTCGTTATGACGATGGGTTCGGGTTCGTCGGGCTGTACATCATTGCTCCGGGCTCACGCGGCAAGGGGTACGGCACGGCACTGTGGAATCATGCCATGCAGCACCTTGAGGGGTGCAATATCGGGCTGGATGCTGTCACTGAGCAGGAAAAGACCTACATGAAGTCAGGCTTCGGCACAGCCTATCATTCGACCCGTTTCGAGGGAACCGGGGGAGGCAAATGTCCTGACGACGTGATCCGGCTGGAAGAAGTGGATTTTGCCAAGGTTGCCGAATACGACCGCCAGTGTTTTCCCAGTTCGCGGGAGCAGTTCATGCGGACATGGCTCACTGCGGACGGCGTTACCGGCTACGGTGTTATGGACGGTGACAGGCTGACCGGATTCGGCGTTATCAGGCCCTGCGCCATGGGCAGCAAGATCGGGCCGCTTTTTGCCGACACGCCGGAAATTGCCGAGACGTTGTTTCAGGCATTGATCGCTCTGGTGCCGGGGCGGAAATTTTATCTCGACGTCATGGAATCCAACGCGGCGGCGGGAGAGTTGGCTCGGCGTCACGGCCTTGAAAAGGTGTTTGTCACGGTCCGCATGTACACTGACGGCGAACCGGTCATGGATACGGAAAAGGTTTACGGAGTCACATCTTTCGAACTGGGGTAGGCTATGCGCTTTCTGACGATTCTTCTGGTGATGCTGGGTATCCTTGTCCTGTGGGACGTGGGATGGTGGTTCGGTTTCGGGGTTTCTCCGCTCAGTCCGTGGGAACTCAAGCAGATGGTCAATGAGAACCGTGCACCGCAGATCATCGACGTACGCACGCCCGGTGAATTCGACTCTTTTCACATCCCCGGTGCGGTCAACGTGCCGTATCCTGCCACTCTGGCGGAATTGGCCTCTGTCGCGCCTGATCCTACGCGTCCTATCGCCGTGGTCTGCATGACCGGCCATCGTTCACCGCCGGTCGTCAGCCAGCTCCAGCAGGGTGGATACACCCACGTGCTCAACCTGACATGGGGTATGGCGGCGTGGAAACTTTTCGGCGGCGAGACTGCTTCGGGGTCTTGAGGCGGGTATGTCTCCGACGTTGCCCATTGACCGCGCCGCGCCGCGGACTTATCCTTCTTGACCATGAGCGAATACATAGATCACGACGCCACCGGCGCTTCTGTCGGGCAGGTGGAGAAACAGACGTTCACGTTTGGAGGGCCGGACGGGCCGTTTGCACTGGACGGCGGGCGCGAGCTTGAATCCGTTTCCCTTGCCTATGAAACGTGCGGCACCCTGAACGAAGACAAGTCCAACGCCATTCTCATCTGCCATGCCCTGACCGGGGATTCGCATGTGGCGGGCTACTACCATCCCGAGGACCCCAAGCCGGGGTGGTGGGACATCATGGTCGGGCCGGGCAAACCCATCGATACCGACAAGTATTTTGTGATCTGTTCCAATGTCATCGGCGGCTGCATGGGGTCCACCGGGCCGGTTTCTGAGAATCCGGCTACCGGAAAAACCTACGGCACGGAATTTCCCGTGGTCACCATCGGCGACATGGTCCGCTGCCAGCGCCGTCTGGTCGATCACCTCGGCATCGACACGTTGCTCGCGGTTGTGGGCGGTTCCGTGGGCGGCATGCAGGTGCTCGAATGGTCCGTGCGGTATCCCGACCGCGTCCGCGCCGCGGTGCCGCTGGCCACCACCACCAAACATTCGGCGCAGGCCATCGCCTTCAACGAAGTCGCACGACAGGCCATTATGGCCGACCCCGCATGGAACAACGGCGACTATCATGAAACAGGCCGTCCCGAGCACGGACTGGCCGTGGCCCGCATGGTCGGGCACATCACGTATCTTTCGGACGATCCATGCGGCACAAGTTCGACCGCAAGTTGCAGGATCGGTGTGAACTGTCTTTTGATTTCGAGGCCGATTTTCAGGTGGAGAGTTATCTTCGTTATCAGGGCAACAAGTTCGTGGACCGTTTCGACGCCAACAGCTTTCTGTATCTCACCAAGGCCGCGGATTACTTCAATCTGGAAAATCAGCATGGTCAGGGGTCGCTCGTGGCCGCGTTCTCCCGGGCTGCCTGCCGATACCTTGTGGTCTCGTTCACTTCGGATTGGCTCTATCCCACCTATCAGTCGCGGGCCATGGTCAAGGCCATGAAAAAGAACGGCCTTGATGTCAGTTTTTGCGAGATAGAGGCCCCATGGGGGCATGACGCATTTCTGCTTCCCAATGAGCGGTTCGAAGCACTGATTTCCGGTTTTCTCGGTCGTGTCGCCGCTGATGTCGAGGCCGGAACCACAGGAGGTGCCCGATGAGATTTGACCTGCAAGTCATCGCCTCATGGATCGAACCGGAATCCAAGGTGCTCGACCTCGGCTGCCGCACCGGCTCGCTGCTCATGCATCTGACGGAGCAGAAAGGCATTCGCGGCACCGGCGTGGAGATCGACGAGGACGCCGCCGGACAGGCCATAGCCAAGGGGCTGTCCGTCATTCACGGCGATATCTACGAAGAAATCGAGGATTATCCGGATAACGCCTTTGATTACGTCATCCTTTCCCAGACCCTCCAACAGGTCTATGATCCCGCGATGCTCATTCGGGAGATGCTCCGCGTGGGGCGGCGGTGCATTGTCTCCTTCCCCAATTTCACGCACATAAAGAACCGGTTCCAGATGTTCTTTACCGGATGCGCGCCCGTGTCCAAGGAACTGCCGTACGCATGGCATGACACTCCGAACATCCGCGTCATTCCCATTGCCGACTTCCGCCGTTTCTGCCGGGGGATGAGCGTCCCCATTGTGCAGGAAACAGCCATCTCCACCCATCATCACGACACCAAGGGGCGCGTCATCACCCTGCTCCCCAACCTGTTCGCCACCTTCGGCATCTTCATGCTCGGCCAGCCAAATAAATAGCCAGACACGAAAAAGCCCTCTCACAATGAGAGGGCTTACCCGACCATCCAATGGTTTCAGATGGTTTTGTGACCAATTTGGGCGCGGTTAGTATGTATTATAGTGGACGCGTTCTTCCTTGTACCGGCTTTCGGACTTGATGGTCTGTGCGGGCCAGCCGATGGGTACGAAACCGAGGGGGATGACCTTCTCGGGCAGGTTGAACATCGTGGTGAATGCCTTTACCCGGTCTTCCATGGGGTAGACGCCGGTCCAGACTGCGCCGAGGCCGAGGCCGTGGATGGCGAGCAGCATGTTCTGCATGGCTGCGGAGCAGTCCTGTGTCCAGTAGCCGGGGAACTTCTCAAGCGACAGGTCCGCGCACAGCAGGATGCCGACCTTGGCCTGTGTGACCATCTTGAGATGGGGGTGGATGTCCTTGGTGGCATCGAGAGTCTCGCGGTCATTGACGACCACGAACTGCCACGGCTGGGAATTCCCTGCGCTGGGGGCCATCATGGCGGCGTCCAGAATTTCGCGGATCATTTCTTTGGGAATGTCCCTGTCTTCAATTTGCGGATACTTCTGCGTGTACGGATGGCTTCCATCAGTTCCATGTCGCATCTCCTGACGGCTAGAGTGTTCGTTTACGGTCATTCCCTTTTCTGATAACAGTAGGAAAAGATCAAGTACGCACTTGAATGTGCCATAGTTACCAAAAGGAAACCGTGCGTCATGCAAAGCACGGGGGAGTGTCCGGGAGTCGTCATGAGCAGGGAATGCGGGTTGAAAACATGTGGGAGCAAGCAGTATTACTGCAATGTGGAACTGACCCTTCAGGTTATAGGCGGCAAGTGGAAGCCGATCATTATTTACCGTCTGGCGGAAGAAGGCGTGCTGCGGTTCAGCGAGATAAAACGGAGTATCCCGAATATTACGCAGAAGATGCTCACCCAGCAGTTGAGGGAGATGGAGTCTGACGGTGTGGTGCACCGCAAGGTGTATCCGCAGGTGCCGCCCAAGGTGGAATATTCACTGACCGAGATGGGAAAAAGCGTCATGCCGGTGGTGGACTCCCTGTGCCGGTGGGGAAAGTCATACGAGGCATGGCACCGGAAGAACGAAACGTCTGCCGAAGCCGTATGATTCTGGTAAATTATAATCCACTTTCTCCACGCAGACAGCTTTACTATACTGTGATGTAAGACCGAAGATAAACCGTAACCTTCAGGCAGGAAAAATGGCAGACAGGGAACATCTTTCCGACGACACTCGCTCGCTTCAGGATATCCGGGAATCCGTGCGAAAGGCGTTGGATGAACTGGGCAGTGATTCCTCTGGCGTGCCTGAGGAATATCGCGCCGTCTTTGATGATCTCTGTAAATATCATGATGCTCTTGATGCTCGGGAAACATCCATGCAGGGGGCGTTGGTCACATTGGTTGACGACATGTCACAGACCAGCCAGACCCTCAACGAAACCGGGACCCGGCTGGACGCCATTCTGGAAGCGGTTACGGACGTGGCCTTTGTAATCACCCGGTGCGATACCGGCAAGATCGTCGAGTTCAGCGCCGGGGCTGAGCATGTTTTCGGCTATCCAAAGTCCGAAATCATGGGAAAGCAGCCTGACATGCTGCATCCGGCCAAAGACGTTCCGGGCGAATTCCCGACGGAACCGATCGCGGAAAACCGCATGCTGCTGCGGCGGAGTTCCGGGGATGAGTTTCCGGCCCTTGTCAGTTTTTATCCGCTCAGGAATTCCGTGGGAGAGGTGCAGGCCAGCCTGATGATCGCAGTGGATAATTCCCGGCGTGAGCTGGTCGAACGGTACCTCAGGGAAACTCGGGAAAAGTATGAAGCGCTGGCGCTCAGTACGCCGGTTTCGATTATGGCCTTTGATCAGAACGGCGTTGTTCAGTTCGTCAACGATTGGCATATGAAGATGTTCGACCGGGGACTTCAGAGGCCGGAATTTTACATTGGGAAAAAGGTGTTCGAGCTTCCCGCGTTGGTCCGTGCCGGGGTCGGTGAAAAGCTCAGGCCCGTGCTTCAGGGACAGTTGGTTTCGTTGGAAGATATCCGGTTCCCCCCGTTCGGGGACCGGGAGGAGATCTGGCAGAACATTCGCTGTTCTCCGCTGGTGGTCGGTGAGGAAGTCATCGGCGGCATCATCATTCGAGAAGACATCACCCGCCGCAAGCAGACCGAGCATGATCTCAAGATGCTCATTGATTATTCACCCATTTCGATTCTCAAGGTGGAACGGACGGACGAGGGGCGTATCATCCGATATCTCAACCCCGAGGCTTTGCGCATGTTTGGAAAGGATGCGCTCAATCAGCCCGAAGACCGGTTCATTGTCCGGGCGGACGGGCTTGCCAAAGAACTTTCCGGGCTGCGCGGAGAGCCGTGTCTGCTGCACACGTTGAGCGGGGAGCGGCAGGGAATTCGTTCCCTGCATGAGTCGAGCGGGCAGTTCGAGGTGCATGCGGTCATGGATGTCAGCGTCCTTGTGGAGGCCAAGGAGGCGGCAGAAGACACGTCTCGGGCCAAGAGCGATTTTCTTGCCAACATCAGTCATGAAATCAGGACTCCGCTCAATGTTTTGCTTGGTATGCTTCAGCTTTTTCAGGACGAAGATCTCGGCGAGGACATGAATGAAATGACAGAGCACGCTACCGGGGCGGCTCTCAGTCTGCTTGGCCTGCTCAATGATATTCTCGATTTTTCGGTGGTAGAAGCCCGTGCATGGGAACTGGATGAACAGGATTTCAATCTTCCGGAGGTTGTTGAACTGGTCGCACGTCCCTACAGGTTCGAAGCTGAAAGCAAGGGGCTTGAGTTGGAGTGTCTCCTAGATTCGTCCATTCCTGAACTTATTCGGGGGGATTCCCGCCGGTTGCGACAGATCATTTTCCATCTGGTCGGAAATGCCGTCAAGTTTACGGACAGGGGAAAGGTCTCTCTTGAAGCTGCCTTCCTCAAGCATCCGGAGAATGAGGTGGGGCGGTTGATCCTTCTGGTTTCGGATACCGGCATAGGCATTCCGGAAGACCAGTTGAATCATATTTTCGAGCCGTTTCGGCAGGCCGACGGTTCCCGTACCCGCAGGCATGGCGGCACTGGTATCGGACTCTCACTTGTTCAGGAATTCATCTCCGCCATGGGTGGGTCCATCGCCATTTTTTCTGAACCGGGTGTGGGAACGGAATTTCTTTTCTCCATTGATGTGACTATCGCCTGATTTCCCTTTTTGACGTCCCTCTTTCCGAACCCTCTTAGCTTGTGCTAGGTTCGGTTCTGGAGTTGCCTGTGGGACGTATTAATGACATCTTTCCGAAATTCTTCAGGGACCCGAAGGTCCCGCCGGAACTGCGTGACGATTTCCTTTTCGAGATCACCCTGTCCAACTGCCGTAGGGTCAAGGTCGTTTCGTGGCTGATGATTCTTGTCGTGCTCACGTATCTGGTTGTCGACTTCATCACCATCAGGCGTGCCGGAACGCTCGTGGTTGCCGACATGTGGCTGATTCTCCTTGGCATGCGCTCATTCGCCTTAGCCGTCTGCGGCATGTTCCTGTGGCTGCTCGGTCCTTTGCGGAACAATGAAGACGTCAGCGCCATGCATTACTGGCTGTGGAAGGTCTTCATTCTCTTCGCGCTGGTGTATACTGCCATGGTCACCTGCTACACATTCCCGCTCAAGATGAGTCTGGCACCCGTATATATTTTTCTGCTTGGCCCGTCGGTGTTTTTTGCCATGAGTTTTCGGCAGGCCTCCACCCTGTTCGTGACAGGCATTATCGCCATTGCCGGGTGGCTGCATTTGTTTGTTCCGGAGACGGTCCCGATCGGGCATCAGATTCTCAACGTGTCCATTTTGTCCGCCGTGGCGTTGGTCATCGCGCAGACTTCCTACATCAGCAGCTTCAAGGCGTTCATGAACAAGCGGGTTATCGAGCAAAAGAATATCCAGCTTGAAAACGCTCGTGCCGTGGCGGAAAAGGCGAGTGAGGCCAAAAGTGAATTTCTTGCCACGGTCAGTCATGAAATCCGCACGCCCATGAACGCCATTCTCGGCATGACGGAGATCACGCTGCACACGCCGCTTTCCTCGGAACAGCGTGACTACATTGGGGCTGCCCGCGAGGCTGCACTGAACCTGCTCGACATCATCAACGACATACTTGATTTTTCCCGTATCGAGGCTCGCGGCATCCGGCTCATTCCGGTCCATTTCGACCTGCCCGCCGTGATGCATTCGGCTTCCACGACCATACGGCTTCAGGCCGAGCAGAAAGGTGTGGAACTGGTCGTCGATATCATGTCCGGCACGCCCCGCTTTCTCAAGGGCGATCCGGGCAGGTTGCGCCAGATTTTCATCAACCTGCTCAACAATGCCCTGAAATTCACGGATTCGGGGACCATCCGCATCACGGCCGGTCCATGGAGGCCAAAACATGCTGAACAGGGGCGGCCTGTGGGCATACGTTTTTCCGTCAAGGATACCGGCACCGGCATACCGAAGAAAAAGCTCCGGTCCATTTTTCAGGCCTTTTCGCAGGCAGGCGGTTCTTCCTCTCGCAGCTACGGCGGCTCGGGGCTCGGGCTTTCCATTTGCCGGAATCTGGTTGAGGCCATGGGAGGGGCCATTCGCGTGGAGTCGAGACCGGGTAAGGGGAGTGAGTTCATATTTACCGCGCGGTTCGGCGAAGGGGACGGCAAACGTGCCACCGAGGCCGACGTCATGTCTGCATCATGGAATGTACCGCTGCCGGTCAAGCCGTCCCGTGTGCTGCTGGTGGACGACAACCCGCTCAACGTCAAGGTGGAAAAGCTGCACCTTGACCGCATGGGCATGGATGTCACCACGGCTGAAAGCGGCACCGAGGCACTTATGCTGCTGGCTGAAGAGGATTTTGATCTTGTCCTCATGGACTTGGAAATGCCTGGTATGGACGGTCACGAAACAACCCGGCGCATCCGCAACGGCGAGGGTGTCGGCAGCCCGGTTCGGCAGCCGGATATTCCGGTGCTGGCGGTCACGGCACATGCCTTGGCCGATGTGCGGGTCAAATGCGAAAATGAAGGCATGAACGGGTTCGTTACCAAACCCGCGAGTTTCGGTGATCTCGGCTCGGCCATGCGCCGGATTCTCGGTGGCGATTGGCAGCATTTGCCGGTTTCAAAGAAAGATACTCTGGATGAAGCCCCGGTCCTTGATCTGGTGAATGCCGCGTCGAATCTGGGAGTTTCGCAGGCAGAAATACGCCATCTGGTGCCCAATGCCATGAGTGAGATCCGGCTCAAGCTCGACCTGACGGAAAAAGCCGTGCAGACCGGCACGCTGCGTGAGGTGGCGATCCAGACCCACACCCTCAAGAGCGTGACCGCCTCCATCGGTGCCGAAGCCGCGCGACGTGCTGCGGTTCGCCTTGAAAATGCCGCGCGCAGGGAAAACGCAGGTCTCTGCCGTGAACGTTCAGTGCAGTTGAAAAAGGAAATCGGACGGCTGGAAGTCGCCGTCAACGCTCTGTAAAAGCCCTGACCCAATGGCGGCTATTTGAGTGCCGCCATCCTGCGTTGCTGTTTTCCAGTTCGGCGAGAAACTGATTGCTCATCTCCACGACCTTGGAAAAGTAGTCTGTCAGCCCGAATTTGTGCTGGGCAGAATCATCGGATTCAAAGACCTTGCGGTGAAAATCTTTACTGTCGAAATCGTCAAACCGTTCCACAAGGTAACTGACATTGACCTTGTCGAACTTTTCCAAAAGCGTCATGCCCGGTTCCTCGGGCACGCCTCCGGCATGGTTCAGCAGGGATTCGGCATTGTCCCTGACGGCTTCCCAGCGGGATATCTCCTGTGTCGCATAATCCAGTATGTCACTTTCGGATTCCTCATGACCGGACAGTCGGTGCAGGCTTGCCAGTCGGTTCCTGTCCAGCGCTCCGGCCAGCTTCGGACGTTCCTCAAAGCGGATGTCGGGACCGAACAGCAGGCTGTGGCGCGAAGTGTTGATGAACTCCATGCCCGAAATGCGGATTTCCTCGGTGAGCCAGATGGCGGCGTCACGAAAATTCAGCGAGGTATAGACCGTGTCTCCCATGGGGTTTTACCGGGAAAAGCTGCGGATATCGGTGTGTCAGCGGCTTTTTCGAGATGTCGGATTCGTCTTCGTGGACTGTCCCCGAAGCATAGCGCAGGCTCCATGGATCAAGAGAACTCAGTTGTGCGCCGACTGAGATGCATCGCGTGCATCCCAGGGTACGGGCGAGGGAAAAGGCCGCGGATATCACTGACCCGTGCATGCGCAGGCGGCCCCGTTCTTGAAACGGTGCTTTCAGTTCGCTGCCGAAAATGATTTTCTGCCGGAATTTGTCGCCTCCGAGGGCGGAAAAGGCGTGTCCGACAAGGATGGCGTTTTCACACGGTTCGATAAGGTCGAAGACCTGTCCCGAGTGCTGTGATGCGTCGTTGATGATGACGAAATGCGGCTCTATCCCGGCCTCGCGCAGCGGTTTGAGCGCGTTGTTCACGCAGATGACCACGGCCTTGTCCAGATTGTCCGCGATGTAGTCGATATTCCTGCTGAGTTCGGGACCGGCGGCGACCAGAATGGAGGTTTCGCCCGCAAGGGTGTTTTGAAGGCTGCTCAGATCAGGACATGTCAGGTAGTCGCAGAGGTTTTCGTAAAGGTGCAGTTGCTGATCGTAAATCAGCCCGCGATAAATGTCCCTGAGCGGGAGCGAACGTACGTTGGTCTGGCCGGAAAGCGGGTACAGCCTGTGGCGGAAGAAGAGTATCTCCAGATATTCGATCAGGTCGTTTGCCCATGCTGCATGTTCGTCGCGTATTCGGTCGGATGCGAAAAAGACCGGAAACCCCATGTTGAATATTTCTTCGAGAAGAATTTCCTGCAACGGCGGGCTGAACGTGCGGGCGTGCCCGGAAAGGAAAAAGAGTCTCTGCCGCTTCAATATGGTTGGCGGCAAAACATCCAGCAATGCGGCGAGGCGGCTCTCGTCCGGTTCGAAAAGAAGGAGGATCGTATCCTCCCGGGCCAGAGCCTTGTGAAACTCCGGACTGTCGTCCGCACCGAGAAACACGGTCAGACGCGTTTTTTCCCAGGCCTGCTCAAGAGTGCAGTCGTCGGGCAGGAAATCAAAGACAGTCTCGTCTGACCCGGAGTAGGGACGCTGGCAGCGCGGCGATTCATATGCCCACACCGGATGATGGGAGTAAATGGTGTGCGGCCCCTTGCCGGGGTTGCCGTTTCTCATGTACCCGCCGCAGTCTTTCCCACGGGCCAGCAGACCGATTTTTTCCAGTGCGATGAGTTTTGCCGAATTCATTCTTTTATGGGGGGCTTGAACCGTATTTCGTGGCTTGAGGGTTGCAGAAACAGAAAAATACCGTACATTTTTTTGTTTTTGAATGAAATGCTTTTCTCTGTATCCCGAGGCTACATGTTGTTGAACCGTGACTTTTTCTTGGCTTTTTCCCCGGCAGCGAATAGTGTTGTATTCTCTGAAAGCAGAGTTCATCATGTAGGAGTTGATGACGAGGACCAAAAACTGCGAGGTGTTCATGTCCGGAGAGCCGTTCGAATTATATTTCACCGAAGTCAAGGCGGGCTGGCTTGAGTCCCGCGTCGTTTTGAACGGCTCCCATTATGAAATAAGCACCCAGTGCACTTTCTCCGAACCACTCAAGGATCTTTCCCGCTGCCTGTGCGACCTGCATGGACTGGAAGCCCTCCCCGAATCCGATGACGAGCCGCGCCATTTCGAATTTGAATGGGGCGGCGAAGGGTGGATCTATTTCTGGAAGATCGTTCCGCATCCCGGTGGCGAACTGGCTGTGACCGTTGAATTCAAGGGCAAGCGGGAACTCGGCGGACAGGAATATCCGGTCTGGCGAATCGATTTCCTGACGCAATGGGAGACCATGGCGGAGCAGGTGTTCACTCAAGGCTCAGAACTGCTCTGGATGTACGGATTCTCCGGTTACCATGAGCATTGGACAAAGGACTTCCCTGCCGGATGGATGATGCGGCTGGGACATCTGCTGCACGGGCAACCCGCAGAAAGCACGGACTTTTCAAGAGAACTCGGCTATTTGGCTGAAACACGCTAATCACACTTCACCATGACCGCACGATTTTTCAGTTTCTGTCTCTTGGTGAGTCTCTGCCTGTTCCCTGTCTCGGGACGGGCAGGGGAATTGTATGTCATGGCGGAAGACTACCCCCCGTACAGTTTCCCGGAGAACGGGCAGGCCGCAGGCTTTGTCTCGGAAGTGGTCCGGTTGATACTGGATGAATCCGGACAAGGGAAAACCGCGATTCATTTTTATCCGTGGGCCAGGGCATACATGAAATTGCAGGACGGTTCCGGCGACGTATTGTTTCCCATGGGGCGTACCCCCGGACGTGAAACGCTTTTCAGGTTTGTCGGTCCGGTCTTCAGTGATGCGGTCTATTTTTATAAAAAGAAGAATTCGCCCATCACGCTGACCTCTATCGAGGATGCGAGAAAAGTGAGGTCCATTGGCGTTAC